>JAABUV010004337.1_pt1 | contig 17083 bp, 18 predicted proteins | sample 5559971 | NCBI WGS metagenome assembly JAABUV01 (sample SAMN10711881, study PRJNA513362) | rock metagenome | isolation source: Antarctica rocks | place: Antarctica: Victoria Land, Knobhead nord | collected 2015-12-19
ACCGAATCCTCCTCTTTTCCAGCCTAGCACTCTGTTCTCATATCCGATGACCCAAAGATTAACCACTCACAAATCTCCACCTTCAACAGCCCTCTCGTCCTGCCACGTGACGACACTATTTCCGCCCCTCTCCACAACACCACCCTTGCGGAGCTCGAAGCGATGCTCAACAACAACGGCGGCGCAATCTGCGACATCGAAGATGCGAACTGCGAGTGCAAAAGTCAACCCTACAGTACGCTTCCTAACGACTCCTGCTACGGTCACACTGTCAATGTTCCGAACCGAAGGCCGCAGGCTTCGAACGCTTATTTGAACAGCGTTGACAGCGTTGACAGCGAGGTGCAGCTGGTAGGGAAAAAGTTGAGCCGAGGGTTGAAAAAGATTCTTGACGTCGAATTGAACTTTAAAAGTGACATATGCCCCGCACATTCAAGATTTAACGTCGGATTGAAAAAGCTTCAGACTCTATACGAAGCATATGTTAAGAGCATTAAGCGAGATCACAAATAAATTCACATCTAATTATCAAAGTCTCATCTGTGCATATGCGCAGCACAAATTTAATTGTTTAATGTACTACTTAATGACTTGATGATCTTATTTTTAAATATTTATGATTTTTGTATATATCTTGTTCATTTTATTCAGTTTTTTTAGACTGGTCGCGTCGAGTCGAGTCATCGAGGTCGGGCCGGATTCCCGGCCCGTCAAGACTCGATTCGAGTCAGAATTCTTGGCTCGAGTATTCGAGTCGAGTTGAGATGTTCGGCTCAAGTATTCGAGTCGAATCAGAGAGTTGAAATCAAGTATCGATTCGAAATTCCCGACTCGGCCCGCCAAGACATGAAGATAGGTAGATAGATATTCTATTATGACTTTCTATTATGACTTTCTACCATGGCTTTCTACCAAATAGCCTTCATGTTTCCCTATCATAGCTTTCCTTCATGACTCTTCTTCATGACTCTTCTTCATGACTTCTCTTCATAGCTTTCTACCATGTTTTTCTACTATAGCTTCTCTTTATGACTTCTCTTTATGACTTCTCTTCATGACTTCTCTTCATGACTTCTCTTCATGACTTCTCTTTATGACTTTCTATCAAACAGTCTCTATAGTTTCTCGTCATGACTCTCTATCATAGCTTTCTATCATAGTTTTCTACCAAAGCTCTTTATCAAATGATCTTCATGTTTTTCTTCATGTTTCTCTTTATGACTTTCTATCAAAAAGATAATGCAAAGGCGAAAAATCGGAAAAATTTCTATATTTAACTCTCTTGATGTCATATTCAATTGCTTGATGAGTTAAGTTGAATCAGCGAGTTTTGACTCAACTCAAGATCAATATCGAGTCGAGTCGAGATGTTTAACTTGAGTATTCAAGTTGAGTTGAGATGTTCAACTTGAATACTTAAGTCGAGTCAGAATGTAAATATGAAAACTTAACTCAATGATCAGTCTAAGTTTTTTGTACATACAGTATATCAAATTGACTTGATAAGTCATTTTTTTTCCATCTTGATATCTATTGATTTACTATCAAGTCTGTTCTCAGAATGTTTATTTATATCATCATTTATATAAAAGATTATTTAAAGAATGTATTTGTAACAAATCATTTACAAGACTTTTCTTTAATTGTCATGATGAATTGACACATAGAGATTAGATCAGAGACTGAGTTGAAGATCAGATCTGAGTTAGCTCTGAAACTTTATAACTTTGTCAAAACATTGTTTAAACTACATCATATTGTTGATCAAATAATTCATGAGTTATGTCATGTTCAACTTGACAATGCTTGACAAACTTTCTATAGTTGATCGATTTTCTTGAGTTATTGAGAGCTTCTTAATAATTAGCTCTATCATAATATATACTCATTTTGTGTTTGCTTAGAATATCACATTGTTATATCACTTTTATAGATCTCATTTATTCATCTAGTAAACTTGATCATCTCAATTTTTCTTTCATGATTTTAAATAAATTGATAATTTTAAATGTTTTAATTATCTTTTTATGCATCTCATTTTATATTTCAAAGTTAATATATTAATCATGATATTCTTACTTTAAAACTTACTCTTTCAAATTAATATCAACATTTTATTAATGTTGCAACGCAAGTCTTGTACATGTTTATCATAATTATATATATGAAACTAAAATTAACTTACTTATGTTTTAATAAAAGATTTACATCTGTTTGTTTCAATCTGATAATTAGCATGTTCATCTTTGCATTACAATATACATAATGAATTTATCAATGTAATAAATCATGATTTTTATTGAAATAAATTTAAATCTTCTTTAATCAGTTGATGATCAAGACTGTTGAAATGATAATTAAATTAACAAATTTCAATAATATGAAATATGCAAATGAGTTTATGTTCACATATAAATACTAAATTTTCAATCTGTTATCAGAAGAGTACTTTGCATCTTTAGACTGAAATGTATTAAAAGTGTTTTTTTTAAATGTTCATTGAACTTCTTCTTATTATAAGCATTTGTTATGAGCATGCTCAGTTTTTTACTGAGATGTATGCTTTCAAAGCAAGTCTAAACTTTATTGAGTTTAATGCTTTTCTTTCTTCTGTACATATAATCTTTGCATCTTGATAAATCTTGCTTTTTAGCTTTGAATTCTCATTTATCTGATTTACTTTTCATTTATCTGTATTTCTATGACTTGCTCTAAGCATGATTCTAACATTGTTTAAAGCTGAAGAAGAAAGAAAATGTAACATGTTGTAAGTTTTACTCATGAAGACACGCTAGATCGCTAGCGTGTTAACATCAGCTTTATACTAGTTTATAATAGTCTGACATAATTTATATTAGACTAACTTAAAGTGTATGCTTGCAACATTATTCTCTTTCTTCATTTAACAATGTTTTCATTGTTGCAGTTTAATCAATCTTTCTTAAGTTGATTTTTATCTTGACTTGTTCAAATATCATTCATGAAAGTTGATCAGTGATGAAACTCATCTGTACATGATGCTGACTACGAATTTACTGTCTAGCTACAGTAAAGTCTAGAAATTATCAAAAGTTTGAATGATATCAAAATGCTGCGTGATAATGAAGCGCTGTGCATTAATCACATGCAAAGTTTTCGCGATCATGCAGACTTCAATAATCTCAATGCGCATGTTACAAGCAATTTGCATGCAGATAAGAAAGTCAAATAGAACGCAGAACTACAAGAAAAATCGCTTATAAAAATCATTCAATTCAGTATCTTGTTGCTGCAATGACAAGAATTGAGACAAAACACTCTTGTATTTGATCTGTTGAGAATGATTAGCAGAAAGAACTTGAATCATGAACATTCTTTAAATTTACATACTAATTACATATAAATCTTGTTAAGACTGCATGTCTGTTACTACAACATGAACAATTCACAAGACTTATTAAGTTCAACACAAGCAAACTTAAGAATCTTGTTAATATCATTTAATAAATGTTCAAATATAAACATTTTATATGTGAGTGATATGCTGACGAAAAGACTTTGTTAAAAGAAGAGAAACACAAGCGAGTTAGTAAAGAATGATTGAACTACATTGTTTGATTAAAAGTGTAGCATATGAATATTTCTGCAAAACATGATCAATCTGCATGAGAAAAATCTTTACAGATAATGCAAAACAGATGAGTTGCACATCTTACAAGCAAAGTGAGCATTTGCGAAGCATGATATACAATGACGACGATTGTTGATCTTAAGAATCTCATCTCTTCATTGAGTTCTGATTCTCAAATATCTTGATGATAGAATTAATTTCTAGTTGAAAACATCATCTGTATAGTTCAAGAGAACAGTAACGCATGTCAATGTGATTAAAGAAGAAATCGACTGTGATATGCATGTGTATTGCTGACGAAACGTCTGCAATTCATGCTTAAGAAGTAAATTGTTGAAATTTAAGCAGTAAGAGATTTTGCTCATCTTGAACTATGAATCTGCAACAAGAAAGACTATTTCTCACTAAGAGAAAAATCAGCATAGAGATCATGTTTTATGTATGTTACATGCAATGTATGCAACATATTTTCAATAAATGCAGTGAAGTTATTTGTATTTAAACAATGAATATGTGCAAAATTGAAACTCTGATGAAACAACAAGCTCATTGAAATGCAAAAAGCATTGTCATCAAGAAAGTGAATTTGAAAAAGATGTAGAACTGATAATGCATGAACAGAAATAATGCGAATGTGAAATTCATATCATGATGCAATAAAGTTGATCAAAAATCAATTCTGAACCAACTTTCTGAACAAAGTTGAAGAAAAGAAAGTGTTTCAGACATATAAGTTCATCAAATCACAACTAATTGAAAAGCTATTCTTAATACAGAATGCACAAAAGAAGTTGAAAACTGAATTCAATGAAAAGTGCAAGACATTCTTGAAAGCAATGTATGCATCATCTTTGAAAGTTCAAATCAATGAGAATTTACTATTGAACAAAAGTATACAGTGATCAAGAATTATCAAAAGAAAGATTAAGCACATTATTAATTTCTCAGCACTCAGAAAAGCATTCAAATCAGATAATATGTCATTTGCAATCATGCAGCAAGCATACAAAAGTGTATTGAAAATTTTCAATCTGATGTATTTGAATCTGATTAAAAGTGACTATCATTCAAAGATGTGACGCGAAGGCACAGAAATCATTCTGAAAAAATTGAATAAATCAAATTATTCAATTTCGAAAACATACAGAATTATTACACTGCTAAACTGCTTAAACAAGATAGCGAAAAAGCTAATAGCGATGTGACTGTCATACACAGCAAAAACAAATGACAAGCTGCTAGACTTTGATCAAATGAGAGACAGAAAACAAAGATCAGCTATAAATGCAGTATTAAATCTAGTACATGACGCGTAAATGATAAAAAGTCGCGAAAACACACTTACATGTTTACTGCTAAATGTCAAAGATGTCTTTGATCATGTGACATTGAAACAGATGATCAAAATCTTGATCAAACAGAAGATATTAATCAATTTAATCAACTGAGTAAAATGCTTCTTACAAAATTGAGTCATTGACTTAGCATTTGATAAAGAATGTCAGAAGTCAAAGAAAATTTTCACAGAAATATTGCAAGAATCATTTATTTCACTCATTCTGTTTCTAATTTACATTCGACACTTATTCTTGAAGATTCATGCAAGAATTGAAAATCTACAGTTACTCAGCTACATTGATGACATTGCACTATACGTTGAAGAAAAGAGCATTGACAAGAATGTGAAAAAGCTGAAAAAGACAGCGAAAATCGCATTTACATGAGCGAATAAAAACGCAGTGCAATTTAATGATTCAAAATTTGAATTAATTCATTTTGAAAGTCACAAAGCGACATTTAATCAAATGATTATGCTATTCAATGACATAGTCATAAGATTGAAGATCTGCATACAATGACTAGAAGTTTGACTGAATCGAAAGTTTAACTTCAAGATGCATATGCAAACGAAAATCGTTGCAGTCACAAGAACGCTACACTCACTCTTTAAACTAATGAATAGTGAGTGAAAATTAAATGTAAAGTCAGAAAGACAGTTGCATCTAGCATGCATTATAATCATTAGCGACTATGATGTCGAAATCTGATGAAACAATCAAAAAAGTCATGCAATCAAATTTTGCAAACTGCAAAACGCAGCATTATGAAAGATACTGAGAGCATTTTGAACATTGCTCATAAAAGTCATACAAATAGAGACTGAAATTTCGTCAGTGAAAGTATGATTAAATCAAAAATGCAAGAACTATGCAATTAGAATAATTGAATTATCAAAAAAGCATTTGACAAGAAAGCGAACATTCATATCATACTCATCTTAATACAACATTGAATTGAATCTGAATTTGAATGCAACAAATTATCTGAATTAAAATGAGTCAACGACAATGTTGTTGCAAAAAGTCAAGAATTGCAAAGAGAAGCTCACATAAATATATCAAATATTAAACAAAGTGCTTAAAATGCTTAGTTCAATACAGAAGATTAAAATATCTCACTTTAAGAAATCATGAAATCAGAAAATTGAATATCTGACAAAGATGCAAATTGAATTTGTAAAAGATAAAACATATGAAACAATAAATACACATTATAGAAAACTGAAAACAATAGTCAAAAAGACGAAAAACATAATGATATACATTAACGCGTCGCAAACTTGAAAAAAGATAGCAAAGCTCAAAACAGAAATCAAAATCATGATAATATTCACGCATGAGTCTGTTAAATGCAGCAAAGCAACAAGCGTGATCAATGAAATAATCATAATGAAAGCGAAATTGCAAGCTATCAACGATGCAATCATAATATGCAGCAAAGAAGCATCTGAAGACAGCGAAATTTGAGTGTACACAGACAGTCAAATGACATTGCAAAGATTAAAAGCAAAGAGCAATGTTAACTTAAAGTTATTCAATAACATATGATAAAATCTGATCAATCTGCAACAAAATCAATATCATATTTGCATACAGTGAGTATTGAGTTGCAAAAACATCATCAAAAACGAAGCAGTGAATCAATTGATCAAAGACACAGTATGAAAAAGATTAATAATTGACATCAGAAAAAGAACAATCATGAGTTTCATTAAAAAGCAAATAAATAAAGAGATAAAAGAGCAATGACTAATTGCATGAAACAATAGCATCAAAAAAGAAAATCAGTATTAGAAGCACACAGCGAGAATGAATTTGAGTTACAGATCACTAAAGAAGCTTTGAAAAACAAACAGACTAACGTTTTCAACGTTTATACAGCTAAAAATGAAACATGACTATTTCAAAAGTTATTTGCATCGATTATCAGAGAATAATTTGAACAAATGCTATGAAATATGCAAGACGAGACAAACGTTGAAGCACTTACTACTGAACTGCAAACATTACAGAGCAGAACAGTTACAACTTAAAGCAAAAGCACAGTTCAAAAACATGAACATTATATTGATGTTGTTTATCATCAAGATTGAAAGAATCACAATGTTAAAGTACTTGAAAAGTACTTGAATTGTGACAAGAAAATGACTATTGAAAATGAAAGAGTAAAGTGAAAAAAACATGAAAAGATAAGAAAATGAAAGCATGAAAGAAAGAAGTTGTTTGATTGAAAGCATTTGTTTGCACAAACTATCGATGTGATTGATTAATGAAAAGATATAAAGCAGTGACTTTGATCAAGATACATGTAATTTAACATATGCACAACGTTTAAACAGTGTCATAGTCATAGACTGCATGCACTTAATGAAGAAATAAAAAAAATTCATGAAAGTCATTTATAATCTTTAAGTATTCTTCAAATTCACTTTTATTAACGTTGTATCAATGTAAATTAACGTGATATTCTTTTTAATTAACATGATATTATAATAATTTGTCTCATTTATATTTTGTAATGTTTGAAGTTCAGTATGTTCTTCACTTTTTATTCATCTTCATCATCAATCACTATAAAGTCAAACGATTCATTTCATTATTCATTCAGAGAATTCTTCAAGTCTAGTTACAGCAAATTTAATGTAAACTTCAAATATATTTTCATAGTTAATGATAGTTTCAATTGATAAACATGTTTAATCTTAATCAGAATCTTGAAGAATTTTAGCATTTTATCATTTAACTTCTTTGATGATTATAAGATCATTATGTTTCTAAAATTCAGAAATATCATGTTATTTATCTTGTAAATTACTTTCTTTCAATATTTATTAATTTGTTTCTTTATTATGACTTTGACTCTTACTAAGATTTGCTTAATCAATGCTAGTGATCATTTCATATGTTTGAATATATTCTTTGCTTTACTCACTTCAATTTTAGTTTAAGTAATTTCATATTCAATTGAATTTGAATTAAAGTTTATATGAAAGTGAAAGTTCTTATTTAGAAAGAATGTTGACTGTTCAATTGATGATTAAATTGCATTATTATTAATAAATTCAGTCATAAATAATCAGATAAATCAATCATCTTGCATATATAAATAGTAACTTCATAAATATCATTTTACATTTTGATTCACTCTTTCTGTCTAATAATTAATCATTGATTTGCAAATGATAGTTGATGAATAGTTTTTCTTTCTTCATTAAGTGCATGCAGTTTATGACTATGACATTATTTAGACGCTGTGTGTACTTTAAATTACATGTAATCTAGCTATAATCGCTGCTGTATATCTTTTCATTAATCAATCACATCAATAGTTTGCACATATGAGCACAATGAATAGTTTTATCTTGATGTTAAGTCTCAGACAAAGAAACATTCAAACAATCAATATGAATTGAGAGTTTCTTTCATTATTGAAAGACTTTCTCTGCAATAATATACAAGCGACTAAACTTAGTCACAATAAATGAGTGTAAAACTTGAATATATGAAGAGTCTTCTAACAGCAAACAACTTAAATATCAAAACTATTTAAAGACAGAGCACATCATTGACATGATGCTTGCGCTTCATTCTGATTATCAGAAACAGATGAGAAGTGTCATTGACATGATGTTGATGAGTGAATGAAAGATGATTATCATCATCTTACAGAAGAATTCAGTCAAGACGAAAGATATACAGAAGAAATTACACAAGTTGCAAGTACTTTATAAATTCAACAAATGTAGAAACAATGAGCTGATGCTCTGAAAGAAGATGAGAAGTTTGACAAAGATGATAAAAAAGCTGATGCATCAACGTGTTGCTGCGTCAACTGTCAATCAATGCATAAAGAATCAGCTGAAGAGACTGAAAAAAATAATGAGCAGACTTAAAAAAGAGTTCATAAAGAAGAGAAAACATGTTGACAGCTGAGTGAAAAAAGTAAGCGTGAAGTTGACAACATCATTTGAAAGTCATCTTGTGTTCAATGTCAACATATCATTGTCAATGCAAAATCATTGCAAGAAATTTGAAGTAAAGATCTTCATTAAAGAAGAAGAAGAAATAAAGAGAATCATGACAATAACAATGAAGAACATAGTGAAATGAGTGAGAGAAATTGACGTCAACGAGACGCTGTTGACGCGCAAGAACATAAAGATGATGAAGAAATAATTGAGACTGCTGATATTTTAAATCAAGATGAAAAGCAATAAGAAAACATTAAAGAAAAACAATTTTTGAATCAAAGAAATATTGTTGAATGCATGTCTGCACAAGATCAGTTTTGAAGTAGTGATACATGAAATTAAAATCAAAGAAATGTCTAAGAATATAAAGAAGAAAGAGATGAAAATACTCATCAAGATCAACAAAGATATACATTCAAAGATGAAGATTGAAAAGATTGAGTGACTCATAAAAGAGAGTGAGCAGAAGAGATATGTCTCACTGATGATATGCATAATTAGCGCTGAGATGATAAACAAGCTGATCAATGAGAGAATATATCATGAGATCAACATAAAGATCACACAGTTTTACGACTTAAGCTGCAGAGTGCATCAATGTCTAAAGTGTCAAGAATATAATCACAAGATGTATGAATGCAAAAATAAGCAGAAATGCATTTACTGCACATTGAATCATCACTTGAAACATTGTTTTTACAAACAGACTTGAAACATGTAAAAATGTGAAGCATGTCAAGATACACACAGAGTCTTTAACTCTCAATGTCATAAACGACAAGCTGAAAAAGAAAGAATAAAAAGAGTCACAAAGCACAGATCTTTATATCATGTCGTACAAGAGCAGAAAGAACTCAAGACAGCGATGTCAAAGACATTCATAAAAACATTTATCAGTTTAAAATTACTGATGAACAACAACTTGAAGAGAAAGCAGAGATGCTCAATGAATGAAAGTCATCTGCTCAGCACAGTCGTCACATCAGAAAACACTATAATGAATCACTTGATTAAGAAATTAAGATCAAATGAATTGAAGTCAATATTAATCATGTCATTATTAATGTCATCTTCTGTTGAGAATCTTACAAGTGAAGCAAATGCTTTGCAGATACTCAAGAGAACACAAAACAATCTGAAATGTGAACTTTAATATTTCAGCAAAAGAAGCTTTGAATACTACAGTACAATGTTCACAAGTTCAGAAACAAGATGATGATAGCATTACTACATAAGAAAAAGATAAAGAACTATGACATTTTGATTCTTCAAGAACTCTGATGATTTGATGACATTTTCAAAACATACTGCTCAGCAATTGTTGACTTCACATTGAAGAATAATGAAGATAGAATCTGTTTTTACATAAACAAGAGATTTGACAGCAACATTTGATATTTAACATGACACTTCAAAGACATAGATACAATTATGTTATAAACATTAACAAATGATGCACAGATAATTCAGAAAGTTATATACATTCATGAAGCATACAATTTGTCACTCAGAGATTATGAAATTATTCATGAAAAAGAAAATCTTTCAAACATTGAAAAGACACTGTACATGTCGAGAGAAAGCATTCTTGTAAAAGATTTCAATCTGCATCACTTCACATGAAAAGAATCATTTTATTCAAGATAACATTTATTGTTGAATGAGTTAATTAAAATGATCACAAACATTGATGCATTGCTAGCATTATCTCAAGATACAATTATGAAAGATTATCAAGAATCTTAAATGACAATAAATTTAATCTTCACGACAGATGATATTATGAATCAATTAATACAATGTGAAATTGATGAAGAAATGAAAAACTTTTCAGATCATTTATTGATACAGACAATTATAAATTTCAAAGTTTGCAAAGAGTCAGCATGAAAATCGTGTTACAACTGAAAAACAATGAATGAAAAGAAGTTCATCAATATTTTGAAAGAATAAATGTTGAAATCATTGTTGAATCATAAGACGAGACATTGATGTATAAATAAGTACATCAAGCAACTGCTGAATACATTGAAGAAGATTGTCAAGATTTTCACTTTCTGAGCGAGATTACACGAAATGATCAAAGCAGAATGAACGAAAAAGTGTACAAAGATCATCAAGAGCGTGCAATGAATGAGAAAAAGCTGTTAAATCATCAATGATTGAACAAAGTACATTCAAGCATGTGACAAGAAGAGCAAGATTATCAAAAAACAGAAATGCAATGAATATTGAAAGATCATGCAGAATGTTGAACAATTCTTGAAAGAACTGTTCAAAACTGCAAAATGAGTAAGAAATGCAGTTGCAAACACATTGACTCAAGCAACAATTTCTTCTCTGATCAAGTCAGAATGCTCTGACATCATCATAATAACACAGAATAAAGCGAAGATGATGTTTCAAACTCACTTTTCATCATCTTTAAAGATTCTCATGCTGAATACAATAAACTTCAAGTATTTATTCTTGATTGAAGATGATGTCTCGCTGATGCATCATGAGATTAAAAGAGTCATCTACAAAGCAACATTTGACAAGATGTTGAAACATACAAAATACATAAATAGAATAATGCACAAACTCATCAACAATGCATCAAAATAAATACATTCTTTTTTTAAAAAATGTTTACAGAAGAGAATATAGTCAACTCAGTTCAAAAGCGCAGTCACAATAGTGATGTAAAAGTCAAACAAGAAAAATTACTTCAATGCAAAAATATATAAATCAATTGTGTTATTTAACACATTGAGCAAAGTATTGAAATTCGTTGTATTTGAACATTTGCAAAATATCATAAAAGCTTGTGATTCAATATTAAACATTCAGATGAAAGTTTGCAAGCACAGATCAATAAATACAACTTTGCAACTAATTATAAAAAAGATACATATTGTGTAAAGTGATATGAGAAAAAGAGTAGTTTCACTACTGAATTTGAATGAAAAGAGTGCGTTTAATAATGTGATGTACAGCAGACTCTTACATGACATGAAAAAGAGAAAAGTTTCTAAACTGCTTCTCAAGTTTGTGAAGAACTTTCTGAAAGATTAATGCATCATGATCATAATTAATAATTACATGATGATGAAATGCAGCATGAATGTTAATATATCACAAAATTCTTCACTATCATTGATATTATATCTGTTTTACAATGTGAACTTGTTAGAAGCATGTGATGATATCAAGCTGAGAATTAACTTCATAAACTTCATGAATGACATCAATATCTTGACATATGAAGAGTTTATAAAATGCAACTGCAGAATTCTTAATGAGATCTATAATAAATGCAAACAGTGATTAAAAATGTATGACATCAAATTCTTAATGACAAAGCATAAGCTGATTCACTTTACAAGAACTTTTAAATGATTCAATATGAAAATTGATGTAAAGTTAATAAAACATCAGATTAACTTAAAATCAGATATTAGAATCTTGAAAGTTTAACTGAACTTCAAGCTGAAATGAATGATTTACATGCATTATGTTGAAGCAAACTAGTGATTAAACAAAAGATCATGCAAACAATCATTAAGTCTACTTGAAACTTGTCAATGATGATGAGTAAGCAAATATACTTCGTGATGATGCACTCTCTGCTTAGTCACGAAGTCATCATATGATATACATCACAGAGAATGAAAGATCATTGAAAGAATCTGAGCATTAAGCTGAGATTAATGCAAGAAAGAGCATTGCAACAAATCATTAACATTTATCAAGCAACATCAACAAAGACTTTACAGATGAAAATGAACATGATGTTGATAAATATTCACTTACAAAAGCTGATACAAAGATTGATAATAAACATGAACTCTCAAAAATCAAATAAAGTTATTGAAATGATAATGCGTTGAATTTGCAACAACTTGATACTCAAAAGAGATTGAAAATTAAAGCTGTGTAAAACATCTTTATAATTAAAGCGAAAGTGAATGAAAGAAACACTTAAACAGATGAAGATGAATTGAAATCATTTTTACACAGTGATTTTCTGATCAAAGTCATCAAAGATAGTTATAGTTGCAAACAAGAAAATGTCAATAAAACAACATAATCTCAACATGTTCACATTGAAGCAAAAAGTTTACTTGAATGATAACGACAGCAGAAATGATGTTACAATGATTATGATGAGAATGAACTGAGAGCTAAATAAAAGACTGAGAGAATTGACTTTAATCATCACTCATCATGATAAGCTGAAAGAATTAATTGCAAGAATAAAACATCTTGCAGATGTAGTGACAGCAAATCAAGAGTGTCATGAAAAGATATACAAAGTATACAATGATAATCAGACTTCTCTGAAAACAGTGAAAGTTATGATATCAACAAAAGATCAAACACGTTTGCAACAAGTTTAAATCACACATGAAAGCATTTAATCTTAAGAAGTTACGCTGAAGCTACATTGAGTAGTGAGACATGCAGAAGTACTCAAAAATGAAACGATGAATAAAATAACTGATGATGTACATAATTTGTCTCTATTGCTGATTAAGTGTCAGCGCACTGAAGTGATGATGAGATTGATGCTCATACAGAAACAGATCAAATAAACATGAAGAGTAATCTGAAAAGAGAGATTTAATGCAGCTCATTTTTAATATTTGACATCAGAGATGATACATCAATATTTACAACTGCATAAGAATTATATGAAGTCTTACAGTGCATTATTGACGCAGCTATGCACAGAAAAAATTGATTTCAATCAATTTCTACATGAAAGATGAGTACTTAATGTTACTACAATAACATGCAAGTGTGACAGAGATTAAATGTTGATTAAGCACGTTTTATTAACATGTCTCAAATGAAAGATAGAATGAAAGACAATGCAATGCAAAGAGAACATCACGAACTTGAGAAAGCTTCTAGAAATCATGAGTGTAATGACAGTGATCATTCAAATAATACTCTCAACAAGCATACTGAATCAATTTCAGACTGTGACATCATCAAAAAGTCAGATGAAAGAAAGAGAAAGTAAAGAAGAAGTAAGCTTATAGAGTTCTCATATTGAAAATAGTTATAGTATAAAGTGCAGAAAAAAAGCGATAGTAAATATGAAAAGAGCGCTACGCTAGCGTAGCGTTCGCTACAATATATAAAATCTTGCATAAATTCATAATGAGTGTTGAATTGAGTAAGAATCAAAAAATAAATAAATAAAAAATCATAATTGAATATTATTAATCTCAATAGTTCATGAGTTCTGAAGATTCATATCAACAGCAGCTTAACTGTTTATTCTGCAAAGATTTCTTCATCATTTGATCAACATGATATATAATATCATTTCTTAAACAATTGATTTATGACTGTTAAAATCGCATTACTTTTATTACTTTCTGATAAATTAATAATGAAGTTCAAGAATATGTTTTATCATCATTATTTAAGTATGAGAAATGATTTCAACAGTTCATTAATTCAATCTCTCAATGCTTTTGATTTACAATAAACATAACAGTTTTGAATGTAATGTTTGATCATCATTCTCATTTTCAATTAGCAGTATGATCATCTCAACAAGTTTAATGTTCAATTTATGTCAGAATGATTATTGATTAAAAAATAATATGCTTCTCTTATTAATCAAGTAATCATTGACTGAGAAATTCATAATTTATCATCTTTTCAAAATACTTTATCAAGTACTTCACAGTTGTTCAGATTAATATCTTGACAATTTTTTCTATTTTGTTTCATGATTGTTTGAATATCAATACACAGTTAATTTATTTAATTTTCAACTATAATTTGATTCTGAATAAAAATCACTTTTTCAATTAAATCTTTGTTAACTTTCAATACTTGTTTTAACTTTAAGTCAAATCTGAGCAAGATCTGAGTCAGATAATAATAATAATAATAAATTCATACATTCTTGTGACATTGATTAGATCAACTCATGAGAAACTCTATGCTATCTGTATTGAGTGAACAAAACTCTCTGAAGTAGAAAATCACTCGCAGTCTACACGACTGCTTCACGCAGTCAAAACAGTAAGTTTTGAGACTATGTATCAAATTTGTTCGCGTTGATTGCATGTTAAAGAACGAGTGTTCTAGTCACTCTAAATTGCTTCAAGAGCTTCGTTTTCATCATCATCTTTGCTACTGCTTTGAGACTTTTCATGATGATGACAATTATTCAATAGTTTGAGAAGTCAGCATCTTGTAGCATTCTTGATCGCAGATGCGATCAGTTTGAGCAGTGCATGAGTACATGCTTCGTTGTCTGATAACTTCATTCGCAGTCGCATCGCGAGCTATTCATGCCTGAAACATTTCTAGAGTGCAGATAAGCGTTCAGATCTATGCGTTCAATTCTGATGTGCATTGCAAGAATGCTTTCTGCTTTCTGAAAATCATCATGCATCTTTATCATCTTATTGCTCAGATGCAATCTTTGTGCTGAGATTGCGTTGACATCTGCGACGCGTTCTCTGTACTTTTCTCATCGTTGATTTCATTGATCTTTGTGATACTGCGTTATTGCGATGCTATTGCTTGTTGAAATCATTGTGAAGAAGAGAGTGTGTCGTTTGCGTCTCAACTGTATCTTTGCATCTTCTCAAATGAAGACATTCAGAAGTACTATTTTCTTGATGACGAGTGAGCGAGAAATGACGCGATTAACTCTCGTCAAACAAGCGCGTATTAGTTTGCATGCTTGTCTGATCTCTTGCGTTCGATTGTTGACTCGACTGTGTAGCGTGATCTTGTTCTGTAGCATGTTCAGATGAACATGTAGCGAACTCATGTATGTTTCTGTCTCTAGAGTTTTGATGTTTACTCTTTTGAATGCTTCTGCTACGTGATGCAGAGTCTGATTCTGAAGTGTTTCTAGTCTGCATTCTTTGCTCGACAGTTCATCTTTCTTGTCGCGCTGATGTCAGACTGATGCTTCGAATGTGATTTCTGATCTCACTACTGCTGAGTATACTTGCCTCGCTTTTGTGAAGATAGCTCTTCATGTGAAGACTTCAAGATGACTAAGTGTCAGCATTCTTGTGACGTGATTCGTCTCTATTTGTCAAAGATGCGCGTCTCATTGCAGTTTCATGTTCAGTTGCATTTCTAGAACTTGTACGTCTGATTTTGATTTAATAACTGAGCTTTCTATTTGTATGCTAGTTGTCATGTCGAACCTCTTCGATTTTCTAGTGAAATGCGTGAGCTCGTACTTTTCTGATGCGAACGTTGCGTCATAAGTGCAAGCTCATTTCGCGCAGACGTCGTGTGCTTTGCTCAGTGTTCTGCAAATTTCTTCAGTGAATCTGTCGTAGACTAGAATGTTAATATCATTTATGAAGTCAAGCACTTCGATTTTAATTTTCAGTACTTCGCATTTTTCAATTAAACTTGCGTTGAAGAATAGAAAGAGAATCGATGAAATGAAAAACCTCTGCGATATGCCTGCGTTTATCTCGCGCATGTCGCTCGTTTGTTCGTCAAATATTAGCAACGGCTCTCGATTCTTTAGAAAGCTGCGTGTTCATTCGATTATGTAGCTTGACGTTCTTTTCATTTTCAGCGTGTGCAGAAGTCTGACGTGTGAGACTCAATCAAACGCTTCGACAACGTCTAAGCTTAGCATGAAGATCACATATTTGATTTCACAGTCTCACACTGTGTGAACTTGATCTACTAGTAGATTTAACGTTGAGATCACGAATCATTTGCGTCTTGCTTTCATTTGAGCATTTGATAGCATGCGATAAGTCTCGACTATGTCACTCAGTCTTTTGATCATGATTGACTTCAGCACTTTGCTCATGATATCGAGCAAAGCAATGAGTCAATACGTCTTCAAATTGATATAGTCGCTTTTCTTTGATTTGCGTAGTACTATTATCTGAGTCTTTTTAAACTGCTTCGAATGATACTTGTGTATTATGCATGCGTTGAATAAACTCGTCAGTACTGAGATCAGTTCTGCAAGACTCACTTGAAGCGCTCTGTTTGAAATATCTGAAGCGCTCAATGCTTTGTCTGCTTTTACTCGTCTGATTGTCTGCTTCACTTCATCTTCTGTGATGCGTGAATTGAATGAGACTGTCAGAGATATGAATGATTCTGCGATGTCGCTGACATTCGCTTGAGAAGATGAGAGAAAGAACTTTTCTCGCAGT
>JAABUV010004338.1_pt1 | contig 17074 bp, 25 predicted proteins | sample 5559971 | NCBI WGS metagenome assembly JAABUV01 (sample SAMN10711881, study PRJNA513362) | rock metagenome | isolation source: Antarctica rocks | place: Antarctica: Victoria Land, Knobhead nord | collected 2015-12-19
AGCGTGGACAAGGCCAACGTACTTGAGGTGTCCATGCTGTGGCGGGAGGTGGTGACGCGCGTCGGCGGCGCCTACCCGGACGTCGAGCTGAGCCACATGTGCGGCGCGCGCGTCGCCGGCCCAGGCTGCACGGCCCCGGCGTCGCCGCGCTCCGGCGCCACCGGGCCGGGCGCGAGCGGGGCAGCCGGCGCGGCGCGCGCAGGTACGTGGACAACGCGGCCATGCAGCTCGTGCGCAGCCCGCGCAGCTTCGACACGCTGGTCACCGGCAACATCTTCGGCGACATCCTGTCCGACGCGGCCGCCATGCTCACCGGCAGCCTGGGCATGCTGCCCTCCGCCAGCATCGCAGAGAGCGGCCCCGGCATCTACGAGCCGGTGCGCCTGGGCGGCGCCCCGCCGCGCCCGCGGGCGGCGCGCGCAGCGCGCCTTGAGCGGGCCCGCGAGCGCAGGTGCACGGCTCCGCGCCCGACATCGCCGGGCAGGACGTTGCCAACCCCATGGCCATGGTGCTCAGCGCGGCGATGATGTGCCGCTACGGGCTGGACCTGCCCCAGGCGCGCCTGCGCACACGCCCGCGCGCTGCGGCGGCGCCGCGCCGCGCCTGTTGCATCGCGCTGCCCACAACGCCCGCCCTGGCGGCTTGCCTCAGGTGGCGGAGCGGCTGGAGCGCGCGGTGGCCGCGGTGCTGGACGCGGGGTACCGGACGAGGGACCTGATGTCCGAGGGCAAGCGGGAGGTGGGCTGCAGCGAGCTGGGCGGCCTGCTCGAAGCGCACCTGTAGCCAACTTGGGGGCCTGCTCGAGGCGCACCTGGCGTGACCGCCGCGGCCGCCGGCCTGCAAGGGCGCCGGGGCAGGCGGGCGGCCGCGCCGCTCCGCTGTCGGTGGCCAAAGGCTCTGTAACCATGCTCTTGAGGATGGCACACTACAAGCCCTCTTACGCAGGCTTGAAACGCTTGCAAATGGCACCGGCCTTATGTAAGCACGGCTCTGAGCTTCCGCAAAGCGCGCAGCCTTAAACAAGGCAGTCTTGAGTGTCAAGTGTTCAAACAGGATGGGACCCTACCTGTCACACCTGTGTCGTACATCGATAACGCCCAAAGCATCCGCCGGGAAGAGCCGGGCGCACAACGGGATCGGGCGCAAGAGCCGCTGGCCTGAGCACCGATGGGCTGCACCGTGGCCGCCGCGCTGCTGCTTGCGCTCTTGGCTGGCGCCCATGCCTGGTGTGATCGCCGGGGAGCCGCAGTCAGGCTCTGCTCGCTGCGTGTGCGCCGCGGCCGGGCGCAACAGGCCCTCCTGTCCGCAGGCACACCGGGGACGAGGCGGGCTGGCAGCGCCCCGGGCGCACGTTGGCGCAGGCCGGCGCTGCGGCGCCGGCCTCCGGCGCCTCACCAGGGCACGCCCTCTTTGAGCCTGAGCAGGAGAGGCGCCCCCGGACGCGCTTGCAGGAGCACCGGCCCACGCGCGCGCGCGCAGGTTCCTGGTGGAGCTCGTCAGCAGCGCCACGCCCGCCGACCTGGACGCGCTCTGCGCGGAGCTGCAGTGCACGCACACGTACCGCCACGTCTTCCACGGCGCCGCCGCGGCGGTGCGCGCGCGCGCCTCGGCAGCCGGCCCCCGTCCAGTGTTGCAACTGGCTCTGGCCCGGGCGCACCTGAGGGGGCTGCGCGCGCAGCTGGACGCCGGCCAGCGCGCGGCGCTGGCGCGGGACGCGCGCGTGGCGGGCGTGCATGCGGACGCGCGGCTGCAGGTGCAGCAGCGCGCGCCCGTGGTCAGCGTGCAGACGAATGCGCCCTGGAACCTGGACCGCCTGGACCAGCCCGGCCTGCCGCTGGACGGCCTGTATCACTACACGCTGGACGGCAGCGGCGTCAATGTGTACGTGCTGGACACGGTGCGGCCGCGCGCCGCGCCACGGCCGCCGCTGCCTGCGCCGCGCAGTGCGCCACGGGTCGCCCGCGGCGCCGACGGGGCGGCGCGCGTCGCAGGGCATCCGCAAGGACCATGTGGAGTTCCAGTTCTCGGCCGGCAACCGGGCGGCCGGGCACACGGGCGCGCGCCCACCCAGGCGGCCGGCCCCGCCCCGCCTGCAGGGCGTCACCGGGCGCGGCAGATGCGGCCCCGCGCGCGCAGGCTCGCGCGCGCTCAGCGGCTTCTCCTCATTCGGCGACAACAACACGGACGACTGCTACGGGCACGGCACGCACGTGGCCGGCATCGTGGGCGGGCTCACGTTCGGCGTCGCCAAGAACGTCACGCTCTGGGCCGGTATGCGTCCCCCCTGCCCGCCAAGGGGCTCCCTGTTCGTCGGCACGCGGGCGGCGCGCTTGATTTCGACCCCGGCGGCGCTGCGGCAGTGCGCTGCATGGACTGCGACGGCACCGGCAGCACGTCCGCGCTGCTGGCGGGCATGGACTGGGTGGCCGCCAATGCGATGCGCCCGGCGGTGGCCAGCATGTCGCTGGGCGCGGGCGACCCGGAGCCGCTGCTGGACGCTGCCGCGCGCGCGCTCGTCGCGCTCGGCATCGTCGTCGTCACCGCCGCCGGCAACTACAACAATGGTGCGGCCGGCCCGCGCGCGCGCCGGCCCGGCGCCGCTGCAGCGCGCGCGCGCGCGCTTGAGCGCGTCTCGAGCGGGCGCGCAGACGCGTGCCAGATCAGCCCGGCGCGCGAGCCTCTGGTGCTGACGGTGGCTGCGAGCGACGCGGGCGACGCGCGCTGGCCGTACAGCAACTATGGCAAGTGCGTGGACCTGTACGCGCCGGGCGTGTCCGTACGCAGTTCGGTCTTCTACACGCCAACCGCCAACCTGACCGCCTCCGGCACGTCCATGGCCTGCCCGCACGTCTCGGGCGTCGCCGCGCTCTACCTGCAGGCCAGCCCGGCCGCACCGCCGGCCGAGGTGCGCGCCCGGCCCGGCCGGCGTGCGGTTGCATGCGCTGCGGCCGCTGGCGTGCCGGCGAACGCCGCGCGGCGGGTGCCGCAAGCACAGCGGTATTGAGTTGGTGGGAGGGCGGATAAGGACGCTCCATGCGAGAGGGCTCTGCCCGAGCGGGCACGGCAGGTGCACGCGTTCATGACGGGCGACGCGGTGGCGGGCGTGGTGACGGGCGCGCTGGGCAGCCTGGGCACGCCCGACCTGCTGCTGCAGACGGACCTGACGCAGGTGCTGACCATCGGCATCAGCCCCGCCGCGCTGCCGCCGGCGCTGCTGTACGAGGGCTCCTTCGGCGTGGCCGCCACGCAGACGCTGACGCTCAGCAACGGCGCCAACACGTCCGTCGCATTCAACGTGCTCGGCGCCCCTGCCGCCGAGGCTGGGCTGGCCGGCTGCGCCGACTGCCCAGGCAGCATGCGCTTGAGAGGCGCGAGGCGCACAGGTGAGCATCACGCCGAGGGGCGTATTTGGCGGCTGGCTGTCGGCCGCGCCGGCGTCGGGTGCCGTGGCGCCCGGCGCGGCGGTCGTGGTGCGGCTCAGCTACGACATCAGCCAGAACGAGTTCCAGGGCGTCAACACGGCGGACGTGCTGCTCACGACCACCGCGCGCCCGCTGGCCAAGGCGCGCCCTGGGCCTGCCGCCTAAGCCTAACCCTGATCCATGCCGCCGGAGGCAGGCTGCGGGCTGCGGGCGCGCTGAGCGGCGCGCCGGGCGCGCGGCGCCTCACGCGCGCGCGCCGCGCAGGTCATGACGGCCAGCGCGTACATCTTCTGCCAGGCGCTGAGTGGCGTGCCAGCCGGCGGCGCGCACAGCATCACCGCCCTGTCCTTCACGCTGGTGCAGGACACGCGGCCGACGACCGCCGACTGGCCGCCGGCGCCGGACGACGGGCCGCACGTCTACGCCGTGCTGGCCATCCGGCGCGCCTGCCGGCTGAGCAAGGGTAGATGCGGGCTTCCTGTAGGCCGGCGTATGCGCCCGGCCGCGCGCCGCAGCCGCCAGGAGCCGGCGCGGCCGGGGGCTGATCTGACGCTCGGGAGGGGTTTGCGCCGCGCCGCAGGTTCTCGCACCCGGTGGGCACGCTGACGGCGGCCTCGCTGGCGATCAACGAGGGCGCCGGGACGGTGGAGTCGGTGGTGCCGGGCGGCCCGCGCGGCGTCATGTGCAGCGACTTCATCGTGCGCGCCAAGGTGCCCTTCTCGCCCTGGGACTCGCTCGCCACGACCGTGTGCGTCACAGTGCTGGGCGCGAGCGTGGCCGACATGGGCGGCACCACCTTCCCGGACGCGAAGAACTGCACCACGCTCGACCACCGGCGCGCCCTGGTTTATTATCTGACCGCCTGGGCATGCTGGGGCAGATGCGCCATTGGGCTGTGCGGCATCTGACAAGTAAGTGAGCGCGCGGGTCAGGCCGGTCGCGAGCTTATACGCGGCTTACATGGCCACCAGTGGCGACCAGGGCCCCGTCACCGCGGCGCAGAGCGCGGTCGCCCTGGCGGTGTTCTCGGAGCCCGTCACCGGGCTCGGGCCCGCATCATTCAAAACAGCCGGCCCGCCGGACGCCGCGGTGTCAGCCATCACGCTGCTCCGCGGCACGACCAGCTACTACCACATCCTCCTCACGCTGCCGCCCAGCTACTACGGCCCCGTCACCCTCAGCCTCGTGGCGCGCACCCCCGCGGGCCAGCCGTTGAAATAACCGTGCAAACAAAATTGGGTGCGGCATGCTTTGTGCGCCTGCAAAATGGCTGACGCGCGCCGCGCACGCGCGCGCGCGCGCAGGGCCAGGTCCAGGACTCGGGGGGGCAGAGCAACTTGCCGGTGTCGCCCCTGACGTTCCAGCGCGTGCGGCAGCCGCTGATCGAGGCCACCGCATTCCGGATAGTAAAACCGCCCGGCCTGCTCGCGCTCGCAAAATAGGCGGCCAGGGGGCGGCCGGGACGCCGCACGCCTGCCCGCGCGCCTAGGTTCTAGGGTCGGTGCATTCACGCCACCAGACCGCGCTAGTGAGCTAGAAGTGCTGCCTGAAGCGCTGAGCAGTGCAAAACAGCCGAGTTACTCCCAAAACGGTCCGGCGCCCACATCCGGGCGCCGCTAGCCTGCAAAACTTGGGGGGCCCGCCCGAAGCTGCCCCCGCCAACAAGGAGCCGCAGCGCTCACTTCAGCTTGTCCGAGCAGGACGAGCCGAACACCTGCGCCAGCAGGCTGCTGGCCAGGATGATGCCCGCGCCGACCCAGCCGAGCGGGCCCCAGCGCTCGCCGAGCACCGCGTACGCCAGGCCCGCGCCCAGCACGGGCTCCATGGAGTAGATGATGGCCGCGTCGGTGCTGGGCACGTCGTTCAGCGCAAACACCTCGATCAGCAGCACCGCGTCCGTGGACAGCACGCCCGTGTAGAGCATCTGCCACCAGGGCACGCCCGCGTCGCGCAGCCGCAGCAGCTCGGCCGGGTAGGACAGGATGCGCTGGAACTCCTGCGGGTGCACGAAGGCGGAGCTGACGAGCATCATCGCGGCAACCGACGTCAGCGTCAGCGACATCAGCGGCAGCTGCTTGCCCGGCTTCAGGCGGCGCGCAATGGCCTCCGTGCGGAACACCTGCGCACGCGCGCGGCCGCCGTCGGCGCCGCGGCCGCCGGCCCGGAGCGCGTTCACGTGCACACGCGCCTGAACAGGCAGGGCGGAGCGCGCCTAAACAGGCCGGGCGGCACCTGGACGCCAAAGAAGACGGCGGAGGCGACGGAGAGCAGGTCGCCGACACCAAAGCCGGAGCCGGCGCCGCTGCCGCCGCCGAGCAGCGCGCAGCCGACCACGGCGCCGCACGCGCTGGCCCAGGTCAGCGCGCGCACGCCCTTGCCGGTCAGGCCCGCCAGCACGGGCACGACCACCACGGTGAGTGTGGAGATGAAGGCCGCGCGTGACGCGTCGGTCGTCAGCAGGCCCTGCGCCTGGGTCAGGTAGCCTGCAGGGCGGCCGCGGCGGCGTCAGCGGGCGCCGCGCCTGCGGGAACCAAACGCGTATGGGCGCGCCACAGCGGGGCGGGGCGCACCGAGGCCCATCCAGAGGCCCAGCTCCGCCGCTGGCGCCCACAGCGTCTCGTCAGCGAGGCCCTCCGACAGGAAGGGCGCAAAGGCCATCGCGGCGATGCAGAAGCGGCCCAGGCTGAAGGCAAAGGCGTCAAAGGTGCCCTCGCTGCCCTTGATGACGACCATATTGGTCGCGCAGAGCACGACCTGCACGCATGCGGCGCGGCGAGTCAGCGGCACTGCTCGGCGGGGCGAGCAGGCCCAACGCGGCCCGACGGGCGCGGCGCGCACCAGCAGGTTGAGCAGCAGCAGGCCGCGCCCGCGCGCCGGGATGTCGCGCAGCGCGTCCAGCGCCCGCCCGGGCAGCTGCCGGCCGCGCTGCACCAGGCTGCCCCCGCGCGCGCCCTTGGCCGCGTCGCCAGAGCTGCGCGCGCTCAGCACGAGCGCGCCGCGCTGGCCGGGCGCCGGGCGCGCGGCGCGCGCCGCGGCCGCGCTTTGCAAGCGGTGGCCCGCGGCGCGCTCTGCCGCCAGCGGCAGGCGCCGCACGCCGCGCAGGGCCGCAGGCGTGCGCGTGCCTGCCGCGCAGCGACAGCGCAGCAGGGCAGCTGGCATTGCGGGCAACCCGCGGGTGTCCCACGCCGCAGCAGACGCCGCGCTCTCAGACGCACGCAGTACCCCTCGCCGCAAGCAGCCGCTCAGCACCCCAGGTCCGCGTCGGTCTGTTGGTGACGAGCTGCAACGTGTGGGGGATCTTGTCAGAGCCCTGCCGGGCTTGAAACGCACGTGCGCAGCTGCTACTCCGCGATCGAGATAGGACTCGAGCGAGCGGCTGCAGGGGGCTTACCTCAGGCGATGGGCAAGTACGCTGACGCGCCGTGGCACTTCCGGGGCAGGTGCGCAGCAGCGGACTCCAGCGCGGTGCGAGCGTTCACTGCCTGGCAGCCATAATCGTACTTTCCAAGTGCGCAGGGCGCTGTACCAGCTGCAGCTCGTGCGCGCGTGCGACGCGCGCCGCTTCATCCCGGCCGACCTGCGCCTGGTCGAGCTGTTCGGGTGCGCGCCCACGCCGGCCAGCGCCGCGCCTGCGCCGCCCGCCGAACGCGCTGCCGCAGCCTCGCTCGGCCCGCGCAGGTACACGCTGGGCGGCGTGTTTTTGGCGCGCTACTCGGACAGCCCCGTCGGCGCGTTTGACGAGGTGCGCGCCCCGGGCCGGGCCGGCGCAGGCGGCCGGGGCCGCCGCAGCGACTGAGCCGGGGCCCCACCGCGCCCGCGCAGCTGGTGGCGCTGGCGGGCCTGGTGTGGCAGGCGCCGACGTCGTGCGCGTGGGCCGCGCGCGTGTACGTGAGCGACGCCGACGCACGCAGCCACGGCCGGCGCGCGTGCGGCCTGCCGTCCGCCCACGCCGCCTTTGCGCCGCACGGCGCCGAGCGCGGCCGGCCGGGCGGCTGGTGGCAGGCGGGCGAGCCAGGCGCGGCCCGCGCGGCCGGCGCCAGAGCGCGTGCCCCCGGGCGCCCGCCTGCGGGCGCTGACGCCGGCGCCGGCCCGCGCGCATCGCAGGCGGCGCGGCGGGCGTGGTCGTGAGGCCGCTGGCGCCGCGCGGCGGGCGGCGGCAGCGGCGGCAGGCCGGCGCGGCGGGCGCGGCCGTGTGCAGCCTAGCGCTGCCGGCCCCGCCGCGCGGCGGCTGGCGCGGGCCTCGGCTGCGCCTGGCGCTGCCCAGCTTCAGCGGCGCGACGCCCGAGCACCCGGGCCTGCTGCGCTATGCGTGCCAGCTGGCCGCGCGCATCCGCGTCTCGCCGGCCGTGCGCGTGCAGGTGCGCGCGCCGTTTGCCCCGCTTACTGCGCCCTCGCGCCACATTTATGGCATGTGCTGTATGGCCGGACCCACGTGCAGGCAGCACAACGGCGCTCCTGACTCTTGACAGGGCGCCCCGCGTGCAGGCCGAGCCGAGCGACGAGTCCGAGCCTGACGCGCTAGCCGCTGTGCTGAGGGGGCGCCCAGTGCTCACGCTCACGTTCTCGGACCTGGACATGCGGGTGGAGCGGCCGCAGGCCTACGAGCCTGCCGGCGCCCGGCGCTCCGCTGCGGTGCAGCAGCCCGTGTATGTGCAGGCGTGAGCGACGCGGCGTCCGGCGCGCTTGCCGGGGCCAGGCCAACAGAGAGAGTGCGAGCCTGAGAGGAGGGTAGGGAGCGAGGACGCGCACGTGTGTTGCTGGCATAGCCAGAAGTGTGGCGGTGAGCTCGCATGCATGCATGCTGCAGCTGTGCATGGGCCGTATAAAAATAGCGCTAGCTAGCCGCCTCCTGGGCGAACGCTCCATGTAACTCTCCAATGCCGAGCCATTGAAGGAGAAAAGCTTGCGGCAGCAAAACACAACGCGAGCAGTGTCAGTGGAGCTGTTCAGAAGCAGACGGCACGCGATGTCGCTCGCGTTCGACGAGTTTGGGAGGCCGTTCATCATCTTGAGGGTGCGCCCTGCATCCAGATCGCCCGCGCTGCGCACACGCCGGGCCCGGTGCTCACGCCGGCTGCTTGCCGTGGCTGCAGGAGCAGGAGAAGAAGTCGCGGATACGCGGCATCGAGGCGCAGAAGGCGAACATCAAGGCCGCGAAGGCCGTGGCGCGCATCCTGCAGTCCTCCCTGGGGCCCAAGGGCATGGACAAGATGCTGCAGAGCCCCGACGGCGATGTGTGCATCAGTGCGGCCCCCCCGCTCTTAATGCACCATCATGCGCCGGCGCATGCGCTGCTCCCATGGTGGTCACTGTGCCTGCCCGCCGGGCTGACGCGCGCCCGCCTGTCCGGGGCCAGCCAACGACGGCGCGACGATCCTGGAGCAGATGGAGGTGGAGAACCAGATCGGCAAGCTGCTCGTGGAGCTGTCCAAGAGCCAGGACCACGAGATCGGCGACGGCACGACCGGCGTGGTGGTGCTCGCGGGCGCGCTGCTGGAGCAGGCGGAGGGCCTGCTGGACCGCGGGATCCACCCGCTGCGCGTCGCCGAGGGCTACGAGCGCGCGTGCAAGGCGGCGCTCGCGCACCTGGACCGCATCGCGCACAGCTTCACCTTCTCGCCCGACGACATCGAGCCGCTCGTGCAGACGTGCGAGACGACGCTGTCGTCCAAGATGTGCGCGCCCGCCCGCCGCCGCGTGTATAAATGCACCGCTCGCGCGGCCCGCGGCGCTGAGCGGCCGCGCTGCGGCGCAGCGTGGGGCGGCACAAGCGGGACATGGCGGAGATGTGCGTCAAGGCGGTGCTCGCCGTCGCCGACCTGAAGCGCAAGGACGTCAACCTAGAGCTCATCAAGGCGCGGGCCCGCGCGGGCCCGCGCCGGCGGCCGCCCGCGCTGATAGCTACCGCAGCGTCAGCATCGCACGCGGCGCCGCTCGGCATGCGCGCGCGCCGCACCTGCCGGGCCGAGGGACGGCGGCCGCGCGCCGGGCGGGCCGGGGCGGGGCCGCGACGCGGCGCACGCACGCGCGCAGGTGGACGGCAAGGTCGGCGGGCGGCTGGAGGACGCGCAGCTGGTGTACGGCCTGGTGCTGGACAAGGATATGAGCCACCCGCAGATGCCCAAGCGGATCGCGGACGCGCGCATCGCCATCCTCACCTGCCCCTTCGAGCCGCCCAAGCCCAAGACGAAGCACAAGGCGCGCGCGCGCCCCGGCCGCATGCGCTGAGGCGCCGCGGGGCGTCGCCCGCCCCGCGGGCGCACGGCGCGCGGGGCGAGCGGGCGCGGCCGCGCGCGCAGGTGGACATCGACACGGTGGAGAAGTTTGAGGCGCTGCGCGCGACCGAGAAGCAGTACTTTATCGACATGGTGCAGCAGTGCAAAGCGTGCGGCGCGACGCTGGTCATCTGCCAGTGGGGCTTTGACGACGAGGCCAACCACCTCCTGCTCGCGCACGGCCTGCCGGCCGTGCGCTGGGTCGGCGGCGTGGAGCTGGAGCTGCTGGCCATGGCCACCGGCGCGCGCATCGTGCCGCGCTTCTCCGAGCTCTCGCCCGACAAGCTGGGCCGGCGCGCGCCCCGCTCGCTATTGATTGAATATGTGCGCGCAGGCGTCCACGGGCAGGGCACGTTGTCGGCAGCCCTGCCCGCAGTGCGGCCGCGTCTGCGGCGGCGCTGCTGCATGCCGGCGCGGGCGCGGCGGGCCCCCAGCAGGCTCGGAGCGCCAACGCCCGCGGCGTGGGGCGCAGGGCGGCGGTGGTGCGCGAGATGTCGTTCGGCACGACCAAGGACCGCATGCTCGTCATCGAGGGCTGCCCCAACTCGCGCGCGGTCACGCTGTTCGTGCGCGGCGGCAACAAGATGATCCTGGACGAGATCAAGCGCTCGCTGCACGACGCGCTGTGCGTTGCGCGCAACCTGGTCCGCGACAACGCCATCGTTTACGGCGGCGGCGCCGCCGAGATCGCCTGCTCGCTCGCCGTGGAGGTGCGCCCCCCGCCGCGGCCCGCCCGCCCGCCCGTGCCGGGCCCCTAATTTCTACAGCTGCTGGCCAAGTGAGCGAGCGCACAGGGCACCGCACATGCGCAGCGCACAGCGGTCGACCAAGACTGCCCAAAGCGATGCGGCGCGCGCGCGCAGGCGGCCGCGGAGGCGCAGGCGGGCGTGGAGCAGTATGCTATGCGCGCGTTCGCGGACGCGCTGGACTGCATCCCGCTCGCGCTGGCCGAGAACGCGGGCCTGCCGCCGATCGAGAGCCTGACCGAGGTCAAGGCGCGGCAGCTGGCCGAGGGCGACCCGCACCTCGGCATCGACTGCAACGACGTCGGCACCAACGACATGAAGCGCCAGAACGTGTTTGAGACGCTGTCGGGCAAGAAGCAGCAGCTGCTGCTGGCGACCCAGGTCTGCAAGATGGTGCTCAAGGTGGACGACGTCATCCAGCCGGCCGTGTACGACTGATGCGCGCGCGCGCGCGTGCGGCGGCGGCTGCGGCGCGCGCGCGCTGGTCTCGGCGTCGGCGGCTGCGCCTGCTGTTTGTGGGGAGCCGACATGGGCCTGCCGCATGCCGCAGCATGGCTATCTGTGCTGTCGTGCTGAAGGAACGAGCGCGCTTGTTGAGCGGCCGAATCGTGTTCAGCTTTATGTTGCAGCACTTGCCTGGCTCCACAAACGAGACGCGGCCATCTGCCTGTCCCCTGTCACCCAGCGACCTGGCTGCCCAAACAAACCTGAAACCACCGAACTGGACCGCCGTGCATGCAGCGACCAAAACACCCCGCACTGGCCATAGCTGTGTACAAGCGCATCTATGACCCAGCACCGCCGCGCCGCGCGCCGCCGTGCGCGCCTCAGGCGACCGCGCCGCCCGCCATGAAGCTGACTGCCCAGTCGCCGGCTAGGGGCAGCCCAGGCTTGCGCACGACGAGCGCCGCCGCGGGCAGCCCCGCGCGCAGCCACAGCGGGCCCGCGGCGGCGTCCAGCGGCGCGCCGTCGCGCGCCGCGCGCCACGCCCGGTCCGCGCGCAAGCCCAGCACCACCAGGCGCTCAATCGTCACGTCGCTGGCCATGCGGCAGGCGCCGCCCGGCGCGGCGCGGCTGCTCAGCACGCCGTCCGCGAAGGCGAATGCGCGGTGCAGGCACACGCCGCGGCGGAACGCGAACGAGCGCCCGTCGTCGTCGTACAGCTCGCCGGCCGCGCGCCCGGCCGCGTCCAGCGCCACCACCAGCGTCAGCGGGTCGGGCGCCATCGCCGCCGTGCTCCGCCGCGCGCGCTCCTGCGCAGCGCGCGCGGGAGCCGCCTCAGCGCACCGCACCAAGCGCACCAACGGCGCGCTCTGGAGCGCGCGCACTGCGACCCCGCACACGGCGCGGCGGCGCTGGCGCGCGCCTTGAGCGGCAGGATGCAGCCGCCGCGCAGGAAAGCCGGCACGTCGTCCATGCCGACCGCCAGCGCGCGCTTGCCCGGCGGCGCGGCCTCGCCGCTCGCCGCGCTGTACCAGGGCCCCGGCGCCGGCAGGCGCAGCCGGCGCTCGGCCGCGCCGGGCTCCAGCACGGGCGCGACCAGCAGGGCCGGGCCCAGCAGGAATGCGTCGTCGACGCCCAGCGCCCAGCCCTCGCCCGGGAACTCGAACGCGAGCGGCCGCATGATGGGCAGGCCCTCCGCGTGCGCGGCGTGGAACAGCGTGTACAGGTACGGCAGCAGCGCGTAGCGCGTGCGGATGGCGGCGCGGATGCGCCGCGTGGCGTCCTGCGCGCTCAAGCGCGCGCACTCGGCCGCCGACTTTCTTACAGGCCGGGCGGGGCCGGGCGGGCGGGCGTCGCGCCTCGCCAAACAGCCAGGGCTCGCGGCGGCGCGTGTCTAGGTGCGCGTGACCGCGAAAGAAGGGGTAGAAGGCGCCCGCCTGGTACCAGCGCACCAGCAGCTCCTCGTCCGGGTTGCCGAAGAAGCCGCCCACGTCCGCGCCTGCGCCCGCGCGCGGCTCAGGCGGCGCGGCCGGCGACGCGCGCGGCGCGCGCCGCGCCGGGCCGGGCAATGGCCGCGCACCCGAGTTGGGCAGCCCGGCCAGGCCGATGGAGAGCAGCATGGGCAGCGAGACGCGCAGGTGCTCCCAGGTCGCGCTGTTGTCGCCCGTCCAGATGGGGCCCACGCGCTGCGTGCCCGCGAAGAACGCGCGGCTGAGCACAAAGGGCCGGTCGCCGTCCGCGCCGTGCACCGCCAGCCCGCGCTCGGCCAGGCCCTGTGCCGCGGCGCACGCGTGTCTATGCGGGCGCGCCAGAGCGCGGCGCGAGGCAGTGCGTGCGGGGCCCGGCAGCGGGGCACCGGCGGCGGGGCCGCGCCTGGGCGGTGGCGTTGTGGTAGAGCGTGCCGTACAGGTTGTGCAGGCAGCGGTGCTCCACGGCGCCATGGTGCAGGCTGTCCTTGTGCATGGTGATCTGCGCGCCCCCGACCGCCGTGAGCACGGCGGCCGCCGTGAGGACCGGCCGCAGGGCGCACGCCTGGCGCGGCGCCGGCCGGGCCGCGGGCGCGCCTCGGGGCCGTTGAACACGCTGGGCTCGTTCATGTCGTTCCAGACGTACAGGTGCGGCGTGGAGCCCTGGTACGCGCCCAGCTGGAACTGCTGCGCCCACCAGCCGCGCGCGGCCGGGTTGAGCATGTCCAGGTACGCGGACGCGCCCGGCCAGCACCACCTGCGCGCGCGGGCGGGGCCGGGGTCAGGGTCGCCGTCGCGCCAGGTTCCCGCGGGCCCGGCCCCGCGCACAAGCGCGGCGCGCGCCCGTCAAACTCGTTGCCGTCGCGGTCCTTGACGAAGAAGTCCTGGCGCGCGGCCTCGGCGTAGATGTAGTAGCCGGGGTCGCGCTTGATGTGCGGGTCGACAATTGTCACCATGCGCCGCCCGCGCGACGCGAGGTCCTCCTGCAGCGCCGCCGGCGCCGGGAACGCGGCGGCGTCCCAGGTCAGGTACCTGGCGCGCGCGCACGCGCGCATCGGCGACGGCGCGCTGCCAGCATGACCCTACCCCTATGATTGGCGCGGCGCGGGCCGGGCGCGGGGGCGGGCGCGCGGGCGCGCGCCGCTTGCCGTCGGTGTGCTCGATGTCGAGCCAGAGGACGTCGTAGGGGATGTCGTGCGCGTCAAAGCCGGCGTCCACCGCGCGCGCGTCGGCCTCGTCGCGGTAGTTCCAGCGGCACTGGTGGTAGCCGAGCGAGAAGGCCTGCGGCATGGCGCTCGTGCCGGCGAGCGCGGCAAACTGCCGCGACACGTCCGCCGGCGCGGGCCCCGGCAGCAGGAACAGGTCGAGCACGCCGGCCTCGGCCAGCCACTGCGTGCGCACGCCGCCGGGCGCGTGCTCCACGTCCACATACATCTCGGCCGCGTTCAGCCTGCCGGCCGCGCGCGCGCCGCGCTCACGCCATGGCCCCTACGCGCACGCCCGGCGCGACCGCAGCAGCCGCGCCGGCGCCGCTGGAGGGGCAGGGCAGCGCCGGGCGGCAGCACAGGGGGGGCGGCACGGTCGGCGCACCAGAAGGCGCCCACGGCGAGGCCCGGCCGCTGCGCCCACAGCAGCGGGATGGAGCCGTAGAGGCCGAAGGGCGAGTCGGCGGTGTACTCGAAGACGTCCAGGTTGTACAGCCGGTACGGCTCGGAGGTCGCATTGTCGGCCAGCCCTGCGTGCGCCGGGCGAGTCAGCGGGCCTGGCCGGGGCCGCATGCGGGCACGCCGCGCGGCGCCCGCCGCAGCGGCCCAGCGGGGCGGCAGAGCGGCTCGCAGGGCGCGCCGACGGTGGCCGGCAGCGCTAGCGGCCCCGCGTGCTGCGGCAGGCCAAACACGTGCTGCACGCCCGGGAAGGCCAGGTCGAAGGCGACGGCCTCGGGGCCGTGGGGCTTGGAGTCGCGGTGGCCCTTGAACGTCTCCTCCCACCAGCCGGCCGGGTCGTCCTCCTGCAAGGGGGTCCGTTGCTTTAAGCGCCCTGCTCGCACGCGGCGCGCCTCCTGCCGGGCACGGCGGGCGCGGCGCGGGCGCACCCCCTTGGCGCGCCGCTGCTCGAACGCAAACATCCCGCCCGCGTTGAACGTGACCGCCGGGCCGCCGCCGACGCTCAGCACCAGCTTGAGCGGGCTGAAGGCGAGCTCAACGGCCGCGCCGCCCGCGCTCGCGCGCACGCTGCTGCGGCTCGCGGCCACCTTGGTCCACGCGCGCTCGCGCCCCGCCAGCTCCGGCGGCAGCACCTCCGGCACGCGGAAGCGGCCGGCCGCCGGGCCCGCCTCGTCGATCGTGAGGCGCACGGTGCCCTCATAAGCGGTGAGCGTGAGCGCGAGCAGCGCGCCGCCGGCCTCGCTGCGGAGCTGGGCGCTGATCCGGGCGCCGGCCGTCGACACGCTGCCCGGCAGCACCGCATAGCCGTCGCCGGGGCGGCCGCGCAGCCGCGTGCAGAAGGCGGAGTCGGCGCAGCGCTGCGCGGCGCGCGCGGGGCCCCGATCAGGCGCGCGCCCGTCGGCAATCGGGGCGATGCGGGGCGGTCGGCGGCGGTGGGCGGGCGCAGGCCCGGCGGGCCTCCGGCACCTTAAAGTCCTCCGCCTTGAAGCCGCACGCAGCGGGAATCAGGGCGAGGACGGCCAGCCATGCGCACGCCCTCATCGTCTGCCCGCCGCCCGGTCGCGCCGCACCATGGACCGCGCCTGCCGTCGCGTCACTGTGCGCAGGCCTGCATTTGCGCAGCAGATGCAGGTGCGCCAGAGTGCTGGGCCCTGGCTGGTCTTGGCCGAGGGCTTCAGACCACCTGAGGAGTCGTACTTTGCCCTCTGTGCAGCAGGCAAGTTCTTGTGGCAGGCCGCGTGCACTGAGCTGACCGCAGGAGCGGGAGGCGCGCGAGGCGGAGCCGCCGGGCCGAGCCAGCGCCTCGGGCGAGCGGGCAGCCATGGCCCAGCCGATAGCCATCATCGTGGAGAAGATGCAGTCCAAGGACAAGGCGCGCTCGCCTGCTTGGCCATTGTGCACTCCGGCGCACCGCCGCGCGGCGCGCCGGCCGATCATGCCCGCGTCCATGCCGCGCGGTGCGATCCGGCTCAGCCCGCGCGTGCAGGACTACCGGTACATGGCGACCAGCGACCTGCAGGGCGCGCTGGAGCAGGACGGCTTCAAGGCGGACGACCAGACGGAGCGCACGCTGGCGCGCCTCATCCTGCAGCAGCTGGAGGACCCGTCCGGCGACATCTCCTCCCTCGCCGTCAAGTGGTACGTTGCGCTGCTGCCGGCCAGCCGCGCGCCCGCCGGCGGCCCCCGCCCCGGCGCCCCCGCCCTGGGCGCCAACGCCGGCGCGGCGCGCGCAGCCTGGCGCTGCTGGTGCAGCGCGTGAGCACGGCGCACGCGGAGGACGTGGTGGACTCGCTCTGCGCCAAGCTGCTGGCGGGCAAGCGCGAGCAGGAGCGCGACGTGGCGGCGATCGGGCTCAAGACGATGGTCACCGACCTGCCGAGCGGGCCGCTGGCCGCGCTGGTCGTGCAGCGCCTGTGCCCCAAGCTGGTCGCCGGCGTGCAGAGCAAGGCGCGCGCCGCCCGGCCCCCCCTCCGGCTGGAGCGGCCGGCGCGGCCGCGGCGCCGATGCGGCGCGGCGCCGCAGGCCTCGTACGACGTCGTGAGCGCCAGCCTGGACCTGCTGTGCGAGGTGGTCGGCCGCTTCGGGGACCTGGTGTCGGCGGAGCACGCGCGCATCCGCGACTGCCTGCTGCCCGAGCTGGACGAGAGCCGCGCCGGCGTGCGCAAGCGCGCCATCCACTGCCTCAGTGCGCGCCCCGCGCGCACGCGCGCGCCGCCCGCGCTGGTCCCCCGGCCGCCGCCTGAGCCCGAGTGTGCACACGCGCAGGCGCGCTGGCGCCGCACCTGTCGGCCGAGCTGCTGGACGGCGTGGTCGTGCACCTGCTGCAGCGCCTGGAGGCGCCGGGCAACCGGCCGGAGGCCGCGCGCACATACATGCAGTCGCTGGCGGCCATCAGGCGCGCGCGCCGCGCCCGCGCCCGGCCCCTTCCCGGCCGCTCGGCCGAACCGCGTGCCGCTGCGAGGAGGCCCGTCCGCAGCGTGCGCTCGGCGGGGCAGGCGCGGCTGACAGCGGCGCGCGCGCGCGCGCAGCCGGGCGGCCGGGTGGCGCTTCGGCGCGCACCTGGGCCGCGCGGTGCCGCTGGTGCTGGACCAGTGCGGCGCGCCGAGCGCGGGCGACGAGGAGCTGCGCGAGCACGGCCTGCAGGCGCTGGACGCGTTTGTGGCGCGTGCGCCGCACGACGCGCGCGCCAAGCTGCCGGACATCCTGGCGGTCGTGCTGCGCTGCCTGGCGCACGACCCCAATGTCGCCGACGACATGGACGCCGAGGACGGCTCCGGCGCCGATGAGGACGAGGAGTGCGCGCCCGCCCGCCCGCCCGCGGCCCGCCCGCGCCAGGGGCCGCGTGTCCAGGCGCGCATGCGGCGGCGCCGGCGAGCGGCGGGCGCGCGCGCCAGGCTGACCGACGAGGAGTACAGCGACGACGAGGACGCGAGCTGGAAGGTGCGGCGCGCGGCGGCCAAGTGCCTGGCCACGATCGTGGCGGCCTACCCGGACGCGCTGGGCGAGGTGTACGGCCAGGCCTGCCCCGCGCTGCTGGCGCGCTTCCGCGAGCGCGAG
>JAABUV010004339.1_pt1 | contig 17065 bp, 20 predicted proteins | sample 5559971 | NCBI WGS metagenome assembly JAABUV01 (sample SAMN10711881, study PRJNA513362) | rock metagenome | isolation source: Antarctica rocks | place: Antarctica: Victoria Land, Knobhead nord | collected 2015-12-19
CCCGAGGCGAGAGGCGGCCCTGGGACATCCTGGTCTGCCATGCCGCGGCGCTCCGCCGCCGGGCTACCGGAGCGCGACGCGGCGCGCCCGGCGGCCCGGCGCCCGCAGCAGCAGCGCACCGAGCCCCGATCGCAGGCTCGGGGCGCACCAGGCGCGGCGCGCGGCCGGCGCGCGCGGCCAGGCGCGCCTGCGGCGGCAGCAGCTGCGCGATGCTGCGGCATGCGAGCGCGAGCGCCTCACGCACCGTATCCAGCGACGCCTCGCGCGCCTGCGCGCGCGTGGGCGTCCCCTCAGGCGCGAGAGCGGCATCGCGCCGCTTGCAGCCGGCGCGGCGTCAGCGCGCTCGCGCGCGGCGTCGGCGGCGCCGTGCGCGCTTGTGCAGGGCGCCCAGCGCCTAGCCGCCCTCGGCTGAATCGATGTGCAGGGCGCGCTGGAGCCTGCGGCGGCGCGCTGCGTGCACGCGCGCGCATGCCGCCAGCTCAGCCGCCGCCAGCGGCGCGGCGCGCTGGGCGCGCGGCGCTGGGCGCGCTGGGCGTGCGGCCGCCGCCTGGGGCGGCTGCGCCATGCCCACAGCGGGAACACCACGCCGCCGCATGGCGGCGGCTGCGCCGCCAGGGCCTGCCCCCAGGCATCAGGCCGCCGGCGCGCTGGCCTCCCCTCGGCGCGCTCCCCGGCGGCCCGGCGTGCGGGGGCGCGCCTCCAACTGCAGCAGTAGCACGCGCTCCGCGGTGCCCGCGTAGAGCAGGGTCAGGTCGGCGCCGGCCGCGGCGGCGGGCTTAGGGTTGACAACCAGGTGGCCCCCAAGCGACGCCACGCGCACCGCGCCCGCCGGGCCCGCGCTCGGCACGTCCGAGGCGGCCAGCGCGGCCAGCGCCGCGTTGATTGCAAGCGTCTCTGGATCCTCCGCCGCGTCGCTGCTCAGCACGCTCGCTGATACCTGCCGCGCTGCGCGGCGTGACCGCCGGCGGGGCGGCGCGCGCAGCTTCGAGCGCACGGGGAGAGCGGGGGCCTACGCGGCGTCGCCGCTCAGCAGCGCCGGCCTCCTTGCAAGCGAGCGCGTCGGGGCCCGCCGCCGCGCCGCTCGTCAGCGCGCTGGCAGACGGCTGCAGTGCGGCCCGGCACGAGGCAAGCAGCTGGCGGCCCCCACCGCTCGCGAGTGTGGCACACTCTCGTCAAGCAGTGCAGTGGGTGCAGCCAGTGCAGGCGGCGCGAGGCGCCGCAGAATGGTCGCTCATGCGCGGCGGCAGCACTCCAGGGCACGCATGGGCCGGGCGTGCGCCGGCCCTCGCCGGGCCTCGGCAGCCCAGCGTAGAACAGGGTTGGGGTGAGAGTTAGGGCACGAGCGCGCCGCGGCGCGCCTGCATGGGCGCCGCGTAGCCCGGCGGCAGCAGCGCGGCCAGCACGCGCTCGATGGCGTCCGCGGTGGCCGCCTCGCGCGCGCTCTCGCCGTGCTCGTTGCGCGTGGCGGTGCTGGGCATGCGCCCGACCGCCGCCATGCGTTCCCGATAGCCCACCTGCGCGACGCCGGGCCTCACGCCGCGCCCTGCATGGCACAGGCATGTCACATGATTCCCAGGCCATGCACCGCCATCGTGGAACTCACACACTTGTGCCAGAAGCAGCCGAGCCCCTTCCTGCGTCCGCAGCTGGAGGCCGGCTCTGCAGCGGCCGCCGCCTCACACCGACCGCCACTGGCAGCGCTCCTGGGCGGGCGATTGCGAACAAATCAGAGCGCATCCAGCGCGCCTCTGAAGGGTTGCGCAGGCAGGGCGGGGCGCGACCTTGAGGCCCGCATAGCCGCGCTGCTGCCGCTCGGGCCGCGCGGGCTCGGCCACGATGGCGGCCAGCACGCACGTCTGCCCGAGCGTGGCGGTGACCGCGCTGTCGGCCAGCGGCGCCAGGCGCCCCGTCTCGAACGTCAGCGCGCCCGCCGCCACGCTCGCCGTCTCGCGCAGGCCCCCGCCTGCAGGCGGCAGGGCGCCGGTGCCTCAGGCGCGGCTGCGGTGTGTCTGTAGACTTTCGAGGGCACTGCGCCTCGTCAAAGAGTGAGCACATGCTGACCATACGTGCACAGCATGCGCGCTGGAGTGCCAGTAGGTCTAAGAGCAGTCGCCGCTGCCTACCATCCGTGTGTGCAGCGGGCAGGTCTGGTGTTGCTGCGTGTTCGCACCGACCGACGACTGGCCCAGCGCCGTGGCGGGCGAGCCGTCGGGCAGGGGCGCATGCGCTGCCGTCTGGCACGCGGCTGTCTGTCGGCAGGAAACACATAGCGCGGCAGGCGCTTGGCCGTTGGCCGTAGCAAGGTGCTGCAGGGCGCATCCTGCAGAGGATGAGGAGATTGTCACAGTTTTGCACCAAGCCAAAGTAATATTGTGAAGTGGCAGCTTGCATATTTCGTGTCTCGTCAACAGACTGGCTGCTTACCGGAGCGTCGGGCATGCCGGAGCAATAACGCACACGCTCGGCTCATGCCCCCACACATGCGGCCGTGCCGGCGCGCCAACACCTGCTACACAGCTCAAGCGCCCAACAGGACACACGTCACCACCGGACAATCCCTCCCCAAACAGGGCAGCGAGCTCCGCTTGGTGCTGAGCTGGGCAACCATCAAGCATACAGCAGGCTACCCTCCTGCCCACCCCGACGGCCCACCCCGCACCACATCCAGCGACCACAAATGCTGCTCTCTAGAAGGTTGGTCAAGTGTGCCTGCCGAGGTGTGCGCAGTATCCCAGAGCAGCTCCTGCTGCAGCATTGCAACACTGCCCGGCCATACATGGCTTGCCACATGGCTCTCAATGCGTCCGTGCAGCCCGTGAGCATGCGTAGCGCAGGCCGCAGCGTCCGCGCAGCGCCGCTGGGCCGCGGGGGCTTCTTCGGCGGCGCTGCGCAGCTGGCGGCGGCCCGGCCGCAGCGCTGCCGGCGGGCCGCGCTGCGTGCCCAGGCCTTCCAGTCGGAGTGGCCGGACCCGGACTTCATCAAGGAGACCAAGGAGGCCTTCCCGGACAAGGGCGTGGCCACCGTGGAGGAGGCGCGGGTGGGTCGCCGCTGCTGAACAGCGCTGCATGCAAGCGGTATCAGCGCATACCTTTGCTCAATGACGGCCTACTGTTGTAAGCCTATGCCTTGAGCTGTTCAAGCGCAGCCGAGAGCGACTCGCACTCTTGCTGGCGCTGCTCGTTGTGCCTGTTGCGACATCCCATCTTTTATTAGACTCGTCTCCACCTTGTTTGTGCGGAGTATCGCTGGCAGTGTCCAGTTGAAAGTGCTTGCCGCCTGTTTAAGTAGTGTACACCTGCCAGCCTGCACGCTAGGACGGCTATGCATCCCTAGGAGCGCCTGCCCCGCATTATGAACAAGCCATCAGCGTTTTACTTCTTGTGCGCCGTTGTTCAAAGGGGAACATTATGTAGGGCAAGCACCCTGGTGTGCCTGCCCGGCCGGGGCCAGCCCTCTCCCAGTACATGGACCTGGCACATGCTGACGCATGCCGCTGTTGCCCAGCCACGTGCTGGAGAGCCGCACGCTCGCGCGCCAACGTCACATGGCGCAGGGCGCTCAGGAAGGGCGCAGCCCAGACCGCACGGTCCAGCAGCCTGCAGCCGGCAGCCTCCAGGGGGACTCTCGGGCCGCGCGCGCCAGGTGCTGTACTCGGAGGACGGCTACGTCTACCTGGATGTGCGGCCAGAGATCGAGGTTGCGGAAGTCGGCCGCGTCAAGAACTCGGTCAACATCCCGATCCAGAACGCCACGCGCAAGTACGACCCGGAGCAGAAGAAGAAGGTGGTGCAGCGCACGCCGAACGACGGCTTTGTCGCCGCCGTCAAGAAGCGCTTCCCGGACACCGAGGCCAAGCTGCTGGTCGCGTGCAGCGACGGGCGCAAGTACTCCATGGACGCGCTCATGGCGCTCGACGAGGCCGGCTACACCAACATCGCCGGCCTGAAGGTGCGCGCCGCCCCGGTCCACTCGCGCATGTGGACTCTGCCCTGTTTCAAGCGCTCGCGTTGTGCGAGGGCCCTGCTTGGACTTTGGGAATGGCATCGAGCGGCCTGTAGCCGCCATGCATCTTGCGGCACCACCAAAGTGGGAGGGCGGTACCCTGGGCGTATACCCTGGAGCCTGCAGTCTGTAACCTGGGTTGCATGCATGGGGCCCGATGAAGCCGGTTGCGCCGACGTAGCCGGCCACTGACGCAGCATGTCACACGCATTTGACATGCATTCGGCACGCCTGTGAACAATTTTCCAAGCACTCCTGCCGCACCATGGGGCGCCAGCATGGCTGCTGGGCACTGCTCGCCTAGCATTCATGTCTGTACGGCGCGTTGAGCTCCACCGATGTGCGCCGCAACGATGGCCATCTGCTTATGAAGTTCTGGCGCACCCCCGGAGGGCGCTGCTGACGTGCGCGAAAGGCGCACAGCCATGCACGGCGCGGCGAGCACTGCCGGCCACGTTGCACGGGGCTCCGGGCGCGACGCCGCCGGGCGCGCGCGCGCGCAGGGCGGCTACTACGCATGGTTCCGCATCTTTGACAACAAGCTGAACCGGCGCAAGTCGGGCGAGTACGCGGAGCAGTACACGCACGACGGCGACTCCTGCGGCATCCACTCCTCCGGCGCCGGCTTCCCGCGCATGGACCCGGCGGACCAGTGGGTGCCGCCCGCGTTCGAGTGAGGCGCGGCGCGGGCGCGGCGCGCTGGCGGGCGGCTGCATCCTCCGGCGCCGGCTTCGACTGCATGGACCCGACGGACCAGTGGGTGCCGCCCGCGTTCGAGTGAGGCGCGGCGCGGGCGAGCGGCCCCGCGGCCGGCAGGGGCGCGGCGCGCGCGGTCGCGCTGCGCGCCGGCGCGCGGCGCTCGCCGCGGGGCGGCGGCGGTTGCTGGCGCCGGAGCGGCGGCGGGGCCAAGGCGCGGCTGACCATAGTGTGCGCTGGACGATGGTGTACTGGCATCGCCACTCGCGTGCTCGCAGACATGCGGCGTCAGGGCGCGGCCTGGCAGGCGCGGGAAAATATTATCGCCCAGCTATTTGCGTGGGGGTTATACTGGTGCTGGTAGTCTATTGCATACGGCGGCTGCTGGGCATCATGGCACATTCCCGGCAAGTTGGGGAGGTTGGGGTTGGCGCGGATCGCCGAAGGTTGTCCTTTGGTTTTGCACATCCTGTGGGGCTGCCAGCGCAGGCACGAGCTGTTCCAGCTAGGAGGCTTGAGGCATGGTAGCAGAGGGTCCTAGCGAGCATTAGTGACAGCTGCGGGGGTCCGACAACGCCTGGACTGGAGCGCGCTGGTGGCAGGTCGTGGCCATTGCCATGTCCCTGCGCCTGGTCTGTAGGCATCACGATGCAACGTGGTCTGCGTGCTCGACCGCTCTCGATCGCTCCGATCTCCGTCCTTCTCGCTAGGCACATGTGCAGGCGAACAAACGCACTCGCCGAGCGATGTGTGCAGTGCTGATGCCTGACAGCTCAGGCCCTCGGTGGCTGCAGGCTGGCTCAGAGCGCATGCTGGCAGCTCGCTTGCAGCGAGAGCCGTGCAGCAGTTCGCGGCGTTACAGGCGGCGGCTCGCACGCTCGCCGCGCCGCACGCACACACGCGCCTCTGCACATGCCCCCGCGCCCATCAGCCTGCAAGCGAGAGCAGCAGGGTCTTGCCCTAGCCCGCCACGGCCCTGTCAGGCCGCGAGCAAGAGCAGCGGGGAGGCGGCCCAGCCGGTCGCGGCCGCTGCGGCCAGCTCGTCCTCCTCGTACAGCTGCCCGCCCGCGCCCGCCGCCAGCGGCAGACCGGCGTCCAGGCGGCGGAAAACTGTCTCCGCGCCCGTCAGGCCGCGAGCGAAAGCAGCGGGGGGCGGCCCCAGCCCGCCGCGGCGCTATCAGACGCCGAGCGAGAGCAGCGGGGGGGCGGCCCAAAGCTGGCCGCGGCCGCGGCCGCCAGCTCGTCCTCCTTTTGCATGCGGCCCCCGCGCCTCAGGCTGCGAGCGAGAGCAGCGGGGGGGCGGCCCAGCCCGCCGCGGCCGCGGCGGCCAGCTCGTCCTCCTCGTACAGCTGCCCGCCCGCGCCCAGCGCCAGCGGCAGTACGGCGTCCAGGCGGATGAAGAGCTGCGCGCCCGGCGCGCCGCCCGGCCAGCGGCGCACCAGCACGCGGCCGGCCGGGCAGCGCCGCAGCGCGCCGCGTGACGCGAGCAGCGGCGGCGCGGCCGCGCCCGCGTCCCAGCCCTGGCGCGCGCGGTGCGTCTGGCCGAGCATCTTTGTTGTGTCATGGCGTGGCAGCACGAGGCTGGAACAGCAGAGGCGGCTCCTGGCGGCTACCCTTGCACCAGCGCGCGCGCGGCGCCTGCCTACAACAGGAGCCGCAGCAATTCTTGCGGCGGTTGTCGAGCTGCGGGCGCGCGCCCCACAAGTGCGTACCTCTGGCCGCCAGGCATGCGCGCATGCGCGGATATACACCTACAGCGGCCCAGGACTTGCATGAGGCAGGGAGCGGGGCCGGCGCCTGCTCGTCGAGGAGGTCGTCTAAGCCCCAGGCCCCGCCGGCTCCAACTGCTGCGCCGCTGCCCTCCCGCAGCAGCTCGTGCGCCTGCGGCCGCCGGCGCTTCTAACGGCCTGGTCGAAGCGGGCAGCAGCCCCGAGCGGCCCCGCCCCATGCCAGCACCCAGGCCGCCCCGCCGCGGGCGCGCCGCGCACCTCCGCATCGGAGATGCCGGGCGCCGGGCGCATCTCCACCACCGGCAGGCTCTCGAATGTCAGGAACGAGCGCACGTAGCGCGTGCCGCACGCCGCGCACGCGTCCCGGCGGCCCGGCGCGCCGCGGCCGGCCTGCTGCGGCGCGGCCCGGGGCGCCGGCGGTTCGGCGGAGGGCGCAGGCGCCGCTCCAGGAGGCACCCTCGAGCCTGAGGCGCCGGGGCCTGCGCCGGGCGCCGCGCCGCCCGCCGCGCCGCAGCGGAAGCACACCGGCAGCAGGCCGGGCGTGTCCGCCGCCGGCCGCGCGCGCGCCAGCACGGCTGCCAGGTCCGCGCGCTCCTGCGCTGTGCCGGGCGTTGGCGCGGGCCCGCCGCGCGCCGGTGTGACACACTTAGAAGGTGTGCGCCTCTGGGCCCGCTGATTCTGCTGATGGCCGCGCCACAGCTCAGCATGTCAGTGGCGGGCCGAGTGCGCCGGCGCGGCTGCTCAGGATCCCGCGTTCTGCTTGGGCATGGTGCAAGCCGCCCTCATGAACCGCGCTTGTGCCATCTTATTTGTCCTGCGCAGGAGCGCATGCATTGCATGGCGCAGGGAAGCGGGCCCTGCTCCTGCAGCGGCCAGGGCTGCAGCGCATGGCCTGGCCGGCACACCAGGCATTCAGAAGCTACGTGCACACAAACGTGTTCCTGAGCTCGACGGATTCGTTTGCGGGGCCGCCACCTGCTCCGTGGGCGGCAGCCGCAGGCGCTGCAGGCGCTGGTGCGCGGCGCGCGCCAGCCGGTGCGCGCCCAGCGCGCCGGCATGCTCAGCCAGGCAGCGCAGCACGGCGGCCGCGCTGATGCCGGGCGGCGCCTCCCTCGTCGCCTGCGCCAGGTGCACATTGCATGCACCTATATTCCATGCGCGCCCCCTGCACACCATGTCGGGAAAGGCGCACTTGCTTTCTGCACGCCCAAAACAGGGATAATGGGCCTGCTGAGGCGCCGCGCATGGGTGTCCGCCGCGGCGGTTGGGGCTGCATGCGACCGTCGCTGTGAGGTCGCGGCGTTATGCAGGCCAACCACCTGGCGGCCAAACACGTGTGCGCTTTGTTCATGCACCAGAACCTGGACGAGTGTACTGATTATGTGCCAAACGGGGGCGCAGTCGCAGGAGGACCGGCGCACCGGCGGCAGGTGCGCGAGCAGGAAGTGCGCCGCGTTCAGCAGCGTGGTGGCAGGCGCGGCCCTGCCCCGCGGCGCCGCCGCCTGCGGCCCCCCGCCGCCCGGGGCGCCGGCCCCGTCGCCCGGGCCGGCCGCCTGCGCCGGGCCGCCCAGGCCCAGCGGCTTGGCGGCCTGCCGAGCGCCGCCCGCTCGCGCGGCGGGCAGGTTGAGCGCCTCAGCCCGGCTGCTCGCGCGCAGGTCATGCAGGGGCGCCGCAGCGGGCCCGGGGGCAGGGGCGGGCCCTGGCGCGGCGAGTGCAACGGCGGTGGGAGCCAGGGTATAGGGTAGGATTAGGGTGGCCGCGTGCACCAGCTGGTACGCCGCGTACGCCTCCGCGGTCCCCAGCCGCTCCCAGAACAGCGCCAGCGCACGTGTGGTGGGCGCGGGGCGCGACGCAGCAGGCTGGCCGGCGGGCGCGCCCGGCGCCGCGGCGGGCGGGGCCGGGGGCGCAATGCCGACCAGGGCGAGCGCGAGCATGTGGCGCGCGGCGTCGCCGAAGCGGCCGCCCGCGGCCGCGCCCGCCGCCAGCTGCTGCAGCAGCGCCGCGCCCTCCTCGGGCGCGCCCGCATCCCTGCCGCTTTGTCCATGTGAGGCCAGGTCTACCCCGACATCAGGCGGCCCTCTGTGCATGCACGGCAAACATGGCTGCTGCAGCTTTCGGGCTCTGTATGCCTGTCCTCGACCCAGCAGCCTGCACACGCGCAGCTCACTCGGTCGTCCAGGCGCAGGTCCGCTCGCTAGTACGCCACTTGAGCGCCGAACATGGCAGTGGACCCATGTGTACAGCTTCCCAGGGGCGCATCACGCGCGAGCGCAGTGCCAGTGTCCGCCGGGCGGCCGCGCGCCCGTGCGCATGCGCGCTGTGTGCCGCATGACCCTCCCGCGCGCATGTCAGACGCGGCCAAACGCGCGACCGGCAACCGCGCAGTGCGCACGATCAGGGCCTGGGGGCGGATGGGCGTAGCGGGGGCGGGCGCGGCGCACGCGAGCGCGGCGCGCGCCTCGGCCAGCCGCCCGCGTGCCAGCAGCGCGCGCGCGCGCGGCAGGTGCGCGGCGCGCCGCAGGCCCGGCGCGCCGCCGTCGGCCAGGCGCGCAGCGTCCGCCCAGCAGCCCGCTGCGGCCGCGGCCTCCACGCATGCCTGGAGCCAGGGCAAGGTTTTGGGGCACGGTGTTGGTTTTGTCAATGGGAGCCCGTCAGCCTGCTGCAGGCGCGGCCTCCATGCGGACCGCCCGACGGACGGGACAGCCAGACAGCTTGCTACAACCCCCGTGGCGGCAGCGTGGAGGTATCCAACACCCGCAGCGCCCATGTAGGTTAGCGATGCAGGTCCTGGAGGCTTTGGCGCTCGCATGCAGGGCGCGCTCGCCTTCACCTCGCCCGGCAGCTCACACATCACCCACACAACGCCATTCTAGCGCTGACACGGCGGCCGCCCCTGGCCGCGCCTTTGCATCTCCCAGGCGCGCCAGGACGGCCTCCGCGCCACCATGCCCCGCGCCGGCCAGCGCGTCGCCGGCCGCGCGCAGCGCGCGCGCGTCCGCAACTGCGTCCAGGTCCGCAGCCAGTTGCGCGAGCGCGTCCCAGCAGCCGCGGCCCGCCAGCAGCTGCACGCCTCGCTCCGGCGCGCCCGCCTGCTGCCCATGGTCGGGCGTAGGTACCCTAACCCTAACATACTAGTGAGCCCGTCCACGGCGCACGCAGCTGCCGGCAGCTCCATGACATACACTTGTAGACGCGCTCTCTAAATGCGGTGATGTGCACATCTACACGTGTGTGCACATCCCTCGCTACGCTGGGGACATGCAGCGCCGGCCTTAGGCTGAGTTGCAGTGCAAGCCGCGAGCGGCTTCAACCACAGCGCCTTTAGCGTGCAGCGACTCGAGGAGCACATCAGCGCGCCTGTGCATAAGCCGCAGCGGCGGCCGGCAGGTCGCCGCCGCCGGCCTCCAGCCACTGCGCCTCGCGCAGGCGCAGCCGATCGAGCAGCGCGTTGCGGGGCGCCGCGCCGCGCGCCGCGGCAGAGCCCTGAGCGGCCGGCTGGGGCGCTTCCGCCCCGGCCTGCGCGGCCGGCCCTGCCGACGGCTGGGCCGCGAGCGCCGCAGCCCCGCCCCCCTCCTCATGCGAAGGCCCACCTCGACTAGCTGCCCGGGCCGGCTGCGGCAGCGGCGCTGCCGCGGGCGCCTGGAGCGCCCCGGGCGTGCTTGCGCCAGCGGCGGCGTCCTCTGAGGGCGTGCTGCGGCGCGCCTCGGGCGGCAGGCCGGCCGCGAACGCGCGCGCCTCGGCAAACATGCGCAGGTCCGCAAACAGGTCCAGCGCGCGCTCGGGCGCGCCGGCCGCCGCGTATGCCGCCGCCGCCTCCGGGATGCAGCCCTGCGCGCGCCCTCCACGTCGGTTGGGGAGTCGAGGCATGCTGCCCCTGTATGCCAGCAAGCGCCCCACAAGCTAAGCTGTTGGTGCTTAACATTTGCTTGCAACTCTGTCAGAGCTAGAACCCTGTGTGGCCATGCTCGCAGTCGCAGCGCGAGCCGGCAGCGGCCGCGCGCACCACACCCCCGCCCTGCAACCTGAGACTCCCGCGCGCCCGCCGCGCGAGCGCGGCATCGCCCACGGGCGTGACACGTCCCTGACCCCACAGACCAAGTGCGCGGCCGCGCCTGCAGCGCGAGCACGCCGGCGGCCGCCAGCGCGTCCGGCAGGCCGGCCGCGCGCTGGCCGGCCAGGCGGTGCAGCGCCTCCAGCAGCGGCGCGTCGCCCAGGCGCGCCCAGGCCGCGCGCGCGACGCCCAGCTGCAGCGACCGCGCGGCCGCCCAGCCCAGCGCGCGCCAGTCGGCCGCCGTCACGCCCAGGCAGGCGATCTGCGCGCCGCGGCCGCACGGGGCGCCTCGCCGGCGCGGGCGGGCTGCTGGCCGCCAGGCGCACTTGCAGAGAGAGCGCTCAACGGGGCGGCGTGCGCGGCAGGCGGGCGGAAGGAGCGCCTGTGGCACGCCGCAGCAACATATCACAGCATCAGTGTATCCCAAGTATCAGGACGAGCAGCAGCACCGCACAGCATTAGGAGGCCTGACGCTGTGCATGTGCTGCCGCTTGCGCTGATGCTGTAACCGACAGACCTAGCCCAGAAGAGGGTGCAGGGCGGTCCGCGCGCGCGCGCCTGGTAGGCGCGGCGGAAATCGGGCGCGGCCAGGAAGCGCGCGAGCGTGGCGGAGTGCGGGACGTCCAGCGACAGCATGCCCGCCTGCTGCAGGCAGTACACGCGCGACCCGCTGAAGCCCACCACGTGGCCCTGGCGCGCGCGCGCGCGCTGCCGCCTCGCCCGCCCCCGGCCCCCGTATGCTGCGGCGGCTGCCCGGGCGCCGCGCCTCCCCGGACGTGGCATCAAGCAAGTGCAGCCTGTGGGCCAGACTTCGCACATGCTGACATCCAAACAGGGCGCTGTTCTGCGCAGGTAAGTGCTTGGCAGGCGCGGCAGCTGCCGCGCCATCACGGTGCTGCAAACGCGCAGGCCGCCGCCCGTCGCGGCAGGACCTGCAGCGGCTGGGCGTGCGGCGGAAAATCGGCGGTGCGCGTGAGCAGCCGCCCGCCGCCCGACCAGGCCAGCATGTCGTCGCACTCGGTGTTCCAGGCCGCGCTGGCGGCGCCGGGCGCGCCCCACAGCCGCGCGCGCGTCGCCAGGCAGTAGACGCTGAGCGCGCGCGCGTCGTCGACCACGGCCACGCGGCCGCGCCCGGCGCTCAGGTCCAGGCACCTGCGCCGCCGGGCGCGCCCCCGTCATGTAGCTTCCATGCCGAAGCGCGCGAGACGGCGGGCTGGGTGCAGCTGAGTGCGCGACAGCAGGTCGGCAGAGGCTTGCTTGTGCAGTGCCAGTGGTGCGGAGCAGGAGGCGCCAGAGGGCGCCAGCTGGGAGCTCGTGCACGGGCGTCCAACGCGGGCGGCGCATGAGCTGCGCGGCGCGCGCACCGCACGGGCGCGTCGTGCGTGAACAGCGGCACGGCCGCGTCGCGGTCGATGTAGAGCATGAGCACGGCGCCGTCGCGCAGGCCGGCCAGGAGGCCCTCGCGCCCGGCGGGCCCGCCCACGCAGCGCACGTAGCGCACCGGCGCGCCCAGCGCCCAGGCGCGCACGCGCGCGCCGCCCCAGTCCAGCGCCTCCAGCCGGCCCTCCTGCGCGCGTGGCGCATGGTAGTGTAGGATTAGGGTAGGGTTAGGGCAATTTATGCCTCCAGCCGTCCCTCTTGCGCGCATGGCACAAGGGGCATCCAAATATTTGAAAGTTTCACATGGCCGTTGTCTGGTGCTGCTGGCGTCTAGGAGGGCAAGGAGTGCGAGCTTCCTGCCAGAATGCCGGTGCGCCTGGCGGGCATGCGCGCGCAGCGCAGGGCCGCGCAGCCCAGCGACGCCCAGCCGCGCACCAGGCCGCGTCTGCAGAGCGCGCACGCACGCCCCCTGCCCGTGTGCTGCGCCCCCGGCGCCCCTGCGCACGCGCTCTCCTGTCCCCGGAAGCGGACGCGCAGCGGACGGGCCGGGGCAGCCCCGGCACGCGGCCCTCGCGCGCCTGGCAGAGCACCAGGTGCCGGTCGGTGGCCACGAGCAGGTTGCACTCCAGGCGGCCCGCGATGCGCGCCGCGAGGGTGTACCGCAGCGCCGTGCCGCCCGCGCCACCGGCCGCGGCTGCGGTCGCCGCGTCGCCCGCCCGCCTGGCGGCCGCGCCCGCGCGCGCTCGCGCGCCCGGCCGGCGGCCGTGGCCAGGCTCCGTGGTGCTCGCCGCAGGGTCTGCGCCAGGGTCTGGCGAGCGCGGGCGGCTGCCGGGCAGCGCGGCGTACACTAGCAGGTCGCCCGGCAGCAGGACGGCCAGGCGGCCGGCGTAGACGGCCACCTTGCGCACGAGCGCGGCGCAGGCGAGCGCCGCGCGGCCGCCGCCGGCCAGGTCCTGGACGACCACGCCGGTCAGCGCATCCCTGCGCGCGCGGCCGCGCGGCGCGCCTGAGCACGCGTCAGGCGCCCGGGCCTGCGACGCCGGGCCGACGCCGGGTGCACGGGCATGGCCGGCGCTCGCCGCGTCGCGGCATGCTCCAGGCCGATTGCGAGCTGTGCCTGTGCCACCACCATGCACACGGCCAGCTCAAGGGCTGCAGTCCATCACGGGGCGCCCTCTGGCCCGTCCGTCATGAGAACTCTCGCCGGATGCAGCCTGCAGAGCCCGCCAAGGGCTGCTCCGGCTGTCAGGCACCCACATGCGCACGGCCCTGCGTGGCAGGCCACCCGGCCGCCCGACCGGGTGCCCTGCCTGAACGCGTAGCGACTGCCGTAGAGCCCGTGCACGGTCAAGAAGGCCAGCGCGAACACGGCGACGCCGCCGCTGCCCTCGCCGCCGCCGCCGCCGCCGCCGCGCGCCTCGGCGAACGCGGCGGCGACCTGGGCGCCGCCGGGGTGGAGGGCCAGCGCGCCAACGCCCGCGCGCCCGCGTTCCGCGCCGGCGCCCGTGCCAATGGGCGCCAGAGGGGCGCCGTCACGCGCGTGCAGCCCCACGGAGCCATCCTGCCCGCCGACGATTAGGTAATCGCCTGCCCGCCCGCGCGCGTGGCCGTCACGCCGGCGCTTACTGGGCGGCAAGCGCCTGGCTGCACAGGAGCGCTTCTGTGCGACTGCACGTTACGAGCTGAGCCTTTTATGTATGCGCGCGCTCACCCGGCAGGGGTGTGCGGCAGGGGCGCGCCGCGTGGATGCGCACGCCGCCGATGGCGCGTCAGGTGCACACACGCAAGGATGTGCTAGGCTGGCGTGCCAACAGACACGCACTGGCCGGCACGAGCCCCGTGGGTGAGGCGCGGCGGGGGCGCGCCGCGCGCGGGGAAGCAGAGCGCGGCGGGCCGGACGCCCAGGGCCTGCGGCGCGCCGGCGGCCTCGCCGCCCGCGCCGTGCAGCCTAAGCGCGCCATCAGCGCACGCGACTGCGAGCTCGTCCGCGCCGCCCTGCGCCCTGAGCGGCGGCGCGCATGTGGCCCGCTCCTAGAAGGGCTTTGCCCAAGGTGCGGCACGGGTCACATGACAGACTGCGAGCCCGTGCTGGCGCCAGGACATTGTTGCGTCCGCCCACCACTCTGCCCCGCAGTGCGCGGGCCTTGTGTGCAGCGAGCATGCTGCGGACGCGGTCTGTCTCCAGCCAGCGCACGCCGCGCGCGCAAAGGCATGCAGCCTGGGCTCAGTCGATCCGCGCGCGCACCGCGGCGGGCGCCACGCGATGGCCGCCACGGGGCCGGGCGTGCACAGCGCGGCGGCCTGCGCGCCGGAGCGGCTGCGCAGGCTGACGCCGCCGCCGGCGAGCGCAACGGCGAGCAGCCGCCCGCCCGCGCTCCATGCAATTGCCAGCGCCCGCCCGGCCAGCTGCGCGCGCATGCGCGCTGTGGGACACGCACGCACCGTGGCTGCATGTAGTTTAGGATAGGGCGGGGGAGTCAACCCAGCTCGGCCCTTGCCGCGCTCGCAGGCGGCGCACCCGTGTGCCCAGAGGCAGCAGCCTGACTGCCCATGAGCGGGGTGTGCGCAAGCCCAGCCCAGGCAAGGCCACGCTGCTCATCCAACGCATCTCGCACGAGCGCGCGCGCGCCTTGTGCCGTGCCGCGCCGCGGCCGCGCGGCAACCACAGCGCCAGCTCCGCGCCGGCCGCGCTCGCCAGCGGCGCGCCGGCCGGGCTGAAGGCGACCGCGGCCACGGCGGCCGCGTGCGTGTGCGCGACCGCGCCCTGGCCGGCCAGCAGGCCCTGCGGGGCGCCGCCCGGCCCCGGCCACGGCCTGGGCGCCACTGGCGGCGCCGCGCCCGGCCGGCCCCAGACCATGACCGCGCCGTCGGCGCTGCCGGACGCGAGGCTGCGCCCGTCGGCCGCGTACGACACGCTGGCGACGGCTGCCTGCATCCCAATCGGTGTACCTTACTCGCAGGGAGGACTTGGGCTTGATAGTCGGCAGTGGGCAGGCTGGCTTGGACTCAGACACAGACACTTGGGCTCTATGGTTGGCAGCGAGGTAGGCTCGCTTGGGCTTGACAAAAGACACAAGGGAGCTGTATTGCCTGTGAGCCTGATGCATGCGCTTGCTTGCCATGCGAAGCAGGGCCGCCTACCTGGTGGCCAAGCAGGCTGTGCAGCAGCTCGCCCGTGGCGGCGCGGCGCACTTGTATCCGCAGGCCCACGGCAGCCACAAGCTGCTCTCCATCTGCGCCACCAGGACCTGTGGCTTAAACCTCATGCAGGGCGTGCGAGTACCAGCGTGGCGCCCCTGCAGACCTGTGGTACAGCCGCTACCTTTCTGTAGATGTCAACACGCCCCCGTCAAACACGTGTGCCACCAGCGCACCTGGACTGTAGGCGAGCGCGCAGCAGCCGCCGCTGCACGCATCATCAGTGTCTAGCTGCACAGCAACCAGGCCGCAGTGTCAGCCACCGCAGCACAAGTGACAGGAGGGTAGTGCTCAACGCAAAGCACGGCTGAGATAGCCTTGGTTGGGCACTAGAGACCGGAAGGAGTGCGTGCACGCACCAGGTCGTCTGACCAGGCGAAGGTGGCGCGCATATCGTGCAGGTGTCTGGAGTGCACCCCTGCAGACTGAGAGGCTGTTTTGCCATAACTCCAAGTTAGGGTCCAGCATTCCTGCCTCGTCTCCCCATGCATGGTAGTGCACACATAAACAACAGTCCCTCGCTGTCCTGGTGTCAGTCTCTTGGTCCCTGGGTAGAGAGGCGCACAGGCTCGATGGCTTTCAAACCAGGCTTGCCGCCGACGGTTGTAAATCCCGGGGGAAGCGCAGCGGTGATTTTCCTGCATGGCCTGGGCGACTCAGGCAGGTGTGGCCCCACTTACCCGCAGCAGCGGTCAAACAGGGTGAACCGTGATGTGAGTATTTGGAGCGCGCAAATAGGAACCTCTCCATGCTGGCGTCTGCGTTCCGGCTGCCGCACGTCAAGTTTGTCTTCCCGACGGCGCCCACGCGGCGCGTCAGCATAAACGGCGGCGCTGCCATGCCTGGTGAGCCCCGCTGGCGCGAGCAGCCTCCTCACATGCCTCCTGCAGGCCGGACTCAGTAGGTCAGTCACTGCTGTGTGAGCCTTGTTCGGCTGGCACGTCCTCGTTCCCCTGCGCACCTTTGACTGCCTGTCCCCTGCCGTGCAGTGACTGTGCTCGCCTGACCAGCGTGGTTCGACCTGTACGACTTCCAGAGCCTGGCGTCGGGCAGGAGCGACAAGCAGGGCATCGCGGAGGCCACGCAGTACCTGGGGCAGCTGGTGGAGCAGGAGGTGGCCGCCGGCATACCGGCCGCGCGCGTCGCGGTCGGCGGCTTCAGCCAGGCGCGGCGAGCGCGTGCAGCCCGGCGCCCTGCCTGCTTGCCTCGCTTGAGGCCGGCCGATGCGGCCTGGCAGCAGGTGGCAGGATCGGCTCGAGCTGCCCTGCATCCGTGGCGCGCCCTGGGAAGGAGGACGGTCACAAGCTTGGCTGCGCAGACGCATCTCGGCACGATACGCTGCCTGCTGCCCTGCAAGTACCAAAAGAAATGCCTGCCTCGCAGAGAGTTTCTATTACCTGCAACAGCGTGGCAGTATGCAGTGTCTAGGTGCTCACGCGCATTACAGCTCTGCACGGGTCGCCGTGACGCGCGCCTGTCCGCACCCAGCACGTTAGGCTGCGCGGCAGCTCAGGCAGGTCGTCGGCCACGGCCTCGCGGCGTGCGGTTGGCATGCCGCACGATGCATGCATGGCGGCGCATTGCGCCGAGCACATCCGCAGGACGCAAGAGCGCGTGGCCGCGCGCCGGCAGGGCGGGCATGTCGCGCTGAAATATGCGCTGAGGTCGGCGCGCGTGGCGCCGGCCTGCATTGCACTCAGCACCTGGCTCGAGCCGGACTCCGAGCCGGTGCGGGCCGCACCAGCCCCGCTCGCTGCCCCCGCGCCGCGCACAGCGCGACTGCGCCGCCGCCTGGCGCTAGCGGCGCGTGCGTACACCCTCCGGACGCGGGTGCCTGCGAGTCGGCCCGCCAGCGCCGTGCCCGAGTCCTGTCTGAGACGCTCGCGACGGCGGCCCTGCCGTGCCCCGCGCGGGGGTGCTGCGGCGTGGCGCTGGCGCGGCTCGCAGGCCGCGCGACGGGCGCGCCTGGTGCTTGCCGCGTCTGGCGCGCTGCGCTTGCCCGGCATAG
>JAABUV010004344.1_pt1 | contig 17058 bp, 19 predicted proteins | sample 5559971 | NCBI WGS metagenome assembly JAABUV01 (sample SAMN10711881, study PRJNA513362) | rock metagenome | isolation source: Antarctica rocks | place: Antarctica: Victoria Land, Knobhead nord | collected 2015-12-19
ACCCTCCCCCCCTCCAACACATAAATGACATCCGCGTTCTGAATCGTACTCAGCCGATGCGCCACCGCAATCGTTGTTCTCTGCCCCGCAGCTTTATTCAATGCGTCCTGCACCAGCCCTTCCAACTCCGAGTCCAGCGCCGCAGTCGCCTCGTCGAGAAGGAGGATCTTGGTGTTGCGGAGGAGGGCGCGCGCAATCGCGATCCGTTGCCGTTGGCCACCGCTCAGCAGCACGCCCTTGGACCCCAGCTCTGTGCCGAACCCGTTTCTGTATTTTATTTTAGCAAGATAAAATACATGAGAGCTTTTGAGGAGAATGATCTTACGGTAACGACGTGATGAAATCATGAATATTAGCATTTTGACAGGCCCGCACAATCTCCTCCTCGGAGACGCTCTCCACAGACCCCAAAACCAGATTTTCCCTGATCGTCCCCGAATACAGCGTCGGCTCCTGGCCCACGAGGGAGATCAAACCCCGGTAGCTATTCACGTCCAGCGTCGAGATGTCCTGGCCGTCCACCAGGATCTGCCCGGACGTGGGATCGAAAAATCGCTCAACCAGTGCGATGATCGTGCTCTTGCCACAACCACTCGGCCCCACGAGCGCAACGTACTGCCCGGGCTTGACGCTCATGCTGAAATCGTCAATGACGACGCAGCCCTTCCGGGACGAGTAATTGAAACTGACGTTGCGGAATTCGATTCCACCGCTGCAAGCTTCTTTCGAAATTATGGTGCCCGTCGTGTCCCAGCTGTCGATGTCCGGCCGACGGTCGAAGAGGGCCTTGAGGTCCCGGGCGGCGTCGATCGCTCTGCTCATTCCGGGCGCATACGAGAAAATCACACCGGCGGTTTGGGAGCCGGAGATGAGAGCCGCGAAGCAGATGAAGAACTGGAGGACGGTGTATTCGTGCGTCGAGATCAGGGTGCCGCCGTACCAGAACGCCAGCGCGGCGCAGAGGAAGGTGACGGACTGGGAGGCGGCGTACAGCGCCGAGGCTTGGAGGATGGAGTGGATCGACTTCTTGGATTGGCGCGACAGGATGGTGTTGTAGTGTTTCAGAACTCGAGCCTCCATGGTTAGTGACGCGACCGTTCGGATGGCAGAGGTGGCCTCGCCCGCATACGCTGCCGAGTCCTGGTGGGTCTTTTTGATTTTTTCCGCGAACAAGGTCAGCATGGCCAGGCGCACCCAGCCAAACCCAGCCACGAATGGGATGGTTGCCGTGCACACGAGAGCCAACTTCCATCCGATGACCAGCGAAAGTACGATTCCTCCCAGGATAGTGGCGAGGAACGTCACGAGCGCGCCTATCACCGGCCCACTCAGCCCGTTCAGATCAGTTGGTGCTGATGACAAGACGGACGTCAGAGCTCCGATCGAGTTCTGCTCTATGTCAAAAAATGCGACATCCTGGCGAAGGACATGTCGGAAACTCTGCTCTCGCGCACGGTGGGTCAGTTTTTCGGTGGTGTAGGCAAAGCTGATCCCATGGCCCAGCCAGACTGCGAATGTCCCGAGGCCCATGGCGAGGTACATCAACGACCAAAAGTCTGCTGTGTCCCGCAAGACTTGTACAGGAGTTAAAGACAAAGCATTGATGAGTTTGGCGAAGATTATAGACTGGCTATCGAATAGTTAGCTTCGGCATAACACTTGGATTGGTTTCATAGCGTACGCAGGAACACTTAGACCTGCGAAAATAGCTAGAACGGTTGCGGCGAGAATAAGAACAAATTCCGGTCGACTTAGTTTCCCAATCAGTATCAAAGCAATGGACAAATTGCTCCAAGAGAATGAGGATTTCTTTTTTTGAGCGGGCTTCGATGAGGCAGTAGTTGACGCTCTTCGCGGTTGGTTGAAAGATATATCTTCCGCCTTCTCAATTGACAAGTGACGGTCGAAGATACTTCCTTTCTCTGAGAACTCATCAATACTCGATTCCATCCCGCTTACATCAGCGGTAATTTCTCTCTCGGTAACCTGGTTAAAACCCTGTTGTTTGTCCACGAGCTCTGAATAGCGGCCATGTTGTGCCATCAAAGCGTCATGCGTTCCTTGTTCGACAATCCGTCCATCTGCCATCACGACAATATTGTCTGCATCTCGAATTGTGGACAATCCATGTGCTATGACGATAGTAGTCCGGTTTTCCGCGGCTACAGCCAAGGCTTTCTGAACTGATCGTTCCGCCGTCACGTCCAGCGCGGATGTGGCCTCGTCAAGGAGTAAAATCTGAGGATTTTTGATTATTGCACGAGCAATACAGATGCGTTGTCTTTGACCTCCGGATAATTGCGTGCCTTTCTCGCCGACTACTGTTTGGTAGCCTTGAGGTAAGCTCGAAATGAAACTGTGTGCATTGGCTTTCATTGCTACTTCTTCCACGAGAGCCTCGAGCTCACCGGCCACGGAAGAAGTCGCCTTGCCCTCAAGGCCGTAGATGATGTTTTCGAATATCGTCGTGTTGAACAGCTTTGGTTCTTGTTCGACTAGTGATATTTGACTACGTAGCCAGTTCAGATTGAGTGTCTGGATATTGTGGTTGCCGAGTACTTGAAACATATACATTAGCTCAGACTTGAATTTCACGCGCAGGAACCACACACATACATATTTCGCCTTTTGTTGGTTGATAGAATCTTTCGATCAGCCCAATGATGCTGCTTTTCCCACATCCGGAGGCTCCCACAATCGCTGTTGTCTTGGACGCTGGAATGACAAGATTGAGTTCTTTCAGAGCTGTGATCTCACGTCGAGATGGGTAGATTAGCTGTACATCCCGGAACGAGAGGTCAGAGTTGGCATTCTCGAGACATCTTCCTTCCTCGGAAAACGGATCTTGTGGTGACTTTCGTGCAATCGATTCCAGGATCGCGGTTGCGCTTGCTATGCTGGAAACAAAAGCTCTCGCATTCGGGGCCACCCTTCCAACAGCCCAGGAACCAATAACAATGGCCAAAGTCGAAGTTGTGACGCCCGAGACACTCATTTCTCCATCGGCAAGCAGCCGAGATCCTTCCCAGAATGAGAGGCCGTAGCTGAGATAGGGGACTGCGTTGACCGCGCCAATCATGATAGCAGTGATGACGCCGGCCTTGAAACCCGGCCGCTGGGCGCGCTGGAGATACCTGTCGTATCGCTGAATCATGCCTTCTTGAATCCCAAATGCAGTGACATGTCTAATGGAACCAATCGCTTCTTCTGCAACACTCGCCCCGCTACTATAACAGGCCAACGATTCCTTGGTCCATTTGACAGGCAATGCAACACCCACAGCACTCGTGACAGTTAGTACAATCACGGTGGAAGTGAGAACAAGTGCAAGCTTCCAATACTCAGCAAATGTAATGATGAACGCAGAGATGAAGGTGGCGGCGGCCGTCAAGCTGACCGAAAGATTACCAGTTATCCCTTCTTGAATAAGAGTGATGTCGGAAGTAATACGGGTCGTTAGTTCTCCCGCGCCCAAGGTGTCGAAGAAAGCCATGTTCTGCCTAATAATCGTTCTGAGGTATGCTTTCCTCAAGTTCCTAGTAATGCGCTCCCCAGTATAATAGAACCCTACGGTTGTGATGTACACCGACACGAACATTCCAATCGCGAGGTACACAAAGTACAAAGTAAACCTCGAAATATCCGATCTGAGGCTCGAACCGGATATGGTGCCATTTTGGAAACCGTCGAAGGACCCGACAAGTTGACCATATAAAATCTACTTCGTTGTTGACACTTAGTGGTTGTTGACAGAGAGCGAACATGGACGGGCGCGCCTACGCTCAAAAGAGGATTGAGCCCTCCCGCAACAATCGCAGCAACACAACTGATCGCAATGATGGAGAGGTCAAGCGGCGTCGCAAAGCTGAAGACAGTCCTGGCTCCTTTGCTTGTTGGTAGGCCGTTCAGCTGATGGTCCAGAATTTCGTTTTGATTTTCATCCAGGTGAATTTCTGAGCTGTGCTGCTTTGCGGATTGATGACTCATCTTGTTTGACATACGATCGAGGACTTCTTGTCGTATAACCTTTACGCATGTATCCTCCGTGTATGCTCGAAGGAATGTCGCTCTTAGCTTCCCATCGCAAAAGTCCTTCTAGACGCCCCTGTGAGCTATATGACGTTGGACATGTATCTTCACAGTGGCGATGTTTACCTCGTACTCCGCACGGGGGCTCCGAGACACTGTAAGATCCGCTTTGCAGGGAGCTCGGAAACCCCGAAACGTCCGCTCTATATGGTAGGTATAGCGATGAAGTACTCGTGTTCCATCCGGAACATAAGCGCGGGTCTGATGCCCGAGTTCTCAAGCATAGATGGCGAATACTAACCGGAGCCGACCATTTGACTAAACCCAGTGCTATTGCTTAGGGCGGTATAGGGCCCTCTTGCCACGACATCGAGTGTAGAAGAACAAAAGGCAGATATCATTCACGTCGTCTGGTAACAGTAAACGAGAAATCTGTTTACCATGCCTCTACTGATACCCCGTCCACAGTTAGCTCGACGTCTTCATGTCTTTTCAACAATTCAGCGATGCTCCTACAGTATGATGGAACAGACCCTTCACACATATTCAACTTCTTACTTCGATTTAGGTACTGCCTCTGATGTGTTCCTCCCAGGCGCTCCTCCGGCCCCTGGACACAAGGCGTTCCCTTACGAGGGCTTGTACCAGTCTATCATCGATACAAAGAAATCTGATAAGTCATACCGCTATTTCCGCAGCATCACCAGACTACAGAACGAGTTCCCTTTTGCGGAATGCTCTAGGACAGGAAAAAAAATTAACGTTTGGTGCTCCAATGATTATGTACGTGCCATGAATATGTGTAACGGATTATTCTAACGTTGTATGCAGCTCGCAATGGGCAGTAACCCTGCGGTACTAACAGCGATGCAAAATGCATTGCACACGTATGGGGCAAACTCCGGGGGATCACGAAACATCGCCGGGCATAGTCCCCTTGTGGAAGACTTAGAGGCGAGCATTGCGGAGCTACATAAAAAGCCTGCAGCCCTCTATTTTAGCTCAGGCTTTGCAGCAAACGAGGCGGCCCTTTCGACGCTGGGCTCCCAACTCCCTGATTGTATCATCTTCTCAGACGAGCTTAATCATGCATCTATGATCGAAGGCATTCGGCATTCCGGTGCTAAGCGACATATCTGGAAACACAACGACGTGGGCAGGTTAGAAGCTTTGCTCGCATCATATCCCAAGGTGGTGCCGAAGATCATCGCATTCGAGTCGCTATATTCAATGTGTGGTGAGTACACACGTTAGCCTCCACAGTGCGGTGCCCGCTGATCTCACAGCACAGGCACGATTGCCCCTATTGCCGAAATCTGTGACCTTGCAGAAAAGTACGGGGCGTTGACGTTCATGGATGAGGCGCATGCAATCGGTCTTTATGGGCCTCGCGGAGCAGGAGTAGTAGAACACCTGGACTTCACCGCCCACCAGTCGAATCAATACAGTGGCAGAACTACCATGGACCGTGTAGACGTCATCTCCGGGTCTACCAGTAAAGGTCATGGCACAATGGGCGGCTACATTGCAAGCTCCAAACGTCTAATAGACATGATCCGCTCTGTTTCCCATGGGTTCATCTTCACAACGACTCAGTCGCCGGCCATCATGGCTGGCGCGCGCGCTGCCATTCAATATCAGATGCATAACATCGGAAGCCGGGTCGCGCTGCAGCGAAACGTCCTTGCTGTAAAGCGGAAGATGGCGCAGTTCGATCTGCCGGTCCTACCGAACCGGTCACACCTCGTGCCGATCATGGTTGGCGATGCCGAGCTCGCCCGTCGCGTCACCGATATTCTGTTCGACGAGTACAACATCTATGTGCAGTCCATTAATAGCCCCACTGTTGCCGTTGGTACGGAGCGGTTTCGCATAAACCCCACCGGCGCTCATGGACCTGCTCAGCAGGACGCTCTGGTCAAGGCTTTGGTGGAGATCTGGGCCTGTCTTGGCCTGCGCAAAGCATCTGACTGGCAACGTGCGGGAGCGTGGGGTAGAGAAGATTCCGCTTTAGGGCAGCTCTGGACGGATGAGCAGCTGGGCTTGACCACTAGGGTCGTTCACCACAAGCACTTCCCGATACCGGTTGAAGAAGGACTACGAGATACTTTGTCACCAAGTTAGTATAATGGTATATGGCGTATGGACGATGAAGCATGGTTTATAGAATAGATAAGAGTATCTCCTGGTAGTGGACGGCTCTACAAAAGGGGTCTCACCAAGGAGGCACTTGCAAGAATGCTATCTTATTGAGAATGCTGTCTTATTGAGGATTCTGAGCTAAGAAGAGAAGGAGGAGAAGAAGAAGCTCCTCTTGTGATACAGGTGAAATACAGATAAAATACATGGTGGGCAGCTAAGCGAGAGCCGTAGTTCCGATTTGGAGTGGAGTGTGAAAGAAGATTGTTTCACGTGAGATTCCGCCAGTATTGTCTCAGGCAGTGGCAACGGTTTGAAGCACGAGTTCATAGGAAAGGAGTCTTTCCGAATTCGAGAGGTTGAAGTAAACGGCCCGTGCTGGACAGAACTCAATGAAAGTATGGGACGGAGGAAAGCTTCAATGTCTACGCCAAAGGGGTAGTGGTCAATGTCAATTGACATTTGTCAAAACTAAACAGCCCCGCGGATGACCGTGTATCCTCTGCTGCGCTGCAGAAAAGGGCATGGTGGGTGGTGATCAATGACTGTTGTCAGGGTAGGAAAACTAGGTAGTTCGGTGGAAAGGATACAAGAAGTCTCGAACTAGGCAGTCAAGGATATAGCGTTTTATATAAAATTGTCTATGGACAAGCCTCACCACGACAGACTGCTCAAGAAGTCATGTCTCATGAACAGGAGCAAATGAAAGCTCGCGTTTGTATCGCAAGAGTGCAGGATATACCCTTGTTGGCTTTCAACTCAGGAAATGGATTTCTTCCGCATCCAATATTTGATCATCCAATCCAGTTGACGCCATCCTCCGAACCCTCCAAGGGTAGAGCTTGTCACACAGCAGACTCAACTCAGCTCAACCAGTCAAGAAATTCTGGAGTGAAGTAGCTAAGGACAGCGTCGGCACCGGCACGGACAATGATCTCGGTCGATTCAAAAGCCATGGCCTTCAGATCAAAAACACCTGCAGCGGCAGCTGCATGAATCATGGCAAACTCGCCAGAAACCTGCATAGCAGCTACTGGCACGTTGGACAGCTGCTTGCCATCGCTTATGATGTCTGGGTAGGCCGGCTTGACCATAATCATATCGGCACCCTCCTGTAAATCGCGGGCCATGGCCTTACGAGCGAGTCCACGTGCCGGGGGAGGTAACAGATAACGCTTGCGATCCCCAAAAGCAGGCGTAGATGCAGCGGCCTCACGGAATGGCCCGTAAAGACAGCTGGCGTACTTGGCCGAATAGGACATGACTGCGACTTTGCTTTCGAGGCGAGCACTGATAAGCTTTAGCTTGGTTGCGCGAATCCGACCATCGCTCATATCCGATGGGGCCACACAGTGCACGCCGGCTTTAGCAAACGATAGAGCGATGTCCGATATACGCGCTACAGATGCCTCGTTGTCGACCGTACCGTCTTCAAAAAGCACGGCACAGTGTCCGTGGTCCGTGTACTCGCAAAGACTAACATCAGCGATTAGGTACAGTTCGGGAAAGGCCTTGCGAATGAGCGGGATGGCGGGCATGATAGGACCTTTGGAATTGTCTGCCACGGAGCCAGAGGCATCTTTCAGATCGGCGCGTGGCGGCGAGCCGAACAGAATGACCGAGTGCAGGCCCTTGGCGACAAGCGGTTTGAGAAAGAGTATCAGCTTGTTAACTCCTCGTCTGTACTGGTTTGGAAGACTTGTGATGGGCTCCTCAAAGTCTGGATCGGCCGACAAGAAAACGGGGTAGATGAACATAGACTGTATGCTTTCAATATATGTAGCATCAAGGAGGTTTAGGATAAGCTACGGGAAATTACCTTATGCAATTGTCTTTCGGCTTGCCACATGGCGGACACAGCGTGGTTATACCCACTCTTGAGCTGGCTGGTGATGGTGGCGGTGCCATCCCGAGGCCACTGAGCGTCGCCGGCAGTGGCTGAAGCCTGAAAGGTTGGCGCTGGTGCGGACATGATGAACAAATTTGGACGCTGGACATGGGCATGCGGACCTTTTGTATGGTGTCATGGTCCTGGTGGTCCCAATAGTCTTAATTGTGAGTATGATCACCGTCAACCAGAGGTGGAGTACGGAGTACGGAATCTCGGGTATGCCAAAGCCTGACTGCATTGAACGGAGTGTGGCGCAGCGGCTGACAGCTGTGCCCTTTCTCGGGCAATCCGAACTTCCAAAAGTCCGAACTCGAAAGCGGCGTCGGTCCACCGCATGCAAAAACTCCCGGCCCTACTATTCGGTTTTGAGGAAAGTTGTAATAAACCTAGTGCACAACAAATAGTGCCTCCGTATGATATTTGTTGGTTATAGTTATACGTTGACCATCGAGTCCGAGCGATAGTTGGCATTTTCCTGAAAATTGTCAGATCCTGATTGCGAGCGAAAATTTGACCAAGGTGGGCATTACCACAGCCACCACGATATCATGTCGTCTGGTCTGGAATCTGCTGCTGAGGTTATTATCGTTGGTGCCGGATTGTCTGGCTTACAAGCCGCCCGCTCTCTCACAGAGGCAGGAATCACAACAGTGGTGCTCGAAGCACGTTCTCGCGTTGGCGGAAAAACTTTGAGCATTCCCAATAAAGACGTTGCTGGAGTCGCAGACCTGGGTGCAGAGTGGCTAAACGATGCCACTCAGCCACGAGTGTACCAACTCGCAGTGAAACTGGGACTCCAGTTCACTGAGGTCAAGGTACAGGGCGATTCCATCCTGCAAGGCCTTGACAAGGCATTGATCAGACATACTTACGGCGAGCAGCCTCCAGTAAGTTGTGGGTCTCTCAAGCAGGAGGTCTCAAGCTGATTTCGCAGCTTCCTGATGGCGCAGGCGAGGTGGTCAACCGAATGAAAGAACTCTTCGAGGAGGAGTACAGCAAAATAGACCTCGAAACGTTCGACAACTTGCCATATGATGAAGTTACACTCGACCAGTTTGTTCGCAGTCGTGGCGGTGGTCCAGCCACATTGGCTACTGTTGCTGTATGGACGCGAGTCATGCTAGGTTGTGAGCCTTCCGAGGTGAGTGCGGCGTATTTCTTTGTTTACTGCAAGAGTCAAGGCGGACTCATGAAGATGAGGTCGACCAAGGTACAGGGCAAATACGTCACCATCAATACAGGTTATTGGCAAACCCAACACAGTAATTTTCTTGGCTGACCAATGAACCCAGGCACGCAATCTATCTCTGAAGGACTTGCGGAATCGTTGCCGCCTGGTAGTGTAAAGCTCAACACTGCAGTCAAGTCCGTCGTGCAAGAGGAAGGTGGTGTAGAGGTGCACAGCACTGATGGGTACATATTTCGAGGAAGAAAAGTCATTTTGGCGTTCTCGACTCCGTTATACCAAAAGGTCACGTTCCTACCTCCATTGCCAACTGGAAAGGCGCTTCTTGCTGCTTCGACAAGGCTGGGCTATTATACCAAGGTCCTGGCAACGTACAGCAAGCCGTGGTGGAGGGAGAATGGCCTCAGCGGAGCATCTCAATCCTTTCTTGGTCCAGCGGCGGCGACTCGCGATACCAGCGAAGACTCCCAATCTAGGTTTCGCCTTACAAGCTTCATCGCGGGTGGCCCAGGGGAACGATGGTCACAGCTTAGTCCTACCGAAAGAAGGGAGACAGCACTAGCACAATTTTCCAATTTATTTGGCAGCAACGACGCCTACCACCCGACCGAGTATATAGAGTATCAGTGGTCATCTGAGGAGTGGAGCTTGGGTTGCCCATGCCCATATACCCCCCCGGGGGTATTAACGAAGGTGGGCAACTGTCTCACAGAGCCTTTTGGTCATGTGCACTTCGTTGGCACAGAGACTGCCGTGGAATGGAAGGGCTATATGGAAGGCGCATTGGCGTCGGGTACCAGGGGAGCAGATGGAGTCCGGACGCTTCTCAGAGATGTCGTAACGTAGAGTATTAAATGATTTGTACCTTTTCTTACAAGGAATGGCAATTTCATTTCACTATAGATCCATAGCTATAACACATGCCCGTGCATCTCGCCTTATTGCCGGAGAAGTGAAGGCTGCCAAGCATCGTGTAAGGCAATCAGGATATAGAAGCAAAGTGGTTGTGTTTGCAATAGATCGTGAAGGGAAGAAGGAAGAGTAAGGTAGTCCGTTGCATCCCCGAAGGGGAACTCTAACCGTTAAAGTGAAGTTTTACGCGGAGAAAAGTTACAGTTACAAATTCAAGCGCCCCTCCACCTGTCTCCAACTTTTGTTTTTGAATCCAAACCGTCATCATGGCGGATACTTCAACTTCAACGCCGCTGCGAATCGGCACCCGAAAATCAAACCTCGCCGTTGTCCAGGCTATGGGCATCCGGGACAGTTTGCAGAAGATTGCGCCTGGCCGCTCTTTCGAAATCGAAGCTCTCCGCACCCTCGGTGACAAAGACCAAAAGACGGCTCTCTATGACTTTGGAGCGAAGAGTCTGTGGACAACCGAGCTAGAGGAATTGCTCGATTCTGGCTGGCTGGATGTTGTAGTTCATTGTCTCAAAGGTGAATTCCCTCGTTCTATTTAGCAAGCCATTTAATAACCATCTAAACATTAACTAGATATGCCAACCAAGCTCCCCGACTCCTGTGATTTGGCAGCCATCCCTCTCCGCGATGATCCCCGTGATGCTTTGATAGTCAAGGCCGGCCTAACTTATACCAGCTTAAAGACGCTACCCGAAGGTGCTGTTGTTGGCACTTCGTCAATACGCCGCTCTGCGCAGCTTCGCCGTCTATACCCCCATCTGCGCTTTGCCAACTTGCGTGGGAACGTGGAAACCCGTTTGGCAAAGATTGATGATCCGAAAAGTGAGTATACCTGCATGGTAATATCTGCGTGCGGCCTTGAGCGCGTTGGACTCGGGCATCGCATCAACCAGTACCTGGGATCCAAAGATGGTGGTATTTTGCACGCAGTCGGTCAAGGAGCACTTGGCCTGGAGATTCGCAAGGGTGACACCAAAACCCTAGACTTGCTGAACCAGCTGGTCGACCAAAAGTCAAGTCTCGCGTGTCTTGCGGAGCGGGCTCTTATGCGTACACTTGAAGGCGGTTGCAGCGTCCCGATTGGCGTTGAAACAGAGTGGCTCGGCGAATCGAAGGATCTGCTAAGGATGAGAGCAATAGTTGTCAGCGTTGACAGTTCCCAAAGTGTCGAAGACACCGTTGATGCAACAGTGCAGATCAACGATGAAGCGACAGCACTCGGGCAGGAAATGGCTGCAAGGCTGGTAAAGGCAGGCGCCGATGCAATTTTGAAAGATATCAATACTCACCGGCCAGCCAAGGACTGAGAATGTTACGGTGTATATAAAGATGTATGGAGTGCCCTCAGACAGTACGTGCTATCTATAGTCAATACTATATCTAACCGATACTTGCTTTAGATTCTACGAACACGCATGTGTCGAGAAGTTGAATGAAGCCGTACTCAACAAAGTTGGGGTCCCTGAAAACATACGGCGTATGAGCTCTCCTTCTCAAGAGGCTGTGAGGAGATGCAGCCAGTACATTTGTCAACGTAGACGTGTTGCCGTATGTCAATCTGGTCCTCCGCCGTGTCGCTTAATTCTGGCTCACCTGGAGATCTTTAGTACGTACCCACCTGGTAATCATCACACTAGGTAGGTATGCTTCACCGACGGTACGGAGTAGGGCACCTCTGTATCTCCCACGTCTGCAGGTCCCGCACGACAATCCTTGTTGCGGGTCTCGGACTCTCGGAGTAGTCCAGCGAGCACGGAGTATACGGAAGTTACAGGGGGTAAAATTTTGTCAGCATGAGCGGTGAGCTTCTGGCCACAATTCGGCGCGTCGTATTTTCTGTAAACTGGAATTTCTAAAGGTTTTGATCTGATCTATTTTGCTTTGTGTTTTTAAAGAGGTACGGCCAATCCAAAGGCATGGTTTTAACATCGTCCAACTGCTCTTCTGCCCCCTTTACTGACCCCGCGAGACTTCACTCTTCACATTTCACCTGCTCAACCATTTGCTATGGAAACCCTTTTACGCCAATCGCGTGGCGTGTGCCCCTTCTTGCACAAGACGTCGCCCGCCACCCTGCGGTCGCTCTCGACCAGCACCTCCAGCTCCTTGGTGCAGCGTAGCTCCAGGTCCGGCTTGTCAAACTTACAGGTTCTTGCCAATCGCTGTCCCATCATGGGCAAGGCATTAGCTGTCCAGAGTGCAAGAGTCAGAGTCAACAGCCTTCTGTCTGGCGCTTTCGGTGGCTCTCGAGCCTATCACTCGCGTGTGTCTCGCGCCTGCCTGTATACCACCAAGCCCAAGGCCGTTGAGCACGCTCCTCTACGAAAAGAGGACGGTAAAATACGCTCTTTCTTCGCTCTTCCTTCACTTGCTCGCGCTTTGTCTTCGTTTTTACTGACCCAGCCCCAGTGTCTTATTCTTCCCCTGCGCCTCCTTTGGGAAGCTTGGCTCGCTTCGACTATGACGCCTTTTACCAGAATGAGCTGGATAAGAAGCACAAGGATAAATCCTACCGCTACTTTAACAACATCAACCGCCTAGCACGGGACTTCCCCCGGGCCCACATGGCTACTCCCGAAGAAAAGGTGACGGTTTGGTGCTCCAACGATTACCTTGGAATGGGCAGGAATCCCCAGGTTTTAAAGAAAATGCACGAGACTCTGGAAACGTACGGTGCGGGTGCTGGAGGAACCAGAAACATTTCCGGCCACAATCAACACGCTGTCGGCCTGGAGAAGACTATTGCTCATCTTCACTCAAAAGAGGCCGCCCTCGTCTTTTCTTCGTGCTACGTAGCCAACGACGCAACTTTGGCCACTCTAGGTAGTAAGTTCCCGAACTGCGTTATCCTTTCTGATAGCAGTAATCACGCCTCTATGATTCAGGGTATCCGCCACTCGGGTGCTAGAAAAATGGTATTCAAGCATAACGATGTAGTTGATCTCGAGACAAAACTGGCTTCTTTGCCTCTTGAGGTTCCCAAGATTATTGCTTTTGAGAGTGTTTACAGCATGTGTGGCTCCATTGGCCCTATCAAGGAGATCTGCGATCTTGCCGACAAGTACGGGGCTATTACCTTCCTGGATGAAGTTCACGCCGTCGGCATGTATGGACCACACGGTGCTGGTGTCGCTGAGCACCTCGATTTCGAAGCTCATTCTAATGGCCAGCCTAAAGGAACTGTTCAAGATAGAGTTGATATTATCACTGGCACTCTCGGCAAGGCTTATGGATGTGTTGGTGGTTATATAGCTGGTTCCTCCAAGATGGTCGACGCTATTCGCTCGTTAGCTCCTGGCTTTATTTTCACTACTTCTCTTCCTCCTGCATCTATGGCCGGTGCCCAAGCCGCTATCGAATATCAGATGGCCTATAATGGTGACCGTCGCCTCCAGCAGCTGCATACCCGTGCAACCAAAGAGGCTCTTATTGCAAAGGACATTCCTGTCATCCTCAATCCATCACACATCATCCCCGTCCTAGTTGGAAATGCCGAGTCCGCCAAACAGGCTTCAGATCTGCTCCTCAAGGATTGGGGCATTTACGCCCAGGCCATCAACCACCCCACCGTCCCAGTGGGCGAGGAGCGACTACGCGTCACCCCCACTCCCGGTCACGTGCGCGAATTCCGCGACCACCTAACCACGGCCCTAGACTCTGTCTGGACTCAGCTCGGCATCAAACGCACAAGCGACTGGGCTGCTCAGTCTGGTTTCCTCGGTGTTGGGCAGGATCATCAGCAGGCCAATGAGCCGCTGTGGACCGATGCTCAGCTGGGTCTCAAGGATGTCACGGTTGAAATGGAGGCTGGTGCTCGAGCATGTTCTTGAGGGCAGTCGTCAAGAGGTTTCTCAGGCTGTCGCTACTGCTGCTTAGACGATCGTATATTCTTTAGTTAGGATAAATAACATGACATGACATGAGTGTTGGAAACAAAATCTCCGCTCCGAGCCCTATAGGGCTGGCGCTAGGAGGTTCAAAGTTTTCACCTTCTTCCCCCCTCCGTTGTTCCTACTTTCTGGAGTAGTTCAATCAATATATACACATGCACATACTCCTTCTGACCCTCATATACCAACAATGACCTGATTCTTGGGACGGGTATCTACTTACGGCCCCTCCCATCTACCACCTCAGGTATCCTTCCTGCCCACGTCCCGAGAACCAGGAAGTGGCAATAGGCAGGACGAGAGATATCTGCTATCCATCCGGAGTACGGGACCGAGGCAATCCAATACCATACCACTTGCAATCCCTAAGGTTTGCTCTTCACATCCCTTGAAAACGCTGCGAACGCTAACGAGGAATCGCTAGGATACATTAAGAGAACCTGATGGCCGGGTATGAGAGACTGGTGCAAGTGATTGTTGGCAACGGTGATGGCGAAGCAGCAGGGTCGCATCGAGGGGACCCCGCGATGCTGGCCAGGCTTTTGCAGATATCAACTTCGGAGGTCCGTGTGTCTATAGCCTGTTATTCTTCTGGTAGACCTGCTGAGTAGATGCGGAAAGCAGAAGATGATCTAGAAAAGGGCGGCGGAGTCAGGACCCTGGAGTAGGAGGCCATCGCTGAGATGGCAAATATGGTTGATGGGTGATCATCGGCTAGAAAATAGTCCGCTCCGACACCATATCCTAGGATTGGTCAATCGTCAATTCTATGAAAGCTACTCCGTACCTTACTCTACACTGACACTCATCTTACCTGGGAAAACTCTAGCGGTGCAGGGGGGGCCCCGAGTCAATACACCCTCACAGCATGGGATAAAATCACAAATGTGTTCCGACCCGCTGGAATCCTCCTCGGTCAACGGTTTCTGTAGTCGCTTGTTCGCCTTTTGCGACATCATCTCGCGTTGCCAAGGTTTGGCATTCCTTCACTATTATACTGGTCACCCCAAGACCAGTATCCTCTTCCCGTATTGTCATCTACTCAATAGAAAATCTAACCTCCTTTCTAACGCTCTCGGCAACTTCCAATACATGTGCCCTAGACGACCGCGAGAAAACGTTGAAATGCGCCACCCACGAATTCACTCCTGTGTTGGGGTCCGGTATACGATCTCCCTTGGTGAAAAAACAATGACACCACGAGACGCAATCTGCAAGATCAGGACGCCTGTCAAAGAGCTCCGTGCACGCGTCCCCAGAATCATACACCCCGCCCTTCTCAACCGGGATGAATACCATCTCGCACCAGTACTGCGGTCCTTGCGCATATGGATGTGAAAGCTGCTTGACGCGCTGTCTGTCTTCGAGAGCAAAGAGCAAGCCGAGGCCCCAGTAATCGACGCCGTACGTGTGCTTTGACGCGTCTGAGGCCTGGATTCCGGGCGGTCGTGGATTGATCTCGATCAACCAGGCAGACGGTGCCAGTTTGGCGGGAACGGAGCGCTCGGTTAAATCTAACACGTTGTCTTTCGTCGCGTATTCCATGCTTGAGTGCTCAACTCGCGCTTCGAGGTGATAAATTCCGTCCTGGAAACCCACCCGAAGCAAGCTTTGATGCAGTGAGTTTCGGAGGAGAGCAAGCTCGTCTGCTGGCAGCTTGGACGGGAGGACGTTTCCTAGCTCGATGAAGCTCTTGACATTTCCATGGCCATTCACATCTGCGCTTTTAGGGAATTCGTCGGATGCCTCGAAGAATAACAAGTCTCCGTCGCAAAGCACAAAGTTCGCATCCACTTCTGGTCCCTCGCAGTATTTCTCAATGGCGAAATCTGTACCGTGTCGGCTGATGTCGATGGCTTGTATACCAGCCTCGAGCTGTGGAAGACTCTCTACTCTGAATACCCCTTCTGAGAGATATCCAGTGCAAGGCTTTATGATCAGTGGAAATTCGAGGTTGTGCTCTTGCACGATGTTGGTAGCCTGCTTCATACTAGAAGCTCCATATGCCTCGTGTCCCTCGAAGCGGCTCAACCTGAATTTATCCGTGGCAAGTGCATAGGCTGATGGAGAACATGTGGGCAATGACAGTTGCAAGGCCGCTTCAGCGACTGGCTCTTTATAATGGTCGCAGAACGTCACAAGGCCGTCAAGATGACCGTCGTACGAGCGGATTGCTTCCACAACTCGGCGTGTAAACTCGGCGTCAGACTGCAGCGTACACTCAATGGGAATGAATGCTTTGCGCCATTGTGACCAGCGGGGACCGTCCAGCCAATGTCCGGGATTATCGAGCACAACCATGTCGATGCCTAGAGCTGCGGCCGCTGTGAATACGGTCTCTCCATTTCCTCCATGATCAGGGCTGCGACGACCGCCTTCGACAAGAGCGAGAGTCTGACGTTTCGGTGCTCGCATCGACAGCCAAGGAAACGACAGCCGATCGTGCAATTCGGCATCGAGACATGTTGACTGCGAATCCAGGGTGTTAATGCCGGTCGAATTGATTTCTTTCAAGAGCACGCCCCCAGCCGACGCTGCAAATGCACTTGGAAGTTGTTGTAGCATCTCAATATGAATGGGCTCTCCGTCAAAAAACCGCAGCGGTTTTGCAAAGCCCACAACGCGAGTCACCAGCGAGCAGTCTAGTAAACGTAATGGGATGATATCGGACCGTACAATATATCCAGGGGATCGTGGCACCACCAGTCTGGCGACACTTCCATTTTCATGGTCAGCAGCCGAGAGGCAGTCGATCACAAAGCGAAAAACCGCTGCGGATCCGAAGTCTTGCGGAACGATTCGACTTTGCTCATTTGCCGACTTCTCGATCAACAGGCAAGTGTTTTCTGCGTTTGTAGGCCATGAGAATGAGGGGGATCTGAAGGTCTGCTTGAAGAAGATATTAATGGACTGCCAGGAAATAACACCAGACGCATCGGTGGTGGTATTACTAGCGTGCCATTTGCATTGGAATCGAACTGTATGGGTACGTCTTGTAA
>JAABUV010004345.1_pt1 | contig 17056 bp, 15 predicted proteins | sample 5559971 | NCBI WGS metagenome assembly JAABUV01 (sample SAMN10711881, study PRJNA513362) | rock metagenome | isolation source: Antarctica rocks | place: Antarctica: Victoria Land, Knobhead nord | collected 2015-12-19
TTCCGCGAACAAGCCCCATATGTGGACGGCCCCCTCCTCGCAAGGTGTTTTGCAGTGCTTTGATCAGATCGCTTGCGTCCATATGTCCGGCCTGTTGGTGCGCTCGCACATGAGCGCTGGCCAAGATGGTTTCCGCGACAAGGGTTCCAAACAACATGGCGGCCTCATGGAGGGCCATTGGGGCTTACGGAGTGTCCCGCGTCTTGGATCGATCGATCACACCATCTGCTGTTCATCTTGCAAGTTCTGGCATCAGCTCAGCACGGTTGCAGGTCAGGTGCTCCCCGTGACGGTCCCATACGCCCCCTAACTCGTCACGCGGATGAGCGAGACCCCTTGCCGTGGAAGGGTCATTCGCAAACGCAGACCGCCACCTTCCGCCGAGACGCTGACCGCATCGTCGAGTCGCGCCAGCTGTCCCGCAGCCTCCAACTCGGCATGATCGCCCGGCGAGATGTGCTGCGGCGATCCCATCGCCTTCCACACTCCGAACGCGTTGGAATGGTCGGCGTCCATGCGGTAGTGCTCCACCGAGGCTGGGCTGACGGCGACGCCGTTCAGCTTAACCGTAACGGCGGCCGCATCGCCGGGCACATCGTCGTCGTGATAGTGCCACACCAGGATACTGACCCCTGTTCCGTCCCGAGTGGCGACGGCGCTGACGTTCGGCTTGTCCCGTATGCCTCTTTGCAAAACCTGCTCAAGTCCGATATGGCCATCGCTCGACGTCGTCAGCCATTCGCCGCCTAGCATGCCCAGCATGCGGAAGGCGTTCAGGACGGCCTTGTCGATCCCGTTGGTGGCCAGGTCGCGGAAGCCATCGAAATACGGCTGGCCCTCGAACAGGAAAGCCCAGGTGACCGCGCCCTCGATCTCGATCCCAGCCCGGCGCGACAATTCGTAGGTCCGCATGATGCTCTCCACGAGGTAAACGCCGTAGAGCGGCCCGTTGCGATAGTCGTTCTGGGGATAGTATCGCGCCGAGCAGGCGGCGCACCCCTCCGGATCCGATTCGCCGATCACGACCGGCAGCGTCCGCAGCGTCGGGAACTCACTCATGATCGAGAGACTCGCCTCGATGTCCTGCAGCTGCTTCTGCACGCCCATCCGGACGTGATCCTTGTTCATGACGGGACGGCCCTTGGCATGGAAGGCGACGAAGTCGAGCGGCGATCCGGCCTCAGACACGTGCTGGAGAAACGCGCGCAGGAAAGTCGTCGCCGCTTCGTTGCCAAAGGCGCCGCAGGTATGCGGCCCGCCGACGCGCGCGTGCGGCAGCGCCCGCTTCACCGCCCGCGCCGCGGCATCATAGAGGGCGCAGAACTCCGGGATACTGCCCTTCCAGTAGAGCCCGTCGGGCTCGTTCCAGACTTCCCACGGCCACGACGAGACCGTTTCCGTGCCGTAGCGGTCGGCCAGGTGCCGCGCCCAGGCCTCGACCAGGTTCCCCCACTTCTCGAGGCTCTTGGGGGGCGCCGCCCACCCGGTCGTCAGCACGTCGCGATGATTGTCGCGACCTAGGGTCCAGCTATGCTGATACGGTCCGGCATCCGTGCTGAGCGCCTCAGGCATGAAGCCGATCTGCACCATCGGCATCACGCCGGCCGCCACGTAGGCGTCGAAGATCTCGTCGATGATCGTCCAATCATAGACGGGGTTTCCGTCTGCATCCTCCGTGTAGGCGTTCGTCGAGCCCCATTTCAGCGCCGGCGTGCCGTCGCCCGAGGTCAGGAGATTATGCGTGCGTACCCGGACAGGGGCCGGGCTCAGCTCCGCCAGCTCGCGTAGCAATTTACGGCCGTTCGCCGTCGTCGTGTAGTTCGGCTCGTCGTAGCCCACCCAATTCCACAGGGGGCGGTAGGCGCCGGCTGGACGATCAAGATGAACCTCGATCGTCGTGTCGAGTGGTGCGGACATCGTTCTCTCCCTCATTCGCCCGGTCCAACCGGCGTCCTTGATGGAGCGTCGCGTGACGCCCCACGAGCCCGGCAAGGTTGTTCCTCGAACCTGCTTTGTCAATAATCCGATCGGTCCGATCTGGATCCGTGAGCAGGTCGGTCAATGCGTATGCGTATTTTCGGTTGCTAGCCGGCGCGGATTGTCGATAGTCTGACTCTCAGACAGGCGCCGAAGCGTCGACGAGGGAGGAACCGATGCGGCTTCTGATACGCATGGCGATCGCTGCATTGAGCTTGCTGTCGGCGTCGTCGCCGTCGACCGCGCAAGACTTCGTCGGAGGCCTGCCGCGCAGCGAGACGCTCATCATCCAGGGCGTGGCGGCGCAGAACGCCGATTGGTTCAACGTCTGGGTGCCCGGCGGCGGCTCGAACACGAACGGGCTGCAGCAACTCAGCACCGACACCCTCTGGTTCATCAATCCCGAGGGTGGGCCGGATGCTTGGCAGAACGCCGTCGCCGAGCAGAAACCCGTTTACAGCGACGACTTCACCGAGATGACCGTCAAACTTCGCCGCGGCCTGTACTGGAGCGACGGCGTCGAGTTCACAGGCGACGACTTGGCGTACACCGTCCAGACCCAGATCGACCACCCCGGGATGGCCTGGAGCGCGCCATTCAAGGTCAATGTCGCCGGCATCAGCCAGCCTGATCGCGACACGGTGGTCTTCAAGCTGCGGGCGCCCAACTCGCGTTTCCACACGCTGTTCACCGTGCGGTGGAACGCGGCATGGATCATGCCGAAGCACGTCTTCGAGAAAGTGGCCGACCCGCTGACCTTCAGCAACAACCCGCCCGTCTCGCTCGGGCCATATGTGCTGCACGCAAACGATCCCAACGGCAAATGGGTGATCTGGGAGCGGCGCGCGGATTGGCAGCGGAGCAGCCTCGGCATGACCATGGGCATGCCGACGCCCAAATACGTCGTCTATCGAGCGGTCAACAGCCCCGACGCCCGCGTCATCGAGCAGCGCAGCCACAATCTCGACGTGATCAACGACCTCGCCCCCGAAGGCATGTTCGCGATCATGCGGGATCCCAAGGCGTCGGCGACCGCCTTCCGGACCAAGTTTCCGTTCGCGCATCCCGATCCGACCCTCCCGAGCGTGATCTTCAACACGCAGGTCAAGCCGCTGGACAACAAGGACGTGCGCTGGGCGCTTGCGCTCGCGATCGACATCCGCGAAGTCGCGCTCGGCGCGTACCGCGGTGCGGCGACCGTCGCGGCCCTGGCCATCCCGCCGACCGGAGAGGCGGTGGACGACTACGTCCGCCCGCTGCAGCCGTTCCTGCTCGCGTACGAGCTCGATACCGGCAGGCGCAAGATCCACCCCTACGACCCGGCCATCGGAAGCCAGCTGGCCAACCTGGTCCGCCCCGCCTGGAAGGACCAGATCACGACTGACCCGGCCGAGCTGCAGACGAGCTTCGGCTTCGGCTGGTGGAGGCAGGACCGCGCGGCGGCGGGCGAGTTATTGCAAAAGAGCGGGTTCCATAAACAGGGCGATCGCTGGATCGGCCCGGACGGCAAGCCGCTCGCACTGAGGCTGCAGGTCGAAGGCGACGCAATCCCAACGCTTGCGCGGGCCGGCTCGGTCATCGCCCAGCAATGGCGGCAGTTCGGGGTCGATGTCCGGCTCGAGGTCGCCGGGCCAACTCATACGCAGCGTATGTCCGTCGGCGACTTCGACGCCGTGATCCACTGGACGATCGAAACCTGGGGCGGGCACCCGGACCTCAGCTACTTTCTCGAGAGCTACCACTCCGCCTACATCGCGCAGCCGGGCAAGCCGCAGCCGCCGCGCAATTTCCAGCGCTGGCAGGACCCGGCGCTCGACGCGATCATCGAGGCGAACCGCTCGGTGCCGTTCGACAGCCCGGACGTCATTCGGCTAGGCCGGGCGTTCCTCGAGCTTGCCGTGCGCGAGATGCCGTTCATCCCGCTCATGGCCTACAACAAGTTCGCGCCGTTCGACACGACCTGGTGGACCGGCTACCCGACCGCCCAGGATCCCTATGCCGCCTCGGGTCCGTATTGGTCCAACATCCGCTACATGCTCGTCCGGCTCAAGCCGGCGGCGCACTGAGCGCAGCATGCGGAGCTTCCTCGCCTATCTCGCGCAACGGGTGGTGCAGTTCGTCTTCGTCGTGTTCGCCGGCGTCACCCTCGCCTTCGCCATCGCCCATCTCTCGCCGGTCGACCCGGTCGAGCAGAGTCTGACGCTGCTGACGAACGTCGGCGCAAGCGACCCCAAGTCGGTGTCCCTGCTGCGTGACGCGCTCAGCCAACTCTACGGCGTGAACGGGTCGATGTTCGAACAATATGTCGGATTCTGGCGTCGCGTCCTGTCGTTCGACTTCGGCCCATCCCTGTCGGCGTTCCCCACACCGGTGATGCAGATCATCCTCCGCGCGATGCCGTGGACCGCGGGGCTATTGATCTCGTCGACGCTCCTGGCTTGGCTCCTGGGCAACCTGCTCGGCGCACTGGCCGGATACTATCGCAACAACCGCCTGCTCAAGACGGCCGGCATCGTCGTCATGGCCGTGCAGCCGATCCCGACCTATATCCTGGGCCTCGCGCTTCTCATCCTGTTCGGCTTCCTATGGCCCGTGCTGCCGATCAGCGGCGGCGCCGAAATCAACCTGCCGCCGGGTCTGACCGGGGCGTTCCTGCTCAGCTTGCTGCAACACGCGATCCTGCCGACCGCGACGCTCACGCTGGTCAATATCGGCGGCTGGTTCGTTTCGATGCGTTCGCTCGTGTCCAACATCGTCACCGAGGACCATGTGGTCTACGCCGAGCTTGCCGGGGTGCCGTCACGGACGATCTTCAGCATGTATGTCGCCCGCAACGCGATGCTGCCGCAGGTCACGGGACTGGCGCTACGGCTCGGCCACATGTTCGGCGGCGCGGTCATCGTCGAGTTCCTGTTCGCCTATCCCGGAATGGGCCAGTTGCTGATCAGCGGCATCACCGCCGGCGACTACAGCTTGGTGCTGGGCGTCACGACGATCTCGATCGTCGCGGTCGCGCTTTCCGTGTTCTTCATCGACCTGCTGTATCCGCTGATCGATCCGCGCGTGAAGCTGGCATGAAGAAAGCCTTCGGCGTTCTGCACGAACTGTTGCGCCACAACCGGGAGTTCGCGGTGGGCGCGGTGCTGACCGCGATCGTCCTGATTCTGGTCGCGCTGTCGTTGGTCGCGCCATACGACGAGAACGCTATCTACGTGGTGGCGCCGGACATGCCGCCCTCGGCCGATAACTGGCTCGGGACGACATCGCGCGGGCAGGACGTGTTCTGGCAGATCACGGCTTCGTTGCGAAACACGCTCGGCTTCGGTTTGGTCGTGGCGGTGATCAGCCGCGTCCTGGCGCTGGCCGTCGGCCTGGTCTCGGGCTATGTCGGCGGGCGCGTCGACCAAGCGATCATGGCGCTGAACGACACGCTGGGCGCGCTTCCGAACATCCCCATCCTTCTCTTGATCACATTCGTCATGCGCGACCGCCTGACCTGGGGGTTGCTTGCCTTTGCCGCCGCCATGTTGGGCTGGACCTACGATTCGCGTCTGATCCGCTCCGTCGCGCTCAGCCTGCGCACGCGGGAGTTCACCCAGCATGCTGTGTTTTCCGGTATGCGGATGGATCAGGTGCTGCTGCATGAGCACCTGCCCTACGTCATGCCGATCCTGTTCTTCACGACGATGAACAACCTGATCTGGGCGATCGGCCTCGAGGTGACGCTTTCGGTGCTTGGCTTCTCCGACGTCAACCGACCCACGATCGGCGGCATGATCTACTGGGCCAACGCCCATTCCGCGATGGTCTCGGGCGTCTGGTGGTGGGTGGCGTTCCCGATGCTCTTCGTTGCGCTCCTGTTCCTGGGCCTGTTCCTGCTGGCGATGTCGGTCAACGAATACATCGACCCGCGTAGCCGGCTCAGCCGCATGGGCGCACCATGACCAACGACGTGCCGACCGACAATGTGCTGACCGTCGAGGGGCTGAAGGCCTATTACGTCAGCAATCAGGCGGGTTCGCGGCGCGAAGTGCGGGCGGTGGACGACGTGAGCCTCACCGTCCGCCGCAACGAGGTTTACGGGATCGCCGGTGAGTCCTCGAGCGGCAAGACTACGCTGGTGAAGACCCTTGCCGGTGCGATCCGGCCGCCGCTGCGCGTGGTCGGCGGTTCGGTGATGCTCCAGTTCGACGGTCATAAGATCGACGTCTACCAGCAACGCGCCGCGATGGACGCGGCCCGCTGGCGGCATATCTCCTACATCATGCAGGGCTCGATGAGCGTCCTGAACCCGGTGCGCAAGATCCGGCACAGCTTCAGCGATTTCGCGGCCCGGCACATGGGCCTGGCGCTGTCGGCGTTCGAGCGCCAGGTCGAGGCGCACCTAGGCCGGCTACGCCTGCCTCCTCGCGTGCTCGACAGTTTTCCGCACCAGCTCTCCGGCGGCATGCGGCAGCGGGTCAGCATTGCGCTGGCGACGGTGTGCGAACCGGAACTCATCTTCGCTGACGAACCCACCACGGCGCTCGACGTAATGGTGCAGCTCGACGTGCTTGCGCTGATCAAGGAGGTGCAGGCGCGCCTGGGTTCGTCCATTGTGTTCGTCACTCACGACATGTCCGTGCACGCGGCCATCGCCGACCGCCTGGCCATCGTCTACGCCGGCCGTCTGGTCGAGGAGGCGCCGACAGCCGACCTATTCGCACGGCCGCAACATCCCTACACCGCCCACTTGATCGCAAGCCTCCCGCGTCTCGGCGAGACCCGGCTGAGGGACAGCTTGCACGGACGACCGCCCAGCCTGCTCGATCCGCCGCCGGGCTGCCGCTTTCATCCGCGATGCCCGATCGCGGTGGCACGCTGCAGCCGGGATGTCCCGCCGCTGGCGCCGAGCGCGATAGGCGGCCGTGTCGCCTGCTTCCGGGCCGGCGAGGTCGCCCTGGGATGAGCACGCTCCTGCATCTCAACCATGTCACCAAGCGGTTTCACTCCGGCGGGCTTCTGTCACGCCGCGAGGTGACCGCGGTGGACGACGTCAGTTTCTCGCTGGACATAGGCCGGCCCGAAATCTTCGCGATCATCGGCGAATCCGGCAGTGGGAAATCCACCCTCGCCCGCATGATACTGGGCAACGAGACACCCACGACCGGGACCGTTACCTTCGAGGATGCAGATGTTGCCGGGATCAAGGGCCGGGCCGCCCGGGAGGCATTCATGGCGAAGGTCCAACCCGTGTTCCAGAACCCGTTCGAAGCGTTCAATGCGCTGACCCGCGTCGAGACCTACCTTTTTTCGACCGCGCGGCGTTATCGCGGCGCGGCAACCCGGGTCGCCGCCGAGCACGTCGCCGATGAAGCGCTGCACAAGGTCGGCCTGTCGATGGCCGAGGTGCGAGGCCGCTTCCCGCACGAACTCTCCGGCGGTCAACTTCAGCGCATCGCCGTTGCACGCTCGCTGATTCCGGCTCCCCGCCTTATCGTAGCCGATGAACCGGTCTCCATGGTCGATGCCTCGCTACGCATGTCGATCGTGAATCTGTTCCGGCGCTTGCGTGATGAGCTCGCGATATCGATCGTCTACATCACACATGACCTCGCGACGACCTATTACATCAGCGATCGCGTCCTGATCTTGGAGAAGGGTAAAGTGATCGAGACCGGAGATGCCAAGCAAGTCTTGGACGCACCGGCAAAGCCTTATTCGTCGGCCCTGAAGGCCGCGGTCCTGCCACCGGTGCCGGAGCTGGCCTCGGCAGTCGTTCGCCAAAGAATGGCGATGCTGGACCCACCCTGAAACTCACTGGCGGCAATGGGACGCAGTCGAGGGGTCCGGAGAGGCACCTTCGGAGCCTGGGCTGAAATCAGTGGCGCGCGTGGCCTGGACACGCGCGCCGTGACGCCGTCCATCGACTGCAGCGCCTGCCGGAGAACGCCGGCCGGGATCCGGCCGGCCGTCCTGAGCGGCAGGTGCGACCTTTCTATTCCGTTGGCCGATGGCATCTCGCGCAATGGCCTGACTTCCTCCCCGCCCTGAAAGGCGGGGGTTCCGCGCCAGGATCCGGGCGAGTCCGCGTCAGCGCCGCCAACCGGACCGCTGCCGTGGAACCGCCCAGGTCAACCCTACGGCGAGGACCCGGCCATGAAGTCGAAGTCGCAGCCTTCATCGGCCTGCTGCACGCTATCATGGAACAGCCGCGCATAGCCGCGGCGGGCCCAATCGGGCCGCGGCCGGACCGGCAGCGCGGCGCGCCGGCGTTCCAGCTCGGCCTCATCCACAAGTAGGTCGATGCGTCGCGCCTCGACGTCCAGGCATACGACGTCGCCGGTCTGCACCAGGGCAAGCGGGCCACCGATCGCCGACTCCGGGGTGATGTGCAACACGATCGTGCCGAATGCGGTGCCGCTCATGCGGGCGTCGGAGATGCGCACCATGTCCTTCACCCCCGCCCGACCCAGCTTCCTCGGGATGGGCAGGTATCCGGCCTCGGGCATCCCGGGAGCGCCCTTGGGCCCGGCATTGCGCAGCACCAGCACGTCGTCGTCCGTGACTTCCAGCGTCTCACTGTCGATCCGCTCGGCCATGTCGGCCACGTCCTCGAACACGACGGCCCGGCCGGTGTGCTGCAACAGGCGCGGACTCGCCGCCGAATGCTTGATCAGCGCGCCGCGCGGCGCCAAATTGCCATGCAGCACGGCCATTGCGCCCGACGGCCTGACAGGCGATCCACGCGGGCGGATCACGGTCTGGCCCGGCACGTCCTCGGCACCGGCGACGACGTCGCGCAGCGTGCCGCCCGCGACGGTGAGGGCGTCCAGGTGCAACAGGTCGCCCAGCTCGCGCATCAGCCTCGGCACCCCGCCGGCGTGGTGGAAATGCTCCATGTAGTGGTCGCCGGAGGGCTTGAGGTCGATCAGCACCGGCACGTTGCGGCCTAGCTGGTCGAACGCCGCAAGGTCGATGGCGTGGCCGCTGCGGCCTGCCATGGCGGTCAAGTGGATCAGGCCGTTGGTCGATCCGCCGATCGCCTGCATCACGATCTGTGCATTCCGCAGTGATGCGGGCGTCAGCAACGCGCTCGGGCGCGGCGCGCCCGAGACCGCCATCTCGGCGGCGCGTCGGCCGCTGGCCTCCGCCAGGCGGAACCGCTCGGCGTGCGGGGCAGGGATGGTGGCGCTCATGGGCAGCGAGAGGCCCAGCGTTTCGGTGATGCATGCCATGGTGCTGGCGGTCCCCATTACCATGCAGGTGCCGACCGAGGGCGCGAGCCGGCCCTCGACGACGTCGATCTCCTCGCGGTCGATGGCGCCGGCGCGGTGCGCGCTCCACAGCCGGCGGCAGTCGGTGCAGGCGCCGAGGACCTCGCCCTTGTGGTGGCCAACGACCATGGGGCCGACCGGGATGACGACGGTGGGTAGGTCCACGCTGGCAGCGGCCATGATCTGCGCGGGCAGGGTCTTGTCGCAGCCGCCGATGATGATGACCGCGTCCATCGGCTGGGCGCGGATCATCTCCTCCGTGTCTATGGCCATGAGGTTGCGCAGGAACATCGAAGTCGGATGCGCGAAGCTCTCGTGAATGGAGATGGTGGGGAACACCATGGGCATGGCTCCGGCAAGCATCACGCCGCGCTTGGCCGCCTCAATCAGTTGGGGAACGTTGCCATGGCAGGGATTGTAGTCGCTGTGGGTATTGGTGATGCCCACGATCGGCCGGTCGAGCGCATCGTCCGAGTAGCCCATGGCCTTGATGAACGCCTTACGCAGGAACAGGGAAAAGCCGGCGTCGCCGTAGCTGGTGAGACCCTTGCGCAGACCTTTTTGCATGTGGCGTTCCCCTGGTTCGCAGACGTGTTGCGGCTTTGTCGCATGGTCTGGCGCGCACGTCGATTATCGATGATCACAGGTTTCAAGTGTGCGCTAGGATGCGCGTCAAGGCCGATAACGAAAACGAGGCTCCATGAACGGCAGGCGATTATTGACAATCTCAATCCCGATGAGGGATCGTGACCCCGATACGAACCACGGAGCCGGGGAAACGAAACATGGCGCTCAAAGGACTGGCAGGGGCGATGCTCGTCGCGGGCATGACATTGGCATCCGCAGGCGCGCGCGCCGCGGACCCAACCCAGATAACCATGTGCAGCAACTGGCCCGACGAGTCCGCCAAGAAGAACTGGGTCGCTGCCCGGGTCCGCGAGTTCGAGACGGCCAATCCGTCCTGTTCGGCGAAGCTCAGCTTCATACTCAAGGCCGACATCTACACGCAGGCGAAGTCCGCTGTCCGCACGGGCCAGGCGCCCGACATCTTCTATATGGAGCCCGACCAGCCCGAATTCCTGGCCGGCTGCTATCTAGAACCGTTGGACGCCTATGTTGACGTCGCCGGGCTCGAGGATTGGGGCCGTCAGGCTTGGATGTTCATGGGCAAGGTCTATGGCATCCCCGTCGAGGCCTACACGGTCGATCTGTTCTATAACCGCGACCAGGTGAAGAAGGTTGGGGTCGACGTCCCCGCCCTGTCCGATGCGAACACCGGCCGTGCCATCCCGGCCGACGCGGGGATCGTCACATGACGCTGCGGGTCGGCCTGATGGGTGCCGGCTTCGTGAGCCGGCATCACCTGATCGGCTGGCGCGCGCTTGCCGGACGCGCGACGGTGGCGGCGATCGCGGACCCGTCGGCCGAGGCGGCGCAGGCGCGGGCCGACGAATTCCGCATTCCGGCCGTGTATCGCGATGCCGAGGAGATGCTGGTCGCCGACGGCATCGACGCGCTGGACGTGGCAGCCCCGCGCGCTGCCCATGCCGGGCTGGTCCGGCTGGCGGCCCGGCATGGCATTCCGGTGCTCTGCCAAAAGCCGCTCGCCCCGACGCTGGCGGAGGCGGAGGCCCTGGTGGCCGAGGTCGACGGTCGCATCCGGCTGATGGTGCACGAGAACTGGCGCTTCCGGGCCTACTACCGCGAGGCCGCAGACTGGTTGCGGAACGACCTGATCGGTCCGGTCCACGCGGCCCGGCTCGAACTGCTGACGTCCGGGACGCTGCCCGACACCGATGGCCGGTACCCGGCGCTGGAACGGCAGCCGTTCATGCGCACCGAGCGGCGCATGCTGGTGGCCGAGGTGCTGATCCATCACCTCGACACGCTGCGCATGCTGCTGGGCCCGATGGCCGTCATGTCGTCGGTTCTGAGCCGCACCTGCCCGGCTATGGCCGGCGAGGATGGGGCCGTCATACAATTGCGGACGCAGGCGGGGGCCGGTGTCCAGATATTCGCCAGTTTCGCCGCGCACGGCCACCCGCCGGGCGCCATGGACCGCATGGAGATCCTGGGCCGGCACGGGGCGATCCGCCTGGACGGGCCGGTCCTGAGCCGCACGGGGCAGGACCCGGCCGAGCGGCGCTACGATCTGGGAGAGACCTACCAGGGCTCCTACGACGCGACGCTCGCCGCCTTCGTCGACCGGTTGGCGGACGGGCAGCCGTTCGAGACGTCGCCTGAGGACAATCTTGAGACATTGCGGATCGTGGAAGACTGCTACCGCATGTCGCCCTGGCGCCCCGACGCATGAGCGCGGCGCTTGCGCCTTGCCACGACCAGGCGGAGGTGTTGCGCCGCCTGGAGGCGGACATCATCTTCGGCGCCTTCGCGCCCGGCAGCCGCCTCGTGGAGGACGCGTTGATGGCCCGATACGGCGCCAGCCGGCATTCCGTGCGCCAGGCCCTGGTGGGATTGGAACATCGAGGCATCGTGCGGCGGGAGAAGAACATCGGCGCGACCGTGTGCCGCTTCACCGAAACCGAGATCCACCAGATCTACGAGGTCCGCGAGATGCTGACCCGGCAAGCCGCGTTGATGATCCGGCTTCCGGCGCCGGAGACCATCGTTCTGAGATTGACCGCCCTCCAGGACCGATACTGCGATGCGATCGACGCCGGCGACCTGCGCGGCATTCACGAGGCGAACGACGCCTTCCACGTGGCCTTCTTCGCCGCCTGCGAGAACCCGTACCTGGTTCGGCTGCTCCAAGACTACATGGGCCTGACGCTGCCGATGCGCGCGAAGAACCTGGCCGACCCCGAAGGGCTGACGCAGTCCCGACGGCAGCATGCCGTCATGATCGACTTGCTACGCGGCCGTGACCCCTGGGCATTGGCCCAGCTTTGCGTGGAGCACATGCAGTTCAGCAAGTCAGACTACCTTGCCCGGATCAGCCCGGAGCGAGCCGAAGGGGGGGCGGGCAGGTTGGCGACCTCGGCCGGACGGTGGGCAGCCCCAAGGGGCGAACGCCGCCTGAACCGTCCGCCCAAATGACCTGATTAAGCAAGCCCTCGACCTGCATCGTCGTCGGGGTCCAAGGAGCAACGAAACGGAAAAGGGAGGGGCGAGCCGAGATGACCCCTATGGGGGTCACGACACGAAGGTGCTCTGATTGTCCGGTTCGCGAGAACGAATCAGGACACTTACGAGGGTGTCACCAGCGCATCTCACGGATGTAGAAGGGGCCAAGCAAATGGCTGGTGCTGACCGAAACGGACGGTTCAGCAGGCAGTGGTCTTCTGCCGACTTCGGCTCCAAGCGTTTCACGGCGATCGTAGACCAACGATCGCTCCGAACCCATGCCGGCAAATCCGGCACTGTCAACTTGTCGCGCTGAGGTCACGTTGGAGCGCGATAGGGGTGGCGTACTTGCAGGCGTGGTTCAAAGCCAGGTCACACGGTGAAGCTAGGTTGGCGCTGGCAGGACGGATGATGGCACCCTCACGCTTTCAGCGGTGGTGCGAGTATGGATCGAGGTGTTGGCGCAGCAGCGAGGCTGCCCGGGAGCGACCGCAAGGACCTGGCCATTCAAGCGCTGGCCGGCTCGGAGACGGTCAGCGACTTGGCTGCCCGGCACGGGGTGAGCCGCAAGTTCGTCTACCAGCAGACGCACAAGGCCCGCGCGGTATTGGACGACGCCTTCTCGTCGGCCATGCCCGACCATGAGGTGCTGTTCGAGGTGGCGGTCACCAAGGCCTGGCTACGCCAGGTGATCGTCGCGCTGACGCTGATCTGCCGCAGCTCGTATCGCGGCGTCGTCGAGTTCCTGCGCGACCTGCTGGGCCTGCCCGTCAGCCTGGGCTGCGTCCACGACGTGCTTCAGTCCGCCACGCGGCAGGCGAACACGATCAACCGCGACCAGGACCTGTCAGGCATTCGCGTGGGCCTGCACGACGAGAGCTTCCAGGGCGCCACGCCGGTGCTGGCCGGCGTCGATGCGGCATCGTCGTATTGCTACGTTCTGGCTGCGGAGGACCATCGCGACGCGGACACCTGGGGCGTGCACTTGCTCGACGCCACCGAGCAGGGGCTGCGGCCCGATTACACGATCGCCGATGCGGGGCAGGGCTTGCGCGCCGGGCAGAGGGCGGCCTGGGGCGACACGCCGTGCCACGGCGACGTGTTCCACATCCAGCGCCAGTGCGAGGGCCTCGCCAACACGCTGCAGCACCTTGCCACGGGCGCCACGTCGCGGCGCAAGGCGCTGCAGGCCGGGACAGGCCGCGCCGGCCAGCGGGATCCAGACAGCGAGCTTGTCGTTCAGCTGGAGCTGGCCCGTCATACAGAGGCTCGGGCGTCATGCCTCGCCCGCGATGTCCGAACGCTCGTTCAGTGGCTGAGCCACGATGTTCTGGCCCTGGCCGGCCCGGCCCTGGCGACGCGGCGAGAGCTGTTCGACTTCGTCGTCGCGGAACTCGCGGCCCGCGAGCCCGAGGACACGCGACGCATCCGCCCGGTGCGCGTCGCGCTGCAGAACCAACGCGACGACCTGCTCGCCTTCGCCGGCGTGCTCGACGACAAGCTGGCCGCGATCGCGCGCGCCCACGCCATCTCCGAACCCCTCGTGCGCGAGGCGTGCGTGCTGCACCGCCTGCCCACCACCTCGCCCGTGTATTGGCAGGGATGGAGCAGGCTACGCGCGCAGGTCGGGGGCAAGTTCCACACCCTGTTCGACGCCGTGCGCCGGGCCATGGCGGATACGCCGCGCAGCAGCTCGCTCGTGGAGAACCTGAACTCGCGTCTGCGCACCTACTTCACCCTGCGCCGCCATCTCGGCGGCTCATACCTGGACCTGCTCCGGTTCTTCCTGAACCACCGCCGCTTCCTGCGCAGCTGGCACGCCGAGCGCCAGGGCAAGAGCCCGCGCGAGTTGATGACCGGCCACGGCCATCCGCACTGGCTGACCCTGCTGGGCCTGGGACCGCTTCAGCCCCAGCGGGCTTGACCCGGGGAGGCCGACCGCCTCCCGCACAGGACACCCTTCCAATCGAGGCTCTTGTCGGGTTCCGGGGTGGTGGGTCCAGGTAGCATGCCCAACGGGCATCTGGTGTGATGGGCGGAGCGCAAAGCCACCTGGCTTGCGCGGGGAGGCACCACCGTCATAACCGCACCAGATTTGGTCAACCTTTCGGGCCTGATGGACGACGCCAAGTGCTTCGCCTTCGTGCGCCAACATCGCTGGCCAGAGGGGGTGTGTTGCCCCGGGTGCGGCAGCTCCGCGGTGATCCGAGATGGGTGCGACGACACGCAGCCGCATCGCCAGCGATACCGGTGCAAGGCGTGCGCATCCCGTTTCGACGACCTCACCGGCACGGTGCTGGCCGGGCACCACCAGCCGCTGCGGGTCTGGGTGCTGTGCCTCTACTTCATGGGGCTGAACCTTTCCAACCGTCAGATCGCCAAGGAGCTGGGCCTTTGCGGCTCTGACGTGCAGGTCATGACGGAGCAGCTGCGCCACGGCGTGATCGCCAAGGCCCCGGAGATGGAGCTGACGAGCGAGGTGGAAATCGATGAGGTTTACGTGGTGGCCGGGCACAAGGGCCAGCCCGCGGCGGTGGCCAAACAGGGCGGCTCGGGCGCCATCGCAAGCTGGCAGGCGCGCCGGGCCGCGGCACGTTGGCGAAGGACAAGCCGCCCATCCTCGGCCTGATCCAGCGCGGCGGCGAGGTGGTGCTGCGCATGCTGGCCAACGTGCAGCAGGCCATGTTCAAGCCGATCATCACGGGTGCCGTCGCTCCGGACACCCTCGTCCACACCGACGAGTATGGCATCTACGCCCGCCTGCCCGCCTGGGGCTACCAGCACAAGACGGTCTGCCACGGGCGGGGCGAGTATGCCCGCGACGAGGACGGCGACGGGTTCTGCGAGGTCCACGTCAACACGATCGAGGGGTTCTGGTCGCTGCTGCGCTCCTGGTTGCGACCGCACCGCGGCATCTCGCAGGACAAGCTGCCGCTCTACCTCGGCTTCTTCCAAGTCGTGCACAACGCGCGCCGGCGCGGCAAAGCCCTGCTCGGCACCCTCGTCGCGGGCCTGGTCGCGTGACACGCCTGCCACCACCCCGGAACCCCACAAGAGCCTTCGACGATAGTTGGCGGTGTTCTGCTGCCGCTATGTGGCGGGTTTCTGCCGGTTGAGGGTCCGGTATACTGTCGGTCGGGAAACCGTGAACAGCTCGGCCAGGTCGCTGATCGAGTAGGTGCCGGTGTCGTGCATCCGGCGCAGTTCCTTCTGCTGCCGGTCGGACAGCTTGGGCTGCTTGCCGCGCAGCTTGCCCCGTGCCCGTGCGATGGCCATGCCTTCCCGGGTGCGCAACCGGATGAGGTCGGCCTCGAACTCGGCGAAGGTGGCCCTCGCGCCAGGAGCCGCCCGCTGACGATGGACTACCGTGCCCAGGCGTTCTGGGGCATGCGGGAGAAGGAAGGGGGCTTACGCCCTCGCTCCTTTGCGGTGATCCAGCAGCGGGATGCCAAGCTTCTTCGCCTTGTCGGCCAAGTTGTCGGAAACGCCGGAGCCGGGGAACACCACGACCCGATCGGCAGCACGTCCAGCAGGCCGAAACGCACAACTTCGCGGTCACTGGGCCAGAACGGAAGGGTTCCTCGTGCATCTCGAACGGCAATAAGCATCATTCGAAGATCCCCCGAATGTACCAACTACATATGCCAGTGCAGCTTCGCGCATTCAGAACGAGAAGAGCTTAAGGCCTCAAACTGGCGGCCCGGGCTGGCTCAACCGGCCGATGAACAGCACCGGGCCGGACGGCCGCCCCAGCGGGGAACCGCCCGGAGGCTCCAGGCTGATCTCTATCAGCATACCCGGCGCCAGGCGCAGCGCCGGGGCGGGGATGGTGGCACTGCGCTGCCTCGGCGGCAGCAGGGCCAGGCTGGTCGGCGCCGTTGCCCCTTGCGGCAGCCCCCAAACCTGTAGCACCCGGTCCGCCGCAACCGGCTGATCCGCACCTTCAGCCACGGGCGGGAACGCCGCCAGCCGCAGCGCCCCGTCCGGCCCGGCCGTCGCGGTCCAGGCTGCTTGGGTCCGGTCGCTCAGCAGCACCGTCATCACCGGTGCTGGTCCGCTTGTCCCGCGGACCGCGAGGACGCCCAGCACGCCGGCCGCTGCCGTTGCACCCAAGGCCCAGCCGACCAGCAAGCGACTGCGCCAGGACGAGCGGGCCGCAGCCTGTATGACGGCCGTGCGGTCCGGCAGAACCTGCCGCTCGATCCGTTGCCAAAGCCCGGCTGGCGGCGTCTCCGCGGGTGCGAGGTCGGCAAGTGGCGCCAGGAACCGCTCCCAGATTGCCACTGCATCGGCCAGCGCCGGGTCGGATGCCAAAGCCTGCTCAACTACCGCCATCGTGCGGGCGTCCAGGGTGCCGAGCACCCATTCCGCAGCCAAGGCGTCGCGCTCCGCGTCCGGGATCGGGAGTGGGCCGCTGCTCATGACATGCAGTCCCGCAACTGCTGCAAGCCGCGGCGTATCCAGGTTTTCACCGTGCCCAGCGGCATGTCCAGCCGCGCCGCGACCTGGCTGTGCGACAGCCCGTGCATGAAGGCCAGCACGATGAAGCTCCGGTGCCGGTGGTCCAGCCCGTTCAGGCACTCACGCAGCCGGGCGCCGTCGGCCGCGAGAGTATTCAAAATCGTGGGGTGCTGATCGGGTTGGGTTAGGTTCCGGGCTCACGGGAAGAGGGTGGGCTGGTGCCGAAGCTGGTATGGCGGGTGAAGCTGGTTGCGGAGCTGCGGCCTGGGGTGACGACG
>JAABUV010004346.1_pt1 | contig 17050 bp, 32 predicted proteins | sample 5559971 | NCBI WGS metagenome assembly JAABUV01 (sample SAMN10711881, study PRJNA513362) | rock metagenome | isolation source: Antarctica rocks | place: Antarctica: Victoria Land, Knobhead nord | collected 2015-12-19
GCATGAGGAAGGGCGTTGTGATCAATTGAGCGGCGTGTCGAGCGACAACCTTGGGTCGCTCTTCGAATGAGTTAGCCGAGCAACCTCAACGGCTCAACGAAAGGCCAGAAAGTGCGAAACTCCACCGGCAGTGAGCTGTCGGCAAAGTAGTGCTGGTCGCCGGGGTAGAGGAACAGCTCCGCGTCGTCGGCCTCGTCGACGAGCGCACGGGCAGCGTCGATGTCGCCCTCGCCGACGAAGATCGGGTCGGCGTCCATCCCGTGCACCTGCACCGGTACGCCGTCGGGCCAGGCCGAGCCGAACTCCGACACCGGCACACAGGAATAGCAGAGCAGCGCACCTCGCGCACCAGGCCGCGTCTGCGCCAGTTTCTGCGCGGGGAGCACGCCGAGGGAGAAACCCGCGTACACCAGCTCCGCGGGCAGCGCCTGCACCGCCCGGACGCCGCGCTCGAGTACCTCGCCGAAGCCGATCTCCTCGGCATGGGCGATGCCCTGGTCGAGGGTGTCGAACGTGCAGCCCTCGTACAGGTCGGGCGTATGCACGGTATGCCCCTCGCCCCGCAGTTCCTCAGCGAATCCGATGACGCCCGGCGTGAGGCCCTGGGCATGATGGAACAGGACGACTTCGGCCATGGTGACTTCCACGTGTTTCGCCAGTGGGGACGGTCCATCACTGTAGAACGGTCGAGTGCCCTCACTCAATGGCGGCTTCCCAGAATATTCCTTGATGGCTCACGATCTTGATCTGGTGATCCCTGAGTTCGTGATTGGTGAGCTTGTGGTGTGGTTTCCCTCTGGTGGGGTCGCTGATGGCCCGCCGCGCTGAGCGCCGCGGCGGAGGCATTCGCACTGCCGGAGTCCGCGCTGACGGCAGGCATGACCTACTACGCCGCCTTCTCCGACGAGATCGACGCGTGGATCGACGAGGCACAGGCCGCCTCCGAGCGTGCCGCGCTCGAGTGGGAGCGCCGGCAGGCACTGCTGGCGTGAGCCGCGCAGCCGGGGCAGAGGCGCTGCTGCTCGACGAGATGTTCGCGCCGGTGATCGCGGTGCTCCTGCGCGAGGACGGACACGACGTGACGGCGGTCGCCGGTCACCCCGTGCTGGCTGCTGCCTCGGACCCATACCTCGCCAACTGGGCGTCCGGGCAGAGCCACCGGGTGGTCACCGAGAACGTCCGAGACTTCGCCCCGCTTGCCGGCCGCGGCGATCCTGCGCTGCGGGTCCTGTTCACCAGCTCGCGGCGCTTGCCCCGTTCGCGTCGAAACCAAGGGCCCGTGGTCGACGCGTTGAGCCACTGGCTCGCGGCACCGAGGCGCACACCGGCGAGGCATGGCTGCGCTGAGACCGCAGCAAGGCTCGCGCGGGTCGGCTATGGATACGCACCCGGCCCGGCTGCCGGACTCGTCCTGCGCACATCCGGGGTCGGCGAGGACACCTGGTTCGGCAGATCCACCACGAGGGTGTCGGCCAACCCACCACAACGGTGGCGGCAGATCCACCACTGCCTGCGTATTGTGTGCTCATGTCCAGCCCGATGCTCGTGCCGCGTCGTGCCGAGGCACGGGTGGCCGAGGCGCTGCGGGACACCCGCGTCGTCGTGGTCAACGGAGCTCGCCAGGTCGGAAAGAGCACCCTGGCCAGACTCACGGTTGCGACAGTTCCTGGCGCCAGGGAGCGCTATCTCGATGACCCTGCGACCAGGGCTGCAGCGCTGGCCGACCCGGCCGGCTTCGTCCGACACGACGGGCTGCTGCTCATCGACGAGGTCCAGCGCGCCCCCGAGCTCCTGCTGTCGATCAAGTACGAGGTGGATCGCAACCCGGCCCCCGGCCGGTTCCTGCTCACTGGTTCGGCCCGCTTGCTGGGACTGCGGGACATTCCGGATACCCTGACCGGCCGTACCGAGACGATCGAGCTGTGGCCCCTGGCGCAGGGAGAGATCGACAACGCTTCGGACCGTTTCGTCGATGCCGCCTTCCGGCACGGCGCGGCGCTCGACGTGGTCAGCGGAACTGCGCAAGCCGGACTATCTCGCCCGGGCACTGCGTGGGGGCTACCCCGAGGCCGTGCGCCGCGACAGCGAGCGGCGTCGTCAGCGCTTCTTCGACGCGTACGCCGCCGACCTCATCGCCCGCGACGTCCGACTGGTGTCCGACATCGAGCGACCGGCTGACCTGCGCCGCCTGCTGGAGGTGGTCGCGGCGCGGATGGGAGGACTCGCCGTGCTGGACGCCATCGCTCGCGACGTGGGTCTGCCTCGTCAGACGTTGCGCCGCTACCTGGACCTGCTGGAGCTGGTCTTCGTCGTGCGGACCATCCCCGCGTGGTCCTCCAACCTGACCGCACGTGCCATCGCCACGCCTAAACTTCTGCTCAACGACTCCGGCCTAGCGGGGCGGCTGGTCGTCGCAGCCCACCCATGCCGCGGTCGGGGGTCTGCTGGAGAACTTCGTGCTCGGCGAATTGTCCCGGCAGCTGTCCTGTCCGAGGAGCCCGCACGTCTGTGGCACTACCGCGACCGCGATGGCGTCGAGGTCGATGCCGTGCTGGAACGCTCCTCCGGGGAGGTCGTCGGCGTAGAGGTGAAAGCCGCGGACACTGCCCGCGCTGAGGACTTTCGTGGGCTGCGTCATCTCGCCCGCCGGCTCGGGGATCGGTTCCGCGCCGGGTTCGTCCTCTACACAGGTGGCCAGAGCCTGCCGTTCGGCGACAGGATGCAGGCATTGCCGATGGCCGCGCTCTGGACGAGCGAGCCCTGACTCGACGCGCGTGTCCTACGGCATCAGTCCGCCGAGTGTTGCTGTCCTGCCCGGCCGACATAGACCGGCGCGGCACCTCGATGTTCCCCAGTCGCTCGAGATCAGCCCGACGAGCGAGCCCGCTCGACCAGCGCAGTGGACACCTCCCATAGCCGTTGAGCGCGGCCGGGGTCCAGGGCGTACGCCCGCACGCCGTACAGCCGTCGACGATCCTCGGGCACCACCGCTGCCTCGTGGCCACCTCACCGGCGCCCGCCGACACCGGCGAGCGCCGGTGAGGTGGCGAGCAGCACAGAGGTCGCAGCACCCTGCTCCGGGGTCTTGGCGGCCGACCCGTGCTGCGCCTTGGCCCTCGCCAGGACGTCCGGGTCCCAGTGCCGCTGCAGGTTGGTGAAGATGCCGCCCGGCATCAGGGAGTTCGCGGTGATCCCGTCCGCGGCCCAGCGTCGGGTCGCCTCGACGGGAAACAGCACTGTGCGGTCTTGGACTGCCCGTACGCCTGCCCGGGGTCGTAGGGCCGCCCGGTCGAAGAACAGGTCGTCCAGCACGACGTCGCAGTTGCCGTGCCCGCGTCGGCGCCCGTCGGTACGAGCTGCTGCCCGCAGACATGCATGCATTGCTGCTAACGTAGGTGTATGCCGAGCACCAGCGTACGCATCGATGTCATGACACACCGGGAACTCAAGAAGCTGGCCTCGTCCCTGGGAACCAGCGTCGGGGACACCGTGGCGCTGGCCGTACGGCGGCTTCGGCAGGATCAGATCGGCGCCGACCTGCGCGGCGCCCTGAGCGCGCCAGAGGAGGACTGGCTCCATGCTGACCTCGGGTGACATCGTCGTCATCGACCTCGGCAGGCCTGTCGACCGCGAAGCGGGCTACCTCCGCCCTGCGGTCGTGGTCACCGCACAGCGCCTGCTCGACGCGTCGCCCTCGGTCGTCCAGGTCGTCTCGCTCACGTCGACGCTGCGCGGATTCGGGTCCGAGGTCGACATTGCTGCTGATCAGCACAACGGTCTGGACCGAACGTCCGCTGCCCAGTGCCAGCACGTACGCGCGGTGGCCACCAGCCGGCTCGCGCACGCCCGAGGCAACGTCGGCGCGACCGCACTCACGCAGATCCGGGAGGTGCTCGGGCTCATCCTCGACGTACCGGCGTAAGGGTCCTCGAGAGTCCGGACGCCCGTCACGTCAGACCCGGATCCGCGAGTAAGGATTCGTGGAGAGTCACCACCCGAAAATGATCTTGCTTGTGTGGCGCTTGCGGGCCCGTTCGGTCGGGATGCGGTCGGCCGGGATCCGGGTGCGCCGGGCGATGCACGCGACCTTGTCGGTGGACCAGGAGCCGGGCAGGTAGTCGATCACCGCGAGTTCGGTGTCGTCCATCCCGATCGCCAGGACCCACTGATGCTCGGGCGGGATCGCGGCGGCGGCGATGACCGGGGCGGTAGCGGATCCGTTTGTGCGAATCGCCGGCCTCGCTGTCAGACGAGTTCGATCGTGCAGCGCAAGTCGGGTGCGCGGCTCAGGCGGACGTCCCCCGTGATCAGCGGGAGGTCCAGCAGGACCGCAAGGGCGACGTACAGTGCGTCGTAGAAGCTGAGGTTGTGCCGCCAGGTCCACGCCAGTTCCGCCAGCGGCCCGACATGGGGATAGCGGTGGTCGAGGACCGCGCGTGCGGCGCGCAAGGCGAGTAGCGCCTCCTCGGGGCTCAGGCGGGCCTCTCGTTCATGACGGCGCAGCACGTTGCCGACCTCGGCGTCGATCAGGTGGGGGGCATGCTTGCGGACGCCCGCCAGTCGCGCTCGCAGCGCCGACGCAGTTTCGGTCTTGCCACTCAGCGCCAGGACCATGGCGGAGGCGTCGAGCACGCAGTCGCTCACCGCCGATCGGCTGTGAGGTCGGCCTGGATGGACTCACGCGTCGCCCCGGGAGTGTCGTGGCTCGCCAGAGCGGCCTCCAGCGTCACCAGCACCTCCCGGGCAGTGGGATGACTGGCGAAGTCAACCACACAGTCACGCATGTAGGACTGGATGGATCGCCCCTCAGCTCGGGCCCGCTTGCGGACCACCTCGTAGGCGTCCTCAGGGACCTCTCGTATTTGAATCGTCGCCACAGCGCAACTATAGCGCTACGGCGCAACCGTCCTCCGGGCGGAGACCGCGAGGCGACAAAGTTCGGGCAGGGCGGCGAAATCCTTGGCTCGCCCGGCAGCCAGCTGAACCTCGATCCCGGCCACGATCCGCCGCTCGGCGGAGCGCGAGAGGTCGTCGTAGCCGGTGGTGCCATCAGGCGTTCGATCACTGCGCCTGCGACAGGAACGCCACCGTCTCATCGCGCGCCTGATCCGCTTGCGCCTGTCGCTCGGGAAACCGCTCGGCGAGCCGATCGAGAACATCGTCGTGATCGTCGTACGTTTCCAACCGTAGCCGGGGCTCCAGCCCAGCCGCGGCCAACAGCCGATAGAGCACCGGAAGGGTCGGCTGCATCGAACCGGCCTCGATACGCGCCACGGTCGATTGTGGCACCTGTGCCGCGGCCGCCAGCTGCCGCTGGGTGACGCCGCGCTTCGACCGGGTCATTGCTCCAGTCGTTCTGCTGTGGGATCGCATGGACATGCCGAGAGGTGGACGTTGCATCGACGCGAGAGGCGCGGTCCGGTGACCCGGAGCCCGGGCTTCCCTGATGGGAGAACCTGCGGGTGAGCGACTCAACGATGGCGTGGCGTAACACAACGCACGACTGGGCGAGCACCGTGGATACCGAACACCTCGCGCAGGTCCGCCAGCACCCGACGGTGTTCGCTCCAGGCGGCAGCCTGCACCTGATCTTTGAGGTGATGGCCTACGCCGCCGATGAAGTCGAGAGCACGAGCTCGGGGCGCTGCGTTGTCGCGCTGTACGGCGACGGCTCGGTGTCCGTCGCGGACAACGGGCGAGGAACTGACACGCGTCATGACGCCCGCGGCCAGCCGACAAGAAAGCCGATCATGGCGACCAGGGATCTCCGGTTCTTTGACTTCCCCGACGCTCAAGTACTTCCCGATGGGTATCCTCGCCGAGGCATGTCCGTCGTCGCAGCGCTCAGCGAGTGGCTCGTGCACACCAACCGACGCCGCAACGGGGCGTGGACCCAGCGCTACCAGCACGGCGTACCGGTCACCGATCTGGTCCCGATCGATGACGACGACACGAGCGGGACAACCGTGCACTTCCTTCCCGGTGAGGCACTACGCAGAGCGGCAGTGGCGACAGCGCAGCTGAGGTGGTTGACCGTCTGGCCCCACTTGGCCGTCGAGGTCATCGACGAGCGCAACAGATGAAATGTCGTCAGCTGCACTCGGTTGCATCGGGCGCCTGCTGGCTCGGGCCGGCCAAGATCGATCTGAGCGTCAGCGAGTGTGCGCGGTGTCTGTCGACCCGCACTTGTCTGACGATCAGATGGCGATGACGTGGACGAGGTCCGCAAGTCCGAAGAAGTCATCGCCGTTGCGGGTGTAGAGATCGAGACCATTGGCGTGTGCCGTAGCCGCGATCAACAGGTCCGCGAATCTGCTGCGTGGCTTCCGGCCTTCGCGGACGACGGCGGCGACCACGAGTCCGTAACTGCGCACGGCCGCGCCGTCGAACCGGAGCGGCTCCAACTTCGCCTCGACTTCCTGCAGTCGCGCCTGCCGCTTCGCTGCTTCGGCGGGAGCGGCGGCAAGGTGTGGTCCCGCCGCCAGCTCGGCCGCGGTGATCGCCGAGATCGCTACCTGGTCTGGCAACGCCCCGACGACGACCGGGTCGTGCCAGTCGACGACGACCGAGGTATCGAGTAACCCGGACGTCATGTCACACTCCCTGGTCGATCACCCGGTCGAGGTCGGCTCGAAACTCATGCCGATCGATTCGCACACCGACTGTCGCCAGCGCCGCGATCTCCTCGCGGGAGACGAAGGTGCGGCGACCAGCCCGGAGCGGTCGAAGCTCGGCGACCGGTTCACCGTTGCGCGTGACGATGAAGGTTTCGCCTGCCGTCACGGCCTCGATCACCTTCGCGTTCTCGTTGCGCAGTTCTCGCTGCGCGATGGTCTTCGTCATGACCCCAACTGTAGCATGTTGTGCTACACTGCGCGACGGCTGACGATGTCGGCCTCAGACGCCGTACGGTGCTGATCGGGCCCGGGGTCGTCCAGGGCCAGCGAGCCGTGCTAGCAAGGTTTGCTAGCATCGAGCGATGGCGCGGACGATCACGTTACGGCTGTCCGATTCGGCGTACGACGCGGTCAAGCGTTATGCCGACGCAGACCAGCAGTCGATGAACTCCTGGATCGAGGGCCTCCTCGACATCGAGGACATGCGGCGGCGCTGCGTGGCCCACGACCGATGGATGACGGCCCACCCGTCTGCAGTCGCATCCACTGCAGCGTGGGCCGATCGCAATCTCGACGAGCTGACGCGACGTTGAGCGAGTCCCCGCGCCGGGGGTGACATCTGGACAACGGACGCCGGAATCGCCGTGCTCGTGATCTCCGCCACGGTGTACAACGAAATTCCCAGCGAGCCGACCGCCATCGTTGTGCCCGTGTTCGACACCGAGCCCGACACCGGGTTCGGGGTGGATCTGGGCGATGGCTGGGCAGGCCCGGGCCTGGTCACCGGCCTGCGCAAGGCCCGGTTGAGCGAGTTCCGCCGCCGGGTCGACGTCCAGGCTCTTGCCGACGTCAACAACATGCTGTTCAAGATCCTCGCGACGCCGGACCGGTAGTGGGCCAGCTGCGGCCGAGCCGGCACTCACGTGGGTCCCATATGATCTGGTATGCGCCGGACGGGCAAGTTGTCCCAGGCGGTCGCCGCCTTCGTGCGTTCGGGCATGGATACCTCGGGACCGAAGCTCACGCCATCGCCCCGACCGCCGTCGGATTCGCCCGGCGGCCACGACCGAGACGGAGGGAGACCGGTGATCGGTGTGGTGAGTGGGCTGGCGTTGCGCGCGGCGACCTCCTCCGATCTCGGGGCTTTGGCTGACGCCCATGTGCGGTTACTGCCGTTGGGTCTGTTCCCCGCGCTCGGTCCACGGTTCATGCGCCGTTGGCAGCAGACGTACCTTGATTCGCCGCACGCGGTGGCGGTCGTCGTCGAGGACCCCCGCGCGGAGGACCCCAGCGCGGCGGACCCGAGCGCGCCCGGCCGGGGCATCGTCGGATTCCTGCTGGGAACCACCGATCAAGCTGCGTACACGAGGGCGTTGCTCGCCGACCGACGGTCGGTGGCCGCACTGGTCTGCGCCGGGGGTCTCGCCTTGCTGGGCAGGCCCCGGCTGGCAGTGCATTTCGCCCGGACGCGGGCGCGCTCCTGGTGGCGCCATTTTCGTGCCGTCCGCGGTGGGTCCGCCGTCCCTGCCGCACGGCCGGCTCAGGGCCAGCCCCAGGTTGCGGTACTGTCGGCCGTCGCGGTGGATCCCCGCCTCCGCGGACGCGGGGTGGGCGTGCGCCTGGTGAGCCACTTCCTTCACCAGTCCCAGCTGGGCGGGGCAGGGACGGCGGAGTTGGTCACCAGCACCGAGCCGGAGGGAGCTGCGGTGTTCTCCGAGCGGTTGGGATGGAGTGCCGTCGGGGACTATCGGACTCCGGACGGGAACGCCCTCGCATCTACCGGTACACCGTGGGCGCTGGGCCAGAACCGGGGGCCGAAGCGGAGTGAGCGGGCCGACATTCTTCCGACGGCGCAACAGAGTCACGGTGGTCATCGGGCTGCTCGCCGTGGTGCTGGCGTCCTGCAGCTCGCCAACGGCGCTGCCCGAGAACGCCAACCAGACCGCCGCCGCATCATCGCCCCCCTCCTCCGCACCTTCGCCGTCACCTTCCCCTTCCGCGCCGCCGCCTCCCCCAACCGCGGAACCATCCTCCCCATCCTCGACATCCGCAGTGGCACCCACGCCAGCTGCCGCGGCGGCCCAGCAGCGGTCACCGGTGACGTCGATCTGGCAGCCCGGGCCCGGTGAGGTTCAGCCGGAGATCAAGCAGGCTGCCGCCGCGTTCATCGAGACCGCAGGTACTTGGACCAACGGTGCCGGGGCAGTGGCCAGCCTGTCCGCGGTGGGGACCCCCGCTGCGGTGGCTCGCACTGCGAGTGCCCTCGAAGCCCCGGGGGCGCTCGCCAGCACGGTTCACGTGGTGTACCCGCAGTACGGGGGAATAGCGCCCGACCGGGCGGCGGTGATGGTGCTGTTCGACCAGACCCTGCAGAATGCCGCCGGCAGCATGACCAGCCGAGAGCAGCTGCTGGATGTGCGACTGGTGCGGCAGGGCGCCGGCGGCTGGACGGTGGAGCGGGTGAACCCCCTGACCTCCCTGGGCCCCGCCCAGGGATTGAGCGCAACCGCCCGGGCAGTGTTGGCCTCCCCCCGGCTGCAACTGCCGGCCCCGGCGCGAGCGGATGTGAGCAGCGGCCGCATGGACGACCGACTGCTGCGGGTGATGCTCGACCTGAGCAGCAGCTACGTGCTGACCGTCAATGTCTTGCATACCGGCCACATCCAGACCGTGTACCCCACCGAGCGGGTGTCCAACCACGCCGTCGGTCGGGCAGTGGACATCCGCGCGATCGACGGTTCTCCGGTCGTGGACCCGGCCACCTCACGCGAGCTGCTCACCCAGGTGATGGTGCGCGCCGCGGAGCTGGGGGCTACCGAGGTCGGCGGCCCGTTCGACCTCAACGGGCCCAAGCCGGGTTACTTCAGCGACGCCGTGCACCAAGACCACCTGCATCTCGGTATCACCCCTGGCAAACCGCCGGCGAGCCGGTAGCGGCCGGTGGGGCGACACAGCCGCAGCGGCCACGCCGACGGCCTGTCGGTCGATGGCTCGGTGCAGGTCAACCACGCCCCGCCCGGCACCGGTGACGAACGGATGGCCCCCGGTCTGCCGTCGAGGCCGGGGGGAACGACGATCGTGCGGTCGACCGCGTTGCTCGCGGCCCTGGCCGCCGCGAGCGGATTGCTGGGCTTCGGCAGGGACACCGTCATCGCCGCGGTGTTCGGGGCCAGCGCGGCTGTGGACGCCTACCTCGTCGCGCAGGGTCTGATGAACCTGGTGTTGGCCCTGGTCGCCGACGCCGTCGCGAAGGCCGTGGTGCCGCCCGTGGCCCGGGCGGTCATAGAGGGAGATCCTCAGCGTTCGAACCGCACGGTGAGTACCACGCTCACGGTCGCCGCGGCCGCGCTGGTGCCTGCCTCAGCGCTGATGGCGCTCAACGCCGAGCTGGTGATCTCCCTGCTCGCCCCGGGGTTCGAACCCGAAGTCGCCGCGCAGGCGGCCAGGCTCACCCAGATCATGCTGCTGGCGACGATGCTGGTGGCCGGCACCGACATCCTGGCCGCGGTGTGCCAGGCGCATGGGCGGTTCTTCTTCTCGGGACTGCAGGGCATCCCGTTCAACCTCACCATGATCATCTTTACGGCTGCACTCGGCGCGCGTTGGGGCGCGGACGCGCTCGCGGCGGGTTTCGTCGTCGGCAGCGCGTTCCGACTGGCCGTTCAGCTGCCGGCGGTGCGGGCGGTGCGCCTGAGCTTGCGGCCCTCGGTGCGGGTGCGCGACCCCGGGTTCCGCGAGGTGCTGCGCCTGATGCCGGCGCTACTGGTGGGCACCGCATTGGTCAACGTCAACACGTTGGTGGATCGCGCGGTCGGCTCCGGCCAGGTGGAAGGCACCATTACCGCCCTGAACCTGGGGTGGCGGTTGGTGACCTTGGCCTACACCCTGCTCGTCGTCACGCTGGTGGCCGCGCTCTACCCGGCATTGTCGGCGCTGGCCGCGCCGGAACGGCGAGGTGAGCTGCGTCGCCTGACCGGGCAGAGCCTGGGCGGGTTGCTGGTGGTGCTGGCGCCGGTGGTGGCCGTGCTCCTCGCGGTCACCCAGCCACTGGTGCGCGTGGTGTTCGGCCGGGGGGAGTTCGGTGATACCGCCGTGCGGATGACGTCCACGGCGATCGCGTTCTTCGCGGTCGCCCTGTTGGGTATTGCGGTGGGTGAGGTCGCCTCGCGCACCTACTACGCCCTCGGTGACACCCGCACCCCGGTGGCGTTCGCGGTGCTCGGGATGACCATCAACGTGATCGGTGATCTCACCGTGGGCCGCGCGTTCGGCCTGCCGGGAATCGCCGCGTCCACCACGGCCTCGTTCCTGTTCGTGGCGGTCGGACAGGTGGTGGCCCTGCACGTACGGCACCACGCGGTGGATCTCCGCGCGCTCCTACCCCGGGCGTTACGCAGCACTCTGGCGGCCGTGGGGGTCGTTGCCTCGCTGACAGCGTTGGTCAGGATCTGGCCCGAACCTGCCGGTGGGTGGTCCTCCAACGCGGTACTGCTGGCGGTAGATGACCACCGACGTCACCGGACTTATCGCGTGCGACTGCCCGGTTGACCGCGTCGCGCTCGGGCAGCACTACATCTGACAGGCGTATGACGTTCTCCCTCAGGACACACAGCCGTCCGTCCTCTACGGTGACCGACGCGGTCAAGAATTCGCCCCCTACCCGGCAAGCGCGAATGGCCCCGCGGACGGCGGCAAGTTGGCTCGTGGAGAACGACTCGACGCTAATACAGGTCCATACGCTCATCGGCATGTGCGGATGCCCCGGGTCTCCGGTGGCCGCGGAAAGGTTGGGCTGTGTTCAGGGCTTCTCGTCCAGCTCGGCCTGGTCGATCCCGCGAGAGCCGAGCTGGGCGAGAAGCGCCTGGATGCGGTCGCGGGTGGCGGTGTGGCGTTCGACCTCTCGGTCCCATCCGCGGCTGGTGGCGTCGTCGATGAGTTGCTGCTCGACGGCCACACGCGCGCGGAGCCTGGGTGCGTAGTCGCTGGTGGTGAGGAACTTCGAGCAGGTGAGCATGAGGTCGCATTCGCACGGTCCTTCGGCTGGGGTGCGTAGGCAGTGGCCGAGTTCGAGTTCGGTCTTGAGGAAGTTGGTCTGCAGCCAGGACACCGCTTCGGGGTCGAGGCGGTGCTCACGCAGCGCGTCGGCAGCTGGTCCGGCGAGGGTCGACTTGCCGTGGTCGATGCCGTCAATCAGAGGATGGGTTGTCATGGCAGACGCAGACGTTCAGGAACAGGTCCGGGCGCGCTACGCCGCCGCGGCGACCGCGGTGGGCGCCACCGGCGGCAACGCTTTGACGGTGGTCGACGCCGACCAGTGTTGTGCCCCCTCGACAGCGGCGGCGGCCAACGCCTCGTGTTGCGTTGGTGGGGGTGAAGTGAATGCCGCGTTCGGCTCCAGTCTGTATTCCGCCGATGAGCAGGATGAGCTGCCGGCCGAGGCGGTCGCGGCCAGCCTGGGCTGCGGAAATCCGATGGCGGTGGCCGAGCTGCGCGCCGGGCAACGGGTGCTGGACCTCGGTTCGGGTGGGGGCATCGACGTGCTGTTGTCCGCCCGCCGGGTCGGGCCCACCGGGTTCGCCTACGGCGTCGACATGACCGACGAGATGCTGGAGCTGGCGCGGGCGAACGCCACCAAGGCCGGTGCGAGCAACGTGGAGTTCCGCAGGGGCACTATTGAGAACATTCCGCTGCCCGACGCCGCGGTGGACGTGGTCATCTCCAACTGCGTGATCAACCTGTCCACCGACAAACCCGCGATGCTCGCCAAATGTTCCGGGTCCTCACACCCGGGGGTCGGGTCGGGGTCTCCGACGTGGTGGCTGAGGACCACCTCACCCCGGCCGACCGGGCCGAGCGCGGCTCCCACGTCGGTTGCATCGCCGGTGCCCTGACCCGGGCCGAGTACCTCGACGGGCTCGCTGCGGCCGGGTTCGTCGACACCGAGGTCGCCTTCACCCACGAAGCCGCCCCGGGCATGCACGGGGCGATCGTCCGGGCCACCAAACCCGCGACGGGGTGCTGCCCGCCGGTCGAGCAGCAGGAATGCTGCCAACCGGAGGACAAGGCCGAGTGCTGCGGCACCGGCCACCATGCGGCCGGGGAGTGCGGCTGCCGATGAGCGACTACGTCTCCGAAGCCCCCGTCGCGGACCCGACCACCCCTGTTCTGCAACGGCTCTCGACGCTGGACCGGTTCCTGCCGGTGTGGATCCTCGCCGCCATGGCCCTCGGGATCGGTCTGGGCCGAGTGATCCCCGGCCTGGCCGACGCACTGGACACCGTCACGGTCGGCTCGACCAGGTCACCGGAGATCGCCGCCTGTTGGTGACGTCGTTGGTGTTGAACTGGGTGATCGGGCCGGCGGCGAGCCGGTCACCGCTGAGGCTGACGGTGTCTGCCAGACGGGCCCGGACGACGTATTCCATCACCAGCGGCACGAGCGTGGCCGTGATGGCAGGCGCCAGGAAGTGGCCGAAGGTGGGACTGAGAGGTCGGGTCCCCCGGGTGTTTCGGTCGCTCGTCACTGGCTGATCCGGGCAAGGTAGCCGCGGCCGGCCTCTCGGTCCACGTCGCCGGGGGTGCGCCCGGATGGGTATCCGCTGAGGGGCAGACCGCTGGGCAACACGACCTGGTCGAGGGCGGCGGCGTGCAAGTCCTCCGCCAGGCCGTCGAACGGGACCGACCCGGCATCGACGTTCACCCGTTGAACCTCCACCGGGACGGTGATGCCCCGCGCGACACCGGCCGCGACCGCGGCGACGGTGTAGCTGGCCACGAACGCGTCCAGGTCGGCCTGCCATAGGGTCTCCACGGCGTTGCGGGCGGAATCGACAGCGACGAGCTCGGCTTACCCGGCCTCGGTCACGTCCACGCGGCTACCAGCGCCCCATGGGCAAGCGCCCGCGGAGACGGGTAGACGATCGCTGACCGACATTCTGAACTATCCGGTCTGCCAACGGACCTCACCGTCAACCAAGGTCGCGGTCTCGGACATCCCGACCGCCCGCGCGACGCTCTGCGACGCTGTGTGCGCAGGATGCACATGAGCCCGAATCGTGACCGGTCGGTCCTCGTGCAGCCGGGACACCATCGCCGTGGCTGCCTCGCGGGCGTAACCGCTGCCCTGACGCCGTGGCGATCACCCACGCGACCTCCGCGACCGGCCCATCACGCTCCTCGACGACCGTGGCCTGCACCGTGCCGACGACCCGTCCGTCCTTCACGGCGACGCAGCACCCAGTTCAGCCAGCGCTGCAAACCGTCAGGTGAGCTACCGGTGACCTGGCGGCGATATCGTTCCTGCAACTCCCGCAGGCTCGCAGGCTGGCCACCGATGAAGGCGTGCAAACCCAGGTCGTCAAGCAACGCAGCCATCTCCCGCGCGTGCTCGACGCGCAATGGCTCGAGGTCCAGGCGCGGACCCGACAGTCTCCCGGCTAGTAGCAGCGAAGGGCGCGTGATCGCCACGGCGACCATCCTCCCTGATCAACGCAAGCGGATCCTCGACCGGGCAGCGGCAGGTCCTCCTGTCAGCCCGAGTCGAGTTCGGCGACGAGTCGCGCCGTGGCGGTGTTTCGGTAGGACGAGTCGATCAGCTCCCGCACCTGCTCCCAGGCCGCCTCGGCTACACCGAGGTCGAAGCCGATCCAACCGTAGTTGCCGAGGTAGCCCGGCACGTACGTCCGAGAGTTCTGGAGAAGTGCCGTGCGGTCGCTTTGGTCGGGCAGCACCAGCAACGATTGGTCGTGCTCGACCCACACGCCGTCGACCTTCACCGACCCGCCGTAGTAGGCGAAGATCTTGGTCGTGTAGAACGCCGGACGCCCGTGTGAGATCTTCTCTGCACTACCAGGGAAGCCGAGCACAATGTGCCGAACCCGGGCGAGCACCGGGTCATCGTCGCGGAACATGATCGGGTGGCCCACGTCTTCACCGTAGGCGCCGCGGTTCCGCTCGCCGCTCAGGACCAAGAACACGCCCGCGCGAGTGGAGCGGTCACCACGCCAGGACTCAGGCGCCGGCCGACGAAGCGGTCCAGTACTCGACGAACCGGCCGTCCTTGACCCGCAGGATGTCGTTGCCGAAGAAGCTCATCTCACCGTCGGCGGTCTGGCCGTGCCCAGTCCACCGAGCTGCGACAAGGTCGCCCTCGACGACTGGTCCGACCTCGAGGGTGAAGGTGAGTGCGGTGAAAATGTCCTGGGTTTCCCCGATCACCGCCGCCAGCTCGGCCGGCCCGCGAACCTCTCGGTCGGGCCAGTGCCCGATGAAGTCGTCTGAGACCAGTTCCCGTGCTGTGCTTGGGCTTCCGTTCCACAGCTCGCCCAGCCACCGGCGATACAGATCATGCCTGGACGTGGAGGCATGGGACCAGTTCACCACACCATCGAGGGCAGATCGACCGCTTGCGCGTGCGTCCCGTAACTCGATCGTCTTGCGCGACTCTGATCGGGGCCCACGTCAATCAGTAGTTGACGACGGTGCGCGTCAACCGTAGGTTGACCACATGACTACAGCATCCGTCCCCCCACTTCGCCTCGACGACCTCATCGGCGCTGTCGCCGGCGCGCACCAGGACCCGCTCGACAGGGTGACCGGCGCAGTCCAGCTGGCGGAGGACCTGGGCGAGGTCGCCGACTCGCTCATCGGTCACTTCGTCGACCAGGCACGTCGCGCCGGCGCATCCTGGTCAGAGATCGGCCGCAGCATGGGGATGAGCAAGCAGGCCGCGCAGAAGCGGTTCGTCGGCAGGAGCCAGTCCCAGTCGACACCTCTGGACTCCAGCCAGGGATTCAGCCGGTTCAACGAGGAGGCGCGCGCGGTGGTGGTCACCGCGCAGCAGCGAGCCCGAGAGGCGGGTAACGACACCATCGGCATCGGGCATCTCCTGCTGGGCCTGGTCGCGGGCCCCGAAAGCGCGGCAGCTCGCGCCGTCGTAGCGCAGGGGGTGTCACTGGAGGACCTCGAGCGGCTGGCATCAGCTACGTTGCCACCCACCGCAGCAAGCGTGCCCGCCCTCATCCCGTTCGACGAGCACGTCAAAGACGTACTGCAGCGCACCTTCGCGGAGGCTCAGCACCTCGAAGTGGACACCATCGGCAGCGAACACGTCCTTCTGGCTGTCCTGGCCGTCGACCACGGGACCGGGGTCCTGGCTGGCCTTGGCGTCACGCCCGAGGCAATCGAGTCGCAGCTGAGCGCCGCCAGATAGAAGTCTCCCGGAGACTGTCCCGCTAAGCCGATCGACAACCGGACACCCGCCCTCTGCCCGTGGATGTCTACGCCGACTCCAGGAGTTCCGGGGCCAGGTAGGCGTACCGGGGCAACGCTGTCGCCCCTGTCCTCCACTCAGTTCAGGAAGCGATGGGGTGGATGGCATCCAGTGCGTCACCGAGTTGGTCCTTGGCCAGCTCGCGCTCGTAGTCGGCCTGCAACCCAGTCCAGAACCCGTCGGACATGCCGAAGTAGCGCGACAGCCGTAGCCCGGTATCGGCCGAGATCCGGCGCTTCCCGTGTGTGATGGCGCTGATCCGGGTCTGCGGCACCCCAATCGCCTTCGCCAGCTGGTAGTCAGTTATCCCCATCGGCTCCAGGAACTCTTCGCGCAGGATCAGGCCCGGATGCGTCGGCGCCATGATCCGCTCATCGGTCATCGCTAGTCGCCTCCCTTTCAGTGGTAGTCGGTGATCTGTACGTCCTCTGGTCCTGCCTCGGTCCAGCGGAAGCAGATGCGCCACTGCTGGTTGATTCGGATGCTGTGCTGTCCCGCCCGGTCGCCGCGGAGCTGTTCGAGCCGGTTGCCCGGCGGGACGCGCAGATCGCTCAACGTAGCGGCCTGGTTGAGCATGGCGATCTTGTTCCACGCGCGGCGTTGCGTGTCCGGATGGAGTTTGGTTCGACGCCGGTGCCACACGCGCTCGGTGTAACTATCGGCGAACGAGCGAATCACCTAGTCATGCTACCGCGCTGCGTTAGTAACGTCAAACGGCAGTACCGCGCGGTCTAGTAAGACGCGCCAGAACTACTGCTCCGGTGTGTCCGCATAAGGATGGCGGTTTCCGACTCCTGTGTCTGACGTTGGTGGGGCGCGTCGGCAACCGGCGCCGGGCGCCGTGGTGGGGCAAGTGACTCGCGAGTAACGACAGGGGTAGGGACACCGCACGTTGTGTCAGGAAAACGGGGCCTCAGTGGTCGAGGGTGCTGGCCACGTCTTCGCTAGTGCGCGGTGCCCGCGTCGAGCTCGGCGCGGGCCCCGTCTTGGCGGGGTCGAGGTGGCGGTAGATGGTGGGGCGTCCGGAATCTAATGAGAGCAACCGGAACCTCAGTGGGAGGCTCCGGTGCAGCAGCGGCCGGCGGGTCAGCACTCACGGAACCGGGCCCATCACTTGAGGCCTATTGACAGACCGTGCGCCCGCCGGTTCGCCGGTGACTGGA
>JAABUV010004348.1_pt1 | contig 17046 bp, 16 predicted proteins | sample 5559971 | NCBI WGS metagenome assembly JAABUV01 (sample SAMN10711881, study PRJNA513362) | rock metagenome | isolation source: Antarctica rocks | place: Antarctica: Victoria Land, Knobhead nord | collected 2015-12-19
TCCGCCGACGAGGCAGTATGCGGACATGCACCTGCCCGTGATGCCGCCTGTGAAGCCGATGCTGGCGAAGAGCGTTCCCGAGGTGCCGGTCGGCGAGTTCCTGTACGAGCCCAAGTGGGACGGCTTCAGAGTATTTTCCTAGTGCTTTCCCCCTACGCCCGATCAGGGCAGGAGCGGCTTGATCTGGCGAGCAACGCGGCCGACCGATGCCCTTGAACCCGCTGAAGTGGGGGTCGCCTACTCGTGGATGGGAGCTCACAGGTGCTCCGGCTCCTGCCGTTGCGCCTCTCCCTCAGCCAACCGGGGTCCGTCTCGTACTCGAGCTTGAACGAGCGCAAGATGGTGGGGATAACGACCACTGCTGAGCCACTTTCTGGATGGGCCGGTGCTCACCGGGCGTCCCGGTAGGGGTCGTAGGCGACGGTGTGACCGTGCTGCCACCACTGCCACCAGCGTGCCCCGCGCCACCGGCTGCAGCGCCTCCTGCGCCTCCCTTGACCCCGCCGAGGGCCGCGAGCTTGGCCTGCACGCTGTCGAGCGTCTTGGCGCCCTTGTTGAGCCCGACCAGGACGGTGTTGAAGTCGGTGACGTCCTTGATCAGCATGCGGAAGGTCGTGTGCAGGCTCTTCAGCGAGCCGTCGTCCACCTTGAAGGTTGCAGCCGTGGCAGACCGCGCTCCCGCCGGCGGTGCACTTCCACCCGGAGCTCCGGGTTGAGGCTCAGCCACTGGTGGCCAGCCCAAACGCGGAGTAGTCTTGTACCAACACCAAGGAGATTCTGACGAGCGAGACCGAGCGCTTCGCCAAGACGATGAACGACGGGATCAACGGGGCCGGCATCGCCCTGCTGATCTTCTTCTCGCCCGTGCTCTTGGCCGTCGCCGCGTTGATCCTAGCAATCCCGTTCTTTGCGGTTGCCGGAATGATTACGGACCCCAGTTGGGGAGCGTTCATCTGGCTGGTTCTCGTTGGCTTTGCGTACCGGTGGCTGCTTCGAGGCAGCGTCGGAGACTGGAAGAGAGTCTGCGCCAAATACCACGAGTGACTCAGGGCGGGTCGACAGCGCCCTTGAGCCGTACGTCCTGCGCGACCCGCCACCAGTACCGCCTCACCCTCCTGGTCATCGACCGGATCTCCTCGTAGCCCCAGCCGGTGAACGTGCGGCTGATGGCCTCGTATTCGACGAACAGCTCGGCGTAATTTGTGCCCGAGAAACATGCTCGTGAGCGTCATCACGAGCGGGAACTCCCTCTCACACGCAGGGCACTCCTGCTTGACGTCGGAGTACTGCGGACCTGGCTGGCCGGCGATGAGCCACTCGATGATGAAGCGTCGGGCGCGCGCAGCCATGTCCAGCACCGGGCCGTTGCCACGAACTGGCTTGCCGTCCAGGGTGTCCAAGCACTCGGTGAGCAGCAGCGTGTTCAGCTCAGCGTCCTGCTTGGCCCGGTTGGCGACCTTGTCCGCAGCAGCCGCCTTCAGGGCGGAAGCAGTGGCCTGCGGCTTCTCCCGTTACTCGCCACAGATCTGCTGATCGGGGCACGCTCCCCCTGGAATCCCAGGTGCAGGAGTCCATCAGGGCACGGACGGAGTGCGCAGGTAGGCGTAGTCACGGTGTTGTTCCAGCCAATGATGACGATCTGACTACCAAGCAAATCCAGCTCGCGAAGGATCGTTGTGGACGCCCAGGTAACGCTCATGGCACGAACGCTATTGACCGGCAGTTGTTGCTGACGGGCGGACGCACGCGACCTCCACGTACCTGCGCAGCCTAGCCAAGTCTCGGTAGCGTCCCCTCATGGACGGCTTCGCCGACAAGGTCGGCTTCATCTGGTCGGTCGCTGACCTCTTGCGCGGCGATTACAGGGCCCACGAGTACGGGCGCGTGATCTTGCCGCTGACCGTCCTGCGACGGCTCGACGCCACGCTGACGACGACCAAGGCGGCTGTGCTCGCGAAGGACGCTGACTTGGAGCGCCAGGGCCTGCACAACCGGGCGAAGGTCTTGGAGCGCGTCGCAGGGGTGCCGTTCTACAACACCTCGCCGCTGGACTTCCGCCGGCTGCTCGACGACCCCGAGCACGTCGCCGCCAACCTCCGCACCTACATCGCGGGGTTCTCTCCCGGCGCCGCCGACGTGCTGGTGAAGTACGGCTTCGAGGAGCACATCAAGCGGCTCAACGAGGCCAGGCTGCTCTACCCCATCGTGGCGAAGTTTGCCGACCTCGACGTCTCCCCGACCTCCGTCTCCAACGTCGCCATGGGCTACATCTTCGAGGAGTTGATCCGGCGCTTCTCCGAGGCCAGCAACGAGACCGCCGGAGAGCACTTCACCCCCCGCGAAGTCATCCGGTTGATGGTCAACTTGCTGCTGCAAGAGGACGACGACGTCCTGCGCAAGCCCGGCTCCGTCAGGACGCTCTACGACCCCGCGTGCGGGACCGGCGGGATGCTCACCGTCGCCGAGTCCTACATGCGCGACCTCAACCCCCAGTCGAGCCTGGAGGTCTTTGGCCAGGAGCTCAACGCCGAGACCTGGGCCATCTGCCGTTCCGACATGCTCCTTACCGGCCACGACCCGACGCACATCGTGCTAGGCAACTCCTTCTCCGCCGACGGTATGGCTGATGAGAAGTTCGACTACATGCTCGCCAATCCGCCCTTCGGCGTGGAGTGGAAGAAGGTGAAGGACGATGTCGAGGCCGAGCACGAGACCCTCGGCTACAAGGGCCGCTTCGGGGCCGGACTGCCGAGGATCAATGACGGCTCGTTCCTGTTTCTCCAGCACATGATTTCCAAGATGAAGCCGGTGGAACAGGGCGGCTCCCGGCTCGCCATCGTCTTCAATGGCAGCCCACTCTTCACCGGCGCGGCCGGGTCGGGTGAGAGCGAGATACGGCGGTGGATCTTGGAGAACGACTGGCTCGAAGGCATCGTCGCGCTGCCGGAGCAGTTGTTCTACAACACGGGGATCTCCACCTACTTCTGGGTCCTGTCGAACCGCAAGAGCCCCGAGCGCCGGGGCAAGGTCGCGCTGGTCGACGCCCGTGAGATGTACGTCAAGATGCGAAAGGCCCTGGGCAATAAGCGCCGTGAGATCACGGCCGAACAGATCGAGACCATCACCACCCTCTACGCCGATGCCCCCACCCCTGCTGCCGAGGGCCACCCCCAGGTGAAGGTCTTTAACACCACCGACTTCGGCTACCAGCGCATCACCGTCGAGCGACCACTCCGGCTGCGCTTCGAGGTCACCGACGACACCTTGACCGCGTTCACCGAGTCCAGGGCGTACCTAGCGCTGGGAGTGCCCCCGACGGGCTCCAGTGACGCCATCGAGGCCCTTCATGAGGCCGAGCGCCAGCAGGCAGCCGTGCTCGACGTGCTGCGCTCACTGGTCGGCACCAGAGAGATCAGTCGGAAGAACTTCGCTGCTCGACTCAATCAGGCGTTCGTCTCTGCTGGGCTTGCACGCGACGCCAAGGTGGAGAAGGCGATCTGGGGGGCCGTCTCCGTAGCCGACCCCGAGGGCGAGACGCAGGCCGACCGCAAGGGCAATCCGCTTGTCGACTCAGACCTCAGGGACAACGAGAACGTGGCGCTTAGCGAGGAAATCGACGACTACTTTAAGCGCGAGGTCCTCCCGCACGTCCCCGACGCCTGGCTGGACGAGGACAAGACCAAGATCGGCTACGAGATCCCATTCACCCGCCACTTCTACGTCTACACAGCGCCGCGACCTCTGGCCGAGATCGACGCGGAGATCAAGCAGTCGGAGTCCGAGATCCAGGCGTTGCTCATCGGGGTGACGGAGTGACCTGGCAGCCGACCAGATTGAAGTATCTGGCGGCTTCCCCGATCACAAACGGCTTGGGCGAGGCTGCACAAGACGGCGACCCCGAGTGGCCGCGCTACATCCGCACCACTGACATCGCTAGTCCCCGAACGCTGCACGATGACAGGCGAGCGACCTTGCCTCCTGACGTCGCCCGCCGCGCCCTGGTGCAACAGGATGACCTCCTCATGTGTGCGGCTGGATCACTCGGCAAGGTCTACTTGCACAGCGGAGGGGAACCCGCGTGCTACGCCGGTTACCTTGTCCGCTTTCGGCCCCGGCAGGACCTTGTCGATCCCCGCTTCATCGCCTACTGGGCACAGTCGCAGCCGTTCTTGGATCAGATTGCCGTTGGCGCGGTGCGCTCGACCATCGACAACTTCTCGGCAGGCAAGTATCAGCAGATGGAGTTAGTGGTTCCTTCCTTGCAGGAGCAACGGAGAGTTGCCGACTTCCTCGACGGCGAAACGGGTCGCCTGGACCGACTCATTGACCTTCGCAATCACGAGCGACGCCTGCTCGTCGAGGAGCGGCTTGACGGCGAGACCGCCACAGCCGTGGAGGCAGGTGACGTGACCTGGCTGCCACTCCGTCGAGTGATAAGCAAGTGGATCGACTACAGGGGCGCGACACCCACCAAGACGACAAGTGGCGTTCTGCTCGTCACGGCGTCGAACATTAAGCGGGGGGCGATCACCTTCGAAAGCGAGCCTGAGTTCATCGACGCAGAGGACTACCGGACTTGGATGCGACGAGGGCTTCCAGAACGTGGCGATGTGCTGCTGACGACAGAGGCCCCGCTCGGCGAGGTGGCGCAGGTTGAGGACGCAGGAGTGGCCCTGGCCCAGCGAGTCATCTTGCTCCGGCCTGACTCCTCCGTCATGTCTCCTCGCTGGCTGTACTGGTGTCTTAGGTCTCGGCCTGTCCAGGGGACGCTCTTCTCGCTTGCCACCGGAAGTACGGCCCTAGGGATCAAGGCGGACCGCCTGCGAGGGGTAGTGGTGCCAGTGCCATCTCTAGCGAGCCAAGCGCAACTTGCGGCTCGCTTGGATGGGTTGATGACCTCCGCCGAAGCGACTCGTCCGTTGTTGCAGCACCAGTCGGCACTGCTGTTGGAGCGCCGCCATGCACTCGTCACGGAGGCAGTCACGGGCCAGTTCGAAGTGACGACGGCAAGGGGGGTTGCGTGATGGCGGGCTCGCACACGGAACTGCGCTTCGAGCAGGCCATCGAGGCGTACTTGCTCGGGCATGGCTGGATCTCGGGGACGGCCAGCAACTATCGGCCCGCCGTCGCGCTGGACACGGCGGAGTTGTTCACCTTCATCGGCGTGACGCAGCCGCAGGAGTGGGAGCGGTTGCTTGGGCTGCACGGTGGCGCTGATGCGGCCCAGCGAAAATTTACCGAGCGGCTCGCTGCGGAGGTCACCCAGCGCGGAACTGTCGATGTCCTCCGTCGGGGCGTCGTGGACCTTGGCGTGCAGATCAACCTGGCCTACTTCCGACCGGCCCACGAGATCACCCCCGATCTGCTGACGCTGTACGACGCGAACCGCTGCACAGTCACCCGGCAGGTGCACTTCTCGGAGCAGGACAGCGACAAGAGCCTGGACCTGCTGCTGTCGGTGAATGGGCTGCCGGTGGCGACGGCGGAGTTGAAGAACCCCCTGACCCACCAGGATGTGCACCATGCCATCCGGCAGTACCGGGAGGACCGCAAGCCCACCGAGATGCTGTTCGCGAAGCGGGCGGTGGTGCACTTCGCTGTAGACCCAGACGAGGTGTACCTGACGACCCGGCTGGAGGGGCGTGGCACCCGCTTCCTGCCCTTCAACCAAGGCTCTGGTGGTCCCGGCCAGTCCGGCGGTGCGGGGAACCCCTCACATCCCTCCAGCTACGCCAGCGCGTACCTGTGGGAGCAGGTCTGGCAGCGCGACGCCTGGCTCGACCTACTCGCCCGCTACGTTCACGTCGAGATCGACACGAAGAGCAAGTCGAAAAAAGCAACCGGCCAGAAGCCCACGGTCTTCCCGCGCTATCACCAGTGGCACGCCGTCCGCACCCTGACCGCCCACGCGGCCACCCACGGGGCGGGCTCGAACTACCTCGTACAGCACTCCGCGGGGTCGGGCAAGAGCAACACCATCGCGTGGTTGGCCCACCGCCTGTCGAGCCTGCACACCCCTGCCGCCCCGGCACTGCTCGGCGACGGGATGGCGGCGAACTCGAAGGTCTTTGACAAGGTCATCGTCATCACGGACCGGGTCGTGCTCGACCGGCAGTTGCAGGACACGATCTTCCAGTTCGACCACACCGTCGGCGTGGTGAAGAAGATCGACGAGTCCGCCTCACAGTTGGCCGAGGCGCTGGCCGGGGAGACCGCGAAGGTCATCATCACGACCTTGCAGAAGTTCCCGTTCATCCTCGATCAAGCCGCGCAGGCCCTGGTGGGCCGGACCTTCGCCGTCATCGTCGACGAGGCACACTCCAGCCAGACCGGCGAGTCCGCCAAGGCCCTCAAGGCCGTCCTCGGCCAGGCAGCCCGCGAGGTCGTCGCCGTCGGTCATGGAGCAACCGGCGTCGAAGCGGCGTTCAACGCCGCCGAGAAGTTGGAGTCCAAGATCGAGACCGGGGACGACCCCCAAGATGTCCTCGCCGCCTCGGTCGCTGCCCGAGGGCGTCAGCCGAACTTGTCGTTCTTTGCGTTCACCGCCACCCCGAAGGCCAAGACGCTGGAGTTGTTCGGCACCAAGAGCGACCTCGACGGGCTCTACCGCCCGTTCCACCTGTACTCGATGCGGCAGGCTATCGAGGAGGAGTTCATCCACGACGTGCTGCTGAACTACATGACGTATTCGACCTACTTCAAGTTGGCGAACGCGACCAGCGACGACCCTGAGGTCGACCAGCGCAAAGCCAGCGCAGCCCTCGCCCGGTTCGTCTCCCTGCACCCCACCAACCTCGCCCAGAAGGCCGAGGTCATCGTCGAGCACTTCCGCCGCGTGACCGCGAAGAAGATCAACGGTCAAGCCAAGGCGATGGTCGTTACCCGTTCACGGCTACACGCGGTGAGGTACTTCCAGGCCGTCAAGGGCTACATCGAGCAGCAGGGCTACACCGACTGCCACGCCCTCGTCGCCTTCTCGGGCACCGTGCTGGACCCCGACCTCGGTGAAGAGGTCACCTACACGGAGACCTTCCTCAACGGCTTCCCCGAGTCCGAGACAGCCCAGAGGTTCGCCACCACCGACTACCAGGTGCTCATCGTGGCCGAGAAGTTCCAAACCGGCTTCGACCAGCCCCTGCTGCACACGATGTACGTCGACAAGAAACTCGAAGGCGTGAAGGCAGTCCAGACCCTGTCCCGGCTCAACCGGACGATCCCCGGAGTCAAGACCGACACCTTCATCCTGGACTTCGCCAACTCCGCGAACGACATTCAGGAGGCATTCAAGCCCTTCTATGACGCCACCGTCACCGAACCCACCGACCCCAACCTGCTCTACAACGCCTCCGCCCGCATCGACGGCTACCAAGTCATCGCCGACGCCGACGTCACCGCCCTCATGGCGGCGTACCTGGCGCTGGACCCCCAGGCTAAGACCTCCGCCCACGCAGCCCTCTACCGGCACACAGAGCCCGCCAGGGACCGCCACCAGGCCCTGGAGCGCGCCGTCCGCGAGGAGTTCCGAGCCGCACTGCGCGACTACATCCGCGCCTACGCCTTCCTGGCCCAGGTCCTGCCCTTCACCGACACTCAGTTGGAGTCGCTCTACCTGTACGGGCGCTTCCTGCTCCCACGCCTACCTCGCGAGCACGAGGGTGCCGTCGACCTCGGCGACGACGTCGTGCTGGCAGCCCTACGCACCGAGACCACCGGCACCTTCGACGTCAGCCTCGGAGCCGGAGACGGCGAACAGGTGCTGCCGACAGCGTTCTCCGGCGACGGGTCCGGCGGCATGAACGAGGCCAAGAAGGCCGCGCTGTCGACGATCATCGAAACCCTCAACGACAAGTTCGGCACTACGTTCCAGCCCGCCGATCAACTCTGGGTCGAGCAGCAGCTAGAGGTCACCATCACCGACCCCGGGATCCGCGCGAGCGCCCTGGCGAACACCGAGGAGAACTTCGGCTACACCTTCGACAAACGCTTTGAGGGCCTGGTCATCGACCGGCATGACGCCAACGGCGAGATGCTCCGCCGCTTCCTTGACCAGCCGGACTTCGCCACCATCTTCACCACCTGGGCCAGAGGCGAGACCTTCCGACAGATCAGAGAGCAAGCCGAAGGCGCCTGACCATCAGTCGGCGGGTTCCGGCACGTCATCAAGCGCCACGAAGGTCACCCGCGTCAATGACGCAGGCGGGACAAGGCCTGTACCCGTCCTTGGCGAGGTCGTTGGGCACAGCACGGCTGCCCGAGCAGTCCCAGCACGTCCGCATAGCCCAGCGTACGGCGCAGGAGCGTCTCCGCTGAACCGTCGCTGGTGTCCGGCGAGCGCCTAGCGGTCGCAGTTGGTCCCCGAGGCCGGTCACCTTCGTCGCTGAATGGGCAAGCCCGGCGCCGGACGGGTCACCACCAGCCTCTGCAGGTTGCTCGATGTCACAAAGCCCTAAGGGTCATTAGCCGACGCCCTTGCGCATTGGTCTCAGACCTCCACGGCTCGTTGCCAAGCAAGGCAGTTGACGGCGAGCGCGGCCAGCCGAGTCAGCACCTGCTCTGTCTCCATGCCGCCAACGCGCACCATGACCCACCACAGCCCTGGCCCGGTCTCGTCGCGGTATGGGCTGTCAAACCACCAGTGCCCAGACATGCCCTGCTTCGCCCCACTGCTGGGCGCCGCTACCTCAGAAGCGCTCGCGGCCGCGACCTGCTTCCAGCGGTTGCCTACCGCAACTCGTACCTCCGGCAGGCACGTGCCAGTCGATACAAGGTAGGCGACGGCCTGGTTGACCGCCTGCTGCTTGGACAGCGACTCGCTCGGCTGGCCCTGCAACAGCAGCTCGTAGCGCATGAAGTCCTCCCAGACGCTACGCACTGCCGCGTCTCTGCCTCCTTCTTCCGCACCCCGACCTGGTAGTCCGCGGCCTCGGAGAGTGGGTGACCTGCTGGACGTCGAGCAGGAGCCGGCCCTCGAGGCTGTAGGGCCGCGCGCGCACGCACCTGATGTCCAGGTCATGCCGCGTCGACAGCCACAGCACGGACGTCGTGAGCTCGACGCCGAAGTCTGCTGCGACCAGGACGATGCGCACGTCGTCCGCGAGCACCTCCTCGCCGCCCACCCAGGGACTGCAGGACGGCGCGGGAGTCCGGCTCCTGCAGGCCGCGCTCGACGACGAACCGCTCGCGCTGCTCCACGACCTGCTCGAAGGTCATGGCGCTCACCATGGCGGCGTAGCGAAGCGCCTGCAGCTCGCTATGGCCGCCGTCCTCAGTGCGCTTGAGCTCGATCACCACAAGGTGACCGTCGATGTCGACGCCCAAAGGGTCGATCCGGCGGTTCGCGCTGTCGAACTGCCCGAACTCCTCCGCGACCAGCAGGACGCCGTCGGCTACGACCTCGCCCTGGTCCCGCAGCAGGCGTTGCAGGTCATCGCGCTCGCGCACTTGCGCCGCGGCGAACGTGGTCTGCGGTACCGGCTCGGGCCGGTGCTCCGTCATCTCGAAGATGGGCACGGTAGGAATGTCCTCGGACAGCGCGAAGAGAGCGCCGCTGCGTCACTGCCCGGCTTCCGCCACCGCCTCGCGGCGCTCGCGCACCAGAGCCCTCCCCCCTTCTGTCGGGGCAACCACCTACGGTGTCGCCATGGCTGTACACAGTTCCATCGAGTGGACTGAGGCCACCTGGAACCCGACCACGGGCTGCGACCGCGTCAGCGTCGGCTGCGACAACTGCTACGCCCTTACGCTCGCCAAGAGGCTGAAGGCCATGGGCAACGCGAAGTACCAGGCCGACGGCGATCCACGGACGAGCGGCCCCGGCTTCGGTGTTGTGGTGCACGCTGACGCACTCGACCTCCCTCGATCTTGGCGCAAGCCGCGGGTGGTGTTCGTGAACAGCATGAGCGATCTCTTTCACGCACGCGTGCCTACGCCGTTCATCAAGGACGTCTTTCAGGTGATGGCGGAGACGCCGCAGCACACCTATCAGTTGCTGACGAAGCGACCTACCCGCCTCGCTCGACTAGCCGACCACCTTCCCTGGCCAAGCAATGTGTGGATGGGCGTGACGGTTGAGAACGAGCAGACCCGCTCGCGGCTTGAGGACCTGCGGAAGGTGCCGGCCGCCGTCCGGTTCGTGAGCGCGGAGCCACTGCTGGAGGCGTTACCAGAGCTCAACCTCGAGGGGATCGACTGGCTCATCGCTGGTGGCGAGTCGGGTAAGGGCCACCGACCAGTCGAGTACTCCTGGCTTGAGGACCTCCGCGACCAGTGCGTCACCGCCGGCACGGCCTTCTTCTTCAAGCAGTGGGGTGGTCACCGCCCCAAGGCCGGAGGGCGTGAGCTGGACGGCCGGACCTGGGACGAGATGCCGACAGCCATCCTCGCACGGCGGCAGCCGTCACCTAACTGATCACGCCTTCAACGACACGCGCATCGTCGGCACCTCGCCTTCGGCGCCGACCGTCGAGGCACCAATGCTGTTCTTGCTTGCCGTCTCAACCGCGTCCTCCTTGCACAGTTGCTTGAGCGCGCTCCTCACGTGCGTCTCGCGGGCCTCGCCGAGCACGCCCTCATAGACGTCCGTCATCCGATCACCCACTGTGAAGGGGGCGCCGGCCGCAAGCGCGAGGATGTTGGCCTTCAGCCGCACGACCCAGGCGGCCGCGCGTTCCCTCTCCTCTTCCTCGAACGACGGCTCATGCGGTATGTCGAAGAGCAGGTCGGGGTCAGGCGTCCAGGCTGGAGGGGCAAGGTGCTGCCGCCACTCGTGCTGCGCTCCGCTGACAGCCTGGTTGAACAGCCACATGCCGTCCCGGTGCCGAGTGAAGAAGATGAGGTAGTACACCGGCTTGTGGTGCTCGCGGTTCCTCACGTCGAGCGCGAAGCCTCTTGTCCTGGCCGCCGCGCAGACTCGCCGCATGTACTCCAGGGCGACCGCGCTGACGGCCGCCTCGAGGTCGTCGTTCTCGACCAGGTGCCTCGAGACGATCTCGCGCCACCAGTCGTCGCCGCAAGCCAGGTCCGCGCGCGCAAGGATCTTTTCCTCGGCGGTCGAGATCGTGCGGCCGGGACGCAACAGCCCTCCCGCGCGCCGGATGCCGTTGGCCGTGAAGTTGAGCAATACCTCAGTCGCGGGGTTGCCGGAAGGGTGCCGCTTGAGCAGGGTAACGACGTCATCGAAGGGGATGCCGAACCCGAAGGGGTCAAGGTAGGCGAACAGTGGGACGTCGTTGGTTGCGGCCATAATCACCGCTAGGTGGTCCTCCACGCTTCCGCGGTAGGGCGTCGCCCGAAGCTCTGCGCCCGCTCCGTCGAGGAACTCCTTGAGCAACTTGAAGTTGGTGCGCTTGTGCTCTACCAGGTGGCACTCAACGGTCCTGAACTCCTTGACCGTGCTGGCCGTGACCGCCAACAACGCCGGGGAGCCCTCGGTGCCATCCCTGTAGCGGCCTGGGCCGGCGTACCCATCGAGCAGGGCGACACGATGATCCTTACTCGTGGAACCAACCTTGCTCGCGAACGGCGTCAAGTAGCCCTTCAAGATGCCGTGCTTGAGCACCGCCGCCGCCTTCTTCGTGACGAAGAACGGGTCCAATGACGCCGGCTCGTCTTCCTCGACGTCAGGCAGCCCGTCCTCTGTGTCGAGGGCGTCCAGCAACTCCGCGTCGTCGGACTGGTCATCGTCGTGCATGCACCGACCTGTTGTTCGCTTGCAGAAGGAAGTCCGACTTCCGAACGGCGGAGTTCTACACATTGCCACAACTTCGCGTTGTAAGCGCGAGTGCGACACGCACTCACCCTGCAGTCTCGTTGACCTCCTACATCTGGCGCGGCCCAGCACGACCCTTCGCACAAGCAGCAGGACTCACCACCTTCTGCGAATTGTTGGCCTCGCGTTGAGGTCGACGTGCTCGTTGATGCCCTTGGACCACTTCGCCGCGTTGGCCGTGTCGAAGACCTCGTCGGTGCTGAAGTCGCCGGCCGAGCACTGCGCCGAGAACGTCTTCCCCCCAGCGGGGCTCATCACGACCAAGACGCTGTGCTTCACCGGCCCGTAGTTGCTGGCCGTGGGGTCTGTCGGTGCCACCTGGCTCTCCCTTGCTTCGAGGGCGACCGGCTCGACGCGGTAGTTGGACCAGCCGGTGTCGTCTGGCACCCCTATTCCGTCACGCCGGCGGCTCAGCCAGGGCACGTGCCGTGTAGCCGTTGTCGACAAGCCACTGGACCATCTCGGGCAACTTGTCGGCACCGAAGGCCGGAAAGGGCCCGTTCTCGGGTGTTTGCCAGTCCTCCCACCCCAGCGCCATGACGAGCTCTTCGGGGACGCTCAGCGCCTCGTCGTGTCGCCAACTTGCCTCACCTCGCCGAAACGCGTTACGTGTGGCGACGCGCGTGCGGTCACCGTCGACCCACAGGACGAAGTGCCGGGCGCTCACCCCAGTCGCCCGACGGCTGCTGCGGCTGTGCATTGCGGTTCCGGCCACATTGGCGTCTCCGAGTCCGTGGACCCCGGTGCCGAAGCTGGTGGTCCGTCCTTGCTCGCGTTCTGATGAGGCGAGCCAGCTCTTCCTGCGGCAGCACCCGTGACGGACGGGAAGCTGGCCGGCAAGCCGCGGGGCTTGGCGCCGGACCTCTTAAGCTGCCCTGAGACTACGGCTGCTCTGGCCGATTCGCATCCTGCTGGTCCGTTCCAGACCTTCTGGGTCTTCTGACCGGGGCGGCCCTGGAGGTAGACGCGCTGGAAGGGGAAGCCCTGCCGAACCCGACCGCCCACGAAGTGGACTTCGAGGAGTCGGGCTGCCTCCTGCATGCGAAGTCCCTGGCGCGGTGACGCGGCCCCGACAGCAACTTCGGCTAGCTGCTCAAAGGCTACGGACATCTCAGCTCCGCTCGAGGTCCCTGGCGACGCCACGCCGCGAACTCGAGGGTCTGCCTCCGAGGAAGTCCTGACTGGAGCGCCCGCGGTCGATGGCCGCGCCTTTCTGAGCTCTACGCGGACGTCGAGCCGTCGTGTGGCGATCACCGTGCTCCCATCCGGGCGCGTCGCGCGCCTCGAGGGGCAGATCTTACGACTAATGGCCTCTATGGAGCGTAGCTTCATAGAAGTCGCTGCCAAACGCTGGCCTACATGGCTGGGCGCGCGCGAGAAGGCAACGTCGCCTACCGCCGCGCCTTCGGGCAGCGGCTCCGCGAACTACGCAGCGAGCGCGGGATCTCGCAGGAGGCGCTCGCGCTGCGCACCGGGATCGCGAGGAGCTACATGGGCGGGATCGAGCGCGGGGAGAAGAACCCGGCCTTGGACCACATCGTCCGTCTCGCGTCCGAGCTGGCGCTGCCGCCCTCAGAGTTGATGCCCCCTGTGCCCGCGAAGCGCGCCGAGCACTGAGCAGCCGCGCCGACCGTTGCCGCAGACCCCGGTGGCGCGGCTACCAGGACAAGGCGGCGACGTCGCCACTGTCTCGCCACTGCCCACGCTTCGCCACTGTCCTGCCAGATCGCGCGCACCCGATCCGCGTGACCGGGCGCTTGCCGCGGTCTGCAACTCCTTGAAGGTGGGGGGTCGGCCTATAGGGCCTTGAGGGCCGTCGGGGCGATGGCCGAGTACCACGTCGAGCAGTCCGAGTTCGTGCGCGCGGCCCAGCGGTGCTGCTTGCCTAGCAGTCGTGGGGTGAGCTGCTCGACCCACTCGGCAACGTGTGCTCGTTCGCCGGCGTACTTCTCCTCGAGGCCATTAGTCGGCCAGTTCGGAGTGCCGGCGGAAGATGGCGGCGAAGATGTCCGCGACCTGGGCAAGCCGAACGTGGTGGGACTTCACGGCGAAAGGGGTGTCAACCAGACGGTCCAGAGCGGGCGCCTTCTTCTTGCGGTCGTAGTAGTCATCGGTCCAGCTCGGCGGGTCGTAGACCAGGTCTGCGATGTCGGAGAGGCCGCGCTTGTTGTCGTCGAACACGAGCACGGTGCGGCCCTTGTTTTCCGTCTTGGTTTGGTGAGCTCGCTGGAGCTGCAGTGCGATGTGGCTTGCGCCGGCCAGGCCCCACTGCCCGCGAGCATGTCGGAGGACTTGAGCTCCTTGAGCGTTCCGGTCACCATCTCTCCGAGGTTCTCGAAGATCGCCGCGAACTCTCCTTGCGTGCGGTTCAGGCGCTCGTCATGACGACGACGCCGACCCTCACCATGAGCGGGCTGACTCCGTCGATCCCGGTCTCGTCAACGTAGGCGAAGTACACGGGCCACACGATGCTCTTGGGCGTTGATCTCGGTCGCTGACACGCCGAGGACGGGGAGCAACGGGCGTGATCTCGGTCAAGCCGCAGAGCAGCGCCGGTCAGACTGCAAGTGGGGTAGAACGCGAGTTGCTCGCCTCTTCGGCCACCACGTCGTGATGCGCGACCTGCAGCGCCGCGCTCATGCTGGAGGTTCTCCACAGCGGAGCACCTCGCGCGGTCGGCACACCAGCCTCGTTGAGCTCGTCCGCGATGGACTGCAGGGTCTGACCGGCGTCCCTCTTGGCCTTGATGCGCAGGCGTACAGCGGGGTCGATCTGGGAGGGACGCCCAAGCCGCACACCCGAGGCCCTCTTGGCCTCCAGCGCCTCTCGAGTGCGCGTGCCGATGATGCGCCGCTCCCACTGTGCCGCCGAAGCCATGACGCTCGCGAGGAACTCTCCAGCGGGCGTCGACAGGTCCACGCCCAGGTCCAACGCGACGAGGTCCACGTCTCCTCCTGTGCGCGCACCAGCAGGCCCGCGAAGTCGACCAGCGAGCGTGAGAGGCGGTCGAGCTTCGCCACGACGAGCACGTCCGCGCGGCCCTGGCCCACCGCCTCCAACGCGGACGACAGCCCTGGTCGTCCACCGAGGCGCTTCCCCGACCCGGTGTCGACCTCGACAGCAACGAGCGTCCATCCCCGGCGCGCTGCCTCAGCCTCGATGGCGCTCTTCTGAGCAGCCAGCCCGGCCCCGCTATCGGCCTGCTCCTCGGTGCTCACCCGCAGGTACGCCACCGCCCGCGTGACGTCCTGATCGACCCTTCTCCGCGTCGCCATGACCTCATCATTCCACGAAACGACCGTATCGTGGAACAGCAGGCGGCAGAAGTCGAAGGGAGCGGCTTCAGAGGTACCAGGTGCCCTCGGCCACGGCGAGCTGGAACGCGATGTGCTCGGCCGAGCAGTCCTGGTGCTCGAGCACCGCGACCGCCTCCTCGCGGTTCGCGACCTGGACCGACAGCCCGCTCTGCATCGCGGCCAGGATGTCGTCAGGCGCGGCCCCGTGCATCAGCACGACCGGGTAGCTGGGCAGGTCGTCTGCGGCGCCGTACGACAGGTAGGCGGTCAGGTGTTTGGGCACTGGTCAGGCTCCTTCCTATACGCCAGGATGCTCACGGGCTGCTGCGCAGGGAGGCGTCGGGGCCTTCAGTCTGGAGCCGCTTCATGTCCCGTGTCGGCACTGATGATCCTTGAACCGCGTCGAGCGCTGCAAGCGCCCCTTGCAGGTGGGCGCGTAGTTGACGTCCCAGCGGACCGTCCGCAGCGAGCTCGTGTCGGTCCACGACGGCCAGGAGATCAGCGAGAAGTTCACGTGCAGATTGCGCGTCGCTCGGGCTGAGGCCGGCCATGCCCTTGTTCTACCGCCGGCCACGCGGTCCGTCGCGTACCTCAGCAGCGGCGGTCTTGGTCACCCTCGGGCGGGACGTCATCAAGACGACATCCAGCACGTTCTCGGCCCGCGACTTGATCGTAAACAGTCCGACCCGGGACGGGCACACACGACAACATGAACTTCGAGCGAGCGGGGCTACTTGTAGAACTCCGCGACGCCACCATGGCGCGAGCACGCCCCCTGATGGTGCGCGGCGTCGGAGTACGTCCCGTCGTTACACCGCGCCGTGGCCCCGTCTCCCGCCGACACCGGTGCCGTTGTCCGGCTAGGAGCAGAACTCGTGCTCGTCGTGATAGACGGTGACGACGCGGCCGCGGTGCTGCCGTAGCGAGCCGCCGCCGCCCGCCAGTCACCCGCCATCGCCTGCTGCGCCGTGCCCAACTCGACCTGCCCGCTGCACACCAGCGTGCGCAGGTGGTTCTCCAGTTGGTCCTTCACATCAGCGCTGTTCGCACCGTGGTACGGCTGAGGCCACAGGTTGCTCGCGCTGTTGTCCCCGCCGAGCTCGAGCGGGATCAGGTGGTCCAGCTCGTACGCGCCCGCCGGCGGCGGGTAGCCGATGTGGTAGATCGCGAAGACCTGTTCACGGACGGCGGTCGTGACGTACCGCGCGCTGCGGGAGTAGCCGCTGACGCACACCTGCGACGTCGTCGCGCTGGCGAACGCGTGACCGGGGGTCAGTGCACGGTTCGGCTCGTCGGCCCTTCCCGCTGCGGCAGTACTAGCTGCTGGGCGACTTACGGTCCCGCTCGGTGCTGCGGGCGGTGCTCCGGTGACGCCCGCGGCAGGGGTCACCACCGCTGACGCAGCCACGCTCCCCCCGCCAACGGATGTCGACGCTGTCGTCGTCGTATCGGTCTTGCACCCGGCGAGCGTCGCAAGCGCCAGAACGGCCATCACGAGGCCAAAAACACGTCCTGACGTGCGCATACGTGTCCTCCATCAGCCGCGACCCTGGTAGGTATCCCTGGGAAGGCTGGCACCCGCCGGGCACGAGCGTGGGTGTTCGCCCGAAGTGGCCGCGGTTGATTCCACGCTGACCCCGCTACTCGGCCACCTTCATCTACCCCCACTCGAACACACGAGGAGGCGGCGCTATCCGTTGTTGGGAGAGCTCGGTGTCGTGCCCGCGATGCGCGTCCACAGGCGCCTTGAGGCGTCCGCTCACGCTTGATATGTGGGTGATCGGAGCCGGATCATGCGGTGGCCAGTCTGGGCTCGCCGTCTGCGCCGAGGAGGTCCCGCATGGCCGTGTTCGCTGTTCGTCTGACCCGTCGCCAGTCGCCCTCTGGGCAGGTGGTGGTGCGGCTGGGCGACCCGCTGCTCGACGCCTATCTCGAGTTCGTGGAGGCGCGGTGCCGGCCGAACTCAGTGCTGGCTGCCGGGTT
>JAABUV010004350.1_pt1 | contig 17044 bp, 20 predicted proteins | sample 5559971 | NCBI WGS metagenome assembly JAABUV01 (sample SAMN10711881, study PRJNA513362) | rock metagenome | isolation source: Antarctica rocks | place: Antarctica: Victoria Land, Knobhead nord | collected 2015-12-19
CCGGCCTGCGCTGCTCGGAGCCCTCTGGCCGCATGGTCAGGCTGATCCGGTTGGCGGGTATGTCGATTGATATGATACGCGCCGTCACCGCCTGGCCGCTCTGGACCACCGAGCCCACGTCGGAGACAAAGCCCTCCTGCGCAGCAGCGCTCGGCGGTCAGGGGCTTTGCGGCTCACTGCTGCTCGGGTTGGGTGGGGTGCGCGGCTGCTGTGCGCTTGCAGGGCGTCGAGCGCGGCAGGGCTCGACGCTGCTCGGGCTGGGTGAGGTGCTTGGCTGCGGTGCGGGTGCAGCGCAGCGTGCGCAGCAGAGCTCCTACAAAACACGTGCGGACAGCACTCAGAGGGAAGTGCTGGCTACGCCGGCCGGCGCAGAGCCGCGTACCCCGAGCTGCGAGATGTGGATGAGCCCGTCCGTGGAGCACTTAATGTCGCAGAACGCGCCGTACGCCATCGTGCTCGTCTGCACAGCACGTGCAGGCTCAGCCAGGCCAAGCAGGCTCAGCCAGACCAAGCAGTAGGCCAGCTGGAGGCAGCGCAGCCAGAAACAGCAAGTGGAGTCTATCATGCACCACAGCACAATGCAGGCAAGGGGCGTACGATGACTCCCTCGACCTCCTGGCCGACGGCCAGGTCCTCGATCCGGTACTTAATCTCACGCGGCGGCCTGCGTTGCCTCTGCATCCCTGTCGAGCGCCGCCGAGCATCGGCACCCCCTGGCTCCCTGCCAGCCTCGGGCGCAGCCGTCTGCGGCTCCGCCTGCGGCACTTCGGGCTCCTGAGCGGGCTCCTCGGCAGGCTGCTCGACGGGCGCGGCCTCCACATCTGTGGAGGCTGCCCGAGCTAGCCTTGGGCCCCTGAAGTAACACCTGCTGAAGGCTGGGGGTCCCCTGCAAGCTCCACGGAGCAGTCAGTATCCCGCACCAGGCCGGGTAGACCGCCGACGCACTGTGCACAAGACTGCGCAGCGCGTGAGCGCAGCATTGGAGCGCATGAAACAATAGATGGACGCACCTGTGCAAACACCTCGCCGCACAGCGCCTTGCCTACAGGACCAGACACCGTCTATTCAGTTGTTGGCTATTGTGACACATTACTTGTTTAGCACAGAGCGCAGAAAGTGCGCGGTAACAAGTCGGCGCACCAGAGCGGTTCGTGTCAGCACGCACGGCTGGAGGCCTCTGAGCGCCTCCATGATGGGCTAAGTTGGTAGCTTTCCGACCGCCACTACCCGCCTCTAAGTTCCATGGATGGGAACACGCAGCCTCCGAGGATGACAGGGTATCAGCAGCAGCCCGTGCAGCCCTAACGGCTGTTGCTGTTACATTTGGTTGTGAAACAGCCTGTATAGGAGCCTTGCTCGACCACGCCTTATATCACACGGCCTTGTTTACCACAGGGAGCAGAAAGTCACCACAGGGAGCAAAAATGACACGGATGATACAGTTCCTCCTCACAGAGCGGTGTGGCAGCGCGTTGTGGCACAAGGGCCGCACACGTACATTGCCAGCTATCTGAGCAACCGCAGCCCAGTACAGGTCCTGTGCAATTGAAGCAGCAGACCATAGGAGCCTGTCTCCACAGAGACTCTCAGAGCTCACTCCCCATTGCAGTCAGCCGGCCCAGCAGCGCCTGTTCGCAGTCGGCGTCGCTGCAGCGGTCCACCGCGGCAGCCCTCGCAAGCGCGCCGCTGCGTTCACCGCCCGCGGCTGCCGCAGGGCGGCCGGCGGCCGCCCGCGCCACCGCGGCGCACGCGGCCCGGATGCTGAACCCCGCAGCGGCCGCCGTTCCGGCTGGGGCGGGCTCCGTGCCCGACAGGACGGTCGGGCGCCGCTCCGCCGAGCCAGCCGCCCCCTCGTCCGGCACAGTCGGCTCGGGGTCCGCACCCGCGCACAGCGCAGCCGTGAGGTCGGCCGTGAGGTCGCGGAAAGCGCGGCCGCCGCGGCCGCGGCTGCGGCCGCGGCCGCGGCCGCGGCTCGGCGGCCCCGACGCCGTCCCTTGCCCGGCGGCCTGCCGGGCGGCGCACCACGTCGAGCGCGCGATCTCGCGCTCGTTGTATGCGGCGCCGCTGCGCCGGCGCTGTGGGCGCGCGCTGGGCGGCCGATACGGGCCAGCCGGGGCTTCGAGCCCTGCAGGGGTGCTGCCGCGCCGCGCCGGCTCGCCCGCCGCCCCAGCGCCCCACTCCTGAGCGCACTCCATGTCGGCCGCTTGGGAGCTCGCGGCAGCGTGCGCCAGGCTGTGCTGGGCAGCGCCGCCGTTGTCGCCGGGGCCTGGCCCCTGGACAGGCTCCAGCTGGGGCGCATGCAAACCTGCGGCCGCAGTCGCCCGCCTGTCTGGGTGCCCCGGAGGCGGGGGCGCTTCTGTTGCTGCAGGGTCCGCGATCGCGGCGGTCCCAGACGCAAGCTGGCGCCCGCCTCCGGCCACCCGCCCTCCGCGCCCGCGCCGCGTTTGCGAGCCGGCGCGCCCGCGCACGCCGCGCCCGCGGCCCCGCCCGCCCCCGCCCGGCCCCGCTGCTCGGGCTTCACACGTGCCGGCCGCAGCTTCGTCCCGGCCCTGCTGCGCGGCGGGCCCGGCAGCGGCCGCGGCGGCCGCGCCGCCGCAGCCCCGCTGCTCGGCAGCCGGCGCGACGGCGGCGGCGCTCGCGCCGCAGGGCGCCGAGCTCGAACTGGTCGCCCGCGCGCCGTCCGGCGCCGCCGCCAGGCACGTCTGGCTGCTGCCGATGCTGCCGGGCTCCGCGCCTGCGGCCGCCGCGGCGCCGCCGCCGGGCAGGCGCACGAGGAGGCCGCCGGCAAACGCGGGGCGCGACAGGAGCGCGGCCGCGCGCGCGCGCGCGCCGGGCGCCAGCAGCGCCAGCTGCCCCTGCGCGGCGCTCCGGAGGCGCGCGCGCAGCGCCGCGGACGCGCTGTTCCCCGCCTCTCCCCCGGCCGACCCGCACGGGCCCCCGTGCGCGCCCGTGCGCGATGCGGTAGCCTGCGGCGCGCCGCCCGCCGCGGGCGCCGCGGCCGGCGCCGCGCCCCGGCGGTCGAGCCCGCCGGCGCGTGCGCAGACGAGCGCCGACGCGAGCAGCGCGGCGTCCTGCGCGGCCGCGCCGGCGTCGGCAATCGCGCCGAGGGTCAGCGCGCGCAGGCCCGGCGCCGCCCACGCCACCCACACGGCCGCCCAGCGCGCCGCGTCGGGCGGCCCCGCGCCGCGCGGTATGGGCACGACCACGGGCTCGGGGTTAGCGGGCTGGTCGGCGCTAGGCGCGGGCGCGATCAGCGCGCGCCACTGCTGCACGAACGCCGCCCACAGCTCCTCTGGCAGCGGCGGCCCGGCCTTGGGGCTCCCTGCTGCCGTGATCCGGTCTCCGGGGACCGGCTGTCCCGCAGCAGGCCCCGCAGCGGGCTGGCGCTCCCGCGCATTTGCTCCCGCGCTGCTGCCCTGGCCTGCGCCGCCAACCAGATCGCCGGCGCCCTGGCGCATGGCCCTCGGGCCGGCGCTCGGCGGCGCGCCGGCCATGAGCCGCCGCATGGCGGCGGAGAGCGGCACGAGCTGCACCGGCGCGGGCACGGCGACCGCGCGCGGCGCGTCCCGCCCGCCGCTCGGCGGCGGGCGCGCGCAGTCGGCCGGCGGGCCGTACGCCGCGCGCGCGCCTGCAGCGCACAGCCGCGCCGTTGCTTGCGCGGCACTCACAAAGCCCACTCAACCAGCGGCCTGCCCCTGTACGTCTATTGGGTCCAGTTGAGGGCAGGTCGGTCTGGAGACCAGGCCTGCACGCACTCCCGAGCGGTGTCCACATGCACCACCACCTATAAGTCATGCAGCAACAGACCGCAGTGGTCCGAGAATAGCAGTGCCCCAGCTGTCTCCTGTGGGCAAGCGCACACCAGGCAGCGCTGTTGCGTGAACCGCACCGCCGGACGCCGGGCTGCGTGCCTCGTCTGCCAGCCCCAGGGCGCGCAAGCGCTGCGCGTGGCCCGTATGCACCTGCGCGCGTCCAGGCCATAGAGCAGGGTCAGCCACGGCGGCCCGCGCGAGCGGCACGCGCCGGGCGCGATAAGAGCGGCATCGAGCTCTTGCGGCAAACGCACGGAGCTGCCTCCGGCTGGCAGGGAGCGCGCACCGGCGCGCAGGCAGCGCAGGCGGCGCCGCTCACGGTTGCCTCGCTGTCGGCCGGGGTGGCAGCCGTGTGGGCGCGCGCCAACGCGCCTCCCGGAGACGGGGTTGCTGCCGAGCCTGCGCGGCCGCTGCTGCCGGCCGCGGCGGCTGGCGGCGTCCCTGGCACTGGCGGCGCCCCGGCGCGCACGCTGGCAGCCACCGCAGGGGCGGCACCGGGCGCGGCGGACGCCCCGGCGCGCCCAGCGCCGCCGGCGGCCGCGGCGGGGCCGGCCCCTGGGAGCGGCCCCGCGCGGCCGCTGCCGGCAGCCGCGCGGCCCGGCTGGGGCGCCGGGCCGGGCTGTGCGCGGGCGCTGGCAGCCGCCGCCGGGCTCGGAACGCTGGGCGGCGCAAGCGCCCCGGCCGGGCCGCAGCTGGTCGGTGCTGCGGTGAATGTGGGCGCTCCAGCCGCCTCTGCGCGGGCGCTGCCGGCGGCGGCGGGACCGAGCGCCTGCGGCGGCAACGTCAATTCGCCGCCAGCGGCGGCCGGGACGTGCCTGGCCACCAGCTGCACCGCCGGCGGGCGCCGGCCGCTCGCCGGGCCGGCGCCGGACAAAGGCGCGGCCCGCCCGCCCGGCGGCAGGCTCGGCACGTCGGCATGGCGCACAAAGCCTGCAGCGCGCAGACCGCTCAACCGGCAGTCATCGTGCTGCAGTGCTTGGCAGCAGGCGCAGCCAAGTGGTGAGCAACGGCGGCCGCCCGCTCACCCTTGGGCAATGCACGGCTGAGATACACAGCCACGCCCGCCGCCCGCGGGCGAGAGACACTTCTGTGTTATTTAGCCACATAGGCGCGGGGGGGGGCAGGCCGCGGCGCGCACGTTTGCGGCGCGCCATGGCAGCCGTCACCACGCCCGGCGGCCCCAGCTTGCGCTTCAGGCCGCGCCGCGCGGCCTGACCCGCCGACGCCGCATGGCTCACCTCCGCAGGCGGGCGCGCCCCGGCGCTCGCCACCACTCCTGCTGCGGCCGGCGGCGGCTGCGCCGCCGCTGCCGCAGCCACAGCGGGGCGGTCCGCGGCAGCGCCGGCAGCCGCATCGCATGCGCTCGCAGGTCTGGGCATGGGCTCGCCCTGGTCGCGCTCCGCTGGCGCTGCTGCGCCGTCCTGCAGGCGCGCGCGCGGCAGCGCCCCGGTCAGGGCGCTGTCACTGTCGCTGCACCTGTCCTGCGATACAGGCAGAGCCTCACTGTGTCCAGCAGGGCGGCGGCACTCGAGCTCGGACACCTTGAAAGGCGCAGGGACAGGCAGGGAGCTCCATGCAAAGCGCCAGACATCCACGCTCCCAGCCACTGACGCAATCAGTGCACAGAGGCAGGTGCGCCTTGCTGTATGTGCGCGTGAAGATCAGACGCGCTGTCAGCACGGCGGCAACAACGCGCTCTCACCTGAGCGCTCGGCCCCAGGGCGGGCCCGACAGCCTCGTCCGCCACTGCCACAAAGCGCCCTGGCGGGGCCGGCGCAGCATGCCGGCGAAGCGCGCGCTGCGCCTGCAGCGCCACCAGCCCCGCTGAACTGGACGTCGGGCACGCTCCGCTTGGGCTAGCGCTGCGCCCGTCCGGGACATCTGCGGCCGACTGCGGCGTGCTGCCCGGGAGGCTCGCCGGGGCCGCCACGCTGCTGGATGGCCCTGGTCGTCCCGACCCTGCTGCGTTCAAGGGCTGTGGCGGCGCGTTGGCGGCGTTGGCGCCGGTGCCGCGGCCCGCGCACAGGGCGCGACCGCCGGTGCTTGCCGGGGCGCTGCTGCCGGTGGGCCGGTTCGCCAGCGCGCCAGCGCGCTCAGCCGCGGCTGCCTCTGGCAGACCGGCGTGCAGGCACGCCGCGCCAAGGGGCCCGGGCGTGGCCCACATGTGCCCGCGCTCAAACTGCATGCGCCGTCACGAGCGCCTCCCCCTCCGCCATGCTGGGGCCTGTCAGCACTGGCGCGCAAAGCACACACCAGCTCTCCGCCGCGCCCCTTTGGTAGGGCCACCTGGGACCGGATCAATTCATCATGCGCAGCACACTTTGGCGAGTGGCGCCCCGTTGCCCACAACAGGCCACTGCAGGGCTACTCCTGCCTTGGTTAGCGACGACTGCAACCCCTACAAGCACGACGGGGCCATGCACGTCTGATTCAGGAGCTGCCCCTGCCTCAAGAAGGACGTCGATCTGTCACTAACGCTCTTCTGTGCCAGACTCTGGCAGCCAGAGCGCGGCTAGGTGTGCGCCAGAGAGGCTAGTGGAGGCCTGGGTACATCTCGATCAAATACAGGTGGGTAGCCAACCCTGAGTTCCTGTGTGGCACACTTTTGGCCCAGAGAAGCCAGGCTAATTTCAGCTGTCCTTGTGCCCTGCACACTTTGCTCCCGCCTGCCCCTGACACAACTCCTGCTGCACGCTCTGTCTCACGCTCACCAGCATGACAGCCACAAGCCTGGTACGGCCAAGGCACTGACCTTTGAACTTGTTGCTTGCCTGCTGTCAGGCGAGCATTGCAACTCAAGTGCAGACTGCTGAGCGCTCTCACAGCAAGCGCCGCACCGCAGGTATGCGGCACTGCGGGCTCGCGCCAGTGCCTGGCTGGCGGCTCCGTATTCAGGAACGCGCAGGTGCGGCGGGTATGTGCGCGGCGGGGGCTGGTGCGGGCAAGGGCCACGCAGACCGAGGAGGGGAAGCCGCAGCCAGCCGCAGTCGGTGAGGACGACGCGCCGAAGCAGAGTGGGCCCGGCGCGCCCGGCGCGCCCGGCGTGGCAAAGATGGGCAACGGCGCCGGCGCGCCGAAGCTTACCTTTGGCACGAACGCCAATGCGGTGCGTGCGCCGCTCCCGGCTCTGCTTGCTTGGCTGCCGGCGGCGCGGTCGCGCCTCCGCCCTCGCCTGCGCCGGCCGCTGCTTGCTTTGCTGTGCGCTCAGGGAGCTCTGCCACTGCGCAGGCGCGCGGGTACACAGCCGAGGACAGCGCGGGGCAGTCCAACATCTTTGCTGTCGAGGTGCGCAGATGGGGGGGCCTGTGCTGCAGTGGGTCACTGAGGCAAGTGGTGGGGTAAGGGACATGCTGGCAAACACGCTGCGACTGCACCACTGGCATAAAGTTGTGTCCTGGCTACAGCTCCTGGCCAGCTGGAGCACAGCTGCTAGGAGGCGCCCGGGCAGCTCTGCAACGGCAGACTGCTGACATGCTGTGTTGCTCCTTTGCCCTTTGCCTGCTGACTTGCTGTGCCGCATCGCAGAGTGTCAGGTGATGCTGCGGTCTGCTGGGTTGGGGAGCCTGCGCTGGCACTCAATGGAGGCAGAGGTGGGAGGAACCGGCGTTGGCGCGACGGGGCGTTCTGCCGTCGCAGTCAAGAGCGAGTGCAGGGCGGCAGCCAGGCATCCTCTTGCACAGAGCTGCGGGGCATGTCAGCGCGCGGCAAGCCAGCGCTGGGACCGACCCTGTGCTCCGATGCGCGCGACAGCCAAAGCAGTACGTCCAGGGCAGGGATGGGCCGAGCGGGACCAGCAGCAACGTGGGCGCTGCGATCGCCGGCGTGCTCGCCTTGGGCGTCGTCTTCGCCGGCCTCTTCGCCATCAAGGGCAGCAGCAGCGACAGAGTGGTCCCAGGTGCGGGCCGGCGCCGGCGCGGGCGCAGCCCTGCACAATGCCTGTAACCCCGAGAGCGGCTGGCGCGCGCTCGGCATGCCTGCTGTTGGTTCACTGGTGTGCGCTCCAGGCTTGCTCACGTTGCCAACGCTGCTTGACACGCCGGCGCCCACCCCGCCGCCCCGCGCGGTGTCTGCGTGCTGCCCCCCATCCAGCCCGTTCAGCTCTGTTTATGACATCGAGCGTGTGCGCGCGCGCGCGCAGCGCCCCTGCGCATGGTGCAGGAGGAGACCAGCAGCCTGCGCAGCTTGTCTACGATCAAGCAGCAGCTGGGGAACGCGCCCGCAGTGCAGTGATGCAACTTCCCCGGCAGCGCGGCGTGGGCGCGCGGCACACGCGCGTGTGGGGCCCGGCCAGGCTGTCGTTGGGAACGGCGCACTGCAGGCCGCCAGCAGGGTCTGGCAGCCTGTGGGCCGTCCGGCGGCTTATGCTGCGCCCTGAGCTGCGCTAGGATGCAGCTTCCCGCGCCCATTCGTGCGGAGCAGCAGGCGGACCGCGCACTGCTGGGCGTGGGCGCGAGTTTTGGAGCAATATGCTATGGGCTGGGCGGCTGTGGTATGGCATGCCTGTGACCAAGGCTGGGCCTCTTGTCGTGTGAATGAATCATAAGCCTGCCTGCAAGTCGTCCTGAGAGCGAGTGGCAGGGGACGGCCGTTCTGACGCAGTTGCCCCAAAGTTGAGAGGAAAGACAAGTTTGATTGTTGGTTGGCTTGTGTACCTGGCTGTATGTGTAGCTCCTGGCGGCTACGGTCATATGTGCGTCTCTGCGTCAAGTACCCCAAGGACTGCATTCCATGTGGATTTTACAGAACTCCTCAAAAGTTTCCAGCCGTTACATACTTGTCAATTCACACAGAGGTAGGCTCATGATGGGAAGCGCTTGGTACAACCTTGATGGGTACCCAGATGGAATGGATAGCCTGCGAGGGCCTACCCTATGTAGGAGTTCTCCTGGAACGCCTTCTGGCCGCCGTGCAATCAGACGCGCTTGTGCTACCCCACAAGCGAGCATGACGAGCAGCACTGAGCGCAGGACAGTATACGACCCAGCACCAGGCGGCGTTGTAGGTTCTGGTTCAAGCACCGGTGACCCAGATCCTTCAGAGGCTGCCCCGCCAGATGAGGTGCGTGGTCTGGCCGCTGACAGGCGTGGCCCAAGTCTGGAGCGGCGGCGGTGAGCTGAGGCCGTCTGTGCCTGCAGTGCAGGTGGGCGCTGCGCTTGCTGCAATCGACGGCGAGAAGGCCTTCGAGCTCAGCAGCCTGGTGTGCGAGTACGTGCGCTCGCAGTGCTGCGCCTCGCCTGCGGTGCAGGCCGCCGCGGGGGCGCTGCAGGACGGCGGCGCGCCGCGCGTGCTGCCGCGCTTCCAGGACGTCGGCACGGGTGCGCGGCCGCCCCTGGTGAGTTCTGCCAGAGCCTCCCTCCACTGGTGGTGGACCGCCGCTCCCCTGTCCGCGCCACTCGGCGCAAGGCAGGATCGGCAGCACAGAGAGCGCTGTGCTTGCCAACACTCTCAGCGGCAGAGGTGGCTGGAGCGAGCGCTGCGGGCAAGCGCTGCACGGCAGGCGCCACCGTGCTTGGAGAGGGTATCGCAAAGCATGTATGCTCGGCCTGCACACCAGCACCAATTCAGTGCACCTCAGCCGCATGGATCTGGCCTGCTGTCAGACTTCCACTGCTTGGCCAGTCTGAAGCTCTTTTCACACACGAGTGCAGCCTGCGCCTAGAATGATGTCTGGCTGAGCACAGTTGCATTTGCTGCTGGTAGCAAACCCCCCCCTGGAATGCTGTACACATGATCAGCTGGGTGGCCTGAATGCTTCGCCCAGGAATGCGGCTGCGCTACGTCGAGTGGGGCGATGCGCCGGACACGCTGCTGCTGCTGCACGACGTCGCGGAGTCCGCGCCCATCTGGGCACCCGTCGCAGAGCGGCTGGCCGACCGCGGCTTCCGGGTGGTGGCATTCGACCTGCGCGGTATGGCAGGGCCCTGAGTAACTGCTGAACAATGCCAGCGTGGCAAGGACCCGGCCCAGCCACCAAGTGCTTCCAGCCGCCTGGCAGCGTGCCTTTGCTTGGATGTCCAGTCGCGCTCTTCACCATGCTGGCGCCGATGCCACTGGATCGTCCAGCTGCGCACTCGTGAGGCCACATTCCCATGAAGCTACTGCTGTTAAGACCCGTGCATGGCGCGCTCTCACAGTGTAAGAACGGGATGCGCTCACAGCTGGTGGCCATTGCCCCAGGCCACGGCGAGTCCAGCCGCTTCCGCAGCGGCCCCGTGACGCCGGCGCTGCTCGCGGCGGACGCTGCGGCGCTCGTGCTGGCGCGCGACCTGTACGCGCGGCCGCTCGTCGTCGTCGGCGCGGGCATCGGCGCGGCGGCCGCGCTGCGGCTGGCCGCGGACGCGCCGGCGCTGGTGGGCGCGCTCGCGCTCATCGACCCCGAGCTGGACGCCCCGCCGTTCTTCCCGGGCCAGGCGGCTGCATTTGCAGGTACGCTGCGCCGGCCTCAGAGTTGTGCAGGCCAAAGGTCTGAGCCGGTAGCATGCAGTCTGATTGCAAGCGGAGTGTCAGTCACGCTCGCCATGCCCTTCTCGAGGTCCTTGGCAAGAGCAGAGCTTCCATAGCTTATTCATTGACTAGCGCATGCCAGGAGCTGACTCGAACAATGAGCCAGCGCTCCAGCTCGGGCGCTGGTGGCACACGCCCCTGACGCTCTGCGGTACACACAGGCTGGGTGCACGGGACTCCTGTGCACGGGCCTACATTATGCAAGCATGCAGGCAAGCAGTGCCGTGCGAATTGTGGAGCTTTGCAAGCACTCGAGGGGTGTGCCTGCTCGCGCGCGCGACAGGCTGGGCGGACGCCGTCGCCTTCTTCTCGGCGCCGTGCTGGGGCGGCGCCGGCATGGCGCCCAGCGCCTGCGCGCGCGCGCTGCCGGCCATGCTGCGCGCCCAGGTGCGGGGCCGGCGGCTCAGGTGCACGCTTCCGCCTTGCAATAGGGCAAGGAAAGCGGCACCTGCTGCTTCTCAGCATATCGTCAGGTGCCCCCGACCCTTGCCGGTGCATGAGAAGACGGCCGCACACCCTGTGGTGGACGCTTGCTCACTGCAGGCCAGCGGCGCGCCTGCAAGGCGCGCCCCAAGGGACTGGTGCGCCTGCGCCCTGACAGCGCTTGGGGGGAAGGTGACCAGCTTTCCACACCCCTGCACACGAAAGGGGTATGGCTGCCAGGAGGCAGCGTATGCGCGGCAGCAGCCATGACAGGCCCCCGGGAAACCCTAACTCTACCCCTCCACAACCCCGACCCGCCTGCCCGCCTGCAGCGCGGCGCCGGCGGCCGCCTGGAGATGCGCATGGACGCGCGCTGGTCGTACCAGGCGGACGCGGCCGGCGCGCTCGCGGCGCTGCGCGGCCTGCGCTGCCACCTGCTGGTCATTCACGGCGAGGACGGCGGGGCCGCCGCGCAGGCATGCAGTGGTCGCGCCACGCGCTCGCTCTGCCCCACACCTCACACTGCTGGTCGCGCTGCCATTCCTCAGTGCTGCGTCTGAGGCATGGTGGATGCTACATCAGAGGCGTGGGGGCGCCAGGCACACAGGTGGCCGGAAGCGTTACAAGCGTAGTCCCAGGTCGTAGCAAGAGTTGAGCTCCGGGTGGCAGACACGGTACGCGTCGCCGCTATGGCGCAGGCACCCGCCACGCTTTCATGAGCTTCATGCATGGGCTCACCCACAGTGCACAGGCGCTGTCACTGCACAACGTGCGCTGCACGTGGGCCCCGCCCCGCAGGTGGCGGGCGAGGCGCGCGCCGCCGCGTCGGCGCAGGCGCTGGCGGTGCCGCGCGCGGCCGGGCGGCTGGCGGCGGCCGCGCCGCGCGAGCTGGCGGCGGCGCTGGCCGGGTTCCTGGCCAGGGTGTGCGCGGCGGGCGCGCTGCGCGTGGCCGACCGCGCCGCGCGCACGCCCGAGGCGCTCGGCCTGCGGGCCCTGCCGCAGTTTGCCACGCTGGCGGCCGCACAGAAGGTGTGCGTTCCTGAGGAGCTTGCGCGGCGCCCCACCCGTCCTGGAAACATCAGCCATGCATGCAACACATGCCGCGGGCATGGTGCTGGCGAGCGCGGAGGGGAGGCTCACAGCTGGGTGTAGAGCTGCTCAGAAAGCCTGTGCGCCTGCACACTGCGGCCGCGCATGCAGGCGCTGGCCGCGCGAAGGCTGCCCAGCGCGGCGGGCGTCGAGGCGGCGCTGCAGCAGCTGCGCGCGGAGGAGGGCGGCTCGGGGAGCGATGACGAGGCGGGCGGCTGTGCGCGCCGCGGCACCGCGCTCGCCAAGGAGCCGCTCGAGTACTTTGGGTTTGTGGGCTGATGAGCGTCCGCTGAGACCCTTGCATGCGTGCGGCAGAGGACGCGCCAGAGACAGTGGTGATGTTATAGAGTAACAGACTCGAGAGCAGCTCGGCGACCAGCTTGTTGCCGTGCATACACAGTGCATCTACAAGCAGCAGTTGACTCACGTCTATGCACATGAGGCCGATCAACACTGCGCAAGACGCTGCAGCAGTCCGTATGAGAACAGCCTGTACTGCTCGAAGCCCTCACAATCCTGAGACCATCATGCAGTGTCCTAGGTGACAACGGGGGGCCGACCAAAAAACAGGGTTGGGCTGTTGCCCTAAATTGCCTTCTCAAGTACTTGCCTACAGCGCATGCACGTGCTCAAAATGGCATCTACAAATGCAAAAACTATGTAAGTACATGCTCAATGACAGAAACCTAACGTAACCGGCAGAGCCTTGAGCCCGCACCAGTGGCACATACACAATGGCGGCCTCCGCTACGACGCCATGCTGGGCCGCTCGCGGCTGGACACCTGCTTCAGGTAGCTGCGGGTGGCAGCGGGCTCGTCTGGCTCTGGCGGCTCAAACTCGCGCTGCATGTAGCCCATGTACATCTGTGCGCGCGCACCCGCCCGGCTCAGATGTCAGGTGTCTGCTCCGGAGACCACAGCTGGGGGCCAAGCAGGCGCGCAGACATGCGCACGTACTCCTCTATGAGCGACAAAGACTGCTTGCGTCTCGTGGAGTCTCTTGGGCATGAACCTGGAATGTAACCCAGTACAAAAAAGAATTGCACATGGAAACACGCTGCATCACCCGCGTCTGCCATGGCTTGCAGGTTGCGGGCAGCTGCTCTGGACCCATGCCCTGAGAGCGTCTCGGGCGCAGGCGCGCGCGCCTGGCGGGGGCGCGAGATCTTAGGCGCGCTCTGCTGCTGCGCCGCCATCTCGGCCCACTGCGCCACCCAGCCCACCGTGCGCGCGACCGCGAACAGCACCGTGAACATGCTCACCGGCACCTGCCGCACGTACGTTTTAATTCAGCACTATTCATTAGCCTCTTTCACTGGAAATATACGTCTGACAGCACACCAACAGCTGCCGTGTAGCGCCATCCCCTGGGACCCGCTGCGCCCCACAGACGTGCTCCGAGCAGATCTTAGCCCGTACCTGTGACCAGGGCAGGCCCTTCCTTGTGTGTGCCTCGGACCTGCCATGTCTGGCACTCTAGTACTCAGCATGCCAACAGCACAATGCACTCCGACAGTGCGCAGCGCCCGGCTGTATGCCAAGCACCTGCCGAGCGGGGGCCCCGCAGCGGCCGCTGCAAGCAGGGTGCTGCAAGGGACGGGCGCGCACGCCCAGCGCGCGCAGCACGATGCCGGAGTAGAAGTCCACATTGGGGTAGAGCCCGCGCTGCACGAAATAGGGGTCGTGCGTCGCCACCCGCTCGAGCTCCATCGCAATCTCCAGCAGCGGGTCTGACCTGTGGGGGCACACGTGCGGCATGTGATCATGCATCGCCACAGAGCCACAGTGGCATTGCTCTGTTTGCATGTCTGCAGCATGCAGCCAATTGTTGGCGCATCACATCGAGGCCTTGGGCCAACTGGTTAGACGCTGCAGTGAGTGCCAGAGGGCTTGCAAGCCGCGTCGCCGCGCACGGGCCGGCGCGGGCGCGCCTGACGTTGAGGTGCGCCAGCAGCTCGTGCGCGACGCGCCGCATGACGCGCGCGCGCGGGTCGAAGCTCTTGTACACGCGGTGCCCGAAGCCCATCAGGCGGAAGGGGTCCTTCTTGTCCTTGGCACGCGCGAGCGCCGCCGGGATGCTGTCCTTGCTGCCGATCTCCTCCAGCATGTGCAGCACCGCCTCTGCGCGGACACCGGGGCCACAGAGCCTGGGTGGAGCCCGCCTGCCTGCATGCTGCATGCCGCACAGCGCGCAAGCTCTGGAGGTGTACGACACGGTGAGTCACACACAGTGCTGTAGCGGGCATGGCATGGATGACACGAGTGCTGCTGCAACCCAGCTCACGCAAGCGCGTCCGCATCCGGCAAGTGCCGCTGTCGGCCGTGTGCTGTGGGTGCTCTCGCTCGTGGGCGGGCGGCGCGCCGTTTGCGCCGCCGTGCGCCGGCCCCCAGAGCGCGGCGATGCCGGACGCAATGCATGCAAAGGGGTTGGCGTGGCTGGAGCCTGCGCGGGCGCGCTGCCACTCAGCTGGCCCGACACGCGACCATCGCGGCCCAGCAGCAGCGCAGGCCACAGCGCCCGGCTCGCGACCCATCAGCCTGTCACGCAGGCGACTAACTGACATACATTACCTGCCGTGCGCACGGTGGACGTGGAAGCATTCTGCTCGTGGTCCATGTGCAGTACCAGGATCTGCATCGCATTGCACACTTGCATTATCTCACAGTCTGTACGCCGGCCATGCAAAGAAACGTGAAGAAGAGGAGCAGGCAAGTGGCTGCGGCAGATGGTTAGGGCTGCGGGCTGCGGCGCACACCTTCTCCAGCGCCCTGGCTTGCACTGGGTCGACCTGGTAGGGCTGCGTGGGGAAGGCAAACATCATGTGCAGCAGCCGCGCCGCATAGCTCTGCGAAGCGCGCCATCAGCCGGTCACTCACCCCTGCGGGAGGCTGCCGGCCTGCTCAGGCATGCCCACATCTTGGTGCACCTTGTGACAGGCGCAAGGCCCGCACCAGGTCGTTGCGGGGGTACACGATGGGCAGGCCCTTGCTGGTGCGGTAGGCCAGCGCGGCCAGGGTGGGCATCTTGGCGATGAGCCGCATGCACGCGCGCAGGCGCTGCTGCGGATCCCTGCGCGTGCCTACGCCATCTGGGTCCCAACCCAGGCTTACCCGCAGCTGTCCACGGTGCTTTCAGTCTATTACGCTTCCCTGCAAGAGGTTGAAAAAGGGCCTAGCAGGGCTTCACGCCTAACGCGGCTTGCAGACGCCACAAGCATGTCCGGCAGTGCATTGGGATGCCATACAGCTGAATCGACGGGCATGGACGCGCACGCTATGTCCGCAGCTTTGGCGTAGAAAGCTGACAGCGCGCCGGCGACGCCGACCATGATCGCCATCGGGTGTGCGTCATGCTTGAAGCCGCGGTAGAACCTGTGTCCCACAACCGCGCGCTCAGACCTCTGCAAGGCAGTGACTCCTGCCTGCTGCGTGCACGCATGGCGCCTGGGCAGCCTCTGCTGGCTGGTAGAGGCCACACCGGTATGTGCAGAACAATGAAAACAGCAGTGCAGCAATGAGGTGATACACAGCCCGTTGAAAATACATGTGACCCTTGTCACTGTTGGGATAGCCCACAGCGAAACCCCGGGCGCACATGATGAGCTGCTCGTGCACAAGGCTGTGAGTGGTGAGCTCTCGGTCGAACAGCGCTTTCTGCTCGGGGTTCGGCAGCTCGCCGTGGAGGAGCAGGTATGCGGAGTCGTTAAAGTCCCCGCGCTCGGCCAGCTGCTCGACGTCATACTGAGGCGCCGCAAGGGCGCGCTTGTTTGTGTAGCCAGATTGTGCAGGTGCCTCCCACCAAGCGGTAAGGCAAGCGAGCGAGAGGCACGCACGCCACGATACAGCAGGACGCCTTTCAGGCCGTCGATATAAGTGATGCTGGAGTCGCAGGAGCCTGCGCATGCCACTTATGTCGTGCGCTCTAATGATGCGTGGTTTTGCCGACTCAGCGCAAAGCGGCGTACCTGTTGATGTGAAGCCTGGGTCAAAGGTGCACAATCCCGTTGACGTCTGCAGCTTCCTTATGTCTACAAACCTTGCTCCTGACGCATCCTGCCAGCATTGTTGATGGTTCGCATCAGTTGTCACTGAAAGCGGCAAGTCAGCACCAAAGAACTTGCAGAAGTATTTGTGCAAAGACAGCATACCACTTACCTGCAGCAACGGCAGTTCAACTTCTGTTCCGTCTGGCAGGATGAGCTTGGCATTGGCGTGCTGCACGCCGTTCTCCATACCAGTCCTGCCCTTCCCACACGCCACGTCACGCGGTGCAGGAGTATGAGGAGTCTATGTTCCCGTTTAGTCCCTCATTGAGCACTCCGAGCACCCCAAACTTTAAGTAAATGGAGCAAGCCCGCGCTGGAGGCCTCCCCTCCTAGGGGTTTGGCGGCGTCTGCTCTGCGTTCGCCGAATGACTTGCCATTGCCAGGAGCTGTGTACAGCAGATACAAGTCGCCAGGCACCTGTACGCGGCAGCGGCTGTGGTTCCGCGCCGCGCATGTACTGAATATACGACTGGGCCGGCTCCGCTGTCATGGAGGAAGCCGGCCTGCACTTTGTGCCCGCCAATGACGACCCCGGTGCGTTTGCGCGTTTGCCTGGATTGCTGCGCATGCCCGTTGCAAACTGTCAGCTGTGCGCATTGCGGCCAGGCCTGGCGCTGTGTGTGGACTCACACTCGCACCGCACGTTGCAGAGCTGGAGTTGCTGGACGTGTATGCGGCCGTAGTGGAAGCCAGCCGCGCGGGGCTGTTCCTGCGCAATGTGTCGGCCGCCAGCACGCTCCCAGCGCACGTCAAGCGCGTGCGGCGGCTGCCGCCGCAGCCGGGCGTGCCGCCGCAGCTGGACGTCGTGCTCTGCCTGGCCTCGCCGAGCGCGGCCGGCGCGGGCGGCGCGGCCGACGCCGCGGACGAGTTCCTGCCGCCGCCGGCCGCGCCCGCAGACCCGCCCGACAGCCCTGGGTCGCCCGGGGCGGGCGCGCGGCGCAGCGAGGACGAGGACTGGCTGCACGTCGCGCCGCCCGGGGTGCCCCGCGAGGTAGTCGCGCTGGTGGCGCAGATGGCGCTGCAGCCGCGGCGCGCGTGCGTGCCGGCGCACGCGCCGGCGACGCGCGCCGCGTGGGCGGAGTGGTCCGCGATCTGGCCGCTGCACTGGCGGCCGCACAGCAACGACCCGGCGCAGCCCTCGCCCGGCGCGGTGGACGCGGCCGACGCGGC
>JAABUV010004354.1_pt1 | contig 17032 bp, 30 predicted proteins | sample 5559971 | NCBI WGS metagenome assembly JAABUV01 (sample SAMN10711881, study PRJNA513362) | rock metagenome | isolation source: Antarctica rocks | place: Antarctica: Victoria Land, Knobhead nord | collected 2015-12-19
GCGTGCTGGACACGCTGCGCGAGGGCGACCGCGCGCGCAAGGCCGGCGCCGTGTGCGCCGAGCTGCGCCTCGCGCCGGAGGCCTTCCAGGAGCTGCCGCGCCACCTGCGCCGCGCTGCGTATGAGGGTGCGCCCCTGCTCCCTGTCTCCCAACATCCGCGGCAGGGCGCCGAGCAGTGCTGGCGCGTCGCAGGAGGTCGACCTGGGGCCCCAGGCGTGCTTGTGATGCCAGGCGCGCGATGCGCACATGCACGCTTGGGCGGCGCACGCTGCCGCGGGTGCGCACCTGCGCCCTGATCCTCAGAATTGCGCTCGCGGTCGCAGGCGGCGCCCAGGCGCTGAAGGAGGCGGGCTATGTCCCGCCGAGCGAGTTCTTGTGGGACGCCGATCCGCGCGCGGCCAATGCAGCCGCTTGTGCCCAGACTGCCAGCGCCTCCCCGCCGCCGGCTGTGGTAGAACGCCGGTCGCCCGACGCGGAGAGCGGGCCGCCCGCAGCATTGACGGGTAGCAGCGGCATGGCGGCGTCAGCCGCAGATCCTGCAGCCGCACGCCCAGAGGTCTTGGACGCACATACGCCCGGCAGTAGCGGCGCGCCGGAACCCAGGCGCAGTCGCTCAGCCTATGAGCGGACCTGGCGGCGGCAGTATGTCTATGTGGCTGCCACGCTGCCGGCAGAGGGCAAGCGCTGCGTGGCCAACGACCTCAAGCGGCTGCAGCCCGACGCGGTGCGCACCTCCAACCTGTCCCTACCAAACGAGGTGTTACAGAGCCTTGCACTGCCTGCACTGACCTGTTGGCGCCGGTGTGCTTGCAACTGCGCTTGTTCAAGCTGCAATGAGTGCCGCGCTCGGTGTTGTGCAGGTGTGGGTCAGCGCACCGCGGCTGCATGCGGCGCTGCGCGCCGTGCGCCATGCATGGCGGCCTGTAGACGAGGGCACCTGGCGCAGCACCTTGCAGGTGCGGAGCAGGCTGCTGTGTCTGGTACTGCAGCCGCCGCTGGGTGTTTGGGATTGCTGCGGAGGTGTGGTCTTGGGCGCTAGCAGCTGCTAGATTTGAAGTTGGCGCCAGAGTCACAGGTGTGCATAGTTGAGGAGCAGCACATGTAAGGTGTGGCACAGCATGGCGGAGGGGCTATTGTGCAGCCGCGTGGCGATTCGCAGTCAAGCACAAGATGTGTGCGGCCTCTGTGCAGGAAGTGGTGGGCGGCGATGCGGAGGTGGCGCGTGGCCAAGGGCGCACGCTGGTGTTTGCGGCCAACGTCGCGGCGGCCGATTCAGCCGCTGCCGCGCTGGCCGAGGCTGGCCTGGAGCCACTGCTGTACCACCGCGGCGTCCCCGCCGAGCAGCGCGCAGCAGCCCTGGACGCCATGCGCAACGGGTGCTGCCCTGCGCATGCGAGATGCAGACTGGGACCCGGGGCGTGGGGCCAGAGTGTGTGTCGGCGGCACCCGCGTGCGGGTCACCTGTCGGGGATGCTCGGTAGCCTTACGCCAGTGCCTGTGTGCTCGCTGTCTGCTCCGTTGCTGGCGGTGCTTGGTGTGCCGCACCGGGTCGTACAAGTCTGAGAGGGCTCTTGCAGCAGGTGACAGCCAGTGTGCCTCCTGTTCCTCGGCAGGGACGGCGTTGTGCTGGTAGCCACAGACGCAGCCGCGCGCGGCATCGACATTCCGGCTGTCACGCACGTTGTCCAGGCCGACTTTGCAGCAAGCGCGGTCGACTTTTTGCACCGGGTGCGGACAGGGAACAGCTGCGTTGTGCCATGCGTTCACCGTGCCGCACCATGCCATGTGTGGCCGCATGCTGACGCAGGGCATTCCGTCATGCGGTGTCTGGGTGTTGAGTGCACGACTGCATAGCAGCAATCGCAGACTGCTCGTCCTTGCACACAGTGTGGCTGCACAGGGTGCAAACGCTCATTGCGCGTGCAGGTGGGCCGCACCGGGCGCGCTGGCGCCGCCGGCCGCGTGACGTCGCTGTACAGCCCCGCGCAAGCGGTGCTGGCGAACGCGCTGCGCTCTGCAATAGAGGCGGGCGAGCCGGTGGAGGGCGCCTTCAGCCGCAAGCGCTCCTTCGCAAAAAAGCTCAAGCGCTACGGGCGCTATGTGCCGCGCGGGCGCACCGCGGAAGCCGCAGCGGCGCCGTAGCCGGGCATGCTGCACGCTCTGCAGCCTCGCCGGGCCCACCTGCGCTGCCGTGCTGCTGCACAGGCCGCAGAGGTGCGAGGGTGGCAGAGAGGCAGGCGTGCGTCATTCCTGAAGTTGGTGCATCATGCAGGGTGCAAACGCTAGAGGGTGTGTTGCATGTCAGCAAACTACGAATGCAGACAGGCAAGTACCTTGGCCACTCTGAAGAAATTGCGTGCTGGCTCATACAGCCTTCAAGCAGCATTTGGAGCAATGCATGTGACCTCATCGGTCGCGTTCAGTCACTGGCGGTAACAGCTGCAGTGCAACCCTATCACGGCCTGCTGCGCAGCATGCTGGGCCTAAGCTCATGCTGGCTGTTCATATCAAGCGACATAGGACACGCCCGCAGTGTCCGCTGATCCATCTTTGTGCGCTGAGCTCTTCGTTGAACCTCTAGCACCGGTCACCTGGGAAGGGCACTGCTGACATAGCGCCAATGTGAGGCCCAGCGCTTTGACCGGCGCCAGCGCTGCTGGTGCCGCTTGAGCAGAACCGCTCTGCGCTGCGGGCACGAGCGCCACAAGAGCATGGCAGAGACTGAAGATGAGCGGTGCGGGATCAACTACCTTGTTTTAGGACCTTGTGATGCAGTTGATCCTGTAACAAGGTTGTCTGGATCTAGCAAGTGCGCCTTACGATACCCGCATATCGACAGGCGCAACATGCTGCGTGTCCTCATCTCCACAGACAACCACCTGGTGAGTTCCCGTGACGGACATGGCGCTGCGGAGGGCTGTGCTTGGCCAGACACGCTGGTGGAATACTGCTGGTACAGCAGAGCTGTTGACCTTGGTCTTCTGACAGCTGCCTGCCTGCGCTGATGCGATAACGAGGCAGACTTGGCGTGCAGGGCGCGTGGGAGAAGGACGAGCTGCGCAAGGACGACTCGTTTGCGACCTTCGAGGAGGTCTTCCAACTGGCGCACTCGCAAAACGTGAGTGCCAGCGCCTGGAGCAACCTGCTCCTTGCTTTCTCCTGCTGCTTCTCCTACGTTTCTACACTTTGTGCAAGGACCAGGTGGTGAGACGGGGCTCTCTTCTGTATGTGCCAACATCCTCGCTTCGTGAGCAGAGATCTTTGCCGTCATCCAGGCCCTGGGAGTGTCAACGTGCAAGCCGACCCCGACCTGCTGCCACGCTCAGGCTGACTTTGTGCTGCTGGGCGGCGACCTGTTCCATGAGAACCATCCCAGCCGTACCACGATGTTGCGCGCGATGGCTGTGCTGAAGAAGTACTGCCTGAACGACCGCCCAGTCGCCTTCGAGGTGCTCTCCGACCAGTCGCAGAACTTTGCAGAAGGGTGCGCCTACTCGCATGCACGCTGCAACATAGGGGAGTGTGCCGGGGGTGCATGCGTTGGCATGCTTGTTTCTGTGCCAGGTTCTGCTGCTCGTGGACCTGCGCATGTCACATGGCATGTTTCACAGACCTCACAGGCAGTGTGGTGCAGGCATGTGAACTACGAGGATGCCCACTACAACGTGGGCTTGCCGGTGTTTACCATACACGGCAACCACGACGACCCTACGGGCGCCGACAACTCCTCTGCAGTTGATGAGTTGTCGCGTGCTGGCCTGGTCAACTACTTTGGCAAGCAGGCGCGCCGCTCCTGCTCTCTGCATCGATGACCTGCTGGGCCCGGCTGGTCCGCCGGTAGCCTTCTGCAGGCGTGCTGGCGCGCAGCGTCCAACCGTGCAAGGTTGCGATACACCGCCCTCTGCCTGTGACCTCCGCCCCAAGATATTTAACAGCTGTGCAGGACGGTCCACCGCTGCCACATGTAGTACAATGTGGATTCAGGCCGGTTGATGGCTGCGTTACGTCCTGCGCTCGCTCTGAGTGAGCACCTCACGGGGCGCAGGCCTTTGCTGGAAGCCATGCTGAGCGTGTCCGGATAGTGCCCATCCTCATCCAGAAGGTGCGAGTCAAGCATGTTGCGCTTGCTGGACAAGGCTGCAGCGCGTGGTGCGCAGAAGCACCAGTGAGTTGCCCTAACGTTTCCAGCATGGTGGCAGGGTGTGACAAAGCTGGCGCTGTATGGCCTGGGGAACATGCGCGATGAGCGCCTGGGGCGCCTCTTCCAGACGCCCGGTGCCGTCACATGGTGCGCCCCGGGCCGCGTCTGCCCGGTGCGCAGGACGCAGCATCTGTACGCACAGCGTGTACGGCAGGCGCGGCCCCGCCACGGCGACTCCTGCAATGCACGCACCAGACAAGCGGGCGCGGCGCGCAGGGTGCGCACCGCCACGGAAGATGGCGTGGCCGCGAGCGAGTGGCTCAACGTGTTTGTGCTGCACCAGAACCGCGTGGCGCACACGCAGAGCGCCAAGAACCTGGTCAAGGAGAGCCACCTGGCAAGGTGGCTGGACCTGGTGGTTTGGGGTCACGAGCATGAGTGCATTCCCGACGCGCAGGTATGTGGCCCCATAGCAGCAGCAGAAGCATGCAACGGGCATGTCGCGTCTCTGTGCAAACGCCTGCAAGCCATGTCTCGAAAAGAGGTGTCGACGTGTTGTAATGGCTTGTCCATTATTTTATGGCACCAGACTGCGCAATGGGGAGCGCCCTGTGCAAGTCTCGCAACTACATGGCGTCTCGTCTCAGCTTACCTGCCATGCAGTCGTGTTCAGCCTCGCGGACGTGTGTGTCATTTCCAGGGCATCTATCTGCCCCCGACGTGAAGACGTGATGTCTGCTCGCGCTGCTGCGCAGCGCGCGGCGAACGCAGACTTCGAGGTGCTGCAGCCGGGCAGCACGGTGGCGACCGCACTCACAGAGGGCGAGGCGAAGCGCAAGCATGCCTTCCTGCTGGAGATGCTGGACGACAAGTTCCGGACGGTGAAGCTGCCGCTGGAGACGGTGAGGCCGTTTGTGTACGAGGCGGTGCGCCCGGGCTGCGTTGAGAGCCAGGGTCGCAGGCATCTATCATATGTGTCTGCGCCTGCAGCCCGTGTCGGCCCATGCCGGTAGCAGGTGGCTGGAGCGTGTGTTGTCACGCTGGGAGTTGACCTGCAGCAGCGGATGCTGCGCAGGTTGTGCTGGCGGAGCAGATGGAGCTGGACGCCAACGACCCCAAGGTGCATCCCCCCTTGCCACTGCCGTGTGACGGTCTACAGATACAGATGGTATCTGGTGCTGTAGCACAGCATGTATGAGAGCCAACAACCGTGTGCGTGGCAGGGCACCCTGTCAGCGCGCTTGAGCAGTGCCGGACATGCGCAGGTGGGCGAGGCGGTCAACATCCTGCTGGAGCGCAAGGTGGAGGAGATGCTGCGCTCGCCCGCCGCGCAGTCCGTGCCCCATGGCGGCCGACCATTGCAGCTGCCGCTGCTGCGGCTCAAGGTGCAGCACCGCCGCAAGCTCTCCTGTTGTGTTGACCTGCACAGACCAATTTCAAAGCAACCCTTGTCATGCGGTGCCCGTCTTTGCTGCGAGCGCGACCGTGGTGCCTGCGACCACCCTGACGAGGCGCTGCATCGGGCGTCACGCCTAAGTGGAACATGGTACGCAGGTGGACCACACCGGCTTCTCCACGCTCAACTCGCAGCGCTTTGGCCAGAAGTTTGTGGGCCGCGTGGCCAACCCGCACGACATGCTCGCCTGGCACAAGGCCGCCGTGCGCCGCATCAAGCCGGGCGAGCGCGGCGGGGAGGGCGGCCTGCGCGCGCTGCCGGAGCCGGGCGCGCGGCCTGAGGCAATGGACGAGGCGGAGATCGAGGCGCAGGTGTCGCGGCACCTTGTGCAGACCCTGCAGGTCATCTCGGAGGCGGACTTGGCGGTCGCGCTGCACAACTACATCGACAAGGTGGGCAGCAGCGTTGTTTCATGCCAGCCCTCTCACCTGTGCCTGCTCAAGCAAGCTCAACAAGCTGGGAGGCTGTGCCTTGCTGCAAAGCAGTTTCCGCAATATTGTGCTACTGCTGTTGGCCTGCCTCACATCATGTCTGGCCCGCACTTGACAGGTAATGCACAGCGCGCTCCGAGCGTCTGGTATATGCAGACTAACCTGCGCACCTGGACGCGCCCCGACACGACAGTGATCAGCACAGGCAGCATGCGCTCAGCGGACTTTTGTACAAAAAATTTTCCATCACTCTGGCAACAATCCAAGAGCATTCCAGGCTCTTGTTGGGGTTTCTGACTGCACGGCACCCCGGCGCTCAGCCCACCCCGCGCCGCGCGGCAGGATGAGAAGAGCGCGCTGAGCGAGTGCCTGCGCCGCTCTCTGGAGGCTACGCAGGCGGCGGTGAAGGCGAGCGGCGAGGATGTGGCTGCCGGCACCGATGTCGAGCGTGTTGTCACCCATGCTCGCGCAAGTGCTCGCGCTGCCGGGCCGGTGCGCTGCAGCAGGAAGGGTGCACCCATCACCCGAGGCGCTGCGCAGATTGCAGTGCTCCCAGCTGGAAGTCACTGCTACTTTGAATGCTGCTACCAGTGTAAGGGACGGCTCGTTGCACAAACCATTGCAGGAACTGTTGCCGGACATACACGTGTAAGCTGAGCGCTGAAAGATGCGATCCTGTGGGAGCCAGCTGCATATGGCTGACCGATTATGTTTGCAGAAGCACGGACCATCTTGGCGTGCTGGTCGCGCAATATGTCAGGAGCGTTTGCAGTGTCGCAGTATACCCTGCCCCATCCTGCTCTGTGCCAGCACCCTGCGCGGCGGGTGCGGGGCGGCGGGTGCGGGCTCACTGCAGTGGTGTGCTGCCTCTGCAGTCGCTCATCGAGGGCGCGGGACCTGTGCGCAACGGCGTGGAGCGCGAGTCCGCACAACCTTCTGATGGCAATGCTCCTGCCTCCAGCATGCGGCCGCCCGCCTCGCGCGCAGGTGCCTCGCCTCCCGCTATCGCGCACCGCGCGCCTGCTGCTGAGGCCTGGCGCACCGCGTGACCGGCAGGAGCTTGGGCAGGAGCTCTTGCCGCTTATTCGCTGACTTGGCACAGGCCTGTTTCGCATCACGTGTGCATTGAGTAGCACCTGCGCTGTAGAGGTGCACATGTAAAGGTGCATCTGACTGTGCAATGTTGTGGGAACAGGCTCTGCTGCTGCGGCCGCCCCTTCGCGTGCGCCCCGGCAGACCACCCTCGGCAACGCATTTGCCCGCCGTGGTGCTGGGTCGCCGCAGGTGCACCCTGTCTCGTTGCATGCCCTTTCTGCAGGCACGGTCAAGGCCTGAACCCATGCTCACACTTTATGCACGATGTGCAACAAGCTGCCCGGGTGTCGGTCAAGAATGTTGCTCCAGCTCCGACAGTGTGTTGCCTCAGCAGCAGCCGCTTGAGCAGGTGATGCGTGTGTGAAGACGGATGCCAGTACACAAGCTACCAGCCCTCCCCTGATACAGCGGAATAACCGATCCACGTGCTCAGCATGCCCCACGCTGGTGCATGCATGCCTTAGGATGTCGTGTTAAAGCCTATTGACAGTGCTAACTTAAGCCCATCTGTGCACAGGCCATGAACGGCGCTGCGCTTTCACAGCGCAGCGTCGCGCAATCTGGCGGGCGAGGGCGCGGGCGCGGGTCCGGCAGGACTGCGCAGCCCGCGCATTCCCTGCCTCGGAAACGACCTCGTCCGGGGTGCGGGTCCCTGCCTGTGTGTGGCATGCAGCTTGGAGGGTAGTGTATTGCTGTACTTTCACTGTGACACCGTGCAGTATCGTGGGGGAGTTGTTTTGAGTCCATGGCTAGGACCGCAGTAAAGCTCAACAACATCAACCAGTGTGTCATGCAGAGTGCGAGCAGAGCTGCGGCACTCTGTGCAAACTGCATGACTTGGCCAGGAGCCCAGGACATCATGCTATCAGCAAATGTAGCAGCCCTCCTGCAGGAGACTGTACCCTGCAGCATGAAAGCGTCGCATGCGCGCAGCGCCAGCGACGCGGAGGAGCTGTCGGGCAGCGATGCAGAGGACGAGCTGGACCTGGTAGAGGACGCCAGCGACGAAGATGACGAGGCAGCCGCACGCCCGCGCGCGGCCTCACGCAAGCGAGCTGCCCTGCCGGTGCGGCCTTGCTACAAATCAGTTACGCAGTCGCAGTGTTCTGATGATAAGGCTGTTAAGCGGCCGCCCTGCTGTAGGGCGTCGGGTACTTAAGTCGGGTGCTGATTGAATTGAGTGTTTAATTCTGCCCGTGAGGATGCCCAATTGTTTCTTATAGTGTCACAGTTGCTCTCCAGCTGGCAAGCACTGTAGCATGCATGTGCATGCCACTGCAGCAGGCAGATCAGGGGCCGGCAGCACGACGCTGGGCTCAGCTTGTTAAGCGTACGCTGTGTGGGGGCCGCCCAGGTCCGGCGCGCGAGCGCAGCGCCGCGAGGCCGCCGCGGCGCAGCATCCACTGTCGAGGCGGCCCCCACGTCCACGCCGCAGGCCTCGAGCTTTGTGCTGAGCTCTGATGAGGAGGACGCCGGCGGCGGCGGGGCCGGCGGCACCACAAGGCTCCCACCGCGCGGGGTGCGTAGGGCTGGGGCCCCTCTGCCACGCGGACCCTCGCAACCCCGCGCCTCCCAGCTCTCCGCGCGGGCGCTGGGCTCGCATCGCTAGTGTATGTGCAAGCTCACGTGAGGCTGTCAATGTTTTCAAACGCAAGACCTTCCAGTGAACGAGCCCTGTTCTGCAGCTCTGTAGCACAAAGCTGGCCTAAGTGAAGACGCGAGAATAATGCTGTCTTAGGGTTGGATCAAACTCAAACAGCCTGTTAAAACTTGAATCCACACTGCCACGGTAACGGTAGGTCAGGGGGCTTGAGTTGCCTGGCGTGGCATGCTCAGGCTCTCGGCATGTACCTCCCACATGTGGCGGACTGCTATAAATGCAGCACAGATAGAGGCTTAGTACTTGGCATGTGAATATGAACGTGCGCCTCTGCTAAAGCAGACGGGCAAGAGATGTAAAAACGATGCGCTTGAGCATGCACTATCCGTGACTGCAGACCAGGCAGGTGACAAGCTAGACAGTATTTTGCATCTGAGCAACTTTCCACTCATGTGTATATACTCACAAACAGCAAAGAGCTGCATGGCACACAACCGCAGATCAGGAGGGCCTGATTCACATGTATTATTTGCTCAGCAGTGAGTTCACAGACACAATGGCACTGGCTGAGTAAGCCTTGTACCTGCGACGAACATCCACTTCGCAAAACTGCAAAGCATGCTCGTTAGCTAGCATATGTGCGGTCTGACTGCACACATTACATTGCTCCATTCAGATCATCAGCAGCAGCAGCATGTTCTTAATGAGAACATATGCTGTTTGAGACGGGCTCAACGCCGAGCATGCTAACATGCATGCTCGGGAATCAGGGCGCGAAGACGGCGCGTCAGGCAACGATGACAAGGCCGCTCGAGACAGGGTTTAGCGCTTTCGATATATTCGAGACGCGCAGCACCACACGGGCAGCCAGCACCGCATGCAGTGCATGCCACGCCGCAACGATCAGCAGCCTGCATGCACAGCAGCAATTAGGGATGCCATTTCGGCTGCATCCTGCTGTCTCGGTGCGCACAGATCAAGCGTACATGGACGGGAGATCACGGTGCAAACTGCAGCACAGTCGCACAACTGTTCCATGTGTCCATGTGTTGAGAAGCCTATGGCGAGACTCAATTTGCACTGCATGAAGTGATCGGCGCGGTGAAGCCCGCATGCCTTCCGTCAGCTTGGAGGAAGGCACATAGGGCCAATGCCATGTTTTGACAAGTTTCCATACTATTGACGCACTGGACATGCCCCGGGCGCGCACGTCATAAGCAGGCGATGACAAAATGCATCGTCCTTGCCCAACGTCGCGCAGGGCCGCATGGACGGAATGTACAGCAGCGCCACAGCAGTCCCACCCGACAGCGCCGCATTCAGGAGCGCCAGCAACCGCGTCACCTACGGGCAACCAGTCTAGCTCAGGCTTTCTGGGTCGCCTGATAGACCTCTGCATGCCAACACTCTGCACCCAGCCCACCTTGGGCAAGCCTAGGTTGCACCTGCGTGCACGCCCGCCGCCATATGCTGAAGGAGCAGGGGCAGCTGTATGTCACTGTCCTGCGGCACTGTTGACCACAGGCATGCATCTGTGCAGGGAAGCAAGTGCGAACCGATAGCAAGCTCGACAGGCTGGTCCCGCCACGTCGACAGCAGGAGCAGAGCGTCAGCGACGCGCCCGCCACGCCAACAAGCCCCGCTACAAGCCCCAGCTCCAGCCAGAAGAGGCTGCTCACCAGCGTCACCTGTTGACGCCCATCCTGTCAACGCCAGTCTCTGTTGCGTGTCTGCACAGGGTGCACTGGCCCAGTTGATGTTCAGGCACATGTGTCAGGTCACAGGTGGCAGCTCCCAGTGAAGGAGTCTATTTGAAAGCCTCAACTCTCAACACTGCCGCGCCTGATCAGGTGGGTGCCGCGTGCGCACCACACTCACAGAAAACCACAGCTTGACCAGCAAGCCTTCCTGCTTCCAGAGTAGAGCGGCATCTGGCAGGCCGTTGAGGGCGGGGCCCGCGCAGGCCTGAGCGCCCAGGCTTGCCGTAACAGGCGCGCTGGACGCACACGGAGTTGCTGCAGCAGCGCCGCCTCGGTGGTCTTGGTGGTCACCTGAGCGTTTCCATCCAAGAGGGCACAGCTTAAACGCCTGTGGATGGGAGGCCCAGGGCTTGCGGCAGCTCTACAGTGCAACTTAAATACTTACTATCATCCAGCGCCTGATAGCTGCCGCAGCCGTCCTCGGCCTTCCGCTGCCTGCTGTGCTCATCGCCCATCACTGCACAAGCCTTGGGCCACGCCCAAGGCTTGTCTGGCAGCTCACACAGACTACACCCTCGTATGCTCCCAGAGTCCCGGTGAGCCTGCAATAGCAGCCAAGGTGGCGAACGTGATCTCAACAACCAGGCAGTTCCCGTTGGTTTTACGTATATGTGGTCGAGTGTTGCTCGCACACAGCACACGGCAGCTTGAGAGCAGCGCTATTTGTGTATAGAGCAGTATTGTCAAATTCAACTTTTTCCACTTGAGCCAAGGCGAATCTGATGCTGTTTACATGAAGGAGTTACATGGGAGGTCTGCAAGCCCCACCACTACATGTGCATTCACCCATCTCAGGGCAGCTGGCCTGCGCTGCCGGGCCTGGGGAGCGCGCTCGTCCCGAACCTGGCGCTGCCCGACCCTGCAGGCCAGCTCACGCTGGCGGCAGCTACTGCCGCTGCGCTCACAGGCGGCGGCAGGGCTCGCCGCGCGGCTGTGACGCCAGACAACCGCGCCTCCTTCGCTGAGCTGCCCCACAAAAGCCTCACAGCGCGCGCCCCGCCGCCTCCGGTGCCATGCAGAGCGCCCCCATGCATGCCGAGCGCCCCCGAGACACCGCTGGCCGCCCAGCTGCCCCGGCGCCGCCGCCGCAGCGCAGCTGCCAGGATGACGAGCACCGCGGCGGTGGCGCCCGCGACAACGTAGGGCAGCGCGCCAGCGGAGCGCAGGCGGCGAGTAAGCGGCAGCGGCGAGGCCGCCGCCTCGTAGCCCTTGAGCCACGTGCCGGCGTTCTTGTGGTGGCCCACGATGCCCGGCAGGGCCGTGCGCGAGGCGGCCGCGATGTCGACCAGCGCATGACACGCCAGGTCCGTCCACTCGCACGGCGTAAACCTGCGTGCCCGCGCGCTCGATCTGTGATGGGCCTCTGAGGCCGCCAGGGTCAGCACCAGGGCCGCACACGTCTATAAACAGGCCACGCTGACTGCCTGCGCCCGACCGCAGCTTCCACGCGTGCGACGGGCGCGCCGCCCTGTGGCGCACCACTGGCCGAGCTCGTAGACCATGTAGCGCGTGCCGCGCACAGTGTGCGCGCCCGCATACCCGCCGGCCAGCCGCCCCGCCTCGCTGGTGACCGCGCGGAAGGCGTCGCGCAGCAGCCAGGGGCCGGTGGCGAACAGCACCGCGCGCGCCATCTCCTCGGGGCTGCGCGTGCTGTTGTGCTTCTCGCGCAGGAAGGGCGCCCTGCAGGCGCGCGCGCCGCGGTCGCACAGCCGGTCCCTGCATCCTTGCTCAGACCGGAGCAGTAGGGCACCTTGAGGACGCATATGCGTACACAGGCCCGGCACGACCTGGGTATTCACAGTTGTTTAGGCGTTTGGTGCGAACGTGCGCGCTAATTGGCGCGCCAGCATGTGAGGCAAGCGAGCCAGCAGGAGCGCGGGCGCGCCGTTCATGGAGCAGGCCCTGCATCTTCGCCCACAGCTCGTGCCCTGGCACGCCCGCCATCACCGCGTTGTTGAGGCTCTTGTTCCCGCCGTCCTCCAGCTGCAGCACGATGTCAAAGCCGCCGAGCGAGGCGTCCACGGCCTCGAAGCACTCCACGTCGACGTCTAGGTACAGGCCGCCGAACGCGTGCAGCAGGAACGGCCGCAGGGCGTCGCCTGCGCCACCGCCGCCCCCGGATGCGCGGTGCGGGGGACGCCGTGCACAGCACGAGCCGCTCACTGCAGTGCCCGCTCCGCGCACATGCTGGCACCCGCGCTGACTGATTCACAGGCCGTCCGGTGGCGTGGCACACGCAGCTGTTCGGCGACGCTTCCACATCGACGCTGTTGTCACTACACAGGTGAGGCCCGCTCTCACGCTCGCTTGTGCCCTGCCCGGCCAGGCGAAAGCCGCTCACAGACGCAGCGCACACCCTCCATGATGCCGGCAGCAGACGCTGCGGCAGCAGCGCGGGACGCCCTGCTGGCCGCGCCGCCGGGGCGGCGCGCCTTTGTGCACGACGCGCGGGTATGCGCGGAATGTGGGCAGGAACCAGGCATAGCGCTCCTCCAGCAGCGCCTCGGCCGCGGCGTTGTCCCAGAAGCGGTGCTGCCAGCCCGGGTGCCAGCGCGCGCACGCGTCGCGCCAGCGCCGGTCGAAGCGCCGCAGGCGGCTGCCCTCGCGCTCCTCCCGCTCCTCCTCCCGCTCCAGCGCGCCCAGGCCGTCCAGGAACACCTGCGCATGCGCGCCCGTCCACGCTCCGTGCGGCACCCCAGCGGCGCTGCAGCCTCCGGCCCGCTCGGCCGGGCATATCAGGCTGGTGGCGCGGCCGGCGTGCGCCAGCGGCCAGCCCCTTTGGGGCGCTGGCGCTGCCCATGCCTGCCCATGCCTGCGCCGCGCAGCTGTACCATGCATGGCATCCACTCCCCGGAAGGAGGCACGCAGGCACCCGCAATGGTGCCATCCATTGACACGCACGCCATGCCACGCTACAAGCACATGTGAAAGGAGAAGGGGGTGCTCCTACAGCTTAGCATGGTCCCCGGGTGCAAGGTGCCATACACACCTGGTGAATGATGTGCGGGATGTTGACGGCCTGCAAGCTACGCCCGCCGGCGTGGCCGCCTGCGGCAGCCGCGCATGCACCACTGCAGCCGCGCCCCGCGACCTCCGGCGCGGCTCCCGCACGGCAGGGCGCCTGCTGCGGTCCCGCGCGGGCAACCTGCGCACGTGCCGCCTGCTGCGCCCGCTGCCCCACGGGCGCCGCGCTCCCTGAGGGCGGCGCCGCCGCCTGGGCGCCCAGGACGCCCTCGTCGGCGCCTTGCGCGCGCCTCCGTATGCTGCCAGTGCCCTGGCCTCCGGCCGCCGTCGCGCCTGGCGCGGCCTCGCTCCCAACGGGCGCAGCCCCGCCTCCGCCCTCGTGCAGCCGCACCCGCGCGCCGGGCGACCCCGCAGCGGCTGCAAGGCCGCCGCCCGCCGTCAGCAGCAGGGCGAGGAGCAGCGCAGCGCAGCGGACGCCGCGCAGGGCCTGCATCGTGGCATCGAGCGGCTGCCCCGGGGGCCAGCCCGCGTGGCCGGCCCTTGTCACCACCGCATGGTCGCCCCGGCGCAGGCGTGCCTTGGACGACAGGGACTGCGGCGGTGCATGCCGCAGGCGTGCGTGCAGGGGCACGCTGTCCAACTGCTCTCCAGGCCGCTGGCTGCACGGCTGCTTGCGGAGAGCGTCCCTGCACCGCGTGTCTGCGCACTGGGCTCTCTTGTTGTTCGCAATGCGGTCTCGTTGTGCAGGCACGCGTCGCTAGCTCCCCTTCAGCGGCTTGCGCTCCAGGTTCACAGCTGTGGTAGGCACCCTCGCCACAAGCGTCACAAGGGAGCTGCCTAGGAAAGGAGCACTCCATGCCCTGCTTGCAAATGTGCCAGAGGCAGGTGCCAAGGCAGGTGCCAAGGCACACCTGTTGCTGCAGCCCGGCCTCAGCGCGCAGGGTCGCCGCTCGCGTCCTATAGCCCAAAGCTCGCTGGGCACAGGCCAGGCACTCTTCGCTCTCCCTGTGGAAGGCTATCCAGCTGTGCCTGCTGATGCGTGCGTGGCTATAATATTTCTAGCTTAACCTCAGTCTGTACAGTTCTGCACAAGCAGCTGTTGGTTTGGCTCCGTCTGGTTTTTTTAGGTGGCACTGCCTGGCTAAATAGTTGCTTGAAACTACTTACGCCTAGATTGTCACAGGTGGTGACCCAGCACAGGAGCCGGGACAGCTCAGGCTACCAGGCAGGGCTGGTGCTCACTGTGATCGCCTCAGCCCTGTGGAGGCCACAGAAGCACCATCTGAGTGAAGCCAAGACTTTGTGATCTGGGCGTGATCCCCGGTGCCGTGGCGCCGACCTGCAGCGCAGCTGGCCATGGCGCTCCTGTGCAGCTTTGCACTGGGAGCGCTGGCCGTCATCTTTCTGCCCTACCTCGCATTCATGTCGTGCTCTCCCTGCTGCCGCCGCGGAACTTGCGGCAGGCGTACGATGCCCAGTGGGGCCTGGTGACGGGGTCCAGCAGCGGTGTGCCACCCGCTTGGCTACACACACACAGAGACAATGCACTTCAGAGGTGCCGTTTAGGATGTTACAGGCACCATCGCCACGACTCGCGCTGTCAGAGCTGTTGAAGTTGAAAGCAGTGGGCGTGCGGTGCAGGCATAGGCAAGGCCCTAGCTAAGACGCTGGCGAGCCAGGGCGTCAACATCGTCCTGGTGGCGCTGCAGGACAGCTTGCTTGACGCGGCGCACGCCGAGCTCCAGCAGGCGTTCCCCCAGCGCGAGTTCCGCAAGGTGCGCCCCCGCCCCGGCCCCACCTCCCCACGCTGAACGGTTTGCGCCTGTTTGCAAGGTCAGCGCACCCCCCCTGGCAGTCGCGCTTGCTTCAGTCATTGTCATGTGTTCATCATTGATTAAAAAATGCATGGTGTGTCAGCCATCTGGGTCACAGGAGATGCATGAGGGCAGCTCTGGGCTGCCCGCGCCCTGGCCTGCATGAGATTGCCCTCCCCAGCGATGGGCATGCTCTGCCTGCATGCCTGTCTTGAGCCTAACCATGGCCATGACACGGGCAGGTCGGGGTCAACCTCGGCGCACCGGGCTACCTGGAGCAGATCGCTGCAGCCACCGCGGACATCGACGTGCAGCTCATCTTCAACAACGCCGGCTACATGCTCACAGGCTTCTTCGAGAACCTGTACGCGGCCCAGGGCGGCCCTGGTGCGCTCATGCATGGAGGTTGCCTGTCCACCGGCCGCTCACGTCCCCGCCGCCGGCCGCGCCAGGCCGCTGCAGCAGCAGATGGCCAACCTGGAGTGCAACGCCGTGTGCGCGGTGGCCATCACGCACCACTTCCTGACCCGCATGGTGCGCCCCTGCAGCTTGGCACCTTGCCGGCCGTGCCGCGAGCTCAAAAGAGGCGAGTCCTGGGCATAAAGCAGAGCCACAGGCGTCCTCGCAGCCTGCTTCAGCAGGGGCTGCGACAGGTGTAGAGTGGGGATCAGGCCAGCGACCAGCGCGCGCGCGCGTGTCCAGCCGCGGCCGCGCGCGCAGGTGGCCAAGCGCCAGCGCGGCTGCATCGTATTCACGTCGAGCGCGGCGGCGGCCATCGCGTCGCCCTTCACCGCGCTGTACGCCGCCACCAAGAGCTTCCTGAGCACGTTCGGGGCCAGCCTGGCGGTGGAGGTGCGCCACCGCGGCATCGACGTGCTCGTCTTCCACCCGTCGCCCGTCGCGACCAGGTGCGCGGCCCGCCGCCCGCCGCCCGCCGGCACCGCAGCACTGGCCGTTCGCGGCGTGAGGCGCCCGCCTGACGTCACCCAACACGCCGACCCGCAGGTTCTACGACCGCGCGCACCGGCTGGACGTGCTCGCGTTCTTCCAGGCGCGCGCGGTGCACCCGGATGCGCTGCCGGCCGCCGTGCTGCGCTGCGTGGGGCGCACGGTCTGGGCGGACCTGGGGCCCACCGCGCTCGGCTTCCGCCTGGCCATGAAGCTGGTCGACTACAACCTGCTCGCCACCGCCTCTGCGCTCGCCGCGCCCCTGCTGCCCGACTTCCGCACCGCGCTCGCCGCCGGGAAGGCGGCCTGAGGGCGCTGGTGCTGTGCTGGTCCTTGTGACGGCCCGCCGGGGCCGGCGCTGGGCGCTGGGACCTTGTCAGTCGGCCTGCTTGCTGGCCTGCATTCAGAGCAGTGGGCGGTGTGAGGGGTGCGAGAGGATGGGGAGTGCAAAGGCGCGAGGCAGCAGACCAGGCGCCTGGACATGCATGCAGCGGACAGTGAGCGCGTGAGAGTGCCGTGACGAGTGGTCGCCAGGAACGAACAAATGGAAATCGGCTGATGTGTATTTTGGTCTGACGAGCGTTTGTGATGCTGGGCAGAACGTGCACAGAGGTTCCAGCTGATGGGTCCAAGTGCGGTCAAGCAAATGTAATCTTCAACATAGATGGGCGTTCTGTTGTTATAGTGCACTCCCCTGGGGCCACGCTTGATATGGTCCATAGTCATTGTCCACAGCGGCCACTGAAGGCACTCCGCACATGCCTCCAACCACCCGCCTCACCCTGGTGGCAGCGCGGGCAGCCCGCGGTTCTCCTGGCCCCCG
>JAABUV010004357.1_pt1 | contig 17021 bp, 16 predicted proteins | sample 5559971 | NCBI WGS metagenome assembly JAABUV01 (sample SAMN10711881, study PRJNA513362) | rock metagenome | isolation source: Antarctica rocks | place: Antarctica: Victoria Land, Knobhead nord | collected 2015-12-19
GACGGCGAGGGCAAGATCGAGTTCAAGATGGACGAGCTGAGCGAGTACCTCGGCCGTGAGATGACGCCGCATCTGTTCGAGATTTCGACATCCACCCACTACGGCCGGATGGTCATGGTGGACGACAACACCGTGGTGCTGTTCGGCAACATGGACGAAATGAAGCAGTATATCGAATAGGAGGGCGCGCGATGTATCGGACCAAGGACGGCGAAGACATCTTCATCATCGACGGCCACACGCACTTTTGGGACGCCAGCAAGGCCAACCAGAAGAACGTTCACGGCACGCAGTTCATTGACTGCTTCTATGCCTACCACTCGAACCTCAGCCCCAAGGACCAGCTCTGGCCCAAGGAGAAGTTCGAGAAATACGACGCGGAGACGATGTACCGGGACCTGTTCGTGGACGGCCCCGACGACATGGCCATCCTGCAGCCGACGTTCCTCACGGATTTCTACAACAACGGCTTCAACACGACCGAGCGCAACTCGGCGATGGCGAAGAAGCACCCGGACCGCTTCATCCTGAACGGCGCCTTCGACCCGCGCGACGGCGAGAGGGGGCTGGAGGACCTGCACGAGCAGGCGGAAAAATACAAGCTGAAAGGGGTCAAGCTCTACACGGCCGAGTGGCGCGGCGAATCGAAGGGCTACAAGCTCAGCGACAAGATGACCTACCGCTACCTTGAGGCGGCGGAGAAGCTGGGGATCAAGAACATCCACGTCCACAAGGGGCCGACGATCCTGCCGCTGAACCGCGACGCTTTCGACGTGGCGGACGTGGACGATGCGGCGACCAGCTTCCAGAACCTCAACTTCATCGTCGAGCACTGCGGCCTGCCGCGGCTGGACGACTTCTGCTGGATCGCGACGCAGGAGACCAACGTGTTCGCCGGGTTGGCGGTGGCGCTGCCGTTCATCCACAGCCGGCCCGCCTATTTCGCCCATATCATCGCGGAGCTGCTGTTCTGGGTGGGCGAGGACAAGATCCTGTATGGCAGCGACTACGCCATCTGGACGCCGCGCTGGCTGGTCGAGAAGTTCATGGACTTCGAGCTGCCAGAGGACATCGCCAAGGAGACCGGGGTCAGCCTTAGCTTGCAGGCCAAGAAGAAGATTTTGGGGCTGAACGCCGCCCGCATCTATGGCATCGACATCGAGGCACAAAAGGCCAAGCTGCGCGCCGGCGAGCTTGTGGCGGCGGAGTGAGCGGCGATGACCATGAGCGGGTCAGCGAGGTGCTGGCCCGCCTTGACCGGGTGAACGACCCGGAACTCGACGAGTCCGTCACGAGCCTCGGTTTCGTCACTGGCGTTTCGGTGACGGGCGGCCGGGTCGAGATCGGCTTCCGCCTGCCAACGTACTGGTGCGCGGCCAACTTCGCCTTCCTGATGGCCGACGACATGCGCTCCGAGGTCGGGCGGCTGCCCTGGGTCAGCGGCGTGGGCGTCACGTTGGGCGACCACATGTATGCCGAGACGATCAACACGGCGATGACGCGTGGCCAGTCGTTCCAGGAGGCGTTCGCGGCCGAGGCGGACGGCGACCTGGACGCGCTGCGCCGGGTGTTCGAGGTGAAGGCGTTCCAGCGCCGGCAGATGGTTTTGCTGGACCATCTGCTCGAGGCTGGACACGGGCCGGACGCGCTCGTGGCGCTCACTGTTGCGGAACTGCGGTCGCTGGGCGGCGGCACGGGCGCGCATTTGGTGGAGCGGTATTTGGAACGCCGGGGCGTGGTCGGGCCGGACGGGCCAGATGCCCCTGCATTCGTGGACGAGCACGGACGCATCGTGGCCGCCGCAGACTTTCCGGCGCACCGGCGGACGCTGCGCCGGGTTTCTGTCAATGTCGAGTTCAACGGCGCGCTGTGCCGCGGGCTGCTCGCCGCGCGCTTCGACGAGCTGGAGGGCGAGCCGACCTTGCTGGATTTCGTGCACGGCCGCGTGAAAGAGACGCCGCGCCGCGCGCTTTAGGGCCTCCGCTGTTCAGTGCCGACAAGAAAAGATCGAGGGAAGAAAAGATGGCTAAAATGATGCTGCACGACGAGGCGGCGCGCATGGCGCTGGGGCGCGGCGTGTCCAAGCTGGCGCGGGCCGTGCGCGGCACGCTGGGGCCGAAGGGGATGAACGCGATCATCGACCGGCCGATCGGCACCCCGATGATCTCCCGCGACGGCGTCAGCATCGCCCAGGAGATCGAGCTGGAGTGCCCCTTCGAGAACATGGGCGCGCAGGTGCTGCGCGAGGTCTCGAAGCAAACCAACGAGGTCGCCGGCGACGGCACCACCACCGCCACCGTGCTCGCCGACGCGATGGTGCAGCAGGGGCTGGAGTGCCTGGCCCGCGGCGCCAACCCGGTCGAACTCGTGCACGGCTTGCAGGTCGCCACCGCCGCGGCCATCGAGGCGCTCGGCCACATCGCCCGCCCGGTGCATGGCTTCGCGGAAACCCGGGCGGTCGCGATCATCGCCGCCAACGACGAGCACACCGGCAACATGGTCGCGGAGGCGCTGGAGCGGGTCGGCAACGACGGCATCGTCACCGTCGAGTTCGGCAGCACGGTCGAAACACTGCTTGAGGTCGTCGACGGCATGGCCTTCGACCGCGGCTACCTGTCGCACCACATGGTCACGGACGTCGAGCGGATGCAGGTCGTGCTCGACGATCCGATGATCCTCATGACCGACTGCAAGCTGCTGACGACAGACGACGTGGCCGCGATCGAGGCGCTGATGGCCGGGCAGAAGCGCCCCTTGCTGATCATCGCCGAGGAGGTCGCCCCGGCCTGCGTCGTCGCGTTGCTGTCGCGCCGGGACCGCGGCGAGCCGCCGGTCGCCGCCATCCACCCGCCCGAGTACGGCCACTGGCGCAAGGCCATGCTGGAGGACATCGCCATCGCCACCGGCGGCCGGGTGATCGCTCGCGACCTCGGCGGAAGCATCGCCAATGCGCAGATGCGCGACCTGGGCCACGCCCGGCAGGTGTCGGTCTCGGCCAACCAGACCATCATACGCGCCGGCGGCGGCGACCCGGCCACCGTCAAGGCCCGCCGCGAGCAGGTCTCCCGCCAATACGAAGCAGCGCCGCAGAACATCGAGCGCGACAAGTACCAGGTCCGCCTGGCCAAGCTGTCGGGCGGCACCGCGATCATCCTCGCCGGCGGCGCGACACCCGTCGAGCAGAAGCGCCGGGTGCAACTGATCGAGGACGCGATCAACGCCACCCGCGCCGCGGTCGAAGAGGGCATCGTGCCCGGCGGCGGCACGGCGCTGTTGCAGGTCGTCCCCGATCTGGAGCGTGTGGTCGAAAGCCTGTCCGGCAGCGCGCGGGAGGGTGCCGGGCTGTTGCAGTCGGCGCTGGCCCAACCCTTGACGTGCATCGCCAAGAACTGCGGCCTCGACGCCGCCGCCATCGTTGAGCGGGTCCGGCACTCGCGCCGGGGCGTCGGCTTCGACGCGCGGACCGGCGAGTTCGTCGACCTGGTGGAGGCCGGCGTCATCGACCCGGTGCGCGTCACCGCGACGGCCGTGCGCAACGCGGCCTCGGTCGCGGGGCTGATCCTGACCACGCAGACCCTGATCGCCACCAAGCCGGACGGCGTCGACATCACGGCCGGCCCGGCGATGGGCGGCGGGGCGGAGCTGCTCTAACCGGCCACGGTATGGGAGGCGCGCATGGTCGAACGGCGGCTCCACGGAACCAGCCTTCCGGCGCCCGTTTCCATCAGCCGCCGCCCGGGCGCCGCCGACACCATGGAAGCGTGGGAACGCTTCCTGACCGGCGATCCCAGCGCCGCGATCCCAGCCCGCAACTTCGTCGTCGCCTCCTGGCTACGCAGCCAGCAACTCGGCATCAACCCCACGGGACGCTCCGCTCCTCTTGCGGCCCGTGGTGAGGCGGTCGAGCGCCTGCGCCGGCGCCATGCCGATCTTCTCTCGGCTGCGGCCAGCGTATTTGCCGAAGTCGCCGACATCTTCAGCGGCTCGCGTTCGATCATGCTGCTGACCAACAACGACGGCGTCGTGCTGGACGCGATCGGCGACCGCCAGACCTTGGAGCAGGGCGAGAACATCCACCTGACCCGCGGCGGCGACTGGCGGGAGGAGGCGGTCGGCACCAACGGCATCGGCACCGCGCTGGCCACCGGGCGTCCGGCCCAGGTCCACGCGGCGGAGCATTTCTGCGAGGGAATCAAGGCCTGGACCTGTGCCGCCGCCCCCATCTTCGAGCCCGGCACCGGCGCGATGCTGGGCGTGGTCGACATCTCGGGGCCGCCGTCCACCTACCAGCGCAACAACCTCTCTCTCGCCGTCTCGACCGCCCGGCAAATCGAGATGGTCCTGGCGGAGCGCGCCGCGAACGAGCGGATGCGCCTGCTCGAAGTGTGCCTCGACCGCATCAGCGAGGCGGACGTGGCGGGCATGGTGGCCATCGACCGCGCCGGACGCCTGGTTCACCGCACCGGCCGGGTGCCGAGCCTGGTGGAACTGGGCCAGCGCGTGCCCGGCCTGGACGGCACTCTCGCGGTCGAGGACTGGGCCGACCGGCTGCCGGAGGGCTTGCGGCCGGAGTGGTTCAGCCCGGTGCGGGTGGAGGGGCGCGCCATCGGCGCCGTGCTGGTTGTGCCGGTCCGCCCGCGCTCCACGGCACCTGGGCAACAGGGCGCGTTCGACGCCATCCTGGGCCATAGCGCCGCGATGGCGGAGGCGCTGGGCCGGGCGCGGCAACTGGTTGGCAAGCAGGTTCCGGTGCTGATCGAGGGCGAGACCGGCGTCGGCAAGGAGCTGTTCGCCCGCGCCATCCACGCCGCGCACGATCCGCGCCGCCCGTTCATCGTGCTCAACTGCGGCGCCGTCGCCAAGGACCTGCTCGCCGCCGAGCTGTTCGGCCACGTGCGCGGCGCGTTCACCGGCGCCACCAGCGAGGGGCGGCCGGGGCGGTTCGAGCTGGCCAGCGGCGGCACGCTCTGCCTCGACGAGATCGGCGAGTTGCCGCTCGACCTGCAACCCTTCCTGCTCCGCGCACTGGAGGAGGGCGTGGTCTACCGCCTCGGCGACGGTCAGCCGCGCCGTGTCGAGGTGCGCCTGCTGGCGCTGACCAACCGCACCCTGCTGGACGAGGTGGCCGCGGGGCGGTTCCGCCGCGACCTGTATCACCGCATCAGCGTGACCCTGATCCGCCCGCCCCCGTTGCGCGACCGCCACGGCGACGTCGAGATGCTGGTGGCGCACTTCAACGCCTTGCTCGCGGAGCGCCATGAGGTGCCGCAGCGGCGGTTCGGCCCCGACGTGCTGCGCCTGCTCGCCGCCTACCACTGGCCCGGCAATGTCCGCGAACTGCGCAACGTCGTCGAGAGCCTGCTGCTGATGTCGGACGCGCCGGACGTGCGGCTGGACGAGCTGGCGGCCGGACTGTCGTCGGAGCCAATCGGCGCGGCGCACGCCGTCCCGGAAGCGTCGGGCAGCGCGGAGGCGTCCGCCAGCCTTGAGGACATAGAGCGCATGGCGATCACCGGCGCGGTGCGGCTGTGTTCCGGCAACCTGACCGCGGCGGCGAAGTCGCTGGGCGTGTCGCGCAGCACGCTGTATCGGAAAATCGAGCGCTACCGGCTGCAAGTCTGAGCCGCCCCAAGGCGAAACCGCTTGCAATGTGGCGGCGTTCGGGATGGCTGACCCAACAAGCAAGGCATTCATGACCCGTATCCTGGCCACTGCCGTCGCAGCGCTGCTCGTCACGGCCCCCGTTGTTTCCCCCTTGGCCCAGACCGCAGCACCGATCACCAACACGGACCGCCAATTCCTGGTCAAAGACGCCCAGGGCGGTGCCTACGAGATCGCCATCGCAGCGTTGGCGCAACAGCGCTCCTCCCACGCGGACGTGAAAGCCTATGCCTCGCGCGTCATCACGGACCACGCGGCCTACAACCAGGCATTGCATGAGCTGGCCAGTGCCAAGGGCGTCGCGCTGCCCACGACGATGACCGCGAATGACCAGGTGCGACTGAACACCATGAACGCCCAGGCTGGCAGCACCGCCGACGCATCGTTCATCGAGGAGGCCACCCGCGTCAACGCCGAGGACAAGCAGGACTCCGCCGAGGAGGCTGCAAGGACCGCCGACCCGGACATCAAGGCTTTCCTGCACAAGTTCGAAGCGGTCGACGCGGAGCACGAACGGCTGGCGCTCGCGCTGCGCCGGTAGCGTGCCGTCTGGAGTCCGGATCGCATGGGCAGGGTCGAGCTACTTGGGTTTCGACTGGTCGAGTCGGGTTTGCAGCTTGTTGACCTGACGCTGCAAGAGCGCGACCTGCTGACTGAGGAGCCGGGCCTCTTTCCCGCGTGTTGACGGCCACCAGCGCCGCTTAGTCCGCACGAGCCATGGACACGGCTATATCGTCGCGGATGTCGCTGAGGCGGTTCTCGTGCCGGTCAAGCCGCAGCATGACATCGGCCCGCATCGACGTCATCTTATCTTCGAAGCGGGTCATCTTATCCTCCAGGCGGATCATCGCCGCCAGGATCATGCTCAGTGCGTCGTCGCTTATGGCACCTACTCCAGTTGGGCCGGCGCCGACGCGGGCACCAAAGTCAGCACGCCGTCCCCCACCAGGTAGACGGTCTTTGACCGCCCGTTCAACCAGGCTGTGCGCGAACGGCTCGCTAATCTTTATGCGGACTAGGCGGGCTGTTCGTCGATAGCATGCTGCCCAAGTTGGTGGTATCTCGGTTCATAACCTCATTGAAGCCACCTATGCTTCGAACCCTGCTGTTCGTCGTTTCGCTGCTCCCGCTTCCGCTGCGCCAGGCTGGCGCCGACCCGCCGCCAGCGTTCGTCAGCCAAGCCGCCGTTCAAGCCGGGGAGAACTGGAAAGCCGAGGTCCTCAAGACACTCGCAATCGAGGTCGGCGGCGACCTCGGCGACGGTGTGCGCCGTGTCACCGTCACCGCTGACCGCACGGCTTTGCTGAGGGAGTTGCCGGCGCTGCAAGAGCATGGCGCCCTTTCAAACGGCATTGCCGGCAGCGAGTTGGAGAAGCGCCCGGTCTCCTGCAGCAACGCACTGGCCCTGTTGCTGACGTCCTACGCGGTCCCACGCCTGTATGCCGGCCATCCCGACCTTGGGGCAACCCGGTGGAAGGTGCTGCTTTTACCCGCGCCAGACGACGCGGCCCAAGGCGTGCGGGAGATGTTCTCCTTCGGTTTCGACCGGCCGCGCTATGAGGGCGTCGCATGGGACCGGCTCGCCTTCACCGACTTCCCTCGTGCCGCTGCCGGCTTCAGCTACAACCTGCGGTTCACCCTGGAGATGTCGCGCGAGCTCGACGGCAGCATCAACGACGATTAGCGGCCCAATCCCGGCGCCTGCATCCCAAGCGCCATCAGCCGCGCGTAAGGCTTGAGGTCCGGCCGTCATCGGCGTGCATGACGTGGCCGCGCCAAACGACGCGCGCACCCAGGTAGCTCGCGGCGACCTGGCTGACCGACATGATGTCACGGAACAGCAGCAGCCACACCGGCGCAGGGGCAACCGGCCGCCATTCCTGGAACAGCGCACGGTCGACCCATCGCGCCGCGGCAGCGCGCACGGCCCAGGCCACGCCGAACAGCTCCGCAAACCCGCTGGAACCGCCGCTCAGCGCAAAGGCCGCCAAGGCCCAGAACAACGGGAACTGCAGCGTGGACGTGACGAACAGCAGGGGCTCAAGCGCCCGGATGGTGCGCGCCCAGCGCAGTTCGTGCTGCCAAAGCGCGCCCAGCGACCGTTCCGGCACCGCCGTCATCGGCACCGTGGCCGCGAGCCCGACACCCAAGCCAAGCTGGCGGACCCGTTGGGCCAGGACGTTGTCGTCGGCCAGGTGCCTGATCAGGGCGTCCAGCCCCCCCACATCCGCCAGGGTGCCGCGCCGCAACGCCATGGTGGTGCCAAAGCAATCCTCGCGCCCGAGCGCCCTGGACAGCAACGCGCCCGGCAGGAACGAGTGGCTGATCCCGGTCGCCCCCAGCCGGCCGGCCGGTCCCGCCGACGTCGGCAGGCCCATGCACAAGGTCGTCACCAAGCCGATCCCCGGCGCCTCCAAGGCGGTGACGATCTGGTCGAGGTAATGGGGCGACACGTGCAGGTCGCTGTCGGAGAACACCAGCACCTCGTGCTGCGCCGCCAACATCATGTTCATCAGGTTGCTGATCTTGCGGTTCGGCCCATGGAAGCTGGCGTCGACCACCACGGCGATGTCGCAGGCAGGGAAGCGCTCCTGCATCCGGCGCACGATGAGCAGCGCCGGGTCGCCCGCGTCCTGCACGCCGAACACGACCTGGAACGCCGGGTAGGCCTGGCCGCAGATGGACGCCAGCGCCGCCTCCAACAGCGGCTCGTCGCCGCAGAGCGGCTTCAGCACCGTGACCGCGGGGCGGTGCCGCGCAGTGCCAGCCGCCTGGGCCGCAAAGCGCTGCACCGCGACGGCGCCCGCCGCCACGACAGCCAGGCCGCAGGTGGCCAGCAGCGCGGCCAGATCGGCGAGAAGGCCCATTCCGGTGGACAACTCGCCTGTCAAGGCATTGCTGGCCGACGGACAACCAGTCGCCAAAGCACGAGGCCAATGGAGCCGACGAGGATTTCGCGCACCCGTTTGACCAGCGACAGCGCGAAGGCCGGCCCAGCCGGCAGGCCGACGGACGCGGCGGCCAGCACGAAGCCACCCTCCTGCGCCCCCAACGCGGCCGGAATGGCGAAACCCGCGCTGCGGGCGGCCATGCCGAGGCTCTCGACCGTGAACGCCTGCAACGGCGTCGCCGGCACACCAAGCGCGTTCAGAACGACCCAGGTTTCGACGCTGCCCAATGCCCAAGCGAGCAGATGCAGCGCGACGCACCACGACAGCGCCGTGGGCCGGCGGTAAAAGCCGAGGGCCGCCGCGTGCAGCCCGTCGAGCGAGGCGCCAGCCATAGCCGGCCAGCGCCGGGCGATCCCGCGCATCAACGCCTCTACCGCCCGCAGCAGGCCGAACCGCTGGGCCAGGAGGAGCGCCGCCGTCGCACCGGTGCCGGCGAGCGCCGCGCCCAGCCATGCGCCCCACCCTGCCTCCCCGTGCGACAGCCACGCCAGCGTGCAAAGCCCTGTCAACAGGAAGGCAACCTGCGTCAGGAACTCGACCGTCACGTCCACGATCACGCTGGCGCCGGCCCGGCTCAGGGCGATGCCATGTTGGGACAGCAGGCGGGCGCCCACGATCTCGCCGCCAACCTGTGCCACCGGCAGCAGGGAGTCGATGCCCTCGCGGACGATGCGCAGGCGGTAAAAGGTTCCAACGTCCGGCCCCGACCCGGCGAACAAGCAGCGCCACGCCGTCCCAGCCAGGAACAACTGCCCAAGGTGCAGCCCGACAAGGCCCGGAACGACCCAAAGCGCCCGCAGCACGCTCGCGCCCTCCGCGGCGAGACCGGCCCAGCTTGACATGATGCCCAGGATGATCCCGCCGCCCACGACAGCGCCGATGGCGAGCGACCAGGCAACGGTGGACCGGGATGGGCCATCTTCGACGTCAGAGTGTGCCATCAGCCCGTCCTGAGCGTGTCAAAAGCGGCATCGCCCAGCAGAGGTTGGCCGTGTTGAACTCATGCTGGACCCTGTTAGGTCGCGGGACGACGGTAGGCGCATCACTACTTCGCGAGATGCTTGTCGAAGAAGGCCGCGATCTCCGCGAACGCTTCTTTCGTCTCGGGCGCCGTCGCGTCGAACAAGTACTGCGCATGGGAAAAGCCCTCGAACACCTGCAACTCGGCCTCCACGCCGGCCTCCCGCAGCTTGCGGTGGGTGCGGACGGTGTTGCTGAGGAACAGGTCGCGCGTGCCCGAGGTCAGGATCGCCGGCGGGAAACCGTGGAAATCGCCGTAGATCGGCGAGAGCTGCGGGTCCTTGAGGTCGTGACCGTTCGCATACAGCAACGCGGCATGGACCAGGTAGCCGTTGTAGCTGACCAGCACGTTGTCCACCCACTCGTTGGTCTTGTAGCTGTCGCCGGTCTCCGTCAGGTCGGACCAGGGCGTGCCCGGCGCGATCGCGGCAGGTAGCGCCAGGCCCTCCTGCTTGGCGCGCAGGATCATCGCCAACGTCATGCCGCCGCCGGTCGAGGTGCCGATGATCGCCATGCGGCTCGGGTCCTGCATGGCGAGCGCAGCCTTCCACACCGCCATCGCGTCGTCCATCGCCGCCGGGTAGGGCGCGTCGGGCGGCATGCGGTAGTCGAACTCGATGACCTTGTAGCCGCCGTAGGCCGCGGTCAGCATGGCCTCCGCGGTGCCGGACTCGCCGGGGCCGTATACGTAGCCGCCGCCATGCGCGTTGACGATCAACTGGTTGCGGTGCGCCTCGGGCATCGTCTTCGGCGTGAAGACGAAGCATTTCACCCCGCCCATCGTCGTCGTCTCCATGGTGACGCCCAGCGTCTCCCGCGCCTTTGCCAACGACGGCAGCGAGGCGTCGGCCAGCTTTTTCACCAGGGCCCGCCACTCGTCGGCGTTGGCCGGGTCGGCGTTCCAGGCCGGGACGCGGTAGGGAGCGGCGACCAGGGCCTGCGCCGCCGGGCTGATGTCCTGGGGCACCGGGAAGGCCCGCGCCGGTGCGCTACGCGGACCCGGTTTCGTGTTCGCAGCGTTCTGCGCGGCCTCAAGCGCCGCAGAATCCGGCGTCTGTGCCTGCGCCGGCGTGCCTAAAGCGAGCGCTGCAAACAGCGCCGCAAGCCGAAGTGAAATAGGTATCGTCGCCTCCTGTTCGGGCGCCCTCTGAAGACGGGGACTAGCCCAGAGCGCTCTGCATCACCCTAAAAACCTAGCGGCCATGATGCAATGCGCTGCGGACCGGGAGGCCAGTGCGCAGGCGTCGCCAACGGCAAGCTGCGGCGCGCAGGCACCAGTCGCGACAGGACCGGCGGCTCACGGGCGGGCGGGCGGTCCCGTGTTCATGGCCGCTACTCCCGCCCTCTGGCCCGCGCCCGGCCGGCAAGCTGCTGGTCCGCCAAGGTGCCGAGCAGGATCACCCCGCCCATCACGGCGAAGTTGAGCGAAGACGGGACGCCCAGGATGTTGACCAAAGTAGCGCGCTGCCTCCCGCCCCTCGGAGAGTACGCTAGCAACATCCGCAGCAATATCCGCGGCAACATCAGCAACATCCGCACCGTGAAGGAAAGCGCCGCGTCACACCCAGCCGCCGTCCACCACGTAGTGCTGGTTGGTGCAGGCCGATGCCTCCTCGGACGCGAGGAACAGGACCATGCGGGCGATCTCGTCCGGCACCAGCTCGCGCTTGAGGCATTGGCGCTGCATCAGCTCGGCGGTGCCCTCCGGGGTCAGCCAGAGTTCCTTTTGCCGCCGGGTCATGATCCAGCCGGGGGCGATGGCGTTGACGCGGATGTTGTCCGGCCCGAAGTCGCGGGCGAGCGAGCGGGTGAGGCCGAGCACGGCGCTCTTGCAGGCGGTGTAGGCCGCCATGCCGCCCTGGCCGACCATCCAGGAGGTCGAGCCGAAGTTGATGATGGCGCCGCCGCCGGCCGCCTTCATGTCCGGGAGCACGGCCTGGGCGGCGAAGAACTGGTGGCGCAGGTTCACCGCGACCCGGCCGTCCCAGTACTCCGGGGTCACGTCCTCCGTCCGGTGCCGCTCGTCGTGGGCCGCGTTGTTCACCAGGACGGCGATGGGTCCCAAGGCCGCGCGCACCTCGTCCACCGCGGCGCGCAGCTCCGGGATGTTCGTGAGGTCGGCGTGGACGAAGCGCACGTTCGCGCCCAGCTCGGTGGCGAGGGCGCGGCCCTCCTCGTCCTTGATGTCCAGGAAGCCCACGCGCGCGTCCTGGGCGGCGAAGCGGCGGACGATTGCCTCGCCGATGCCGGACGCGCCGCCGGTTATGAGGATCACCTTGCCGGCCAGGTCGGGATAGCTCGCTGCCATGGGGTGCCTCGCTTACGGTATTTGGAAAGAAAGTGGAGTGCTTGAAACTCTATGCGCGAAGTAGTTAAGCTGATCCTGCCTGGCGCCGCAATCAAGACGGGGCAGGCGGAGGGGACCGCCATGAACAGACGCCATTTCTTGGCCGCGGCAACAACGACGGCGGCGCTTGCGGCGACGCGGGCGGCCCATGCCGACCGGCTGCCGCTCGGCGACCTGCCGGGCACGCGCTATCCCGACCCGCGCGTCGAAGTGCTTGACAAGCGGTTCCACGGCAAGGTCGGCAACGCCGCCATCGAGCGGATCGCCACCGGGTTCCGCTGGGCGGAGGGGCCGGTGTTCTTCCACGCGAGCGGCCGGCTGGTCTGGAGCGACATCCCCAACAACCGCATGATGCAGTGGTTGGAAGCGGACGGGCACGTCAGCGTGTTTCGCCAGCCGTCCAACTACTCCAACGGCAACACGGCCGACCGCGAGGGCCGGCTGGTGACGTGCGAGCATGACGCGCGCCGGGTGACGCGGACCGAGCACGACGGCAGCATTGCAGTGCTGATGGACAGCTACCAGGGCAAACCGCTGAACGCGCCGAACGACATCGTGGTGGCGTCCGACGGCGCGATCTGGTTCACCGATCCGGGCTATGGCATCGACGGCCCCTACGAGGGCCACAAGGCAGCGGCCGAGCTGCCAAAGAACGTCTATCGCCTTGACCCGCAGACCGGGGCGGCCACGGTTGTCGCGAGCGACTTCACCCGGCCGAACGGCATCTGTTTTTCGCCCGACGAGAAGACGCTGTATATCATCGACAGCGGGATCACCCATGGCGGGCCGGCGAACATCCGGTCGTTCAGCGTGGACGGCGGCAAGCTGTCGGGCGGCAAGGTGTTCGCGGAGAACTTCGCGCCTGGCTTTACGGATGGCATGCGGACGGACACCGAGGGCAACGTCTGGTGCAGCATGGGCTGGGCCGACCCGAAGGAGGACGGGGTGCGGTGCTATGCGCCGACTGGGGAGCTGATTGGCAAGGTTCACTTGCCGGAGACTTGTGCCAATCTTTGTTTTGGCGGGATTAAGAAGAACCGGCTGTTCATAGCGGCCAGCACTTCAGTTTACGCTGTTTATGTGGATGCAGTGGGGGCGCAGAAGCCCTGAAAGATTAGGCATCGAAGGTAGCTATAGCCGCCTTCGCCTGAGTTCTAGGGTTTTAGCGGCTCTGGTTGCAACGGAACCGGGAACTTAATTCAGTCACTCGCCTAGAAGTTTTGAAACTTAACGCTGCATGGCACAATCGGCTTCAATTCACATTGCCAGCAACCCTCTGTTATAGGACATGTCGACAACCGCCCTTGCGGTCGTCGGAGTCGGAGGACTGATGGCTGCGTTGAGAGAAATGCCAGAAGTAAAGCTGGATCAGGAGACTCTGAAGAAGTGGGGGCACATTTGGCTTGGTGCCGCTGCCTCTGAACCGAAGGAAGGTTCGAGAAACGTGTCGTGCGGCGTCCGAAGTGCCCAGCGTGCAAGCCAATCCGCAACCAGCTCCGGCGTGTAGTAGCCACCCCGTAACTTATCCGGAGCAAGCGCTGCAAACCGTCCAGCTAGGGGCGCCAACACGGGCAGGGATGCCAATTCCACCCTAGCTTGACGCATCTGGACAGTTGTTTCACGCACTTTCGCGTCTATAATAGGCGAGATAGGAAAAAGTTCAGCGTTCATTTTGTAGGCGGCGATTTTGGTCATGGGTGCAGCATAGATCTCTGCTGGGGTCCTGACCCTCCTAAATTTGCGATCGGCCAACAATGGCGGACATGGGGGTAGCGTCTGTGGACCACTACCCATTTCGCCAAAACGTCGATGAGTGAATTGAACCTGATACCGGGTCTGAATCAAACTCTCGTCTCCGCTGTCACCAAAGCTCCCTATTGCAGCCCGACCGTCCGGGCCGGATAGCCGGCCGCATCGAAATAGTAGGTCGTGCCCAGCACCTGGTAGGCCAGCCGCGTAACATTCCCATTCGCATCCGGCGTCGAGTTTAGAACCTGCCGTGTGGCCGCCGGCGCCGCGTCGCCGCCCTGGATCGCCTCGGACAACACGCGGCCCACCAGCTTGCCCTTGGCCGGAATATCCAGCTTCAGAATGCCCGCAATCGTCATGCCCAGGTCCGCGTTGCTCGCCGGCGCCGGGTCGGCAAAGCCCGCGCGGAAGTCCGGGCCGATCGCGCCCATCGTGTTCATCGTGTCCGCCCGGCCAAAGGTGCCATGCATGCCCTGACCCTGCTGCAGCCCGGTGTCGGCAAGCTCGACGCCGCACGCCACCGGGTTGCCGCATCCGGTGTCGCTGGTCGCAAAGCTGATCGCCACCGAAGGCTGCGGCGTCACGGCCGAGCCCTTCAGCCCCACCGCACTCATCGGCAGCGTGCCCGGCACTGTGCCGAACGCATCGTCCACGAACAGCCCGCTCGTGTAGTCCTGCGCGCTGAGGATGCTGACCACCCGGCCGAGCGTGGCGCTGTCGCCCTGGCGCACATAGATCAGGTCCGACCCGCCATTCGCGGCGACAACGACAGCGGGATCATTCGGGTCGCTGCCGATCACCGCGTTGCCATTGGCGGTGAACGCGGCCGTGGGGTTGACGGCGGCATAGTTGCTGTCTGGATCGTACAACGGCTGGCCAAGCCCAATCGCGAGGTCGATGCCGACGAACCCGCGCGGCAGCAGCCCGGCCGGCACTCCGCCATAGCTGTGCTTGACAGCGTTGCTGGTCGCGCTCTGCTTCGAGATCGTCGAGAAGCCGTGGTCCGAGGTCAGGATCACGTCCGTCGTCGCCTCCAGCCCAAGCTGGCGCAGCGCCGCCATCAGTTGCCGCAGGTCGTCGTCGGCGTTGCGCACCGCCGCCTGCGACGTCGGGCCGTCGATGCCCGGCGTCAGGCTGAGCAGGCTGTCGCCCTGGTTGTGCTGCGTGCCGTCCGGGTCGCGCGACCAGAACACCATCGCGAACGGCTTGCCGCGCCGGGCGAACAAAGGCAGCACCGCTTTCGTTGCGGCGTTGGCGAAATACTGCTGCTGCACGATGTTGGCGACGATGGCGCCGGGCACGGCCGAGGTGCCGGCGACGCCGTTCGCGCCACGGCTCGGCGTCGTCAGCGGCAGCTCGACGGCGGCCAGCGCGGCCTGCGCCTCGGTTGAGAGCGGGACGCCGGCAGCGGTCCCGGTCGCGTCGTCGATGTTGATGGTGAGCTGGCCGCTCGCCTCGGTCGGGTCGAAGATGTGGACCGGGCCGACCTTGCCGATGACGGCGGTCGAGTAGCCCTTGGCGCGGGCGGCGGCGAGGATCGTCTCCTCGTTCAGGTAGTTGCCGCCGAACTGCTGGTTCATCTGGCCGAGCACCGCGTCGTTCTCCAGGAACGGCGTCACGCTGTCCTTCGCCGCGGGAACCTTGAACGCCGAATAGACCGTGTTCGAGAAGTCGCCGGTGTCGCCGAGCAGGTGGCCGGTTGCCATGGTCGAGGCGTTGGCGGTGGTGAAGGTGGGAAAGATCGCATGCGAGTTCTCGAACCGCACGCCGCCCTGCATGAGCGCCGCCATCGCAGGGGTGCGCTCCGGCGTCACCGAGCTGGGGCGGAGGCCGTCGGCGACGAACAGGATGACGTTGTGCGGGGCCGGCGTTTCCTGGGCCATTGCGCCGCTGGCGAGCACCGTTCCGAACAGCAGGCATGGTCCGAGCAGCAGGCTTGGATAGAACAGACGCATTCCAAAATCCCCATAAAGGCGGTTGCCGAACCGCGGCCGGACACTTACGTGCCGGCGCCGTCCGCGAGTTTGACGGTTTGATGAATACAAGGCGAGACCAGACCGCTCGCGGCCTTGAGGGTGTCACCCCGATGACCTAAGCTCGTTAGGAAGAAATAGAATTCGGGGGAACGCCATGCAGCTCACTCGCGCGCAGCTCGATCAATACGAGCGCGACGGCTTCCTCGTGCTGCCCGGCCTGTTCTCCGCCGCCGAGGTCGTGGCCATGAAGGGCGAACTCGCGCGGATACAGGGCATCGACACCGACCACCTGGTGCGGGAGCGCAGCGGCGGCGTCGCTAAAACCATCTACCGTGTCCACGAGGCCGACGGCCCGACCGCGTCGCCGTTGTTCCACGCCGCCGTCCGCGCGCCGCGCCTGCTCGAACCCGCGCGGCAGGTGCTGGGCGACGACGCGCTATATATCTACCACACCAAATGCAACCTCAAGACGGCGGTCGACGGCTCCGTTTGGCAGTGGCACCAGGACTACGGCTCATGGCGGCGCGACGGCGTGCCGGAGCCGGAGCTCACGACCGCCCTGGTGATGCTCGACGCGCCAACCGAGATGAGCGGCTGCCTCTATTTCATCCCCGGCAGCCACAAGGTCGGCAACCTCGAACCCGAGATGGACGACCGCACCACGTCGTACCGCCTTTGGGTGGTGCCGAAGCCCGAGCTGCTGGCGATCATGCGGCGCAGCCCGGAGCCTGTGCCGATCATGGGGCCGCCGGGCACGGTGGTGCTGTTCCACTGCAACATCCTGCACGGCTCCGGCCACAACCTGTCGCGCCATGACCGCTGGGCGGTGTACCTCGTCTACAACCGGGTCGCGAACTGGCCCAACGAGGTGCCGAGCCCGCGGCCGGACTATGTTCGCTCTATGGACTGGGTGCCGCTGCCGCTTGGAACCGACGATATCCTCGCCGCGCCGACCGCACAGCCGCTTGCGGCAGAGTAGGCCCAGCCACGCCGGGCCGCATCCATCGCCCTGCTTGCAGTTCGCGCCCCGCTTGCATCCCGTGCAATGAGGGCCAAGAAAGTCCTATGAGCACGACGCACCCTGGCCGCCTGGCCGCTCCGCAGCGCAGGCGGCTGATCATCGCCGCCATGTTGATCTCCACCTTCATGGCGGCGGTCGAGGTGACGGTCATCAGCACCGCGATGCCGACCATCGTAGGCCAGCTCGGCGGCTTCGACCTGTTCACCTGGGCCTTCGGCGTCTACCTGCTCGGCCAGGCCGTCGTGACGCCGATCTTTGGGCGGCTCGCGGACCAATACGGCCGCAAGCGCGTCTAT
>JAABUV010004359.1_pt1 | contig 17011 bp, 13 predicted proteins | sample 5559971 | NCBI WGS metagenome assembly JAABUV01 (sample SAMN10711881, study PRJNA513362) | rock metagenome | isolation source: Antarctica rocks | place: Antarctica: Victoria Land, Knobhead nord | collected 2015-12-19
GCCAAACTCGAAGGCGAGCAGGCGTTTCCGGAGGTGTCTGCCGCCGATGGTGAAGACGCTGAAGTTCTCGACCTGCTCGCTGCCCTGCAGCGCAGCGTGCAGCGCAACCAAGCCAAGCAGGAGTCCGCGGATTCCGACGGCGAGCCCGCCGAGAAGCCGGCCGTCGAGCGTTCGAAGCGCACCAGGACCAAGAAGACCGGTACGGCGGCGCAGGAGGAGAAGCCGAAAGCCCAACCTCGCACTCGGTCGAACCTGGCCAAGGCGAGCAAAACGGCCTGATCTGTCGCTCTGTCCGCCGCGAGCGGCCATCCACCACGGCTCGAAGCCGAACTGCAGTCGGAAGCGGCCAGTGGAAGGCCCTCCGATGTTCCAGTGGAAGGCCCTCCGATGTTTCTGTGCCCCCGGCAGGATTCGAACCTGCGCACCCGCCTCCGGAGGGCGCTCGGCGATCCAGGTCAGACGGTCGATATGGCCTTTGAAGTGGCCTTATGAGTCACGCGAGTTCCCGTCCGATCACGTCGCCGGGCGTCACGGTGTGGGCAGGATGTGGGCACAGATCGGGCTCTACGAGGGCGATACCCCCGGTATCACCTGAGTGTCTTTCACGATCGTCTTCTAGTTGACACGAGAAAGGGTGGGAGCTAGCTCCCACCCCTGTGATCGTAAAAGGTGCGACGCGGCTCCGCACCAGGCATACTGCTGCAAAATGGACAAAGGGGATGGGAATGCACGTTCGGTCGATCTGGGTGGGAATCGTGGCCGTGGGCCTGTTGGCGGGGTGCAGCTCAACGCCCGTGGCCGCGCCGGTGACGAGCAAGGTAACAACGGTGGTGACCAGTGCGGTTACGGCCACGGTGGTTGAGCGCACGACCGAGAGTGTGACCGAGACCGTTCCAGGGCCGACCGAGTCGATTGTTGGACCGACCGAGACGGTGTTTGAGACGGTCACGAAGCCTGCACCCCCCGCGCGAACCCAGGTGGTTAAGGAGACGGTCACGGGCGATCCGGTGACGGTGACCGCTGATCCGGTTACCGTCACCGCCGATGCGCCCGCAGCTGCGGGACCTGCCCCGGTCGCCTCCGGGGCGAGCTTCCCTGATGGTTCCTACCTGATTGGCAAGGAGATGCCCGCCGGGAATTACACTGCCGCTGGGGGTACCGACACCTGTGTCTGGCTGATTTACGATTCTGCACACAACGCGACCGGGTCCGGGTTCGGTCGCGTGGCGACCCTCCCAGCAAACGGCTACGAATTCGAAAGTACTGGTTGCGGGACGTGGACGCCTGCCTGACAAAGGCTCGGGGTTCACGCCTGCATCCCCGCCTTCTCCAACGAATGCCCGAGGTCCACTGCGAAGCCGTTGATTTTGACGTCCACACGGTCGTCGATCCGCTGACCGTCAAGGAACACCTGCACATCGATTGACTGGTGCCCGCCGCCCGCGCGGCCGTAGGACTGCCGAGGGATGAACGGCTGCGGAACCTGCACCATGCCCGCCATCGCGGAACTGACATGCCCCGAGCCGGAAATGATCCCATTCTCGAATCCCTTGGCGGTGAACGCACCGAGTTCGTGCATCACCCGCGATGGGGAATGGATCCGCAGCTTCTTCGCCAACGCACCGGTCGCGGCGTTCGCGTACCGGATCATCGCCTTCTCAATCGCCCGGATCTGCGACTCCAGACCCTTGACCATGCCCTGCCCGGCGCGGATCCCGATGTCGTAGAAGTCGCCCGCAACGGTCGCGCCGACGTTGTCGCCGATGCGGTGCAACGAGACCTGCGTTGCGTTCAACTGCTTGATCTGCGCCGGGTTCGCCTTCGCCAAAGCGGCAGCGGTCACCCCGCCACCATCGACGCCGGCCGCCGCGATGGTGTTCAAAGTGTCCTTCGACAACCCCAACTTGCGGAGCTTCACGATGCTGACGTTGAACGCCTGCGCCTTCGCGATGTCGTACTGCTGACCCTTCAAAATCGTCGCGAAACTGTTGCGGGTATCGGGGTGTCCGAGGATGCCGGAGTCGAACCCGGCGACGGTGCCGGAAATCCCAGACATCATGCTCGACCGGCTCGACTGCAACGCGGAAAGGTTTGTGCTGGCCGTGGCCAGCGAACCGCTCAACCGGTCCACCTGAGCCGCGTAGGACTGCTGCACCCGGTAGGCGTGCTGCTGCGAGGTTTGGAACCGCTCCGCCGCTGAGGCTGCCGCGTCGTAGGAGATGCGGGTCCGCTGCGCCAGCTTCCATTCCCGGTCGGCCTTGGCCAACGCCAGCCGGTCAGAGGCGGCCATCTTCGCGTTGACCCGGCTGATCGACTCGATGCGCGCCTCGTCGGCCGCCAGCTTGCCTGCCGCCGCCCCCGCGGGGGTCGACTGCTGACGTGCCTGCGCGACAGCCAATGCCCTGGTAGCTGCGAACACACGGGCCTGGTCGGTCACTCTGGTGCGCGCCGTCGTTTTCCGAGTCTCCGTCTCCTGCATGGCCAGGGCAGCGGTGAGCCTGTCCTGCGCCTTCGCTGTCGCGGCGGCCCGAGCTTGGTAGATGGCCCTGTTCTGCGCGGGCACCTTGGCGAGATCAGCGTTCATGATCTCCTGAGCGGCGCCGAGGTTGAACGCGGCGTTCCCGCGGTGGTCGCGGCCTGTCTGCCGGATTACGTTCAGGTTGTCCCAGGCTGTGTTCTCCAACGCCCGCTTGTCCGTCGCGGCGGTACGCGCATCGGTGACCGCCTGCGCGATGTCGGTCAGCGCCTGCACCACGTTCGCCAACTCCGGGCCGACCGTCGCGGCGGTACGCCCCGACAACGCCAACGCGGAGCCGACAACACCACCGTTCGCGTACCCGTTGATCGCGTGGAGCAGATCGAGGTGCTGCGACGTAGCCGCCGAGTTCACCACAAACTCGCCGTTCGACAACCGCGCATTGATGCTGTCCGACCTCGGGCCGCCAGGACCGGAGACATAGCCGCCATCGGCGTAGGCGCCGTAACCACGGGCCCCGAAACTCACGTAGCCGCCGTAGGTGGCGTTGATGTAGTTGTACCAGGCGCGCATCTGCGACTCGGGGTCGTAGATGTTGGTGTTGAATCCTGGGTCGGCGTAGCGGTTGAAGGTGTCGGGGATGAACTGCAGCAGACCGACCGAGGGGTGCCCGTTGATGGCGTTGATGTCGGTGCGGTTGATCGCGGCGGGGTTGCCGGACGACTCACGCGACATCTGGTTGAGCATGACCTGAACGGAGGCCAGGTCTTCGTGGTGCGCCGCGGCGACGTGGTTGGCCAGGGCGCGCCACTGCTCGGTGCCGCCGCCGTTGGCCACCGGGATAGCCCCGGCCATGCTGCTACTCGCACCCACAGACCCACCCGGACGCTGGTGAAGCTCGAAGTGCATCGGGTCCTTAGTCCCGGTGAAATCCCCGCCCCACAACATGTTGAAACGACGCGCCAAAGCACCAGCAGCCGGCGGGACCTGCCCCGGACCGTTCCCAGGAGTGGACCCGTTCCCGTTCTCCGGCGCGTTCACATCCAACGCCAAACCGTACGAGTGGAACGACTTGGAGCCCGGCGAGTTCACGTTGTCGCGGTTCTCGAAACCCCAATCCTCACCGGGCCGGAAACCGCCGAGGATCATCGGCTCCAACTGCGCCAGGAACGACGACCAGATCGACTCCGTACCCGATGCGACACCAGCGGGGAAGTCGATGCCGTGGAAGGAGAACGGCACGATGTTCTTGCCTACCCCCCAGCCCCACGCTGCGGGGTTTTGGGAGCCGAGCAGACCGGAAGGCCCTATCGACATCATCGCGGCGGCCGCGGCGTTCATCGCAGCGGCGGACTTGTCGGCGTTGGCGTAGATGTTTTTCACTGTGTCGAGCGCGGCGGTGATGTTGCCCGTCTCCGACATTTTGACGGTTGTCTTCTGCCCGCCGACCAGGCCGCCGTTCGCGTAACCCGGCGCGTTGTTGATGTGCTCCAACAGCGGGCGGTGCGTCGCGGTCGCTGATGCCTTGACGACGAACTCGCCGTCCGACAGGCGCGCCGGGATCGAATCTGAGGTCGGCCCACCAGGACCGGACACGAAACCACCCGTGGAGAACCCATGGCCGCCGCCCTTGGTGACGAACGAACCATCGGCCTTGATCGTCGTCGCGCCAGCATTGCCGGCCGCGTCGACCGTCAGGTGCACAGTCTTGTCTTTGATGGCGTCCAGTGCCCCGGCTACGGTCTTGACCGCATCGGAGGCCGCATCGATCGCGGTCAGGTGCGCGGTCCACGTCCCCTTGACCTGGTCGTACTTGTAGAGGACGTCGCCCGCTATCTTCCGAGCGGCTGCCTCATTCGGGGTGAGGAACTTGGCGACCCAGTTGCCGGTGGTCTTGTTGTACACCTCGAACAAGTTCCGCCCGGCCGCCTTCGCCACAGCGAGGTCGGCATTGAACTTCGACGTGATGCTCTTCGGGATCTTCGCAATGTCCAAGCCGTAGTGAGCGATGTCGCCCAGTGCGTCCTTGGTGTGCGCGACGAAGTTCAGGTTGTAATCGCCGGTTGCCTTCTTCGCTGCAGCCGCAACATCCTTTGCGACCTGGATCCGGATATCACCGTTGGACCTGATGAGAGCCGTGGCGTTGGACGCGATCAGACCAATCGAATCAGCGTCCTTACCGGCCTGGACAACGCTCTGCCCCGAGGCGACCTCCTTGTCGATGAACGCCTTCCGCTCATCAGTGAGGTACTTGGTGACCGCCTTAATACCGGCGGCACTGCCCTTCGTCGCTGCGGTCTCGACGTAGATTTGCGCGATACGCTTCGAAGCGGTCTCACCGGACTTCTGCTGGCTGTCAAAGATGTTGCTGGCCGTCTGGGCCAGCGCGTCGTTGGCCGCCGCGAGATCCCGTTGCTTTGCAGCAGTCTCAGCGGCGTTCTTACCGGCGCCCTTGACCTGCTGCCCGACGTTCTGCTGAGCGGTCGCCGCTGCATCAGCGGCCTTAGTCGCCGCCTGCTGCGCCAAGTCGACCTTGGCCTGGGCCGCTGCCTGCTGCGATGCGGAAGCGGTAGACGCCGAGCCGACACCGGACTGCGCAGCGGCGGCCTTGTTGGCTGCGGTCGTCGCTGCCTGCTGCGCCAAATCAACTCGGGCCTGCGCCGCGGCGAGCCCCGCGGCCGTGGCCTTCCCAGACCCCTGCATCTTCTGCAGGGCCGCCTCAGCAGATGCCAGATTGCCCGCAGCGATCGTCGACTTGTCTTGTGCCGCGGTGATCTGGGCTTGGCTGAGCGTCGCACCGCCCTGCAGTTTCTGCAGGGCAGCCTGCGCCTTGGCCAGATTGTCGGCGGCGATGGTCGACTTGTCCTGCGCAGCGGTTGCCTCTGCTTGAGTGCCGACGTGACCGGTCCGAGCGGTATCCAACGCCGCCTGAGCGGCGACCACCGCCGCTTTCTTTGTGGCACGGTCCCGGAACGCCGCACCGACCGCATCGATGGCGGCGGCGTCGGCGTAAATCGTCTGCTTCGTGGTGACCTTGTTCGGGTCGACCATCGCGAACCAGAACAGGCTGGCCAGGGTCGTCGCATCCTGCATCGTCTGCTTCAGATGATCAAAGGCGTCCTGAGCGTCGGTGGTGTACTGATCGACACCCTTCGAATCCGGGGTGATGTTGATACCTGCGACGGTGGAGGCGAACGCCTTGTAGGAAGCCTGAGCGGTGCCGATCGGGTCGGTCAGCTTGCCGACCGCGGTGGCAGTTTTGGCCAACGACGCCGACGCGGCCCCGGTCGCCGTTGTCAGATCGTCAACTGAGTTGGAGCTGTCCTTGGCCGCAGGGGCGATACCGCTGATCGCCGCGGCATTCTCTTTGGCCTTTGCAGTAGCGTCGCCCTGAATATTGACCAAACCCTGATAGGCGCCGTGCTGCTGATCCAAAACCTTCAAGTTGGCGTCCGCCGCCATCGCAGACGTGTTCATAGTCTCGATGCCCTGGTTATTGGTATCCGTACCTGCCTTGCGGATCGCCTCAAGTCCTGCCCGCTGCTTCTGGTAAGCGGACTCCACCTTGGTGGATGCGCCGGGAACGCTGAGCATCCCATCGACCAAATCGCGGGTACTGACGCCCGCCACGTGCAACTGGCTCGAATAGGCCGTCAGGTCTGTTGAGTCCTTGCCCCACTTCGCGCTCTGCAGTTGCGCCAACGCCGTCTTGCGGACGTTCTCGTCGATCTGGCCGTTGGATGTCTGGAAGGCGTCAGCCAAACTCTTGACGGCATCACTGTGATTGCTGGCCGCATTAGCGGCACTATTGTCCCCGCTGATCAATTGCGGCAGGAAGGATAGGAATGTGGTGACGGCTGTGATGGCCAGACCAACAGGACCACCGAACGCTGACAGCAGACCCTTGCCGATGCTTCCGATGGCGGTGTTCATCACGGCGCTGAACCGCGAAATCCCGGTCATGCTCTGCAGATAATTTACCTGCTGCCCGAAGGATCGAATCCCATCGGTGGTGGCCCTTATCGTGCCGCCCAGGGTGGCGTTGAAGATCGACGTCAGCGGCCCCTTGAGCACCTTGAAGGCGAGTAACGCGGTCACTGCGGTCGTCGCCACCGGGCCCAGGCCGGAGAACCAGCCGATCGCGTTGCCGACAAGTTGGCCCACAGGTGCAATAAATTTTAGAACCGCCTCAAACCCGCGGCCCACACCAACGAGCACGCCGCCCAGCTTGTCGACGCTGCCGTTGCCAGCTGCGGTCTTGAAGAAGTTGCCGATCGCATCGGCAACTGGCTTCACGTAGTCGACGGCAGACTTAAACCCGCGGCCCAACGAACCCACGAACGTCGAAACATAGGGCGCAGCGGTGGTAACCAAAGCTTTAGCGCCGTCGATCAGCGGCTGGAAGAACGTCGCCAGCTTCGAGAACCCGCCACCGATCGCCGGGCCAGCGAGGAAACCAGCAACGATCGGGATAGCGCGGGAAACACCGTCCATCGCACGCTGCAACGCCGGGGAGAACTTCTCACCCAACGTCACCTGCGCAGTCTCCAACTGGTTCTTCACGTTCAGCAGCGAACCACCCAATCCCGACATCTTCGCCGTCGAGAACGAGACAACACCTGCGCCGTGATCAATCGCGCCGTACATAGCGGTGTACGCCTTGGAGCCCTTCTCTGCGTAGATCCCCGCCGCACGCATGCCTTGAACACCGAACGCCATTTTCGTGGCCGACTCGAACGCGGCAGGCGAGAGTCGCTTGTGCGCCGCAGACAACTGGTTGATCAGCGGGACCATGCCCTCGAAGCGGCCGTTGGCGTCGAACCCGACGACGCCCAGCTCGTGCATGGCGTCGCGGGTCTTTTTCGTCTGGGGATTCAGCCGTAGCAGAACGTCGTTGAGGTTCGTGCCGGCGATAGAACCCTTCTCACCCGACTGCCCAAGAACACCGAGCGCCGCGCTGGTATCCGTCAACGTCATGCCCAGCGCATGGGCCTGCACGCCCGTGTACTTCATGCCCTCCGCGTAGTCGGTGATCTCACCGGCAGACGCAGCCGCAGTGTTCGACAGAATATCGGCTACCTTGCCCGCTTTGTCCGCACTCAGCGAGAACATGTTCAGCGCCGACGTCTGAATACCCGCTGCGACACCAACACTCACTGTCGCCGCGGACGCCAACTGCAAGGTGCCCTTCGCTGCAGCGAACGAGCTTGAGACGCTCAAGCCACCCTTGGCGAGTTCCACCAGAACCTGCGCGGCATCGGCAGCCGATGCACCAGCGATGGTGACATCACCGCCAAGCTTGATCGCCAGATCACCGGCTTCCTTCATCTTGGCGTTCGACTGCGCCGTCGTTTCGCCAACGGTCTGAGTCACGGCCCCGAAGGTCTTGAGCTGTGTTTCGTAGTCCGCGGTCTGCGTGAACGTCGACTTCACCGCGGCGCCGATGCCGGAAAACATCGATTGAACCGCGTTACCGGCGAGGTTGCCGGCGAGGTTGCCGCCGACAATGTTGCCGAACAACCCGCCGCTGCCACCGCCGTGGGAATCGCCTGAACCACCCACATCGGGGCGGTGCGGGACAGGGCCAAGTGGGATCGGTGCGCCGGCAGCAGCTCTCAGACGCGCTAAATCGGCCTGCAAGTCTCGGATCTGGTTCTGCATGGCGTGACCGCCAGCAAGGCCGCCAGGAGGAAATGCAAGGTCCCGCAGTGCCGACGAAAACGCGTGAATATCGCGGATAGCCCCGGTGGGGAGATTCAACCCAAGTAGCGCCCGCCCGGCTCGTTCGGCAGCGGTCGTGATCCCCTCGAAATGAGGGCGGATAGCGACAGCAGCAGCACCCAACTTCTTCACCGAATCGGCGGAGGTGTTCATCGACGCGATGAACCTTTGAGCATCGCTGCTCAGAACCACGCGTACAGACCGATCCACCATTCGGGCCACCACCTTTCGCGGCGCCTGCGGAATGCACCGATCCTAACTCTTAGTTTAGCCTGTATTTGTCAAATCAAATTTGTGGCAGATCTTCTCCGGGCGCGCTCCAACGATTTCATCTGGCGGATACCGACCTGCTCAAGCCGCTCCCAATCCGGGGCATTCGGAGACAGTCGCCGGCCGAATCCATTCTGAATCGCCCATGCGCATGTTGCGAGCAGCCACCTTGCAGCTGGGTCGCCCGATTGAGAAATGAAAGCGATCTGTCGGTCAGACTCCCCAACGAGATGGGCGGCCACCCAGCAGCCGCACAGCTCGGCATTCGACCATGTCGGATGATCCCAGTCCTTCAACTCCGGCGGAATACCCGCCCGGTCTTCATGCGGCGATTCCTGAACACGGAGGCGCATTACAAGACCACCTTTCGGAGCCGGCGGGGGCGATTGATACCAAGCTCCGATAGTCGCGCCCAGTCGGTTCCGCCATATTGACCCGGGAGTTCCAGATTATTCATCGCTGCCCAGTGCTGCGCCGCTGCGGAGAACCTATGGAAAGGGCCACGATCACCCAGTGGAATGAATCCCAACTCTCGGCCGAGGTGCTGCCTGCACCAAGCCTGAAATGCGCCCGGAGTAGCCCAGGCTGCAGCATCATGATCAAGCAATTCCGGCGGCACCTGGTCCACTGCGACAGAAGGAGGTTCGGCTGGCCGGCGAAGGCGGGCCATCAGCGCGCCGCCCTGAGAGCGGCGCGCTTTTCATCGTCCGTCTGGTGGCCGCGCCACCTCGCGGCGGCTGCCCGCTTAGCGCGGGTGGTCTGAGCTGTCGGGACAACATCGCCGTATTCGTCAGGCAAGGACAGCGCAGCCAGGAGCCGGTGAAGCACCACCCGCTGACCACGGGACTCGGTCAATCCTGGGTTTACCACCTGTTGACCAGCGGATCCAGTGACCATCACACCGTCAGCGGCAACCGCAAGTGCCAGCCGATCGAGATCATCGAGGGTCCTGCATACTTCCTTGAGAATCTCGTATTCCGCCCCGGTTTGCTCGAATCGACTGGTCGTTGCACGCCAAAATTTCCGGCCCCGCGCAGCGAGATCCGATGGTGCAGAGATCTTTTCAGTCACTTTCAGTCACCATTTTCGGAGAATTGAGTGCTAAGCAGCCTCTCAACTGCGCGGGACCTAACCCGCGGTTTCGGGCCGTGCACGCAGAGTCACGGGGCAGTGGCCACCCCCTGTAACTGTTTGTGATGGGCCGATAGCGACGAAAGGCGGTCATCACTCGGTGTTGAGCTCGCCGGTTGCTATGTCGAACCCGCCTGACAGGCGGAACTGTCCAGGCGCCGGCAGGCCTCGGCCGCCGAAGTTGGGGGGTGCAGGCGTTTCTTCGACGTCACCGGCCTCGGCCGCGAGCCGGTCGATGATGCCGCGATTCTGCGGCAGTTCGCCCGGGAGCGAGATCCCGGTTGTCATCTCTCGCAGCAGTCGGCCGGCTGCAGTTGCGGCGGTTGCCTCCTGCAGGTTCATCGAGATCAACTCGTCGACGTCGCCGGCGTCGGCTGGCATGACGTGACAGTACTGGTCCACCGTCTGTTGGAACCCCCGCTCGAAGGCGCGGCCCAGCAGCGCCCGGGCCATTGTGGTGTCGCCCGACTGGACCGCTGATTGCAGTAGCGCAGCCGCCTCGGCGTCGCTGCCGATGCGTGACGCCCGATCGCGCGCATCCCTGTGCAGCATCACTGTGGCAGCGTCTTTCGCGTCGTACTGGGTCATCCCAAATAGCCGCGACTCTGCACTGCGACGCGCCTTCGCCATATCGGCAGCGTCGCCAGCCTTGAGCGCGGCGGCCTTGGTGTCGGCCCTGACGTACGCCTGCGCTATCAGCCTTTTCTTGCCGTCATCCGATAGGTTGCTGTTCGCCCGCGTAGCCTTGATTGTTTCGTTCAACGTCGCGTTGATGTCCGCATAATCTTCTCGGGTTGCCATCGATTGTTCCCTTTCACGCTGCTCTGTTTTCTCGGTACATTCGGTATGCCTCAACGCTCGCTCGTGCTATCTGCCATCGACCGTCGACCTGTTGCGCCGGCAGTTTGCGCGTTGCTATCGCTGCTCTGACTGCTCTGTCAGATATGCCGAGCAACCCTGCTGCTGTTCCTGTACTGACCCATTGTCGCAAAGGTTCCGCTAACGGATCTGGAATGCTTCCGATTTCGGTAAGTCGCCACGCTTTGGCGGCCTGGGTAATGGCCATCAAGACGTCATCAACTTCATGGTCGATTCCGCGGACCTGTGCACGCGCAAGGTCGAGTCGGTATCGATCGTTCAGCCAGGCGGCGACCGCGATCGGTACGACGATAGACGGACCATGCAGATACTCGACCCAGCCTCGCGCGGTCACTTCCGACGCTTCTTCCTGCGCTCTGCCCGCGATGGTCGAATGGACGCATCGGTTACATCCGGCAACATTGACTCGTCGATCGGCTGATTGGTCGCCAACTGGCGAAGTAATTCTCTGATCGCCAACCCTTCTCTTTCAACAAGCGGGATGTTCGCATTGAGCAGTTCTGCAAGCGTCGCGATCGCGAACGCCATGACGCCGGCCCCAGCAGGTCCGGCTTCCTCTACCTTCGTGCTGATCTGATCGATGACTGCGTCGTAGCTATCACCCAGCAGTGCGCATTGTGCGGCTAATTCCACACCGGCCTGTTTAGTCTGGTGGATGTCCATGTTGTCGGTCACTGCTGGCCCGCCCAATATGCGAGCGCGCTGACCATGTCATCGCGGCCAGTGGCCTGGTGGTAGATCCGACTGCGCTGCCTGCCGCGGGCCACCCATTCCGCAGGCAATTTCATGGCACCGGTGCCGGCAGTGGCAGCGTGCGCCTTGAGCTCGGCCTCACTCACTCCGAGCAGCAGAGCTAGTTCGCGGCTGCTCACCATCGGTTCGCCCTGGTCGTCGGTCGGTCGGTTCTTCATGCGGATTCCTCCTGGTCAAAAAGTGGGATGTTTTTGGTGATCTGCTTCGTGCCGGGGGTGCGGTCTTGGCCGCCCCAGACGCCTACTTTCATGCCGATGGCGGTGGACGCTGTACCGCACTCCGCGAGGATGGGACACCCGCCGCAATGGCCGACCGCGTAGCTGCGGTCGTCCGCTGACTCGCTGATCCACTCGATCCGATCGGCGCACGGCACGGCGCCGGCGGTTCGAAGGGCAGCTTGGAAGGCGTTCCAGGCCCCGCGGCCGCGTTCTGGTATCGGCACAATCCACGACATCAGCGGTCACCTCGCGGCTGGGACAGCTCAAGCCAGAGTCCAGCCGCCGTCGCGGTGGGCATGCGCCGTGTGAGGTAGTGGCCGCACACATCGCACCGTTGAGTGAAGGGATCTGTCGTCGGGATCTTGACCGTCAGGGATCGGCATCCGTCGCAATAGGTCCTGGGCGCGTTAATCACGCTGCACCCTTCGCGTTATTCGCGTTATTCGCGGTTCCCACCAAGTGGGGGTGGTTCTGCGTATTACGCGAATTCCGCGTAGGTGTCAGCTTGGGATGGGTGACGTAGGTCGGGCTTGGCTTACGGCCTGGTCCGGCCCTGTCGACCGGTGGAACCAACCAGAGCCACCCCGTCTCGACGAGCAGGTCAAGTGCGGGTTGCATGTCTTCTGTCTTGGCGAAGCGGCTGCGAACGTGATCGCGGTGCAGATCTCGAACGGTGAAGGTTTCCAAGACCTTGGCACTCACAACTTCCAAGACTGTCCGAGCGTCAGCGGTGACGGGATCGGCGTGCATCGCCTCAAAAGCGCGGACGGCATGGTCTGTGAAATATTCCGCCAGCTCGATCGCGTTGTCCATGGTGGCCAAGCCGATGGACGTTCGCCACCCGTTGTTGGGGTTCGCCGCGAGGTGGAGCAGTCCAGCTATCCGCACGGTCGCACCGGCTAGTTTGTTGGCCCAGTCGGCGAGGTGATGCAGGTCCGAACCTGGGCCCAGTCGGTTTTCCGTCTGCTGCGACAAGGCGAGCAGCGATTCAAGTGCCTCGGGCGTCAATGTGACGATGGCCGGATCAGTCCAGCCAGCTAGTGTCACTGCAAGGTTCTTCACGGTATCTGCGTAGGTGGTCGCGGTGTCGGCGCCCACAGGATCGGGGTCAACCTTCCGCCGACCGACCAGGCTCAACGGCAGGCAGTAAAGGAACCGCGCCAACAGGCCGCGGCCGCGCATTACCGGGTTCCGGGCCACTGTCGCGAGCACCTGCGGCTGAATCATGATCGAAACTGTCAGCGCAGGCCGGTTGACGAACTCTGACGATCGGCCCTTCCGATCGATGCGGAGCCGGTCGCCCGCATGGCCTTTCAGCCAGACATCAAGATTTGGAACGTTGCCCGAGTAGCGGCCGGCGATGACGTCGAAGATGCCACCCTCGGCGGAGATGATGGCCAGCCGGCCGAACTGTTCGGCCAGGAGCGACCCAGCGGCTTCGGGTGTCACGTCATCGGCCAGGATCCTGGGCATCGCGGGAATGATGATCGCCTCAGCCGTCATGTCCGACGCGATCGCATCGGCGAGCAGACTGTTTCGAGTGTCGGCGTCAGCGTTGCCGGCGATCGCCTTCGCCCGGTCGGCAGCTTTTCGCGCGACTTCCTTGGTCGTCACCGCTTCGGCGATCTCACCACGGGCTGATTGGGTCAGCTGCTCTTCAGCGTCGATCAGTGGCGCAGTGAGTACGGCCTGGACGGCAGACTTTCGTTCGCCTGGTCCAGCCACCGTTGCGGTGTACAGGTTGCAGGGCTCCCGCCAGCCCGGTCGAGCCTCGACCTCCACCCTGCCACCGGCGCACGCCGCGAGTACCGCCAGCACCGTCGTGCCGGGCATCGCCGGGTCAGTCTGGGTGAAGCGGGCCACCTCAAAGACCATCGAGCGGAACGGCTCCGGAAAGGTATGAATAGGGAACGCTGGCCGAGCATGTTGCTTGGTCAGAGGGGAAGGGTCGGCGGCGATCCATTCCTGAGTAACCTCATATCTTTCGATCATGCGACCGCCGCCTTGATCCGGGCGACCGCAGCTGCGAGGACGCGTACCTGTTCGTCCGCCACCTGCTCAAGCTCCTCCGCCGACGCAGCGTCGGCGACCCGTCGTAGCTCTGCACTCACTGCTCGGATGGTGCGCCGGCCGGATGTTTCGACAACAGCAGCGGCGTACCAGGTTCCGGAGAGCGGTACGGGTGCCGTGGCGACCGTTTCAGCCAGCCAGCCAGCCAGGGCAAGACGCGGCGCGCCATCGGCGAGCAGGCCGTGCCGCCGGGAGAATTGCACGACGGTGATCTGATCGACCGGGACGTCGGCGGCTACCATGCGCCGCAGTACGTCGTCGACGAACCTGCACTTCGGGTCCGACAGATCGCTCGGGCGATAGGCGGCCAGCATCACCGCCAGAATGTCGCGTGTCGCCAGGACAGCCGCGCCGATCAGCGCTTGCTCATCCGTCGTAATTGAGGTTGGGGTGATCTGATCGACCGATGGATCGGCCACGGGTGGGACGCTTCGAAGTACGCTTGTCATGGTTGAGGTGGTGTTCCTTTCCTGTTGGCCCCGGACCTCCTGCGCGTGGTGGCAAGATGGAGATCCGGGGCCGAGGTTTTCATTCGGGAAGTCGGGTCCGGCATTCGTTGAGGGGCAATTGATCTGCGTCGGCGGCATACATGTCCACGACGGTGATCACTGGGCGGTCGCCTGATCGAAGGCGGTGAGAACCTCGGCCAGGGCCTTCTGGAGGTCGTCGCTCGACGCGGTGATCATCGCGCGCGCATCGTTGATCGACAGCACCTCACCCTCGAAACTGCCCGGGATGTGGATGGTGGCCGGCTGGCGAACCACCGAGTAGGTCCGCGACTCCGTGTCGTACTCGAGCTGATCGGTTTGAGTGAGCGTCACCGTGCCACCGCCGTGGACCGCAACACGCTCTGCGTAGAGGCATCCCAGGTCGAAGGTGGGCTCGTCGTCCGCCCAGGCCGGCGGCGACCACGTCGCGAGCGGAAGACTCTGCTCGCCGAACGGCTGCGGATACAACTCGCCTCGCTCAGCGGCAGCGAAAATCTCAGACGGTTTTGCCCAGCCGAGTTCATGCACCGCGGCGAGGTCGGTCATCCTGAACGGCAACGCGCCGTCGAGCTGGCGGTACACCTTGACCCGGGGGGTACCGATCAGTTCGGCGAAGCTCTCGGGCGTGTGGTTGTGCCGCTGGACGAGGTCCGCGACGACTGCGGCGACGTTACGGGTGAGCTGCTTCTCGGTGGTGCGAACTTCGGCAATACTGGACATGGTGATTCCTTCCGGTCTGACGGATGGGGTCGTCGCGCCCGGTCTGCTGGTGAGACAGCGGCCGGGCATCTTCGTTGTTGCGACCTTTGTGGTCACGGTCATGCGGCGGGCGAACGATCAGAGGTACTGCACCGAACCCGGGATTCGATCCATTCGTTCAGGTCCGACGCCCTGTACCGAACAGCTCGCGAGCTGACCTTCACAAACTTCGGCCCGCGCCCGGTGTAGCGCAGCTGGGCGAGAGCGGCTGGCGAGTACCCACCGAGCAGACGGCCGGCTTCGACCGGAGTGAGCAGTTCGGTTGACATCAGATCCTCCTGATCCTCATCCACATCGACGTGATGCGGTGTGAGATCAGAGTGCACGCCAGATCATGTTGTGTCAAGTCCACATCACGTCGATGCTGCATACTGTCGGAATGACTCCACAAGAGAAGGTGCCCAAGAATCCACTGGGTCCAACTGGTGAGACGGTTCGGGCGAACGTGAAGCGCCTGCGCGAGGGCCAGAACATGGCGTATGCGGAGCTGTCCCGCAACCTTGCCGGGATCGGCCGACCGATCCCCGTGCTAGGTCTCAGACGAATCGAGGCCGGTGAGCGCCGCGTGGACGCTGACGATCTGCTCGCCTTGGCAATAGTTCTCGGCGTTCATCCGAACGCATTGCTGTTGCCTCCGGTTAGCGGCCACGACCTGTTGGCCACTGCGACCGGGACTAAGTACATGCCTTCTGAAACGCTGTGGGACTGGGCATCCGGAGAGCAGCCATTAGGTTTTTGGGATCCGATGTGGAAGGTAGAGGGTCAGCAACCACCGGAAGGCGAGAGCCGAATCGATCACGCACGCAGGGTTTTCCAGCTTCGAGCGCTTCCGAAAGCGTTCCTAGAAGATGGCACTCCTAATGCCGGCAAACTAGTCGTACCCGCGGACGGAGATGTCGATGGCAACAATTGAGAAGTACCACCTCGCCGGGCCAAAGGATGCAGATGGCAAACCCATTCTTGACAAGGATGGCAAGAACCCGAAGGTTGGCGATCTGCGTTACCGGGTTCGTTACCGAACACCTGGCCGGCGGCAGACCGACAAGCGCGGCTTCCGGACCAAGCGGGAAGCGCAGATGTTCGCGGCGACCGTCGAAGTGTCGAAGGCCCGGGGCGAGTTCATTTCGCACTCAGCCGGCCGCGGCACCGTTGGCGAAGCGGTTGAACTGTGGAGTGAGGGCTGGGCTGATCTGTCTCCGTCAACGGCGGAGCGGTATCGGGGAATCATCCGCAAGCACATCGCTCCGAAGTGGGGGACTGTGGCACTGGCTGATGTCGTGACCAGTGATGTGAAGGCCTGGACCGCGAACTTGATCAACAGCGGGTTGGCGGCAGCGTCTGTCCGGAAGGTTCACCGGGTGCTGTCGCTCGCCCTGGACCTGGCCGTCGAGGACAAGAAGCTGGCGGTCAATCCCGCGGGCAAGGTGAAGATCGCCCGGCCGAAGATCGCCCCGCGGCGGTACCTGACCCACAAGCAGGTCGACCTGCTGGCGACAGCCGCGGGCGAGTTGGGCCGTCCGGTGATCCTGACCCTGGCCTACTGCGGGCTGCGGTGGGGCGAGTTAGCCGCGCTGCATGTGAAAGACGTCAACTTGTCGGCAGCGAAGGTCCGGGTCCGGGAGTCGGTGACCGAGGTCGGCGGGAAGCTGCAGTGGGGCGACCCGAAGACGCACCAGCACCGCACGGTGCCGGTTCCCGCGTTCCTGGTTCCGCTGCTGAAAGAGAGGGTCGACGGCCGCGGCCCGGACGATCTGGTGTTCCCGGCCGCCAGCGGGGGAGTGCTCCGGTATCGGGTGGCGCGCCGGTCGTGGTTCGACCAGGCGGTGTTGGCCTCCGGCTGTCCGGACGGCTTCCACCCGCACGAGTTGAGGCACACCGCGGCGAGCCTGGCCATCAGTGCCGGGGCGAACGTGAAGGCCGTCCAGAAGATGCTGGGTCACGGGTCGGCCGCCATGACCCTCGACACCTACAGCGACCTGTTCCCGGACGATCTGGACGCGGTCGCGGTGAGCTTGGATCGCGCCCGCTCTCAGGCGATTGTGGGCACCAGTGTGGGCACGGACGCAAAAGGGCCGGTTCAGTCGAAAGACTGAACCGGCCCTGACCTGCTGTATTGCTCCTGTGCCCCCGGCAGGATTCGAACCTGCGCACCCGCCTCCGGAGGGCGGTGCTCTATCCCCTGAGCTACGGGGGCGCGAGGTGGAACTCTACCGCACCGACGTCGGCGTCTCGCCCATCCGGTCGCC
>JAABUV010004361.1_pt1 | contig 16999 bp, 24 predicted proteins | sample 5559971 | NCBI WGS metagenome assembly JAABUV01 (sample SAMN10711881, study PRJNA513362) | rock metagenome | isolation source: Antarctica rocks | place: Antarctica: Victoria Land, Knobhead nord | collected 2015-12-19
GCGGGCTTCCAGCTGCGCGGCCAGCTGGCCGCGCTGCTGCAGCACGGCGTGGAGGCGCGCGCCCGGCGCGCGCTGCGCAGCGGTCCCTCGCATCTTGCATGTATCTCCTCAGACGGCCTGCATGTCAATTTCTTTGCACGTGTCCTTAGAAGTGTGTGTGGTGGCAACCACACACATGGCAACCAGCCTGTGGCGGTTGCCATGCCGCCTGTGTGCCTCCGTGGAGGACACGAAGTCGATCAAGCGCCCCTGGTCATCGTGCGGCGGCGCCCGCGCACGGCCTGCCGGAGCGGCGCCATGAGCGCGGGCGGCAACCGCGCGGGCGGCTGCGCGCAGGTGGCGGGGCCGCTGGACGACGCGGCGGTCGCGGGCTGGCTGCTGGCGCCTGCCGCGGAGCGGCCGGCGACGGCGCGCGCGCTGCAGGAGGCGCACGCGCCGGGCGCGCGCGCGCGCATGCCGCCGCTGGCGCGCGCCGCTGTGAGCGCGGCGTGCCGCGGCGCGCTGCTGGCTGCCGCGCTGGCGCCCGCGCTGCGCGCGCTGCTGCAGGCCGCCGGCATGCTGCAGGCGCGCGCGCGGCGCCGCCACGACCAGGCCGCGCCATGCTCATACCAGGAACACAGCGGGTTGCGTGTTTTGCGCAATGCAGATGCGCGGAAGCGCTGACTGGCCAACCCTGGCCAATCTTAGCCAACCCTGGTCAACCCTGGACCACCCTGGCCAACCCTGGCCAACCCTGGCCGCGCGCGCAGGTGTATGAGGGCGTGGAGATGCCGCTGCTGCGCGTGCTGGCGGCCGCGCAGGCGCGCGGGCTGCCCGTGCGCGGCGCCGCGGCCGCTGCGCAGCTGCGCGGCGCCGAGGCGGCCGCCGCGGCCGCGCGCCGGGCCGCCTGCGCGGCCGCCCGCCTCACCATTGACTTCGCCGACCGCCGCAGCCGCGAGGCCGCGCTGGACGCCGCGGGCGTGGGGCTGCTCGTGGCGCCGGTCGGCGGCGACGGCGGCGCCGCCGTTGCGCGCCGGCCCAGGAACCTGCGGGTGCGCCGCCGTGGTCTGCAGATCGCCTCCCGGCACGGGCGTGCGCTGGACTGCAGGACGTCTGCCGTGGCGCCACGCGCCGTATTTGCTGGCAGCGGTGGCCTCGCTGGCCGAGATCCTTTTGCGCGGCGTGCGCTGCGCATGACGTCACCGTCGAAATGCTCTGGCCTGGGGCAGCGGTGGAGCGGACGCCAGATGCAGGCGCCAGGCTGGGCGCACCCGTGGCCGCCTTTTGCGCGCGCGCACAGCCACCGCCACCGCCAAGGCTGCATAGCACTGTCATGATGTTGCTCATCCACCTGGTGCAGTGACGCCGCGGCCACGCGCCGCCCGGCCGCGCAGGCCCGGCTGGCGGAGGTGCAGGCGGGCGGCGGCGCGGGCGAGCGCGGCGCGGCGCTGCTGCGGCACCTGCTGGAGGCGGACGCGCTGCAGGGCGTTGCCGACGCGCTGCGCCGTATGTTGCAGGACGCGCGCGGCGCGCCCGCGCTGCCGAGCGCGGCCTCGTCGCCGCCAGACCCTGCAAGCCCCGGCACCCAGGCCGACGGGCCGGGCGGCCGCGGCGGTGCGGAGTGCCTGCAGGCGCGCAGCGGGCCGGCGTGCGGGCTCAGGGCGAGCCCGCCGGCCGCGTGCAGCGCGCCTGGCGGCCAGGCGGCAGCGGAGCGCCCTGGCCTCCAGGGCGCAATCGGCGCCCTGCGGCCGCCCTCCGCGCCCGGCTCGCCGCGCGCGCCGAGCTCCGCCAGCGCGCCGGGGCCGTCCGGCCCGGGCGCAGCGCCCGCCGCGGCGTCCGCGCGCCCCGACGGCGACGCGGGCGCCGGGCTGCGCTGGCACCTGGCGGTGGACGCGGCGTGGGGCTATGGCGAGCTGGCGCCGGCGGACGCCGCCGACGCGGCGGTGCTCGGCTGCGCGCTCGCGCCCGCGGCCGCGGGCCTGGCCCTGGCCGAGAGCGACCTCGAGCGGGAGCTGCTGGGCGGCGTGCTGGCGCCGCAGGTGCGCGCCGCAGCGGCCCGCTGCCTGTGTTGGCCGGGCATGAGCCGGCGGTTGCACCCCTAGTGCGCTCCTGCTATTCTGCGCATCCATGGCAGCCGCGCGCCCGGGGCCCCGGCGCGCCACGGCAGGTCGTCACGCACACCACCAGCCGCTTGCCGTGGAGCAGCAAAGCAGCAATCAGATGATGATCCTATCCGCATGCTCCGCACGAGCGTGCGTGCTCGCGGCGCAGGATGCGCTAGGCTCGCCGGTGGCGGCGCTCATGGGGGAGCGCGGGCCGCTGGTCCGCGGGACGCTGCTGCAGCTGCTGCGCCCGCCCGCCGCCTGCCCGGGCGCTGCGGCCCCGCTGCACGCGCGGGTCGCGCTCCCGGCCGCGGCGCGCCTGCTAGCGTCCGGCGGCGGCGGCGAGGCCGGCGGGGCCGCGGCGTGCGCGGCCGAGGCCGCGCTGCTGCCGTGCGCCGCGGTGCGGCGCGTGCGCGAGGAGGGCGCCGGCCCTGCCGAGCGCGGCAGCGGCACCTGGGCCGCCTTCAGCTGGGCGTCCGGGCGCGCGGTGGGCGGCGCGCCGCGCCCGCCGCCCGCACGCGGCGGCGAGCCCCCCGGCCGCGGCGCCGCCGCCGCGCGCTTTGCGAGCGCGGCGGGCGGCGCGGCGGGCGCCTGGGCGGCCGCGCGCGGCGGGCTCTGGGCCGCGCACACGGCGCGCGGGGCGCTGGGATGCGCCGGCGGCCGGGCCGCCGTGCTCGTGGCCTGCCGCCTGGAGCATGCGGAGCTGGCGGCGCTGGCGCATCTGAGCGGCTGCGGCGCGCTCGCCGGCTGCCTGGCCGCGCCCGACCCCGTTGCTGCGGTCGCCTCGCTGTGGCTGGCGCGCCCTCGGGCCCCCCGCATCGAGGTTGTGCGCCATGCATGGTCCCAGCGCCCCCGCATGCCGCTGTGCTAGCTCATCCTTGGCACGCCTGGGCGTGTGTCGTGTGTCGAGATGCTTGAAGGGGACGGAAGTGCGTGTCATGCAGGGCCAGGGGCCATGTGCCCTGTCCACTTTTGACCCAGGACAGAGGAAGGACAGAGCGAAGAGCCAGGGCAGACATTGCCCCACTCGCGAGTCTGCAATACATGGTTAGCATGGCAGGTGCGCTCGCAGGCCGGAGGGGCAGCCGCGTCGGGCGAGCAGCGGCATCGCGCAGCGCTCGCGCTCTGCGCACTGGCGAGCGGCGGCAGCCGCGGGCGCCTGGCCGTGCAGCTGGGCATGCCGCGCGCGGCCGGCGCCGCCCTGGTCGCGGGCCTGCTGGCGGCGCTGCCGGGCGTGGCGGCCTGGTGGGCGGCCGAATGGGGTGCCGCGGCGGCGCGCGGCTGGGTGGCCAGCGCGGGCGGGCGCCGCTGGCCGCTGCCCGGCGTGGCGCGCATGGCGCCGCGGGCGCGCGCCCTGCCGTGCCCTTCCTGGCCCCCGCTCCCGCGCACGCCCAGCACTCCTGCTCTACCGCTTTGGCAGCTTGACGAGGTGTCTCGTCAAATTCCGCTGCATTCTAAAGCCACGCTACGATAATTGCCTCAAACATGACCCGCTGAAGATGCAACAGACGCGCTGCGCGAGCGGGCAGCCGCATGCCGATCGTGCGGCACGGCGAAGTGGTGCGCTGGGTCGCGCGCTTGCCGCGCAAAAGTGACAGGGGCGCACAGGAGGACTGCTTTCATGCACTGAGCCAGCCGCTGGGGTGGCAGGCGCTGGAGGCGGCCGAGCGCAGCGCCTTTGCAGCGGCCTGCCAGGGCACCGCCGCCGACATCTGCAAGGCCGCCTGCCTGGAGGTGGCCGCCGCGCTCGCGGCAGCCTACCCGGACGCGGCGCCAGCGCCAAGCGCAGACCCTGCGCCGGGGCCGGCGCGCGCCCCCGGCCGCACGCAGGACGACGCCGCGCTGCCGCCGCGCATCGTCGCCGCGGTGGGGCATGAGTTGGTGGTGGAGGCGCCTGCTGGGGAGGCGGCGGGCGTGCGCGCGCTGCTGGAGGCGCGGCTGCGGCCGGGCGCGCTCTGCGTAGGCGGCGCGCCGGTCGCCGGCCTGGCGGCGCGCGTGCAGGCTGGGACCAGCCTGCATCCGCTCTGTGCGGCGCAAGAGTGTACATGAGATTTTGCATGGCTTTCGTCGGCGTGTGCGGCCTGCTGTGTCTTTTTGGTAGCACTGACCTGTTCGAGGGTTCTAACAAGGCCTGCGTGCTTGCTTTGCTTGTCACTCACTGTGTGTCTCTGCTCTCAGGCATGTTCAGGCTGCTATAATAGCAGTGCTATCGGTTTTGCTGCTCCGGTGCCGTCCCATGCATGCTGAACACTTGCTAGGTTTCCATGGCCTGGTAGGCTTCCAAAGTTACACAACAACGCCTTCCATCGCGGAGTGATCGCCACTGCTGTCCCCATCCGCCATGGCTTCACAACTTGCTGCGCACACAGCCCCACAAGAGCAGGCGCACCTGCAAGCCTTGCCACACACAGATGCGGAAGATGGCACCCGGCAGCCCCTGCCAGGGGTAGTGTCCCTCTTCCTCACGGGCGCGCACCTTTCCATCCGCAAGCGTCCATCCCAGGACGAAACGGAGCCGCCACGCACTTAGCTCGTGCACACGCACGAGCGCACTCAGCTCACAGGTGTTTTGTGTGGGTGGCAGGCGGCACGCTGGACGCACTGGGCCTGCAGCCGTCGCAGGATGTCTCGCATGATCAGCGCGTGCCGCTGGCGGTCCTGACCCGGGACATCCAGTTCCGCGGCGCAATATCAGACTTCCATGCGCACCGCGCGCTCATCAAGGCCGCCGACTATGACCCGCTCGTGCTGCGCAGCAACCCCGACAACACCTACGGCGACGGCAACAACTTTGAGGCGCGACCCCGCTTACGCACGGACCGAAGCCTCAGGACTGCAAATATGGAGATGTTGCACTTGACCTGCAGCCTACACAAGGCGCTGTCGCGCGCAGCTGGCGGTAACAAGGGCTGCCGCCGACCAGTGGGCTGCTGCAGCCGCCGCGGCAGCTTTGCAGCAGCAGGGCAAGGACGAGGGGGCTGCGGAGGAGGCCCCCGCACACGCCGCGCTGCCACGCAAGCGTCGCGTGCTGCAGCCCAGGCCTTGGACGTGCCTGGTGCGCACCCTGGTGTCGACGGCCCCGCCTGTACGCAGGCCAGCGGCTGCAAGAGACTGCGCCAGGCTGAATACCGGAAACGCTTGCCCATTCACCCAGTTTGGGCTGGCTGCTACAGGGCAGCGATGAGGAGGTGCGAGCGGGCGCCGTGTGCGAGCCTTGCTCGCGCACGCGGGTCCGTGCGCAGCGCGCGCGGCGGCATTTTGGGCGGCCCTGCTCATTTGCCGATCTGCCGGCCGAGGCGCTCTGGGACTCGCCCAGCATGCAGGGCCTCCCGCCGGTCGACCTGGGCCCACTCGTGCAGCGCCGGGAGGTGGATGCTGCGGTTCAGGCGTGCCCTGGCGCACCTGGCTGGCCCACGTGTCCATGCGTCTGCCTGGTGGCACGACCCAGACCTATTTCCAAGTGCAAGTGCGCTGCTTGCCAGCCCCACATACACGCATGTGAATGTTACGAGCTGACCAGGAGGCCGTTTCTCTGGCTGCACATAAGGGAGCGCGAAAGGCCGGGCTCTACTGCTGATTGCCCTGGCCTGTGCGCGCAGAGCGCGCCGGCGCTGCTGGAGGCGCAAGTGCAGGCGACGGGCGAGCCGCTGCGGCGCAACTACAGCCAGTACGCGCCACGCGAGCTCGACGCTGACGCCACGGCCGCCGTCCTCGCGTCGGCGGACTTCACGAGCTTCCTGCAGTGCATCCGTCCTCGGTGCGCCCTCCCCGCTTCGTCGACGCTGCCAGGCCCATTACAATGCACAGGAGCATGCGCATGAGCATGCAAGCCAGGTGAGCGCCCCGACGCCCGGCACACGTCACGAGCAGCACGGGCGGCTTGCGCTTATCGAGCGCCGAGCGGGCAGCTCAGGCTGATAGCGGCTGCGGGCGACGGCTCGCGCCCCGCCGGGCGCCAGCAACGGGCGACTCGCGCTCTCTGGGTGCCGAGCGGGCAGCCCAGGCTGTGAGCGGCTAGCGGGGCGGGCAGGTGGGAGGCGGCGCTGGCGGAGAACGCGGCCGTGGACATCCTGGGCGACGACCTGGCCGCACTCGCGGACGAGGACGGCGCGCCGGGCGGGCGCGCGGAGGCGCTCATCGCGGAGCTGCAGTCCTTCACCGACCTCGCGCACAGCAAAGGCCGCTGCGTGGCCGCGCTGCAGTGGCTGCCGCACCGCAAGGTCTGCTCCTTGCTCCTCGCAGCTGGCTCGCCAGAGGCTTTCGGTCTCTGAGTGGATAGCCGCGGCGAGGCAGATGGCGTGCCGCCTTGCTCATCTCCGCTCAAACCTTGCAAGGTCAATGCCCATGGCCTGAAGTGCGGATGCATGTGTACAGCACTGCCTGCAGATGCCACGTGCCTTGGACGGCGCATCGCTCCTACCCAGGTGTCGATGCACACGCTGAATAGCAGCCGCACACGCAACAACACCCTGGCATGGTGCAGCGTCAGTCAAGGCTGATGCAGGACCGCGGGGTGCGAAGGCAGTGCAAGCTCCCGCCTGCCCCAGCACGGCGCTGAAGGGGCGCGGCAGGTGGTCCTGGCGGTCGCATGCGCGGAGGAGCTGCCGGCCGACGGCGCCGCGCACGGCGTCCTGCTGTGGTCGTTCCGCGACCCCATCCGCCCTGAGGCCGTGCTGGAGAGCGCGGTGGAGGCGCGCCATGCGCCTTGCAGCTCAGGGCGTCGGGACTGCCGTGCCTCCGCTTCGTGCTGCTCTGCACGCTGTCGGACAGACATGCATGCCAGACTGCATGCAGGCGCACATTTATCTATTGGCAAACCTCTCTCGGCATGGCTGGTGCAGGTGGGGTGCTTCCAGGTGAACCCGGCGACGCCGCACCTGGTGGCGGGCGGCTGCGCAACTGGCCAGGTCGTCTTATGGGACACCAGTGCGGCAGAGGTAGCAACCCATGTCTCTGCATGGCTACAACGTCAACATGATGATAGGCTAGCGGATCTGCATAGCTGCCTGTGAGTCGTGCCCGTAAGGCACGCTCAGAGGCGAGCAGATTGTCTGGGGAAACACCAGCTCGACTTGCCAGTGTTTTGCCTGCCGACAACAAGTACAGCATTGTTGTCAACCTGCGTGACCTGCATGGTTGCATATTCAGCGGCTGCCAAGTGCGAACACCTATGGCGCTTCTGCTTGGGTCCCAGGTGCAACTGGCAAGCGCCAAGGGCACCGGCAGCGAGCCGGGCCATGGGCTCAAGGTGGCGCCACAGTTCACTTCCATGCTGGAGCTGTCGCACCGCGCGCCGGTCACCGCCCTGCACTGGCTCCCGGGCGTCCGCATCTCCAAGGAGGGCAGCCGGCCCCCCACGGTGCTCCTGGGCCTGGCTACCAGCTTGCCTGTGTCCGCGTGTCTGGCTCGGTGCCCGGAGGTGTCAGCAGCTCGCTGTATTGGGGCCACACGCTTGGCATCTTTGCACTGCGGAAAAAAGCGTGCTCCACCCCTATTTCCAACGAGTAGCGCGGTTGCTTCACAGCGTGGCTTGAGGCCGTCTGCCTCACTGTGGAGCCTCGCACAGGGACTGGTGCCGATGGTGGCCTGGGCGCCGGCGCCCGCAGGCGGAGGAGGGCGCCAAACTGGGGCCAGCAGACTGCTTCTTCTTTGCGACGACCTCCGCGGACGGCCGCGTGCTGTTCTGGGACGTGCGGAGCAGCTCCCACCGCCGCCGACCCAAGAAGTGCGTCGGCGTGCGCCCCGCTGCAGCACATGCGCGTATGCGTACGCAGTGCTGGGCAATGCGCTCGCGCCGGCGCCGCTGCGCGTGTATTCGCGTGCGCAAGACGCCGAGCAGCGCGCGCGCCTGGCAGGGACACGGAAGAGTCAGAGTGGCGGCCGACGTTTGCGCTGGCGCTGCGCGCGCGCCTGGGGGGCGCGCTGCCCGCCGTGCGCCTGAGCTTTGCGGCCAAGGGCCCGGCGGCCCAGTCTGCCGTGGCGGTGTCCTCGCGCGAGGGCGAGCTCGTCTGGGCAGACTACGCGCTCCAGAAGGCGCGGCAGGCCACATGGTAGAGGTACAGATGGGGAATTGGAAGCTCTGGAATGGACGCCTTGACAGCATGGCGCATCTAGTACACCTCCCCTGTCATCCCCTTTGCAATCGTGCTGCATGTTTGGCAGCATGCATTGTCAGCGTGGCGCTACCTTTTCGCCCCTTTCAACCTGCAAGGACGAGCGTCTGGTGACGCACCATCTGGCGGGGTGCAATCCGTGTTCAGCATGTGCCTCCTGCAGGCCAACGCGGAAGGGGAGGAGGCCAGCGCGCCGCCGTCGGTGCGCGTGCACGCCGGTGGCGCGGCCGCGCTGCAGCGCTCGCCGTTCCATGACGACGTGCTGCTCAGCGCGGGCGCATGGACATGGGCCGTCTGGCGCGAGGGCACCAGCGCGCCGCTGCTGCAGTCGCCCGCCGCGCCTGCGCAGTACAGCGCCGCCGCCTGGAGCCCCACGCGCCCTGGCGCGGCCCCCCCGCGCACTTGGTATCGTGGCACATAACGCAGACTTCACACATGACCGTTGCATTGCCCGTATCTGTGCAGCGCCCAATGAGGCTCATCGGACGCAAAGCACACAATAAGCTGATGCAAGCCCAGCAGTCCCTCGTCAGGACTGTTTTGTGTGACTGATCACCGTGGACGAAACAGCCTGATGTCTTGCGACATTCTGGCCCCCTGCCAGGCCCCATGCCTACTCACCTGCCCCCTCACATCATGCTTGCGCAACGCAGCCGTCCTTTTTGCGGGCCGGGAAGATGGCGTGCTGGAGGTGTGGGACCTGCTGGACCGCAGCCACGAGCCGTCGCTGCTTGCTGCGCCATCCGCTGCCGCCATCACCAGCCTGGCCTTCACACCGGCCTCGATCGGCTCGGCTGCAGGCGCAGCCTCAGTGCGCGCGGCGCAGCAGCTGCTGGCGGTCGGTGCGCGTGCCTGCCTGACACAGGTAGCACCTGACACAGGTAGCACAGGCAGATAAGCGCAAGCATCCACTTTTGCAACCAAAACGAGCATGCAACGTGAATGCATAGCAGCATTGCAATGGCTGCTAGCAGGAGAGGACACATGTCCAGTAGCAGCAAAAGAATAGGCTGGTGCGGGTTGAACAGGCGATGGCATGGGTGTTACGCGCGTCATGGAGCTGCCGCGCAGCCTGCGGCGGCGCGGGGCGAGCGAGACGAGCAGCATGGCTGCGCTGCTTGCGCGCGAGGCGGCCCGCATCGCATGGTTTGCTGCGCGCGCGCCCGAGCGCGCGCGTTTGCTCAAGGCACGCCCCAGTCAATCGGTGTGCATGATTGCTTGATTGCTGTAACCATCAAGCAAGAGGTGGTATAAATTGCTGTGGGGGGGGTGGGTGGACAGCCGCGCACAGCCATGACGCCATCTCCATAGCGTGCAGGAGGCTGCAGACAAGCAGAAGGCAGCGGAACATGCCAAGGAGGAAAAGGCGGCGGGCAAAGCCGCGGGACCCACTGAGGAGGTGCGCAGCCTCGCCGTTGCCCTGCTTTGCCTGTTGTGCAGTGCAGCACATACAGGGTGCACGGATGGAGGGTTACAGCTTTTAGACGGTGTCTGATGCACCATGCACGCAGGAGGAAATGGCCCTTGCGGAGCTGGAGTACCAGCGCCTGGAGGAAGCCTTCCTTGCACAAAACAACGGCGACCCAAGTATAGCAGGAATTGTCACTTGACCATGCCGGTCAGCACGCTCCTGTTGCTGTTGACGGGCACAACAGAGCAAGGAGTCAGGCGGAACTGCGAGCAGGAACGCAAGATGACCTGGAGGTTGCGCAGTGTATCAGGCACCAGCATCCTCAGTCTTTGTTGTTGAGAAGCAAGCTGAGCGCGAAGAAGCACTTTGCCTCGCGGCAGAGCCTGGGGGGAACACCTTGTGGGGCCCGCTCTACCTGGGGACTATTGGACCCCCCGCCTGCAAAGAGCCAAGCTTAATCGACCCCACACGGTGTCTGATGCTTACTCCCCTGCGCTTTGCCACAACCCGAGACAGCTGCAATGCACCTGCGTCTAAGGCGTGCCAGCAACCATTACCTGCTCGGCGCGTTTCCTCCAGGCAACTAGCAGTAGTAGAGAGAATGCGCTGCACACTGCTGCCCCACCCTTCTACGGCCAGGTACCGGAGCTGTACCGGCTAAATGAAGTGCAATGCGTGCTGGAGTACAGAGCTTGAGCCTAAGAGCCAGGCCGTAGCAACCACCTGCGCGCACCTGTTCTGTGCGCCCCATTTTCAGGCCATGGCTTGCTTGAGCAAAGCTGACCTGGAGAGCGCTTGAAACATGGCGAGAGTGCGCAGGCATCCCCTGTGCGCAGAAGATCTTTGAGAACGACTGCATATGTCCAGTCTGTGAAGAGGCCATCTCGAAGAGGTAAGGCCCATGCTGCTTAGCAAACAGCGCAGTGGTACCACAATGAAGACCCCTGAGTTGCGCGTTTGGAGCGCTGCAGCACGGTGAAGCTGGTGCATGTCTTGCAAGGCGAGAGCGCTTTCCAGGTGCGTTGCAGCGCAGTCGGAAGCTGACTATCGCTGGCTGTTACACAATATGCTGCAGAGCCTCCAAGGTATGCTGCGTGCTGCGCAGCTTGCGCTCTGCGGTCAGAAACCTGAGACGGCACTCAACAGCGCCGCTGCCGCCATCCAATTCTACGTGCAGCAGACAAACCTGGTTGCGCAGCTGCGCGAGCAGCAGCTGCAGGCCAAGATTGTAAAGACCCAGGAGGCCTGCAAGCGCAAGCTGCAGGAGGTGCACGACGCCTACACAGCGGTGCGCGTGCTGCTCCGTGTAGGGCAGCCCTGCTCGCTTGGAGGGCCAGTGTGCAGACACAGCTTGGCTGTTTGCAGGCAAAGCGTAAGTGTCGAGACGTCAGCCTGGAGCGCGACCAGCTCGCAGCAGACAAGCAGGAGTTGCTGCAGAAGTATCAGCAGAAGGCTCAGCAGGTATGGTAGTATCTCTGGCACCAGTGTGCTCGCGGACCTGTCGTCACTTTAGCACTTGACAAGTAGCTGTGCCTTGCAGGCGCGCAAAGCTGCAGACATGTGCCAGAAGGTGTGCAGACGCCTGTGACCATATTTGCATGTACACCAAGCCTGAGAGGCGGCCCTGAATGACATGTAGAAGCTTGCTGGTTCAGGAGCAGCATGAAAATCAGCGGCTCCGCGCGAACGAGGCTGCGAGGCGAGGCATGGGCGAGGGCACTAGTCTGGGTGTCGGCCGCGGCATGCATGTGACCACCCCGCCAAACCTCGGATTCATTCGCGATCAGCCTGGCGGCAACCGCGTGGCACGCCCCACGGCACTTGGCGTGTTTGCATCCGCTACAGCGCCAGTGCTGACACAGCCGCGTCCGTGCATGCAGGTCACAACTGTGCACCGCAAGCAGGTCTTCCTGGCGCCGGGTCAGCACGGATACGATCCGGGCCTGGTGGGGAACCAGGGCGCACTCCCTGGTGAGCATTGTAAGGGTCATAGCTGTATCATCATGTACATGCTGCACATCATCGTGTACAAGCTGCTTGAGGGCGCTGTGCTGCTGCACGCAGGCTTCCTCAACTGCTCAAGCAGGCACCATGACCAGCAACAGCTGTGCGCCTTTGCTGCATATGTGCATGTTTTTGCTGTATGATGCTGTTGTGCTGCTCAAGCAAACAGGTTGGGGCTTGTGCAGGAGTGGCAGTCGGGGATTGGGCATGGGCAAGCATGGCTTCGGAGCAGTGTCCCCGCGGCACAATGCCAGAAATTTCTCAGACACGCAGCGGCCTCTGCGCCAGCTGCTGAGTGGCAACTCAGGCCAAGCGCGCGGCGGCGGCTTTCCAAAGCCGTATGGCCTGGGCGGCGGTGCGCACATGAATGCATGCACAGCAGCTCCATGTCAACAAGCTTGCAGATGCCTCATATTGCCTTGTGGGTATGCGCAGCCTCGCCCAGCGCTCTGGCCAGCCTGTGAGGCCACAAGGTTGTACTTTGCGAGGAATCGTTGGGAGCCACAGCACTGCTTTGCAAGAGAGGTGAAATGTGTAACACATGTGCAGTGCCAGCTCAAGAGCGGTGTTGTACGCAGTGCTGCAAGCAGACACCTGTGACGAATGAGGCTGCGTGCATGTAAGAAAACAGCTTCTCTACAGCAACAAAGTATTCCAGATGTAATACTAATAAAAGTACCTTACGCGGGCGGTCCCGGCCTGCTGCCAACTATGTCACCAGCACTGGTGTCTCTGGTCTGCTGCTAGCCTGAACTCCCTACAATAACATCACTGGGAAATGCGTGCTCGTCGCAGCCCCGGGGTGTCGTCCTGGCGGGGGCCTCCATGTGCTGTGCTGGCGCGTGCCTTGCCCAGGTGCATGCCTGTGCCCGCTGCCCGCCAGCCGCCAGGCGGCAAGCGCGGTCCAAGGTCTTGTCGCGGCAGCAGCTCAGGGGGCGGGGCATGCCTGCTGGTATACGACCCATGGTTGGGGGCAGAACAGGGACATCGTGCAACGCTGCGGCCAACCAAAGCTGGGAGGTCACATGTGGAAGCAACAAGCTGAACACGACGAGGGCATGTATACAAAGCACGGAATACGCACCAGCTCTGCGCTCCGCGCAGCCTTTCGCTGGTGCTCCCATAAAGGCCGTCATTGCCCATGGTGCCAGACGTGTGGGGCCGTTGCAGGGCGCGCTGTGGGGGAGGGCTACTCTCAGGGTCCATGCCGTTTGCGCGCGCGTACTCCACGGCGGTGCTGGGAAAGCCTGGCTGCGCGATGTGTGGCCCTGCGTCGCTCTCCAGAGCCAGCAAGCTGCGGTCGCACGACATACACCTGCGCCAAGCAAAACGTGCGCAAGGCTCTGTCCCACCCATGCGGCATTCCTGCATCACCATCCACAGAGTCAAGCCGTGAAAGGTGGAGGTACTTTTCTATGCATGCTGTGCAGGTGTGGTCGATACTGGCACTGGCCTTGCCATCCGGTACCACTGCGCACCTGTAACCAAGCAGTGGCCGGCTGGCAAGCACCGCATACTCCCCAGCCGCCGGTCGCAGTCCTGCCGCATGTTCCCTGGCTGGGCCGCCTCTCTGCCTGTCCTGCTCCACAGCCCCGGAAGGGGACGCTGGCCAGGCCACGCCTGCTGAGGGTCCTTCCGTACGCTCCTGGTGCACCCCATGGGATGCTCGAGCGTCCTTCAATCACGTGCTGTCACATGTTTGGGCATGCTTGACGCGCCTACCCAAGAGAGACAACAGGGAATGTCAGGCATGTGATTTGGCCAACTCCGCTGGCAGAGGTTGCACTGATTCAGCTTCATCATGCTCTGGTCATGCTGTTTGTTGAGATGCTGCAAAGCAGGATGGCATCCAGCTCGCATGATGCTTGCGTTCAGGGCGAGGCATCAGCTGCAGCAGACCTGGGATACGGAGCCGCTATCCAGTTTGTGGCCGATGCTGCCGGCCGCAAGCGCGGCTGTCAGCTCCTGCAGGGCAGAGGCTGCATGCCCGCACAGCACGTCCAGTCCGCATGTGGCATCGTGACTTGGGTGTGCCGGGGCGGCTTGGGTGGCAGCAGGCACTGTTGCAGGGAGCTGCAACAATCCTGTCACATCGCTTCTCCGCCTGGCCAGGCTGCCGCGCGACATGTTCATTGCAGCACGTGCTCTGCGCGGTGCGGACGCCGGCCGGGGGCAGCTGTGCATGGCCATGGCATGCGTCGCAACCACCACGACGTCCAGCGCGCTGCGCAGCGCCTGCAGCTCAGTCAGAGCCGTCTCTGCGGCAGGCGCCGCGACGGCGCCGCTGGCGGGCTCGGGCGCGGCAGCACCAGCCGCGCCAGGGGCCGGCTCTGCTGGGAGCGGCTGCTGTGCTGCCGCGGGCTGAGCCTGTGCTGCCGGGAGCCTCACGCCCCCGAGAGCCAGGGCCTGCTGGACGCCCTGCTGGAAGTCGCGCTGGCCGGCCTTGACCGCCTGCACCTCCGCGCGCAGCCCTGCATGGCCAAACCAGGGGCCGTCGCCAAAGGCAGCCAGGCGCACCGCTGAAGTTCGAGGGTAGCATGCTGCCAGCATGTTTGCATGCTCAAGCGCACGAGAGGGGGTGCATCGCATGTCGCTGCTCGAGAGACAGAGGGCAGCTGCCAGCGCTGTGCGTGGCCAAGGACGCGCCATCGAGCAATGCCGCCAGCGCTGTGATGCGCTCAGCATACGGCCCCGTTCCGCTCGCTGTGCGCTGTAGCACGACCGGGCCCGTCGGCAGTGCCTGCTTGGCCACTGCTGCTTCCAGCGGCTGCAGGCGCGCCGCCAGCGACTCCGTGGCCACAGAGAACATGGCGACGGGCACAACCGGGTCCGCCAGCCCTGCCTACACAACACGTGCAGCGTTGCTGTGGCTGCACAGTTATCTTGCCTGATGCTGTGCACAATGCAAATGCTGACATGCTTCTGCAGTTGTGCATGGCAGGCAGACGAATGGCGCAGCACTTCACCAACAATGCGGCAGCGCAACAGCAGGAGGGTAAGACGCTTGCCTGCTGATCCGACACGCTCATGCTCGCTGAGCCCTGTGCTGCGGACGCTGCGCCGGCGCTTCCCTCTGGTGCGGTAGCCCTGGGCTCCTGCGCGCCACCGCCTGAGGCCGGCCGGCCCGCCTCGGCATCCTCCGGGACAGCCGCCGGCGCCTGACCGCCGAGCGGCGCGGCAGCGGCTACCGGCGCATCGCCAGCGCCGCTGGGCCGTCGCTGCGTGCGGCTCTCATGCGCGCACAGGGCGTCCAGTCTCACTTCCTGGTGCGCTACGGCGCTGTGCAGGCCGCTGACGCGCTCCGCCAGCGCATCCAGCTCGGCCACGCCGGCGCCCGGGCGCGCATCCGCCAGGCTCTGCAGGGCCGCCTCGGCAGATGCCAGGCGGGCATGCAGCGTCGCCAGGGCGGCGGCCAGGCCGGCCTGGTCTGCGCCGGGCGCCGCTGCGCCCGCGCCCCCGGCCGCTGTCTGCCAGCCTGGCGGCCCAGCATCTGGCTCCGGCCGCGTGCTGGGTGCCGCACTGGGTCCTGCACTGGCAGGCGGCTGGCCGTCTGGCTCGCGCTCCAGGGATGCCAGTGATGCTTGTGTGGCACCGGTGCCCGAGTCACCAACAGAGGCCTCGCCGGGACTGGCCTCGCCGTGAGGGGCGGCCCCTGCTTCGGCAGGCTCTGCAGGCGGTGCGAGCGCCTCTGCAGGCAGGTCGGGAGCCCCGGACGGCGCGTGCAGCTCGGCATCAGTGCTGTCACTGTGTGCGGCCTCTCCTGGTGCGGCTGCGCTATGTGGCGGCAGCACGGAGGCGCCGGCCTTCAGCGCAGCCACCTCCGCAGTCAACGCGTTCAGCGCGAGCTGCGTCGGCGCCAGCGCGACGCTAACGAGGCTCAGCGCGGCGTCCGCCGGCGAGCCAGCAGCCTCCAGCATGGCCACCCGCTCCAGCAGCGCGGCGTGCGCGGCTTGGGCTTCAGCGAGTCGCGTCGGAACAGGCTCAAGACGCTGCACGGGGCACACATGCTGTGGGTGTGGCTGGCTGTAGCTCCAGCTGCAGGCACAAAGCGCGCCGCAAAAGCTAGAGGCAGGTGCTGCGCCAGCGCAGAGGTGTCACCTCGAGCTCCCGCTGGTGCAGCGCCATGCCTGCCTCGAGCGCCCGCGCGTCGGCCCTGCCGGCCTCCTGCCGCGCACCGCACTGGGCTTCATGCCGTGAGAACCGCCGCAGGTGTACGGACCATAGCACTGCTACTAAATGTCGATTTCACAGCGCTCTGGGGGGGTTCAGCTGTGCTTGGCAGCGAGCGCGCGGGCGCCAAGACCTGGCCCACCTTCAGCGAGGCCACCTCGGCCTGCACGCCCTGCTGCACCTCCCGCAGGCTGCGCAGCGCCTCGCGCAGGCTGCCCGGCCCGGCCAGGCGCAGCTCATCGAGCACGCGCCGCAGCGCCTGCTTGAGCTTGTCTGCCTGCACCTGCTCCACAACCTCGACCGTGCGCACGCTCAACAGCTCGTCCAGGTCAAGCTCGACGGCCTGCTCGGCTGCCTGCTCGGCTGCCTGCTCGGCTGCCTGCTCAGCTGCCTGCTCGGCTGCCATCCCCGCTGGCCCCGCCCTCCACCCCAGCGCTCACAGGTCGATGAGGTGCAGGTGCGGCTTGTGCTGCAGCCCCAGCAGGAAGGCGAGCAGCGCCCGGGGTGCGCGCAGAATCAGGAAGACTGTGGCGAGGTAGGCGGCCAGGCAGACATAGGTGGCCAGCATTCCCACGGGCGCAGGCCGGCAGGCCCCTTCTAGGGAGGCTCCCGCCTGGGAGGCGCAAACACTGTCTCAGGAGACCGCCATTGTTTGCGAAAGGCTCCCGCGCAAGTGCATACAAGCTCTTTAGCGTGCCGCATAGCACCCGCTGCACGAACCGCAAGGCTCGGTTTGTACGACTTACGATGGCAGGGCATAATCTCTCAAACAAGCTGGGCTACCGCAGCACCTCCGCATGCAGGCATTGCCATGCATGTCAAAACACATGTGTGAGGCACGCCATGGTGAATGTTCCCGTCGCTGTATGATCGCACACGGTGGTGAACTGTGACTGGTTGTAACTAACAGGTAAGCATACTCAGCGGAAACACAGCTTACAGAAGGCACTCAAGCCGCAAGTGCTGCACAATGTGCTGCACACTGCTGATGCGTCCGTCATCTGAACTTCGCGAGCGAGCAGCGGTTGACAGACACAGCAGCTGGCACAGCAGCTCCAGAACCCCGACAGGTTTGCGTTGAAGACCGCGTCAGACATTCACCAATAGCATGAGAGCAGCCCACCAGCACGAGTCAGCCTGGCGGCGCTGCTGCTAGCAGACAGGCTCGCTGCGCGCGCGCATGCGCCCCTGACAGACTGACTGTTGGGTCGTGCGCCCCT
>JAABUV010004363.1_pt1 | contig 16996 bp, 20 predicted proteins | sample 5559971 | NCBI WGS metagenome assembly JAABUV01 (sample SAMN10711881, study PRJNA513362) | rock metagenome | isolation source: Antarctica rocks | place: Antarctica: Victoria Land, Knobhead nord | collected 2015-12-19
GAGGAGGCCGCTGCGCTGGGGCGCCTGGCCGAGGCGGCCATGGCCGGCAAGGGCGCGCAGCGGGCCGCGGCCGAGGCCGCGCGGCACCGCGCGGCCGCGCGCGAGCGCGAGGCCGCGGCCGAGCAGCTGCAGCATGCGCTCGCGCAGATGGAGGTGCAGCGTTCGTGACACTGGCTGTTAGGGTATGCGTAATTGCAAGGCGTCCAGGTGCTGGCCTTGTAGTTCCTGTGTTGCTGGACATGGTCAGGGTGCAACACTATGCTTGCCCCCTTGCCCTGGAGCAAGGAAACCTGCAGCCGTCGCAGATGCAGCAACAGTGCTGAGCCAAGGAGGTCCTTCCCTCCTCCCGGTGCCAAAGATGCACGTTAAATTGAAATGCATAGCCCGCTTGCCTGGAAATGCGGCAAGGTGCGTACAGGGGCATGCGGCACCCTGGCAGCTGGCTGCAAGCTGAGCTTGTGAAGGGGGCGTGTCAGTGCCGCATCACAGGCCTGCATACTTCCTGGGCGGACGCTGAGACGCCCTGTTGTGCTGGCGCGCAGGTAGATTCGTTGACGGCGGACGCGCAGAGCGCGCGGCTGCGTTCCGGGTCAGAGGCGCTGGCCGCGCGCGCGCGCGCGCAAGAGGAGGAGCTGGCGCAGGCGCGCAACGTTTTGCCTATGCCTGTGAATCTCACCCGACTTAGCTCTGGCCGTAAGGGGCCAGGTTTGGCCGACACACGGTTGTAATTCATTCATTCTGGCGCACTCACAAGGACTTAACTCTATGCGTGCGCATGCGACACGGAGACTTGAATGCACGTTCAAAATTGAAGTGCACGCTGTGAGCCGGGGCCAAATGGCTGCCCGCCATGTCCCTGCTGACAGGGCATTGGGGCACAGCTGTGCTCGAGCTTGCATGACATATATATAGTGTATGGATTGCTTACAGCTGCACATGCTGATCTCCCAAACCGACGCAACCTCTGGCGCCAAAATATGCATCCGCAACACAATGTTCGCAGGTTGCAGGTCCCTGGCAACCAAACATCTTAGGCTCAGAGCGGCGGCGCGCTGCAGGGCGAGGTGCTGTCGCGGCGGCGGGCAGACGAGCTGGAGCGCAAGGCGCGCGAGGTTGACACCATCAACCGCCGCCTGGCCAAGGCAGCATCTGTGGCTGCGCCTGGCGAGGGCGTTGGTGCGGCTGCATCCCATACTCTAGCGTGATCATAATGCTCACCATCATGACATATACCAATAGAGGTATGCATACTGAAGGTGTCCGGGCGTGTGTTGATGGAAGGACACATGATGGTGGCAGCGCCCTGCACTGCAGGGATGCATGATATTAGTGTATGGGTTTATGAGACGCGCAGCTCCATGGACACAGAGTGTGAGTGGACACGGCACAAGCGCTCAGGACGATGTCGGTGGACCACACTCGGCGCATGCTCTGTGCCTGGGCAGGTCCGCTGGAGGCAACAGCGGCCAACCTGGCGCGCGAGGTGGCGGCCAAGCAGGCGGAGGGGCGCGCGCTGCAACGCCGCTGGGCAGCGCGGCAGGCCGAGCTGGTCGGGCTGGCGCAGGCGCGGGCCCCTGTATGCACACGAGGCGTTGTGTGCTGTGTGGCTCGTGGCTACGAGGTCCCAGAGTCCTTGAAGGTGCTTGGAATGCTGTCTTGCGACATGCTGACAGCGAGTGCCTGCATTTGCTTGACTCCGGCGAGGTACAGCATCGGTCAGCAATTGCGCACCTGAGCCATGCACGTAAAGTATGAACACAGCCGACATGGTCCAGCACTAATCGTACAAGGTAGAACTGGCGCGGGGCAGGCCGGCGCGGCCAGCAGCGAGGGCCTGACGCGGCTGGCCTCCACGCGCGCCGTGTTGCGCCAGCGTGCCGCACGGCTGGACCAGCAGTGCGCACACGCATGCTCGGAGCTTGCAAACTGACTGTTGGACACAAAAGCCATGCTGCGGGTGAGCTGTCGAGCCGCACGCGTGAGCTGAAGCGTGTGAGGCACAACGCGTGCAGAACAACTGGTGAGCGCACAGTTGTGCTGAGGGCGGGGGTTGGAGCCGTGCGCGCAGGCTGGAGCATGTGAGTGATAGGGTAGGGTGATAGGGTGGGCAAGCGGTGGAGCCCCGCGCGCAGGCTGGAGCATGTGGGGCGCGAGGTGCGCGAGCTGGACCGGCGCATGGGCCGCCAGCGCGCGGAGCTGACGCGCCTGAACGCCGCCGTCGCGGACAGCGCCTCCGCGCGCGACGCGCTGGCCGCCGAGCACGCGGCCGCGCAGGGCGGTGCGGCCGGCCAGCTGCAGGCGCGCCCCGCCGCCGCCAGCCTGCAGCGTAGAAGGCCGTGTTCTCGCTCTAGGTCCTGGCTGACCGCATGTTGCTGTAAGCAAAAGTGCTATTGGCAGAACAGCCGCTGGCCATGCTGGATGCAGAAGCGTGTCAATGGCTTCAAACGCGTGCTGCCTGGCTAGCCACTGCACTGCAGGAGAGCTCCTGCCATGCTCGAACAGGCGCAGGAGGCCATGCAGCAGCTAGAGGTGACGCGCGCGGCCACGCTGCCTGTCGAGTCCGGCCGCCGTGGCAAAGCAGCTGTGCGGCGGCCAGGTGTACCTCGTGGTGGCGAGCTCGGACGCAACCTACTTTGTGTGGGTGCTCGCCGACTTTGGCGCGGCGGACGTCGCCGTCGCGCTGGCAGCGAGCAGCGGTGCGCGCGGGCAGGCCTGCCCGATGCGCTGCCGCGCCCGAGTGCAGCTGTCTGACGAGCTCGGCTGAGCGCTTCTCGGCAGCCATGCCATGCACGGGCACCAGTGCATGTTTGGCGCATGGGGTGAGAGCGCAGACATGGTGTCCCCTGGGCTGACAGCGCCGCAGTTCCTAATGCTGGCGCACCTGGTGCAGGGCGAGTCACGTGTTCCGTGGTCGGGCCATGCTGTAGTGCACGGCGTTGACAAGAAGCCTCTCACGCATCATCGCTTGATCTGCATCCAGCCGGCCCTGCGGTCAGGCATGCGTGCTGCTGCGCCAGGCGTCACCAATGTGGACGGCGTTGCGACGCTCCCGCCGCCGCCGCTGGCTACGTTGGTCGAGAGCGCCAATGGCCAGCCGCCCGCCGCGGCTCCGGCGCATGCGCCCGACCCGGGCGGAGCGGGGGGCCCCTTAACCCCAGCCGCCGCGCCGGTCGCAAGCCCCGGCGCGAGCCCCGCGGCCTCTCCGGCCGTCTCCCCAGGCGCAAGCCCCGCCGCAAGCCCTGCCGGCGAGACGCTGGCGTTGTCCAATGACATGCCCAACGCGTCTGCCTGCGGCACCCAACCCAGCTATGCCGCGTACTGCGCCCCTTTCGGCGCGCCCTATGTGGACCTGGACGGCGTCGCATTCCAGCCTATGGATCCGGAATTCTTCTCCTCCGCAGCTGATGAGGGTTTCACGCATCCACACATCCAGAACGGCGAGGGCGCGGTTGAAGCGCGTGAGCAGCTCCCTTTTTACCAGGGGCAATGCCAGGCGCGCTCACGCAGGTAGCCCTCGAGCTATGAGAGTGCTTCTGCTGAGCCGCTAAATGCGCAGGCAAAGGGCTTGACATGGTGGCGTGGCCTTGCGGTGCACTACAGAGGCAGGCTGCTGGTGCAGCTGACATACGAGAGGGTTAAGAGGGAAGGACCCTATCCTGCATGAGCAGGCGGCCGTGATGCTGCCCGGCGCGGGGCGGCAGGGCTCCTCGCTGGCCGGCTCCCTGCTGTTGCCGGGCGCGGGGCATTATATCGTGGAGCTTTTCTTCATGGAGCTCTACTGGAGCGCAGCGGGCGAGCGTGTGTTTGACTTGGACATTAACGGCCTCCCCGCGCTGCGCTGCTTCGACATCTGGCAGCAGGCCGGCGGCGTCAGCCGCAGCCTTGTCGTCACTTTCCTGGCACGCGCGCGCGCGCGCTCCCAGTGGCTGGCAGGCCCCAAGGGCCACCAGCAGGGCCCTCTGTCACAGCATGCAGCTCGGCGCTCAGTGCCTGCAATGGCGCTGTCGTGAACAGAGCTTGGCGTACATGTGTGCGCCTCCAAGCCCCAGCCGCATGCATGTGCATGAGCCCCCAGCATGCCACCGTAGGTGACCGCCGGCGCCGACGCGGCGCTGAGCCTGGCGTTCCGACCGGTCGTGGACCAGCCCACGTTCGCGGCCCTGGCCGTCTTCCCGGCTCAGGCCGGCTGCTTCCCGGGCGCGCTGGCGCTGCCGGCGGCCGCGCTGGCCGCGGCGCCCTGCGCGCCGGCCCCAGCATCCGCCCCCCTGGCCGCGCCCGTCGCCGGCCCCGCGGCTGCTCCTGCTGCAGCGCCAGTAAGATCCGCAGACAGCCCGGCAGGCGCCCCCCTGGCCGCGCCACTCGCCTTTCCTGCGGCCGCTCCCGCTGCAGGGCCAGTGACACCTGTGGCCAGCCCAGCAGCTGCCCCCCTGGCCGCGCCTGCCGCCGGCCCCGCGGCCGCCCCTGCTGCAGTGCCCGCGGCACCCGTGGCCAGCCCCGCAGCCGCCCCCGTCGCCGCGCCCGTCGCCGGCCCTGCGGCCGCTCCCGCTGCAGCGCCAGTCAAACCCGCAGCTAGCCCGGCAGGCGTCCCCCAGGCCGCGCCCGTCGCCGGCCATGCGGCCGCTCCCGCTGCAGCGCCAGTCAAGTCTGCGGCAAGCCCAGCAGCCGCCCCCCTGGCTGCAGCTCTGCGCCAGCGACCAAGCTGCATGCGCGTGTCATGCGCCGGGCGCCGCAGCTGGACCCACGCTGCAGCCTGGGTGCGAGCACGGGGTCAAGCAGGCGGCAGGGGGGCCGCACCGGGCTTGCTGAACTGGAGGGCGAGGAGCACGTACGTGTGCAGGCCCGCCGGGGCCGGCGCGGCCGCCTGCAGCCGCCGCCTGCGAGCCGGCCCACCTGCGCCCCGCCCGCGTCCTCCGCCTCACGCGCCGTGAGAACTGGCGCGAGCACGGCTTGTCCCAGCTAAGCACAGCAGTCCCAGCAGGGCGTGGGCGTTTGTTCAGGCATTCCAGGAGCCCTCCGCCCCCTATTCTACAAGCTTGCACAGGCGCGGCGAGCGGGAGAAGCTGTCTGTGGGGACCGTGGGCGCCCTGCGCATGTCCATCCTAGGCGCACAGCCTGCAGGGCACGTCTGCGGGCGCCCTGAGGTGTATCGGCGCGGCGCCCCAGACCCGCACAGCGGCGCTCACTGGCCAGGCCGGACGCGCTAGCGTCGGGCGCAGGCCCACTTCGGGACACCCACGCAACGGAGGAGGGCCGCCCCGTGCGTAATAAGCAGTCTCAAGCGGCAGGGGCACGGGACCTGCAGGCGGCCCCGGCGGCGGCGGCGCGTCGCCCTGGACCTGCGCGACGACGCTGACGTCCAGGCTGGGCGGGGCGGCGTCCAGCGTGAGCGTGCCCAGGTACTGCCAGGTGGGCCCGGGGGTGCCCGCGCGCGGCCACAGCGTGCCCGCCGCGCCGCAGCCGAGGTCCTCGTACAGGTCCACCGGCCCCGGCGGCGCGCCGAACTGCCGCCGCGCCGCGCCAGTTCAGAGGTAGGGTAAGGCCTATCGTAGCCCTAACGCATGCATTGGTGGGCGAATCTCGCAGGCCCCCGCGCAGGTCCGCCGCACCCTGGCGGCGCGCCAGGCTGCCGCCGCGTACACGTGCATGTGAGCGCTGGCCTGGCATGCAACTTGGGGGGCTCGCATGTGCGGGCGCCTGCGCCCGGCCAAGCGCCGGGCCGCAGCCGCGCGCGGCGCGCGCCTGCAGCGTGAAGGTGTACGCGTCGCCGGCGGCGGCCGCCCACGTGCCCGGCACCAGCGCGCCCGGGCCGACCGCCGCCAGCAGGCACCCGGGCGCGCACGCGTCGGCCGCGTACGGCGCCGGGAAGCGCAGCGTCACCGTCGGCGCCGCGTTGTTGGTCACCGACGCGGACGCGAGCGCCGCGAGCGGCCGCGGCGGCGCGCCGCACGCGCCCGCGGCGCCCCAGCCCGGCGGCGCGTCCCACCAGGGCGGCGCGTTGTAGGCGAGCCCGACGCCCTCGGGCGCGCCGGCCGCCGCGGCCGCAGGCGCGCCGGCGCGCGCGCCGAGGCCTGCGCGGGGCCGTGGGCTGGGCGCGCGCCGGCGCTGGGTGGGGTCTGCCGCTCGCTCACGCAGGCCCTGACCTCGACATACGACTGCGCAGCACCCTCCGTGCAACGCAGGTGCCATACACCCCGGCCTTCAATGGCCTACCCCAGCCATGTAGAATGCGATGCACTGCGAGATAAGAGCGCATTTGCCTGTGCCAGTGAGGCCCAGCGGCAGGTGAGGAGCAGACCTAGGGCCGAGGCAGCGCCGGCATCGGGCGGGTTGGCAAGCATGATTGGCGCCTCCGCGGGCGGCCCGCTCGCGCCCGAGCCGTCCACGCTCACGACGCCTGCACGGCCGGCGTCAGGCTGTGCCCTGCATGTTACGTGCACTGACATGCGCACCTTGGCCATCAGTGCGCATAGCGTCTGCGCCTTTGGTGCACAATGAAACTTGACCGAAAACTGAGTGTGATATTCAAAATCGCATGTGGCAGCGTGTCAGCAGCTCGAGCTCTGCATGACATTTACATGCCGGCCCCAGGACGTGCGATGATGCACCCCAGCATGTCGGGGGTGAAGGGGCAGGGGTCATGGCTGCACCAGAACCCAGGCCAACCATGACAGAGCCGGCGCCCGCGTCAGCCTCCACCCAGACGTCGTAGTGCTGCCCCGGCACGGCGCCGTCGACCCTATACACCTGCGCGCTGCGCGCTCGCATATCGGCATGCGCCGGCCCGCCGGCCCCGACGCGGGAGACGGGACCCTGCTGCTGCTGAGAGCACGTCCGCGCAGCAGTGAGCAATGACATGTGAGGGCATGCTGGTCGGCAGGCAGCATCCCTGTGCTGACCCAGCCCGCATGCGCGAGCCGCTGCTGGTCGACTCAGCAGACGCCCGCGCGGTCTGTGGACATGCATGAGGGCCTCACACAGGTGCACCACTTACTGCGTGTGGACTCCGTGGCAAGCACCGTGCTTCGTAGAGCCAGAGAGTGCAAGCCAAGCCCACAGGCCAGGCATGAGAGCTGTAGCAAAGGCCTTGCAGGAATGCAGAGCTGGGAGGCACAGCGGGGTACGCGCGCCAGGCCGCCAATCACGGTGACCTTGCTGGGCCCAAAGTTGACCACTGCACGCCGCACGCAGGTTCTGATGGGGAGCCTGCCTCGTGCACACCACTGTGGTGCTGCGCATGCTATGCACATGCTGCAGCCATGTCTTGGAGGGCGTCTCGGAGGGCGTCAGCCTGCCACGGTGCGCTGCATGCAGCAGCATATGCTGCAAGGCCATGGCTTCAGGGTGAGTCGGCGCCCATGGTCATGCAGCGGGAGCGCCCATGGTCATGCTCTCAATGACACATGGTGAAAAAGGCACGCTCAGGCCTGCACATACGGACGCTGCATGAGGAGCAGGCAGCAAGCAGGCAGCGAGGCACGCATGTGTACATGCGCGCCTACTGTTGAAAAGTCGAAGTAAAAGAGCACGTACACCGCCGCCGCGCCCGCCGGCGCCTGCAGCCGGCGGCCGCCCACCGCGAAGCGCTGCCCCTCCGCCGCACCGCCGCCCACGCCCGCCTCGCCGCCCGGCGCGCTGCGCATCAGGCGGCGGCCGCCTGTGGACGTGCTGCTCGGCGGCCCGACCTGCTGCGCCACGGCGGTGACGACCACACTCGGCGGGCCGCTCGAGGTGTTGGTGATGCTGCACACCTGCATGATGCAGCACAAGGTATGGTGGAGTAGGGCAGGGTCCCTGCACCAGATCCTCACATCCCCAATACGCATTGCCTCAGATCTAGGCAGGACTCAAGACACCATGCATGGCTGCGATGAGCACCAGTCTGTCATCAACGGCTGACATGCATGCGGGCGTGGAGCCATGCTGTGTTCACAACATATGCCGTACCGTTGCACGGCTTGGAGCGAGCGTGGGGGTGTGCACGGACGCACCGTGCCGTTGTTAATGTGCACGCTGCCCGCATCCATGCCGCTCACTGCAGCCGCGCGGTGCAGCAGTGAGGCGCGCCCGTTTGCATTGCACCCTCCCCAGGACCTCCCAGTGCCCGAGCAGCGCGCATACAAAACACGCCAGGCAGCACGCTGGGCGCCTCAGCCAGGACACACGCCCGCTCGTGCTCGCACCAAGCCACACGCTACCTGGTCTGGGCGGAGGTAGACGCTGGCGCAAACGGCCTCGGCATTGGCATTGACACAGGTCTGTGCTCCTCCCCAGGCCATTGCGAACGCACGCCGGCTAGGGGCACAAGGATCCTTTGAGATTGGGGCACGCGCATCTGCATGGCTGCGTCCTGTGCGCGCATACGTGGGTGGCTACTTGGTCTGCGCCTCCACGTCGACGCAAACCGCAGGCGGAGCAGCGTGCTGTTGCTGTCTGTGAGCGCACGAGGCAAGCATGTGCATGCAAGAACCGCCTGCACAGGACTGACCGCCATCACGCACTGCTCTCAAGGCCGCATGGGGGGGTGCGCGCAGCGGTGAAGGACGCGGCGGGCAACGCCATGGCGCCTGCCATCACCCCAATACAGGTTGATCAGCTGCAGCCCCAGGCGCGCATCACGGCCCCTGGTCTCAACCTTTCACTCTCGGCCAAACATCTTCTCTCATGCCTAGCTTGGCCAGCACGCTCGCTAATGCAGCATCGTCTACAAGCGCGCAAACAGGCGGCTCCAGCTTTGGCCCTCCAGGCGCGCTGCAGCAGCGCAAAGGAACACCGTCATGTGCAAGTGTGGCAGCGGCCAGGGCAGATGAAGCCTCATGCACGCAGTTCACCCGCTCATGGCATGCCCTCACAGCAGGTGCGCACTCAGACACTAAGACGCTGCATGGCAGGCAGCGGAGACGCCGCTGTCGGCTTCCAGCGCGGGCGGCGGCGGGAGCGGCGGCGGCTGGTCGCGGGCCAGCCTGGCCGGCGTGATCGTGGCGGCCGCCGTTGTGGCGCTCTGCCTGCTCGCGGCCGCCGCCCTGGCCCTGCGCAGGCGGCAGGTGCGTGGCGTGGCGAGCGAGGGGCCCTGTGCATCTGGCTGGCCTGCGGCAAATTAACCTCGTGACACATCATCTGACAAGCATCACACCTTACCTACCCAGCCCTTGTAGCTAATACGCACGAGCGCTCATGCTGCCGCAGGTGCAAAAATCTGAGGGCATAACAAGCACATGCCCCATGCACGCATGAGACTCGCGTACACGCGTTGCCATGGGTTCACGACTTGCCCCATGTGGCGCTCCGCAGCGCCAGTTACCGGAGCCTGGGCGTAATAGTGGCGCGCGGCAGCCGGACACCGGCGCAGCGCAGCGCGCCGACGCGGCCGGCAGAGGCGTGAGGCAGGCAGATGCGCGCCGGGCAGCGCCGAGCGACGCGGCTGCCGCAGAGGCGGGCGGCACCACACTGGAGGCTAGAGCAAGGTGATGTGCTGGCGCATGCTGAGCGAGGAGAGACAGTGGCGCGATGCCAGGACATGCAGGCTTTGTTTACATCCCGCCTCCGAGAGCTCAGAAGGACTATGCTGGGTTGTCCGAGCCAGATGTTGGGCGTTTGAATAGCATGCCATCTTGCCTATCCTACCTCGTTCGCAGTTCTAGCAGTGACAGGTAACAAGCAAGCGCACAGGGTTGCTGCGGGCCATGCGCGCCGGCCCGTTGGCTGCCAACGAACACTGTGATGTTCCCTCACGGCCCAGCAGAGGCCAACAGCCCGAGGCTCGCTGGGGACACAATACTTGCAGCAACCACTGCGGAACGCATTAGTACTCACCTCCTGCCCTGCAGAGCCCAGGCAGTACCATTCACAACAATCAATAACCATGCAATGCTACCGCTTCATGCATTGTGCTACGCGTCGCCTCAGGCGGGCGATGACGCTCCCTGCCTAATATTAATTAGTGGACGGCCAACGCAATCCCAGCCCCTCTCCCCCTCTCTCTCTCGCTCACAGCATTGCAACAGTGCGACATGACTGCAGATCAGCGCTAGCTGCTCGCCGCCATGAAGCTGTTGTTCTTGATGCCGCTTACGATAAGGTATGCGTTCAAGACGGCGATGAGCACGACCAGCACGACAGCGACCACGCGCGTGGGCAGGCTGATCACGAAGCTGCCCATCTTGGCGCGCGAGCTCGTGAAGTGCACGAGCGGCACCACCGCGAAGCTCAGCGTCAGCGACAGGATGACCTGCGCGCGCAGCCTCAGGGTCGCCCGTGCGCGAGCGCGCAGGAAAGCAGGCGCGAGCGTGCACGCCAACAGTCCTACCCAATAGACAGTCCTCCGCTGGGGTCTACCCCCCATCATGCGGCATGAAGCCCAGCTAACCTGAGTTCAGCTTCAAAGACCGCTACAAAGAGCAGTGCAGTCAGTGAGCAGCCGCCAGAAGGATGCCACACAGGCTCACAGAGCGCCCAAAACAATACCACACTACTTTGCACAGCCTGCCTGAACGCAGCCATGCGTGCCGCAGATGTCGATCAGGATCATAATGGGTTGTTGAGGTCTGCCTCAGCCGTTGCTCTAGGCCCAGGGCGCCCGCCTGGCTCAGTACAAGCAGCCGGCCCGCGCCGGCCGCGCCGTACACGCCCACCACGACCGCCGCCGGCACGATCGCCACCGAGCGCGTGAACATGCGGCGCACCCAAGGCCGCAGCCGGATCTTCAGCATGCCCTCCATCACCACCTGGCGCGCGCGCGCATATCGTCATGCTCCTGCCACGGCCAGCACGCGTCAAGTGCTTACACAGCATCAGGCGTTGGCACAGCCCGGGCGCCCGCCACGACCCGCAGAGCACCCTGCTGCCATGTCCCAAGCGCGCCGCTCGCCAGTTCGGCCAGCACTGAGCGACTCACGGGCTAGCAAGCAGTGCAGGCAGCGCTCTGTCATGCCGCCTCAGCTGGTGCGCGCCGGCAGTGCCCTACCTGACCTCTTCTCCTCTATAGATACATCAGAATGGAGCGCACCTGGCCGGCCAGCGTGCCGGTGATGGACGAGTTCTGCCCGCACGCCAGCAGCGCGACGCCGAACAGCACGCGCGCGGCGGTGCTGCCGAGCGCCGGCGCGAGCAGCTCATACGCGTCGGCGAGGCCCGCGATGTCGGGGTTGGCGGACGCGCCGTAGTGGAAGGCCGCGGCGGCCAGGATCAGGATAGCCGCGTTGATGAAGAACGCAAAGATTAGCGACAGGCAGCTGTCCCAGGTGCCGTACTGGCGCGGCCCCGGCGCGCAGGGGCGTCAGCACGGCAGGTGGCGGGCTCGTCATCTATTGGTGGGTAGAAGGGTAGGTACGCTATGAAGCAGGCGATGGGGCCACAGCGACAGCAAGCACACTACGGTGGCTGCAGCTACGGGCAGAGTCCGGTACCAAGCACTTCCAGGCAGTACGCGCAATCCATGCATACGTGCCTGGGCCCACAACGGTATGACTGGCCCCGCTGGCCCCGCTGGCAAGTCCCATGATCACACGACGGACGCACGCGCCCGGGCGCTTGGTATGAAAGTTGCTCACACAGGTCCTGCCTCGCTGCACAAGCGCGGCATGTACTGGCCCCTGCAGCATGGCGCGGCTTGCGCCTTGCGCGCAGAGCCTGACCAGGCGCGCCCGGCCCAGCGAGCGCCTGAGAGGGGGGCGCACCCGGATGGCCAGGCGCTTGCCCGCGGTGGTGCGCGGGTAGCTGCGCGTCTGGATAAGGCTGGAGTGCAGCAGGATGTTGTGCGGCATCACCGTCGCGCCTGCGCGGCCCAGCCATGCTCACGCGCCCGCCCGCGGCCCGCCCATGGCCCTGACCACCACAGGCAAGTGCAGGACTGCGCCGACTCGGCGCATGCAAAGCGACACGCAGCCTCTGCTCTCCGGCAACGGGTTGGCGCGCATGGCTGGCCGCTGGTGCGCCGCTGGTGCCAGGTGCGAGCATGCATGGGCGGCTGGCACCATGCGCCGCCGCGGAAGTACGCGGAGGCGGAGGGCGCCGGCGCTCTCAATGCTGCTGGCGGGGAGCTACGAGAACCTGTACTCGGGTCGACACAGGCGCGCGGGCGCGCACCCACGATGCCGATCGCCACGTACAGCATCCCCGGGTCCCTGATGATGACGGGGTCCGGGATGAGGCCCTTGGCCACCAGCAGCCAGTCCGGCTTGACGACGGCCAGCTCATACCTGTGCCACCCCCGCCACAACTTGGTGAGGCCTCCTGGGAAGCCTGAGCTGACTCGCAAGTGGTCCCACATGGTGACTCGCAAGCGGTCCACGGCACATGCGCTTCAGGTCTGCTGCTGCGCCCTGCCCTGCACAACGCATCGCGGCACGTGCTGCCTCCCGAAGCGCGCGCGCGCACGCTCTGGTGCGATGCAGCAAACCTGGGCAGTGCATGCACACACGTACCTCTGTACCTTGAACATCAGTCATCATACCCCAAGCACGGCATCGCTTGCCTTTCAGCTCAACTGGAAGGAAAGTTCGGCCCACGGGAGTGACGCCAGCGAGCATGGGCGGTTCGCGCGGGCGCGCGGGCGGGGGCCGCACGCAAAGATGCCGGCGATGAGCAGGATCAGGCTGCCGACGAGCAGCTCGAGCACGCGGAAGTTGCGTGTGCCCAGCAGCAGCACGACCAGCACATCCACCGCCGTGATCAGCACGCCCGCCCACAGCGGCACGGCGCCGTTGGAGAGCAGGTAGATCGCGGTCGCGCTGCCGATCACCTCGGCCAGATCGGTCGCCGCGATGGCCACCTCCAGGACGAACCAGAGGCCCAGGTTGACCCACTGCGCGCGGCCGGCCCGCCCCTCCCCGCTCAGCACGCCGAGGCGTGCACGGCTCGCCTACTGACCGCCGCAGCCCGCCCGGCGGCCAGCAAGTTCACGTGAAGGGGCGACGCTTGGCGGCGTATGCGCGGGCGGCCGCACTGGGGAGGCGGGGGCTCCCTGCGTGGAGTCTTGGGCAGTATCGAGGGCGGAGCACGGCATGCGCAGCGAGCTGTCTGGGCGGCCAGCACCCGGACAAGGGGTGGACAACCCCCTTGGGCAAGCGCGCCCCAAATGCAACCGCGCGGCACGCCGGGGCGGGGCGCCGCGCAGAGCCGCGCTCGCGCATGTGCGCGAGAACGCACCCGCGGGTAGGCGTCGCGGCAGGCCTGCGCCAGGTCACGCTCAGACACGATGCCCAGGCGCAGCGCGAGCGACTGCAGGAACATGGCCAGCACGGACGACAGCAGCACGACCACCAGCAGCGCGTAGCCGTACTGCGCGCCGCCCTGCAGGTCCGTCGCCCAGTTGCCCGGGTCCTGCGCGCGCGGCGCGCGCGGTATAGGGCGAAGGTCACTGCAGGCCGGCCAAGCTTCGGTGCTGCGCGCCGCCCTTGAGGTTGAATATCCCCTCGCCGAACTCCTGGGCGCGTCGGGCGCTCGCAGCGCGCGGCGCACGAGCTTGGCACTGCGCGCCGCCCTTGAGGTCGCTCGCCCGGTTGCCCGCGTCACGCGCGCGTGCCCCCAGGGCCTTGCTGCGCCTAGAGCTTGGTTCCTAGGGCGTGATTCCTGGCGACAAGTCCTTCTTTACGTGTTCACTGTCAGCTCTAGCGCGCGTGCCGCCGACACAGGGCCTGACTGTAAGTGTCGTGGTCTTCCATACCCAGGCAGCAGGCGCACCATGTAGCCGACGCTGATCATGCTGCCGATGCCCGCAAACGCGGCCAGCTGCGCAAACCAGGGCCGCGAGGCCGCCGGCACCGCGATTGTGCCGTTGACCTCCGGCAGCGAGCGCACGCCGTCGTTGGCGCGCCAGCCCTTCAGCAGCTCCACCTCCTCGCGCGCGTCCGAGCCGCTGTCGCTGCCGCCGGATGTGGACGCCGGCGCGTCGTCCTCCCGGGACGGCGCGGCTGGCGTGGAGGGCGCAGCGGCGCCGGCGGCCGCCTGCCCCACAAGGCCGGTACAGTCAGGCGGCCGGCCCCTCCTGCACAGCAGTGCCCGGCCCGAGCCCGACCACCACCGCCGCACGTAACGGAAAAGGGCTGAATGGGGCCAAGACGCGGCCACACGCGGCATACGCAGCGCTCTCTACATCCCACGGCCCTGCCACTGTGCATACAGCGACAATACAGAGGGCGCTGGGCCAGGTACGAGGGTCTCACGGCATCCGCACTGCCTACACCTTTTGCTGGCACATGCAGCAACAGAGAAGGAAAAGAATAGACAAAAGGGGATTGCTAGCATGGACGCGGCGCACCGGCGCCTCCACGTCGAGGGCGCGCCGACCAACCTCGCCCGCGCGCGGCTCCACCATTGTGAGGGATCTCGCGCTGGCGCGGCAAGGAGCAGGGTGCGCACCAGCGCGCGTGAAGCCTGGTGAGCAGACCTGACCGAGGCGGGAATCAGACGACTTAGCAATTGAGACGATTAGTAAGGACTACCTGGGCCAGCCTTCCCCGGGCCCGTAGGGCGTGTTCAGTTGTTTGCACCGCAAAGCCGCTGTCATTGCGCATCCTTGCTTTGGGCGGATATGGTTAAGCACTGTTTGTATTGTTCTCCGCACTCTTGTTGACGCGGCACACTCAGCATTGCATTATGGCTCATCTTGCCTTTTTGCAGCACGACTTGCTTGTGTACTTCGTTTCATACCGGCTATAACACTTGCTCGGGTGGCTTTCTGTAAGAGCAGGTAGAGCGTGCCTTCCAGCAGCAGGCTCTACCTGCGCAGGCATGCTCCTCAGACGCACGAGGAGCACGCATGCTGTGCGCAGCATGCTCCTCAGCGGCAGGCTCTACCGCTGAAAGGCAGGTTCTACCTGCTCGTCCAGGAAGCCACTCAAGCAAGTGTCACAGCTGGCATAAACTGCAGTACACCCGCAAACCGTGCTGCAAAAAGATAAAATGAGCCCTGGTATGATGCTGATTGCCCATGAGTAGGAGCGCGGTGAAAAGAGCTTACAGTGTCCGACCATACTCTCCTACTGCAATGTATTCTTGCGCAAACACCACAGTCTGACGCGCCAAAAGCGCCGCACCGATCTACCGGTTGAAGGAAAGGGGTGAACATGCACATGCACCTGCTGACTACAAGCGTTGTGTACTTTAGCATGCATTCCTATATGGTACAGGCTGCAAGCAGCTCTCAAAGCAGAAAGTCAAAGCACTCTGCCAGTGCTCGCTTGCCGTCAGGTATGGGCGCCACAAAGTGCGCAGGCACCACGGTGTCAAACTCCATCTCCAGCATGCGCTGGACCCACGCTCGCGCCCTCTGCCGCACGCCCAAGGAAACAGTGTCAGCAGCCCGCCGCAAGGTCACATGCTGAGCACCTCAGCCTGGTTTGACCCAGGTACCTGCTGCGCCTCTGCCTTCGCAGCCCCTCAGCAGTCCAACGACGGCGCATGCAGCTCAAGGGCGCATTCATGCCTTCTTTCCTGTTGTGGGAAAAAATGCTCTCAATCAGTCGGTCTCAGCCCGGCCTCACCTGTCACTGCGCTGTCATGTTGCAAGCCCCTGGCCCAGAGCCGGGCGCGCCTTGCGGTACACCATGAACACGACGCGGAAGGGGCAGCCCAGGCGGCCCCAGACGCCGAGCGCGCGCGCGTTGCCGCGGTCAAAGCCCGGCGCGCCGGTCGTGTCGTCCATCTTGAACGCCGCGTCCGAGAGCAGCAGCGCGCGCGGGCCGCGCAGCGCGAACGCCGCCTCGATCAGCGTGGAGCTGCGGAACAGCGCGATGTCGACCTCGCCGCCCCACTCGGCCGGCGCGTCCGCGCCTGCGCAGGCGGGCGCGGGCGCCGATCAGCGCGGGGCAGTGGACCGGCGCGAGCGCCGCCTCGTCGCGCCGCTCGGCGGGCGCCACCGCATCGCGCCGCTCGGCGGGCGCCTCTGCGCCTAGCAGGCGGCTCGCGGTGCCAGCACTGGACATAAACCATCGCATGAGATCGAGCTCCAGGTAGCTTTCTTGCCAGCAAATGCGCTGTGCAGGGCTACCCTGTCCCACGCGCTTCCATGTGGCCTACGGCGTGCCCGAAGTGGGGCGAGCGGGGAGCAGGCGCTGCTAGGAGCGTCTTCCCGGGGGGGCGGTACCAAACTCCCGCCATGCAGCCCTGTCGTCACGCAGCTTCCGCAGGCCGAAGAGCATTGGCAGTGGCAACGCGCGGTCCTTCAGGAAGCCTGCGGGAGCAAGTGGCGAAGGCTAAAGCCCAGCAGGTTGCAACTCACAGCACAAGACGACCAGGCACAGCATGCATGCTCCCTTCTCTGCATCTCTTCACGCAAGAGCTGTGTGGCTGCATTTGAATCACCACAAACTGGTCGTACGAGTGATCCGCGTTCCAATCCCCACCTCTATTCCTTCCTCCGTTCCCCTGCATTGCGTGTGGCCGGGGAAGGGGAACGGACCTGGGGGCACCCAGAGTTGGGCATCAGCGGCTGCAGCTCTCATGAAGTCGATCGCATGTACAGAGTGCTCGGGCGAGTTGTTCGGACAGATCTGCCGCTCAAAGGCTCACAGTGACGCGTATGTGTGTGCAGGGGCGGGCTCAACACCGTGCGCCGCTGGACGATGCTCTCACAAACAACGCTGCCTTCTAGTGTCAGGTGCGGGTTCCGCTGGCAGTCCGGGTCAGCACGCTGCTGCCTGGGGCCTACCACGTGTGCGATGCGCCCACCGAGAGTCGCCAGCTGACCCAGCAGTTCGCCGGTGGGCGCGAGGGGGTTGTGCACCTGCAGCGCAACCGCACAGGCGCTCGGCGCGGTGGTGCGGCACGATCCAGTCCAGGAGCACGGCCAAGGGCCACAGAGCGGGGCAGCTGGGCAGGAACGCTGCCAAGCGCACCCACAGGTCGCCGCAGCGCATGCGCAGCACGGTCATGCGGTTGTCGGCGCTGGTCGGGCTGCCCGGCAGCGGGAAGAAGGGCTGTGTGAAGATGTGCAGGTCCTCCCCCAGCTGCTCGACGACGGTGGGGCGCTCAAAGCGCGGCGGCAGCGGCGACTTGTATG
>JAABUV010004366.1_pt1 | contig 16988 bp, 17 predicted proteins | sample 5559971 | NCBI WGS metagenome assembly JAABUV01 (sample SAMN10711881, study PRJNA513362) | rock metagenome | isolation source: Antarctica rocks | place: Antarctica: Victoria Land, Knobhead nord | collected 2015-12-19
GCTTATGAGGTCCTCCATGCGAGATCCCAAACGGTCAAGACCTGCATATGAAGTTTCCGAGCTCATGAGACCCAAATCTGCAAGTTTGCTAAAGCGCAAGACTGTTAGTACCATTATAGCTCTTAACAATGTCAGATTCATCGTAAACATGAAACACTTACAGGTATATGACACTTAGCTTTGTGAGTAAGCTCTGTTTGTGTCGATCAATAGCCACCATCGATGCCGCTACTTCTTCCTTCCTATAAACCCATTTAATACGACCTTTGATACTTCTTTTTGTCGGGAGTGGTTGAATAGATTCCGAAACTCGGCAAATATCTTCTTTCAACCCTGACAATGTTACGTGAACCACAGAAATATGTATTAGCGTATGCAGAAAGCTCTGCATTTCTTGACATTCGTTTTTGCGTTTACCCCACATCCCTTTTGTATGGGGAATTCGAAAATTCAATCCCATCGTCTCTCAATTGCTCAAAATTGAAGCTATTCAGACCTCTTTGTTTATTAACGTTCTTAACGCATTTTCAGCTATGATCGACCCACTATCTGCAGCGATTCGCTTCAGAATCGTACGACTTCTACTACTTCATTGACAATTTCTCGTCATCGTCGAAGAGGTTCACTGCTGTTCTAGAACGATGTATAACATTCAAGAGAATATCTTCATGTATTCATCATCGTTTAAATCTCAGTTTTGACTCAAAGAGACTTCTCGCAAGATGTTTAAGACAGCTGAAAATAATCTCATAGTTTATCTTGAAGAACAGTCGTAAGCAATGCAGAAAGAGATGATCTGATACATATGAAAGAAGTGAAGCATTAACGTGCATCAATTCACGATATTAAGAATTCTGAAGAGAAGACGCTGAAGTAATAAGAAAGAACAGCATGTAGAAGTCAGACAAAACGATGAACTTCGTTTGAATTGAGTAGCAGACATGCTTCGTTTGATGATCAAACAGCTTGTGTTCGTGAATGAGTTTTTATTCAACGAGATCACAGACTGATGTCATCAAGTCTATGCTCTCATTGATCAATCAGCTCGCTATCAAGTCTTCAGAATGAAAGAACATTGCTGAAGTGTTCTTTCAATTTATATGAAAGATGAATATTTATTCTGCATCGATATTTGCAAGAATTGATTCAACGATGAGACTTTCTTTCAATGACTAGCAGATGAACTGCTATCTTTATGCATAAACTGATCGCGTCGAATCAAATACTTGAGTTCAAGTCGAGTACTCGACTCGTCAAGACTCGATTCAAGTCAGAATTCTTGACTTGAGTATTTGAGTTGAGTCAGAAGATTTGACTTGAGTATTCAAGTCAAGTCAAAAGATTGAGATCAAGTATCAACTTGAAATTCTCAACTCGACTCGTCAAGACATGAAGTGAAGTACTACTAATATTTATCTGAGTGTTTGATAATGCAACAGAGTAATACAAATAACGAGAAAAGAAATAAATTCATTTGTTTCACGTAAGTCTTTCAAATATAATGATGTAATAAATTCAAAAATAGTAAATCTTGACATTTGATGTCATTTTCGATTTCTTGATGAGTCAAGTCAAAAATTCAAATCGAGTATTGACTTAAGATCAATATCAGATTGAGTCAAAATGTTAAAATTGAGTATTTAAGTTGAATCAGAAGATTGATATCAAGTACTTGAGTCGAGTCAAAAGATTGATATTGAAACTCGACTTGATGATTAATCTATTTATGCAGTTTCTTTTCAACTTCAAAAAGTGTGATCATCATGAATAATGCAAATGTTTATTGCAATAGTTGAATTGAAGAGCTCATCATTTCACATGAATGTCAGATAAGTTATTTATCTCGTTGAGTTGATGATCTATGTTAGAAGTCAGCATAGAGCGAGTCATATGAGTGTAATGTAACGAGTATATAAATGCTAAGGAAGAAAAGTATCTAGAAGGAAAGAGCCGACTATCTATATGACTCAGAAGAACATAAGCTAACTCTGAATAGGGTTGGCCTCGAAACAATCCTATAGCCTAGCGACGAGCGGCCGGCGATAGTCATCAACATAGTCATCAACATAGCTATCAACATAGATGCGTAGCTAGAATCGTAACATTATCTTCCCTCTTCAACGATTCATGTTCGCATGAATGTATTTTCTTAGCCTTGTGTAGAATCGAAATGTCTATTGTAGCAGACTCACTATGCGAGATAGAATGATGTCATTGTAGCAGACTCACTAGTTGCACATGAACGTATGATCAGGTTCACTGATGAGTAGGACGATAAGAGTGAATAGATCATCGCATTGACCGTGCCATTGAAGCAGGCTCACTAGTTGCACGTGAACATTTGACCAGATTCACTGATAGATAGAGCGATGTGAGTAGATAGATCATCGCGTTGACGAAAGACGTCTTTGTAGCAGACTCACTATTTGCACGCGAACGAGTCGACAGATCGATTCACTGATTGATAGAGCGATGTGAGTAGCTGAGTCATCGCATTGACGAAAGATGTCATTGAAGCTGGCTCACTAGTTGCACGTGAACTCGATGACGAGTCAGATTTACTGATAGATAGAGCGATGAGAATGAGTAGATCATCGCATTGAGAATGTCGTTGAAGCAGACTCACTGAGATTTCGATATAGAAACAAGCTCAAAGATTTGCTTGTTGCCGAAGGCATTATCGTGCCATTGTAGCAGACTCACTAGTTGCACATGAACGAGTAGACGAATCGATTCACTGATGAATAGAACGATGAGAATAGATGAATCATCGCATTGACGATGAGTGTCATTGAAGCAGACTCACTGTTGAGATTTGCTCATCGAGATAGAGACTTCATGCAGTTCTTGACTGATCTCTTTGATTGCTCTTTGAAATAGAGACTTCACGCAGTCATAGACTGATTTCGTTTGATTGTTCAACAAATTCGAAGAATCTCTTGCGAATCTGAATGAATGATTAATTCGCTGATCTTTGATCTAGTCGAATGATTTCGATCGTTTGTTTATACTCGCTGATCAGCGCACGAGTTCAAATCTTTTGTTTATTCTCGCTGAATCAGCTCACGAGAAAAGAGAGATGAGTGCTGCTGACGATTGCAAGTCGACTAGATCAAATGTCGATAATGAGTTGAAGAATCGACAGAAGCACTCGAGAATCGATGCAGATTATTTCACTTCGTCTGTAACGAAGAAGCATTTATATAATGTTAAAGATCAGCATAGAGCGAGTCATATGAGTGTAATGTAACGAGTATATAAATGCTAAGAAAGAAAAGTATCTAGAAGAGAAGAGTCGACTATCTATATGACTCAGAAGAACATAAGCTAACTCTGAATAGAATTGATCTCGAAACAATTCTATAGTCTAGCGACGAGCGATCGACGATAGTCATCAACATAGTCATCAACATAGCTATCAACATAGATGCGTAGCTAGAATCGTAACAATCTATCATTGATAATGTCAGATGTAATATTTGTTTTTCTACTTGTCAAATTAAAATCTTATAGAACTCATCTTCAACGTATTAAAAATCTGAGTTCGTAGACATTTTGACAAGACATGATCTCATTTTAAAAACATCTTTGATGATTTTTGTTATGATGTCAGATCATCAACTCAATTTAGAACATAAATCATTGATATTTTAAATAATCTTGATTCATTAAATTAGTTCAATGAATCAAGTCATCAATCTAATCATCATTATCTTAATTTAGTTTCAGCAATTCTGTTTTGATCATTTCAGTCATGTGCATGAACTTTTGCAATCTTAAGTCAATAAAACTACTGTCTAGTCTTAATTCTGCTCAATTCATGTATATAAAAGTCAAGCTCTTGTTTTTTTCTTTTGCTTTTTATCTTTCATTTTATACATTATTTGATGTATTATCTTGTATCTAGATTCTATCAAAGTAATAATAATAATATTAGTCTTTTATATTGATAGTATTTCTAGTTTAGCTCAGTCTTTAACATTATGAAAAATTTACACTTTCTGCAACATTTTCATACATTGAAATCTCATCTAGTTATTCTTTCACTCAAATAAAGTCATCTCACAATCTTTTGATCAACGATGAGCGTGTTATCAAATAGTTTACTCAAAGTATGATTGAAAATTCAGTTGAGATCTTTCATGTAATGCAAAAGCTTCAAAATCAAGTTTAACAACATGATGTTATCACTTCATTCTTGTTCATTATTTTCAATTCTTTAATTTATATAAAGTTGAATTCTCAGTTTCTTGCAATGATAGCTCAGATCATTGCACAAATCTTGAATAATCAATCTTTTCTTGTCATTCACTTCTCTGCAAATTCTGTTGCTGTCTTCATTGCTTCTAAATTTAAGAAGCTTCTTGACATATCTGAATATGAGAAGAACAAAGATTGATTAAATACATGAGAGCAGAGTCTGATACAGCGCATGAACATGAACAATGATCATTATTTCTTTCATTGAGTCAAGATCATTTATGCTGAGTCACGACTCATCATAAATAAGAAGACTCACAATCTAATGAATCAATATTGAATCAATGATCTTTGTATTATTTTCATCTTTGCAGATTGATGACATAAGTTACATCATTGCTGCAACAATTCTTTCAAGACAGAAAATGTTCATTTATATCTTTATGAAATTCTGAAGTAAAACATGAATAACTTTGTTGATTATTACAATTTCTTCTATCAAAAGAAAGAACATTCTTTGATGAAAGATTTCTCATTGATTGATTGTCTGAAGCGCAATGTCAATTATTTCACTTAAGTCATTGTCTTCTTCTAACGAAATTTTGATAAAATTTGATCATTCATCTTTTATCAATAAGTTCAAGCATTCTCTGACATTAATGAAGAGTTTCAACAGCTTAAGCATCATCAATCTTGCTTCATCTTCATCATCATTTTGTTCATCAAAGTCAAAAGCATCTTTGCATTGACTAGTAATTCTTTAAGTTCAAAGATCATCATTTCTGTGACTGTTGTTTTAACAATATCTTCATTTTTCTTTCTCTCATTTCTCAATGAATCAATGAATCTAAACTTTGTCATTATCATTGTTCAAGATAAGATTCTGATCATTTTTGAAATCAAGAAAATTTGCAATAAGTAAAAGCTTTGCTACTATTGCAAGTTGTAACATTCAAGCAAAATTACTAAAGAATGCTCAAATAAGAAGTTCTTCACTCTGCATATCATGAATGTATATGACAGTGATGTTGTCAATATAAATGAAGAAATCTCGCTGTTCATGAAAAAGGTTTAGTTTCTGAGCTAAATTACGTTCAGAGATCTGTATACATATTATTTTGTCTATTAATCTCAATCTTTTCACTCTCACTTTAATCATATAAAAAGTTTTCTGCTAAATCTGTTTTGAAACTTTTTGAATTTGATTCAACATTTAAAAATAATCACATGATAGTATTCTGTATTTTATGTCAAGCTCAATTTAAAGTTTTCACTCTTGCTTTAATTGATAGTGAAGTTTTTGCTTATGTTTTTATGAATAAATTCTTCATGCAACAACATTATCTTTTCTTGCATCAATTAATTCATTTTTGCAGACTTCAAGAATTTAATGATCAAATCACTTTAATTAATGACATTACTTATGTTATTGAAATCACAATAATTTTCAATGAATACATTGAAAGACTATTCTTTTATGTCATTGAATTAAGTCAGTATTTCATCATCATGAGTTTATCATGACTTCATCATCACATCATTGATGTCAATTTTGAGCACAATATTCTTATCTTGTCTTTCTTTTTTGTCTTAATCATTATTATTCATTTCTCATCAAGATTTATGATCTTAATCAACAAGAAGAAAATTTCTCATTCAAAGTTAACAAAGTAGCTTTCTCTCAATCTCATCTTCAATTCACTCACAAGAAGCAACTCAGTTCATGAATCATTTATAAGAAGTAATTCAATCTACAAATCATTCACAAGAAGTAATTCAGTTTACAAATTGTTCATAAGAAGTAATTCAGCATTCAATTCACTTGCAAGAAGTAATTTAGTTTCTCATTCACTTAAAAGAAGCAATTCAGTTTTCAGTTTACTTGCAAAAAGCAATTTAATCTTTCATTCACTTGAAAGAAGTAACTCAGTTTTCAGTTCACTCACAAGAAGTAATTCAGTTCTCAATTCACTTGCAAAAAGTAACTCAGTTTCTCATTTACTCACAAAAAGCAATATAATTCTTCGTTTGCTCACAAGAAGTCAATTAATACTTAGCTTGTTCATAAAAAACAAACTTCATTCAATCTTGTCTTTCATTTGAAACAAGAAGCTTTTAGTTGTATTCTTTAAATCATTCAAAAAGAATACTTATTAAAAATCAAGTGTCAAAATTCTTTTTTCTTTAAAACTTCTGTTGTCTTTCAAGCAGATCAATTCAATCAATCTTTTATATAACTTGACATAGTCAAGTTGAAAGTTCAAAGCTTTGATCATGTTGCTTGTATCAAAAACATTGAAGTGTTTAACATCACTTTAAAGAAAATTGATGTTTTCTTGAATCTTGAATCAATCTCATCTTCTAGTTTAAACTCTGATGAGTCAAAATTGCATCATGCAACTTTGATTATTCATTCAAAGAACAGTTTAACTCTTGCTCAGTTCTCATCTTGTTCTCAAGACAGTATATATGATAAGAATTATCATCTGAATCATCATCAAATAAAAAAGAAATTTCATTTGACTGCATTCACGACATAAAAAGATCTTGAAGTTCATCAACAAAGTAAGAACGTCAATTCAATCACAATTTTATCATTCAAATATTTCAAGTTTTTAAACATCTTCTTCAAGAAGAACGTCAATATTTTGTCTTTGCATTAAGCTCATGATCATGTCATACATTTTAAAGAAGATGCTCAATTCTTAGTTTTTGCTTTGTACAACATGAGTCGTGACAAAATTCTAGAACTTCATCATTATCTGAATAAAAATCTGAGCAAAGATTTCATTCAAGTTAGTTACTTTCAGATGATTGTCTTTGTTCTCTTCATCAAGAAATTCGAAGAAGAACTTTGCTTCTGTGTGAATTATTGAGATCTGAACGTTATTACAGTCAAGAATTGATATTCTCTGTCTTTGATCTTAGAAACGCTGAATTATCTGAATTGAGCTAAAATCTTTATCAAGCTGAATATCATTTTTGCGTTCAATTAACTTCAAATCAAAGAAAAGATGAAGTTCTCATCATTTTTTGCATTTGATTTGAATTATTCAAGTATTTAGTCATGCTCTTTAATTTATATAATGAGTCTATCTTGTTTCAGAAGTATATCAACAATACTCTTCGTGAATATTTAAATAAGTTCTGTACAGCTTATCTGAATGACATCTTGATTTATTTTAACAATGAACTCAAGCATGAGATTCATGTCAAGCTCATTTTGCGAAAGCTGCAAGAAGCAAATCTTCAAATAAATATAATTAAATGCAAGTTTCATGTCACTCAAATCTTGTATTTAGAATTGATAATCATCATTGAAGAGATTAAGATGAACTCTTTTAAGATAAACATCATTGTCAACTGATTCATCTTGATCAACATTAAAGACATTCAAAGTTTTCTAGATTTCGCGAACTTCTATAGAAGATTCATCTATGATTATAGTAGAATAACTATCTCGCTCACTCATTTCATCAGAAAAGATGTATTCTTTATCTGATTTCAGAAATGTCAGATTGCATTCAACATTCTTAAGAAAGTCTTCACTTTCAAGATTATTCTTTGTCATTATAATTCAGATCACAAGATTGTGATAGAAATTAATGCTTTGAACTATGTATTCAAAGACATTTTCTTTCAATATTATGAGAACGAGATTCTTCATTCAATCGTTTACTTTTTGAAGAAGCATAACTCAGTCAAGTGTAACTACAAGATTTACAATAAAAAACTTATGATCATTGTTCATGCTTTCAAGAAATGATGATCAGAGCTTGAAGACTTTATCTATTCTGTCAAGATGATCACAAATCACAAAAATCTTGAGTATTTTATGTCAATTAAGTAGTTGAATCATCATCAAGCTTGTTGAAGTGAGTTTCTGTCTAGATTCAACTATCACATCGCTTATCATTTCAACAAGATCGATGATAAGTTGAATGCTCTGACACGTCGCTCAAAAGATCTTTTTAAAGAGAAGAATACATTTAATTTTTGACATCAATATCAATATTAAACAATTCTGAAAACTCATGTTTTAGATCTTAATATTGTTGAGAATCTCACTCTTGACATCTTCAACATCAAAGTCATGAAGCTTCAATTACAAATCATTGCTTTAAATTCAGTTCAGTTACATTTGTTTTCAATTATCTCAACACTTTTGTAATTTCTAACTCTTATAAATTTAGAATTTGAAGAATTTGACGTTGAAGATGTTAAGTCTCAGCTAGATCAAGACATTCTGAATCTTAATGAAAATTCTGCTAATATTTTCACTCAAACATTGTGAAAGCAAATTGAAATCAATGATAAATTTGCAGCTCAGATAATTGAAGTGCTTTGCAATGAAGCATGACATCACAACAAGATTTCTCTAGTCAAGTGTAAAGAACATGAGAATCATCTGTATTTTCAAGAAAGAAAGTACATGCTCAATTCAGATAAACTACGTCTTTGTATCATTCAGCTCACTCATGATAATGTTGTTGATGATCATTCAGAAAGAGCAAAAAGCTATGAACTGATCAGTTGAGTTTACTGATAATCAAACATTTATAAGTATGTTCAACGCTTCATACAAAACTGTCATGTATGCACACATTTTAAGCTCTTTAGACAATGAACTCAAGAATGATTGCATCTTCTTTCAGTTTTCAAACGTTGTTGACGTGATATATTCATGAACTATGTAGATTCTTTATCGCTCAATATTTTCATGAGTATCACATATAAATATGTTCTAATCTTCATTGATCATCTTATCAAAATGAAACATTTAGTTCTCATCACTTCTATGAAAGTTGAAGAAGTTATTAACTGCTTCTATGCTCATGTTTGAAAACATCATGATTTACTTAAGTTCTTCATGTTTAATTGAGATACACAATTCATTTTCAATGTCTGAAAGCATATATGTAAAATGCTGAAGATAGATGTTAAGTTATCAACAACGTATCATTCTAAAATCAATGATCAAATCAAGAAAATTAATGTTATCATGAAACATTATCTTCAAGTCTTCGTCAACTACATGCAAGATGATTGAGCTAAGTAACTTTTTAAAGTCAAATTCGTTGTCAATAATGCATCATCATCAATCACTTTAGCATCATTCTTCTTGATCAATTTAAGTCAAAACTTACATTTAAACTTTAAGTCTTTTGAGTCTCTGCTCAAGAATCTTATGTTTTAAGCTTGAAACAAGTTAATCAATGTTGAAGAGTTTATCAACAAGATGAAGAAATTTGTTACGAGCGTATCAAGGCTGAACAAGGCTGAAGTTCTAATCAATTCGCAGTGAACGCTAGCGAGTTCCCTGCGTAATGATTAGGGCTAACCAGCGAGCTAGTCAGGTTTGGCCCAGATATGACTCAGATATGGCTCAACATTCTTTTCCTTTCCCAACATTCTTTTCTTTCATCAACACCTTGTTCATCTACATCACATTCTTCTCGTGTCACAAACACATTCCTTTCGGGCCTAGCGCAGCCTCTGAACATTACATAAATAGAAGCTTTTGTACCAACCTTCTTCTGTATTCTTAATATTCAGTTATAGCTATCTCTAAAGATCAAGCACTATCAACTCTGATCTTCACTGATTGTATCATTTAGGCACGATTCTGACAACTTTCAAGATTCAGATAGAATGCAAAGTCTTCTTCTTTCGTCTTGATGCTTGCAACTGACATTCTTCACAGAATTTTACATACGTGCATGTATTCTTTCATATCTTCTTTCATCAATATCTGTCGATCATCTTTTCATATGTTCTCTCTCTTTCATGATGATCACTTTTATCATGCAGTTTCTGCAAAATATTACTGCGTTCTTCTTGAAGATTCATCATTCTTCGCACAGAAGCAGTCTTGTTGAATCTTTTAAACAAATATTTATCTTGAATCATGAATTTCAACGCTTCATGTTTGAATTTTCAAAATTCTTTTGTTGATATTTTGAACGAGCGCGATAAGAAAATTAGATAATGAGCTATTTTCTTGAAGTGTTCTAAATACAAATCTTTCAATATTGACATGTCTTCTTCAACAACTATAGTGACTGAGCAAAGATAAATGAAATTTAACTGAGCATTCATTGCTGCATTGATCATGTGATACTGATTGAACTTTTTCTTGATCAGAAATCAGAGATTTCGATACGAGTCATGACAAGATTTCAGTATGTCATGCTTTATTTGATTCTTGAGCATGTCTATGATGATCTGATGAAGTGTCTTAGAGACTGAAAAATTGAGTGTCTGTCATGCATCATGTGATATCGTTCGAATTTGCTGCGAAGATGAGACTATGTCTTTTATCTTTCTCATTTTTGAAAAGTCTCAGATCATTGTCGCTTCTCTGTTAAACAACATCTTCAGTAGTAAATTCTTCTCTTGCAAAGTTAAAGCATCGTTGCATATCATTCTCTTCGCTCGCTTCGAAGTCAGTCTGAATTCTCGAGCAATTTTGAAGAATTTGAGAAACAGTCAATGATCATACTTCTCTGACTTTATTTCTGTCATATTCAATTTGATCTGAGTCAGTAAGATTTGTTTTCAGTTTATCAAATCTTCTGATATTGAGTCGTTTGACTCTAATGAATTCACAGATTGAATCTTCTGAGCTTTTCTCTTGTATGCTGTCGCTACTTTGACATGATCTATCTTCTTATGCTGACGAATTAAACTCAGATCAAATCTTCATGTCATTCGCATCGCAAGTCTGTTCGAACAACATCATAACATCTGTGCATGTTACATGCTATCATTTGAGCAAAATTGTTGAACGAAGCTTCGATCTTTCTTTTTCTTTTCTTCTTCGATCTTAATGAACGTCTCAAAGCTTTTCAAGCGCGCTAAATCAACAATCTTCGAGCTTACACTTCTCATCGCAGATACGCTTTCGACAGAGCATTCGTCTACTCATTTAAAAAAGATTTCACTTTTTCGAGAAATATTTTCAACACATCTCGATTGACAGAATTATGCGTTAAAATCAATTTAAAGAACATCATTCTTTCATCATTGTCAATGACTGTCATCTCACAAGTTTCTTTCGAAGTATTGTTGATGCATAGACGCGTCTTTCGCTCATATGATCTGCTCAGTATCAGAGTGTACTTGTTGCTTTCAATCACAAATATTGAAATTATTGATTTTGCTTCATCAATATCGATCTTCACGTTGTCGCAGCATTCAATGATGTTAATCTTTGCTTCGCTGACTTCTATCATATCTAGATGAATGTCTCGTTGCATAAACAACTGAGCTTTTGCGACAAGAGTTTTAGACATAACGTTGATTTCAGCATCATTATCAAGCAGTGTCTTAACATAAATCTCATCACTCATCAGCACTTGTGTTCTTGAACACGTCACTGCATACAGAATCGCGTTCAACTTTTCAAGTGAAGAATCTTCAAATTTTACTGCTGTTACTTGCACGTTGTCAGTTTTTTTCATTTTCTTTTTCTTATATTGTTTTACTTAAGTGTAGAGAGCTCGAAGAAGAATAGATGAATGTGTAAGCATCTGTTCAATGCTTACGTCTTGCATCTTCTGATTCGCTATAATATGCATCACGTCTTCTGTATCTATGCGTTTTTCTACTATGTTTTGCGTTCTTTTATCTCGATTGTCTGACTCTATCTTGCTGTCATCTGAATTCTTTTTCGTCGATTTCTTCGTTGTTTTTATCATTTTCTCGAAAACAGCTGTATTCTGCATGATCACATTCTCACTTGTTCGCTTCTTCAAGAACAATCTCAAAATCAACAAATATTCTTCAGAGCATAAATTCTTCATGCTTGACAGACGTTTTTCTTTTCTTACTTTTTCTCTTCAAGTTCAATTTGAACTCGTTCTCTGTTGTGTCGCTGTCTTTGTCACATTCTCATCTGACTTATAATCATGTCGAGCTGTGACAATCATTACTTCTTCGTCTCATTTCTGTTTCTCGTCTGTGTTCTCTGCTTTCTTCATAGTCATTGCTCTTACACTTGTCAGTCTGATGACATCGACATGTTCTGCTCTCATTTGCTGACTCTGTTTCTTCAAAGCATTGTCAATCAGCTTTTTCTGAGAATGACTCAATGTGAAAGATGTCAATCTGTCACTTCTTTCAACGAGTTTCATTCAGAGTCTGTTTGTTTCATTCACATGTATCTTTTCTTCTATCTTATAAATATTCAGTTGATGACATCTGATCTTCTGACATTCTATTTCTTCACAGAAGAAGCATTCTTTCATTCTAGACATTGAAGACGCTCGTTCACTTTTCGAAAGTGAAAATAATGATGACATCGACATTGCTGAATGAGCAGACGTGATGAGTTCATGTGAAATATAAACGTTGAGCATCAAGACAGATGCTGTCATGTTTTGCATGAAAGATTCAATCTTCTTCATTGCTTTTTGCAAAGAAAGCATCATCGTCTCAAACTTATTTATCATCTCATTCATTATTGTATTGCTGAGCTGTGCTACTATCGAAGAATCGAAGAACTTGTCTGACATCGTCGATTGCTTGATCTGATATTCATTCATAAGCTTGCTGAGATCATCGAAATTCTTGATCATGATCAAGAATTTCAACAGTGCTTTGACAGAGTCGCAGTAGATCACTATTGCGTCATTAACTTTCTTGAAGTTCATGAAACTGAAATCTTCAGAATCGAGTGCACACTTTCATATGATCTTTTCGCTTAGTATAGATGAAAGATTCTTGACAAATCAGCAGCATCTGATATACTCATTCATTTGCTCGCGTTTTATCAACGAATGTGATATGCTTTTGTATTGTCAACTGTACAGCTTCAGATCATTCTTCATGATACAAGACTTATTCTTAAAGATTTTCAGAAGAATTCGAGAATTCAGCTGTTGATTAGTGTCATTTTTCTCATACTTCTTCTTCATCGTCTTCTTCAGTTCTTGTCAGTTGAAGTCGATATATTCGATCATAGTTTTGATGTTATCATCAATGATCTTGTCGCAGTATCTTGACAGCTTGCAAAATCGATCGATCTGATTCAGCTCATAATCATCACAGAAGTCTTCATATCTTTCTAGAAAATCAGTCATGTTCTTCTCTTCAAAATACGAGACTCTCGAAGTTTCAAGTGATGACATGAGTGTCAGATATTTCAGAGATGACATTGTGATCATGTCTATTTCTGAGCTGACTTCAAAGCTGATGAGCGTAGTACTCATTTCTACAACAAATGTTTTCAATGAGCTTGTCATTTTATCGCTGTGAGTTGATATTGAGAGCTGTGAGAATGAAATACAGAATAGCAAAAATAATAGAGCAGTCAAAAAGATCTCGTTATTTTGTTTTTGCTTCTTGACTCGTCGAAATTCTTTTTTCTTTCTTTTGCAGTTGTTACAACTGATCAAGATGCTTTTCTTTTTTCTTCTTTTATTTGATGAACAACGCTCGATCTTATGCTTCTGCTGAAACATGATTCACTGCTGAAACTGATGTCATTTCTCGTACTTCTGTCTACATTGCTTCGAATTCGTTCTTTGATTCTTGCTTTCGCTGTCTGTTTCTTGCGAGTCTTGAAATCAGATGAACTCTTCTTCTGATCAGAGCGTCTCTTCTGAGTGTCAGTCATTCGCGAAAGTCAGTTTCTCTCTTCTTCGCTGTTGCATCTTCGCTCAAAGAGAAACAGTTTTCATCAGCTGAAGATACGCGTCTCTTCTAGTTTCAACTGTGAAAACTCTGTGACTTGAATAGCTTTCGTCAATATTTCTAAGCGAAATGAAGTCGCTATATCAATTTCTCGTATTTTCGAGTCAAATTGATTTTCACTTCAAATCTTTCATAAACTCTCTGATCATTGTAGAGATGTCGTGTCGCTCTCTGCTGTTCAGTCAACTATTCTATTCAAGATATCATAAAAATGATATTCTTACGCTTGAGCTTCAATGTCAAGAAATAGAATACAGATGCAATATAAAAAGTCGTATCAAAGCTGTTACGATTCTAGCTACGCATCTATGTTGATAGCTATGTTGATGACTATGTTGATGACTATCGCCGACCGCTCGCCGCTAGACTATAGAGTTGTTCCGAGGCCAACTCTATTCAGAGTTAGCTTATGTTCTTCTGAGTCATATAGATAGTCGACTCTTCCCTTCTAGATACTTTCCTTTCTTAGCATTTATATACTCGTTACATTACACTCATATGACTCGCTCTATGCTGGCTCCTAACAAAAGCAACAGAGAAAGCAAACAACGAACATGTGCAATGATCGTGCTAGTAGAAAGATACTGTATAACGTGTATTCTCTTTCTATTTACAAGTCGCAATGACATTTATATGTACACTCGAGAAACGTCTTTCGACTCTTTTATCATTGACTCAGATCTCGACCTTCTCTCTCTTACTAACTATCTCGTGAGAATGATGCAAGCAGTCTCACGACAACATATGATGCAAAGTTTCAATGACATCACTTTTAGCTTGAATGCTCACTAGACTCAATTAGAATGAAATCAAGACAAAGACTAGAAAGAATAAATGAAGACTAGAATTGTAACATTACTTTTCTTTCTTGACTATTCATGTTCACATGAATGTTATTTCTTAGTGCGCTTTTCCTGAATATTTAATATGAAAGTCATTGATCATCTCTTGAGCGTTCATAAATTCGTCGTCGTCAGCGTTATATCAGTTGAGATCGTTGTCATAGCTCTTTCATTTGACTCGATATTGAAGTCGTCTTCGATATCGTTGAAAGTTCAATATATCGTCAATTTCTCATTTATCTTCATCGTTTATCACTATTGATCTCAAGAATTCATTCTTCTGATCAGACAGAGAGTCATTGACGACGAAATGAAGAAGCTCTGAATGAAATACATTATGTATATGCATAGTTTCAAATAGTTTCAATTTATAGAATAAGTCAATGAAATCGATGATCTGAAAAGAATCAAACATCTTGTCATTCAATGTTTTGAAGAGTCTCGCTGTAACGATGTTTCATTCATTCAGAAATATTCTTGATTCAATCTTGTAATTGATCTTCTTTCTATGCTTGTTAGCTTGATTCATCATTTGTTCTCATGTTTTGATCAGAGTTTCATGAGCGAAGATCAATGTCTTGTTTATTTGTTCAGATATATTCTTGACTTGATCGATCTGCAAGCGTTCGCGAGTGCTTTCATACTCGATGATGTCAGGGTTGAAGCTCATATGAGAATGAAAGTTCTTGTTCATGAAGAAGAAGATCAAGAAGATGACTGAGAACAAGACGTTATTGTCGACAAACTCAATCATGAGTAGTCATTTAAATCAGTCGTTCTGCATATACGAACAGAAGAATCAAAGATATCGCTTGATGTTCTGATTGACTCATTCGCTTTGATCGTCGATCTGAAAATGATAAATGATGAACAATCAAAGAAAAATGCTCAGTCGTTTGCAAAGAAACTTTCATAGTATAGAGATGAATTGCGAATCTCGATCAGATACTATGAAGCTTGATAAATCATGAGTTCAATATACTCATTGAATCAGCATTTCAGCTGTCTTTTCGACAGTGATATCTTTATCATCAATGATGCAAGAAATATAATGTCTTTCTTTTGACAATCTGCAAATGATCGTCAGAATAGCGTTGTACTTGCTTGAATTAGATAGATCAATAATGAAGTTCATTGCTATATCTTGTCATCGCTGTTCAGATATCGATAGAGATTGAAGCAAGTCGTTTGATTTATTTCTAGATGTCTTTAAACGTTGACAGATATAGCAGTTTCAAATATATCAATCTATCATTTTTCGCATGAATGATCAATAGTAGTTTCGCTTTATGACTTTCACAGTTCTAAGAATATCAGAATGATCAACTGATGATTGATCGTGCATCTCACGAATCAGATTCATTTGTAGAAGCTCATTGAACGAGATTCATAGCTGACTATCATGATACAAAACTTCATTCTGAGTTCGACAATTCTTCAATTTGATATCTTCATATTATGTCTCATCTTCTGCTATTGCTTCGCGAAGTAGCGTACAATTCTCGTCGATTTCATTAGTCTCAAGAATCTGTTTATAGATTGATTCACTGATGTTCTTCTTTAAGTCAGCAATTTTCATTCGATTCGAAGTCAGAATAGTGATTCATTGATAGCGAACGCGCTCATCTTCTGAATCTCTGAGCACGACGTCAGCTTGATGAGTTAATGCATCGATCTTAATGTTTTGTTTGTCAGATCAATACATGATCTTGAAGTTGAAGTCGACGAGCTTTTGTACTCAGCGCATCTGTTGTCTGCTAAGCTCTTTATCTTTCATCAATGATGTGAGTGCTTGATGATCGATGAACATCTTGATAGAAATGTTGATTAGCTTCAGTTCAGATCGTCAATGCTCAAATGCTTGAATGATGATCAGCAGCTCTTTATCATATATCTCGTAGTTGCATTCAGCAGAGAACATGTTCTTGCTATAGAAAGCAATCGAATGTAAAATTTCTTCGTCGTCATATTGAAATAGAACTTCGTCGTTTACGTAGTTGAATGAGTCAGTTTTCAGAATGATCTCACGAGTCTGATCAAAGTGACGAAGTATAGAAGTCTCAATCATACGTCTCTTTATATAATCGAATGTTGTCTGACAGATCTCATTTCATTCAAATATTATCTTCTTTTGAGTAAGTTGAATCATAAGATGAACAATCTTTGAAAAGTTCTTGATAAAGCGTCGATAGAAGTTGCAGAAGTCAATGAAGAACTGTATCTGAGTGAGATTATTGAGTGTAGATCAAT
>JAABUV010004369.1_pt1 | contig 16977 bp, 10 predicted proteins | sample 5559971 | NCBI WGS metagenome assembly JAABUV01 (sample SAMN10711881, study PRJNA513362) | rock metagenome | isolation source: Antarctica rocks | place: Antarctica: Victoria Land, Knobhead nord | collected 2015-12-19
GGATCAGGACGATCATCGGCATGAACATGCCCAGGATGATCAGCAGGACCGCGACGCCCAGGAAGCAGATCAGCAGCGGCTCGATGGCGACGGCGAGCGCGGCCAGCGCGGCATCCACTTCGTCCTCGTAGAAGTCGGCGATCTTGGACAGCATGGCGTCCAGCGAACCCGACTCTTCGCCGATGGAGATCATCTGCACGACCATCGGCGGGAACAGCTTGGACTTGACCAGCGGGTCGCCGATGCGGTCCCCCTCGCGGATGCGGGCGCGGGCTTCCAAAATGGCGTCGGAGATGACCACGTTGGAGACGGTCCCGGCCACGGTCTCCAGCGCCTGCAAGATGGGGACGCCCGACGTCAGCAGCGTGCCCAGCGTCCGCGAGAAGCGGGCCAGGGCGACCTTGTGGTTCAGCTTGCCGAAGACCGGCAGCTTGAGCTTCGCCCGGTCCCAGGCGTGTGCGCCGAAGTCGGTCTTGATGAACGCCTTCCAGGCCGTCGAGACGGCGATGCCGATCAGGATGCAGGCCCAGAGCTTATTCGTCAAAAAGTCCGACACGGCGACCAGGCCCAGGGTCAGGGCGGGGAAGTCCGCGCGCCCGTGCGGCAGCATGGTCTCAAACAGGCCCAAAAACGTCGGCACGATGAAGCGGCACAGGCCGACGACGATGATCACGGCGGCGCTCATGACGATGGTCGGGTAGGTCATGGCCGACTTGATCTTGCGCTTCATCTCGACGTCTTTTTCCAGGAACGTCGAGAGCCGCTGCAAGGTCTCTTCCAGGACGCCGCCGACCTCGCCCGCGCGGACCAGGCCGATGAACAGGTTGGAGAACGTGTTGGGGTACTTGGCGAGACTCTTGGAGAGCGTGTTGCCCGCCTCGACTTCTTTCAAGACGTCCAGGATGATCCGCTTCAGCTTCGGGTTGGACTGCTGCTGGCTGAGCACGTCGAGGCAGCGCACGAGCGAGACGCCCGCGTCGATCATGGTGGAGAACTGGCGGCAGAAGATCGAAAGCTCGGTCAGCTTGACCTTCTGGATGTTCTCGAACCAGTTGCCTCCCAGGCCGGATTTCTTCGCCTTGGAGGTCTTGATCTCCGAGATGACGAAGCCCTGCTCGCGCAGGCGGCGGGCCAGCACGTCCGGGTTCTCGGCCTCGGATGTCCCGCTCCGCATGGTGCCGGCGGCGTCTCGGACGGTGTATGCATAGGTTGCCATGTGTTTTGTTCCTTGAACTCTACGGACGAGAAGGGGCGTGTACACTTCTACAACGCCCCCGCGCCCGGATAGGGTTCGGACTTGGGCGGATTATTTTTCGGCAGGCTTCAGCGCCGGGGCTTGCCCGAAGCGGACGGGTCGGCGTCCCCTTGCAGCATCCGCTTCAGCTCTTCGGCGTTCTGCGCGCGCGACAGGGCGTTCTCAAAGGAGATCTTGCCTTCCATGTAGAGGTTCCGCAGGTGCATGTCCGTCGTGATCATGCCGATGTTGGCCGAGGTCTGGATGATCGACGTGAGCTGATGGGCCTTGGCCTCGCGGATCAGGTTGCGGATCGCGGGCGAGGCCAGCATGATCTCCTGGGCCGCGATGCGGCCCCGGCCTGATGACGCCTGGTAAGCCGGCGTCGTCGGGACGAGCTGCTGGGCGATGATCGCCTGGATGTTGTTGGAGAGCTGCAAGCGCACCTGCTCCTTGGCCCCGTCCGGGAAGCTGTCCACGATGCGGTCCACGCTGGTCGCGGCGGAGTTCGTGTGCAGCGTCCCGAACACCAGGTGTCCGGTCTCGGCGGCGGAGACCGCGAGCTGCATCGTCTCCTGGTCGCGCATCTCGCCGACCAGGATCACGTCCGGGTCTTCACGCAGGCTGGCCCGCAGGGCGTTCGAGAAGCTCTTGGTGTCCATGCCCAGCTCGCGCTGGTTGATGATCGAGAGCTTGTGGTTGTGGACAAACTCAATCGGGTCCTCGATGGTGATGATGTGCTCGGACCGGGTCAGGTTGATGTGGTTGATCATCGCCGCCAGGGTCGTGGACTTGCCCGAACCCGTCGGCCCCGTTACCAGGATCAGTCCGCGCCGGGTGTGGGTCAACTTCTCCAAGATGGGCGGCATGCCCATGTCTTCCAGCGTCGGAATCTTGGTGGGGATGAGCCGCAGCGAGGCCGCCACGCTGCCCTTGTCCCGGAAGATGTTGACGCGGAAGCGGGCCTTCTTCTGGAGGGCATACGAGAAGTCCAGCTCCCAGGTGCTCTCGAACTTCTGGATCTGCTCGTCGGTCAGAATCCCGTACATCATCTGCTGGATGTCCAGCGGCGACATGTTCTCGTAGGGCGTCGGCTCCAGATTGCCCTCGGAGCGGATACAGGGCGGGATGCCCGACGCGATGTGCAGGTCGGAGCCTTTGCGGGCGATGATCAGCTCCAGCAGCTCGTCGATGTGCAGCTCCTGGACACTCTTCTTGACCGGCTTGGCGACGGCCCGCGCCTGGAATTGGGGCACGGAACCGTTGGACGGAACGGCGGACGTACCCACAGCGGCGGGCGGGGCCGCGTTCGGCTGAGGGTTGAACTGGGGCACGGCGGAAGCGCCGGGGGATGTATGGTTCGGATCGGCCATGATGGTATGCCTTCTTTCAGTGCGGGCGCTCTCGCCGCGCGGGTGCCTAGAAGCCCGCCGTGAAGACGACGCGCATCACCTCGTCGGGCGTCGTCATGCCTTCCAGAATCTTCAGCAGCCCGTCCTCGCGCAGCTCCAGCATCCCGTTCGCCTTGGCCGCGTCGCGGATGTCGGCGACGGGCGCGCGGCGCACGACAAGCTCGGCGATCTCCTCGTTCATCGTCATCAGCTCGTACAGGCCGACGCGGCCCTTGTAGCCCTTGAAGCGGCACTCCTCGCAGCCCTTGCCCTCGTAGAGCGTGACCTGCGCGTTCGGGTCCTCGGGCTTGTAGCCGAACTTGGACAGGAACGAGGCCGGAATCTTGTACGGCTCTTTGCAGTTCGAGCAGACCTTGCGGCACAGGCGCTGGGCCATGATGCCCACGACGGTGGCGGCGACGAGGTAGGTCTCAATGCCCATGTCGGCCAGGCGCATGACGGCGGAGGGCGCGTCGTTGGTGTGCAGCGTGGACAGCACCAGGTGGCCCGTCAGCGAGGCCTCGATGGCGATCTGCGCGGTTTCGAGGTCGCGCATCTCCCCGACCATGATGATGTCCGGGTCCTGACGCAAAAACGAGCGCATGGCGGCGGCGAAGGTCAGGCCGGCCTTTTTGTTGATCTGCACCTGCGAGACGCCCGCCAGTTGGTACTCGACCGGGTCCTCGACCGTGATGATGTTCTTCTCAATCGAGTTGATCTTGTGCAAAACCGAGTACAGCGTCGTCGTCTTGCCCGACCCCGTAGGCCCCGTCGTCAGGAACATGCCCTGCGGCTGGGCGACGATCTCCTCGATCTTGGCCTGGACTTCGGGCGTGAAGCCGAGCTTGTTCAGGCCCAGCAGAACGCTCGTCTTGTCCAGGATACGCATGACGATCTTCTCGCCGAACATCGTGGGGAGGCACGAGACGCGCATGTCGAAGTCTTTGCCCTCGTGCCGGACGGGGATGCGTCCGTCCTGGGGGACGCGCCGCTCGGCGATGTTCAGCTCGGCCATGATCTTGAAGCGCGAGATCAGGGCGGCCTGGATGTGCTTCGGCACGGTCATGGTCTCGTTCAAGACGCCGTCGATGCGGTAGCGGATGCGGACGCCCTTGATGCCCGGCTCGACGTGGATGTCCGAGGCCTTCTCACGGATCGCCTGCATCATGATGGCGTGGGCAATGCGGATGATCGGGGCTTCCTCGGAGATCTTCTCCAGCCCGCCCTCGTCGTCCTCATCGCCGGCCCCGCCCCCCAGCTCGCTCAGCTCGTTCTTGATCGCGTCGGTCAGGCCGCTGCTGGACACGCCTCCGGGCACCATGTCCCGCCCCGGACGCCCCTCGCCGGGGGTCAGCTCGGTCGTCGTGCCGTCGGGGTTTGTGATGATGGCGGGGACCTGGCTGTTGCCGTTCCCGTCTTTGATGACCACCGGGTAGGCCGAAGGGCCGCTGCCGTTGAGCGGGCCGGTGCGCGGCTTGCCGGCCGCCCCCAGGTTGCCGCTGTAGGCGCGGATGATGGCCTCTTCGATGTCGCTCTTGGTCGCCAAGACCGACGTGATCTTGCACCGCGAAACAAGCTTGACGTCGTCCAGGCCGACCGCCCCGGTCTTGACGTCGCCGATGGCCACCATCAGGCGGTTGGGCGTGACGGAGTTATCCCGCTTGATCGGGAGCAGGTTGTAGCGCTTGGCGATGTGCTCCGGCACGGCCTTGACGGCGGCGGGGTCGATTGCGCCGGGTTTGGTCAGGTCGACGAATTGGAGGTTCAAGGTGGCCGCCCGCGCCGAGGCCACGTCCTTCTCCGAGGCCATCTCAAGGTCCTGAATGATCGCACCGAGGTCGCCCGGCGTCACCTTCTGCATCTCGCGCGCTTGCTGGAGTTGCTGCTCGGTGAGCACCCCGCGCTCGACCAGCACCTCGCCGATGCTCTTCTTTGAACTCGACCCACCTGACCCGGAAGTTGTTGCCTGCATTACCATGTTGGAAGTCTGCCTCCTTACGCAGTTTCCGTCCCTTGATCGTCAACTCAGCCTGCGGCTGAGGCACACTCGCTCGGATAAAAGTCGTGAATCAGTCGTGAATCAAAAGTGCAACCGGGGCTGACGCGCGGGACGGGCCGTAAGACCAGCCGGGAGTGTGACAGTGAATCTGGAAACGGAGGCGCGGGGCGGTCAAGCCGCCCGAAAGTCCGGCAGTGAAAGTCCGGCAGTGGTCGTGTCCGCCATTATATCATAAACGCCGTGGGGACGCAAGAGGTTCCGGTTGCGACCGTTGCGCCGCTTCAGGCCGCTCCCAGGCTCCGCCGGACGGCCCGCTCCATGGCGGCGACGGGCAGGTCTTCAACCGGTATGCCCGTCCAGAGTGCCAGCGCCAGCGCGCCCTGATGGACCAGCATCCCCACCCCATTAGACGTCCCGCACCCCGCCGCCCCGGCCATCCGCAGCAGCGCCGTCTGAGGCGGGGTGTAGATCAAGTCGTAGACGAAAGGACGGGCCGCGAAAGCCTCGGGCGGCAGGGCGGGCACGGCGGCCTCGTCCGGGTGCAGACCCAGGCTCGTCGTGTTGACCAGCAGGTCGAACGCGCCCGCGTCCGCGCCCCACCCGGCGACCGAAGCCGCGCCGGGGAAGTGTCCGCAGATGTCCTCGGCCAAACGGACGGCCCGCGGCCGGGTGCGGTTGGCGATGCGGCAGTGACACCCCCGTGCGGCCAGCGCAAAGGCCACGGCCCGCGCCGATCCGCCCGCGCCGAGCAGCAGGACCCGGCGCGCTTCGCTCGCCTGCCCCGCCGCTTCCAGCGCGCGCACGAAGCCGGCCCCGTCCGTGCTGTACCCGTACAATCGCCCGTCTCGGTTGTGGATCGTGTTGACCGAGCCGACCCGCGCCGCCTCCCCCGAGACGACCACATGGGGGAGAACGGCCTCTTTCAGCGGGACCGTGACGTTGACGCCGATCAGCCCGAGCGCGCGAAGCCCAGCCAGGGCCGCTTCGACGTTCACCGGGTCGGGGTCAACGTCGAACGGGACGTAGGCCCAGTCCAGGCCCAGCGAGGCCAAGGCGGCGTTGTGCATGATCGGCGAGCGCGAGTGCCCGACCGGGTGGCCCCAGACGCCGACAAGCTTTGTCCGCCCCGTGATGGGCACAGCTCAGGACTTGCGCCCGCGCGCCCGCAGCACGAGCCACACGGCGGTGCCCAAGATCAGGGCTACCGCCAAGCCCGCCGCGCGCTTCGATGCGGGGGTGCGCGGGTCCGGCATGGCGTCCAGCACGGCCTCGACGCGGGCCGCGGCGGGCCACTGGCCGCTGTCGCGCAGGCGGCGGATGACGCCGTTCTCGACGTAGCGCACGAGCTGCGTCGAGATGAACTCCTCCTTGGAGAGCGGCGGGCGGAGCAGGATGGTGTGCAGGCCCAGCCGGTTGCCGGCCAGGATGTCGGTGAAGAGCTGGTCGCCGAACACAGCCGTGTCCTTGGTGCTCGACCCCATCAGTCGCATGGCCCGTCGGAAGCCGCCGGTGCGCGGCTTGCGGACGCGGTCCACGAAGGGGATGCCCATCGTGTCGGCGAGCTGCTTCAGCCGCTCGGTGTGGATCGTGTTGGAGGCGATGCAGATCTTGATGCCGGCGACTTCCAGGGCGGCCAGCCACTCGACCACGCCGGGCATGACGTCGTAGTGCCGCCACGGGACCAGCGTGTTGTCCAGATCGGTGATGATGGCCGCGATGCCACGCGCCTTCAGCGTCTCCGGGGCGAGCTCCTTGACGGAGTCGACGACCTGCGAGGGGGTGAGCGTTTTCAATAGGTTAGACATAGGGGCAGTTGGGCCTAGGGTTCGGTGAGACTATGGGCTGGTTCGGACTCGGGAGATAGCCGCGTCGTGCTGGGCCAGCGTGGCGCTGAAAACGTGGCGTCCGCCCGGACCGGCCACGTAGTACAGGAAGTCGGCGTCGGCGGGGTGCAGCGCGGCCTCAATGCTCGGCAGGCCGGGGCTGGCGATCGGCGTCGGCGGCAATCCTTTGTGCGTGTAAGTGTTGTACGGCGAGTCTACCCGCAAATCGGTGTAAAACAAGCGCGACTTGTGCGCGGGCAGGCCGTACTGCACCGTCGCGTCGCATTGCAGCCGCATCCCCTTTTCCAGCCGGTTGCGGTACACGGCGGCGATCAAGGGCCGGTCCGAGTCGACCTCCGCCTCGCGCTCGACGAGCGACGCCAGGGTGACCACGTCCGGCGTGACGGCCGCCCCGTGCGGGGCGATGACGCGCCGGTAGAAGTTGTCCAGCATCATCTGCACGGCGTCGCGCGCCGACGCGCCTTTCGGCAGCGTATAGGTGTCGGGGTATAAGTACCCTTCCAGGTTGTCGTCCGGCGGCGTCCAGGCCCCGACGTGGAACGTGCGGCCCTGCGTCTGGGCCAGCGAAAGAAACCCGGCCCCATCGGCCAGCCCGTGCCCGGCCAGCCGGCGGGCGATCTGCCGGACGGTGTAGCCCTCGGGGACCGTAACGACATTGCCTGCGGTCTCGCCCAGGGCCAGCCGGGCGGCGATCTGGCGCGGCGGCATGGCCGGGGACAGCTCGTAGCGGCCCGCGCGCATCTCGCCTGAGAGGTGGTCCATGCGGCTCGCCAGCACGAACGAGAGCGGGCGGCGGATCAGGTGCCGCCGCGCCAGCAGCTCGCCGATCTGGCGCGCGCTGCGTCCTGGGGGGATCGTGACCAGCACGAGCGGGGCGTTCTTGTTGCCCGTCACCGGGGCCAGCATTTGGATGCAGTACAAAACGCCTGCGGTGACGCTGATCGCGGCCAGCAGCAGCAGGATCAGCGCCGAAGCGCTGCGGCGCACCCGCCGAGGGGTCTGGGAAAGATGTGTTTGGGAGAGGTGAGTCGGCATAACAATCAATCGGCGTGAGGTTCAGGTCAGCGCGTCGCGCGGCGCGTCCGTCGCCCGCCGGTGGGCGAGAAAGCTTTCGAGAATCAGTGCCGCCGCCGTTTGGTCGATCTTCTCGCGGCGGCGGGCGCGCGAGACGCCCTGGGCGATCAGCAATTCCTCGGCCTCGACGCTGGACAGGCTCTCGTCCCAATAGACGAGCGGCACGGACAAGAGGTTCGCCAGCGCGCGGGCGAATCCCTGCGTCTTCTGTGCCTGCGGCCCAGCCTCGCCGTCGAGGGAGAGCGGCAGGCCGACCACGACGCCCTCGGCCTCCTGCTGGGCCGCCACGGCGGCCACGGCGGCCACGTCCCGCTTCAGGCTGCCGACCCGCCGGACGACCCCGACCGGGGAGGCGACGATTTCAAGCGAGTCACAGACGGCGACGCCGATGCGGACGTCGCCCACGTCGAGTCCGAGGAGGCGCATAAGACTTCTCCGTACAGCCCGTGCAGCAGGGCCAGGGCCAGGCACTGGAGGATCAGGATCGCGGCCACCACGCCCGAGTCGTTGAACAGCAGCGCCACCAGGCAGCCCCACAGCCCCGCGCGCAGGACGGCGGCCTCGCGCGGGCGCGGCCCCAAATAATCCCGAATCTGACCGAGCAGCAGGCGGCGGGCGATCCAGCCCATCGCCGCGAACGCCGCCAAGCCGAGCAGCGTCCCCAGATGCACCAGGACGCGCGCGGCCAGGCCCACCTTCCGCAGGCTGACCCCGACTATATACCCCGAACGCCCCTGCCCCAATGCTTCGGTCGCCGTCTCCAGATGTGTCCGCCGCAGGTGCAGCCAGTGGCCGAGTACGCCCCACAGCAAAACCAGGGCGAAGCCGGCCACGACCCCGCCCGCGCAGTGCTTCCAACTGACGGACTTCCCCGACAGCAGACGCGCGGCCACCACGAACGTCGCCAAGGCCGTCACCGCCCCGCCCGCCTTCGCGCCGAAGGCCGGGAACGACAGAACGAACGTGATCAGTGCGAACCATCCCAGCGTCCCCCAGCGCTGGCCGCGCCCTTCTTTCCACCCACTCGCCGCACACGCCAGCAGCGCGCCGCCGATCAACACGCCCATGTACTCGTTGCCGATGCCATAAAATCGGATGCCCGACAGCGCGTACTCGCTGAGCGCCGACTGCGAGATCAGGCGCGTCCCGGTCAGCCCGTCGCCGACCAGCACCAGGGCGGTCAGGGCAAAGATGGCCGAAGGCGAGGGCAGCAGGGCGAGCAAGGCGACCAGGCCGGCGATGATCGCCAGGTAGCCGGGCGCGGCGTGGGGGTCGGTCAAAGGCGCGAGCAGCAGGGCTAGCGGCCAGGCCGATACCACACGCAACCCGTAGCGGTACACGCGGGCGGCGCGCGGCGTCATGCGGCCCGTCAAAAACAACCCCAGGCCGCTGAAGACGATGGCCGCCGCGCCCAGGCCGACGGTCCAGAAGAGCGGGTTCTGCGCCTCCTGGTTCACCCGCGTCATTCGGTCCAGGCGCATCAGATTCGCCCAAGAGAGAGGCTCGGGCAAGGCCACCGCCCCTGTCATCTGCACGGGCTGGGGCACCAGCAGAAGCAGCAGCACCGTCGGCGCGATGTCGCGGGCGGCAACAAGCCCCGGCGTCTGCGTCGTATGAGAGATCAGTGATGTCTCAGGGTACTCCTTGGACGTGCTGAACCCTGAGCCGGCACGGAGCCAATCTACGTAGGGCGTGAGCTGGTCCCATGAGCCGTCGGCAGCCAGAGGAGGCGTCGGGACGACGACGTACACATGGAAGTAACCGTCTGGGGAGGGATGGAAACCGGTTAGCACCCGGCCTAGATAGTCATCCAGCGCCAGCAGTGCCCGCTGCCGGTGCTTCTGATACGCCGTCGGCAGCAGAAACCCGCGCCCGTTCTCGCGCTCCGCCCGCGCAAAATCGCCGAAGTGGACAACGACCAAGTCACAAGTCGCCAATGCCGCCTGCGTTGCCGCCCACAGCCGTGCCGGGTCTTCGCGCTTGCCGCCGGGCGCGGTCGGGTCGGGCACGGTGCCCGCCTCTGACAGACTATCGGGCTGGGGCAGGAAGAGCAGGGCGGGACGATAGATGCCCGTATCGTCGCCATTGGCGTCGCCGATCAATGCGGTTTTCAGCCCCCTCCGGCGCAGGGCAGCGCTCATGCGGCCTTGCGAAACGTCCCCCACGCTCACGCTGTCGCCCGCGCCCAGGGTGGCATAGACGTTGGCGACGGGGTCCGGCTTGTGGGCCAGGCCCGGCGACATCAAAGCAAGCTCGCCTTCCCGCCGCATCCGCGCAAGTCCGGGCAGGTCGGGCCGCATCACGTCTCCTAATGTCAGGTGGTCGGCGAGGACGATGAGGACTTGAGCTTGGGGACGAGCGCGCGCGGGCGCGGGGAAGAGGCAGAAGAAAGTGAACGGGAAGAGGGCCAAGAGGAGGCGGCGGAGCAAGGCCCGGATTTCAATCCGGGGAGCAAGGGCCTGACGCAAGAAGCCCGTCCTCACGCCCCCGCCGCCGTCTCGGTCGCCAGACGCTCGGCGGCGGCCAGGGCGTCCGCGAGGCGGGCGGGGTCTTTGCCGCCCGCCTGGGCGAAGTCGGGCCGCCCGCCCCCCCCGCCGCCGACAAGCTTGGCGGCCTCTTTGACGATGTTCCCGGCGTGGAGGCCGCGCCCGACCAGGTCTTTGCTGACTTTCACGGCCAGCGACACTTTGCCTTCTTTGATGCCGCCCAGAATGACGACGCCGGATTTGAGCCGGTCCAGCACTTCTTCGGCCAGTGTCCGCAGGACATCGGCATCCGCTCCGTCGGCGACGGCGTGGCTGACCAGCCGGAAGCCGCTGACATCGCGCGCCCCACCGACAAGCCCCTCGACCAGCCCGCCCGCGGCGGCCTTTTGCAGCGTTGCCAGCTCACGCTCGCGCGTTCTTAGCTCCGATTGGAGCCGGTCGGCGGCGGCGGGGGCGTTCAGAGGCAGCGACTTCAGGGCCGACGCGACCTCGGCCAGCAGGCGCTCTTGATCCAGGAGCCGTATCAAGGCGGCTTTGCCCGTGACGGCCTCGACGCGGCGGACGCCCGCCTGGGAACTGCCCTCGGCGATGATCTTAAATAATCCCGCCTGCGACGTGTGCGCGAGGTGCGTCCCGCCGCAGAACTCCAGGCTGTAGTCGCCCACCTGCACGACGCGCACCACGTCGCCGTACTTCTCGCCGAACAGCATGGTCGCGCCCATTTCTTTGGCCTCGGCCAGCGGCTTCTCCTGAGTGGACACGGCGAGGTCGTCTAATATCTTTTCGTTGACCAGGCCCTCGACCTGCCGCCGCTCGCTCTCGGTCATGGCGCGGTCGTGCGAGAAGTCGAAGCGCAGCCGGTCCGGCGCGACCAGCGAGCCGCGCTGCTGGACGTGCGGGCCGAGCACCTGCTGCAAGGCCTTGTGCAACAGGTGCGTCGTCGTGTGGTTGCGCTGGACGTTGAACCGACGGCCCGCGTCGATGGCCGCGTCCAGGGCATCCCCCACGCGCAGCTCGCCCGCCGTGACCGTGGCGGTGTGGAACCAGTAGCCGCTGTCCTTCTGGGTGTCCGAGACCTGGGCCGCACCGTCCTCGGCGTGGAGCTGGCCCGTGTCGCCCATCTGCCCGCCCGCCTCGGCGTAGAACGGAGTCTGGTCCAGGACGACCTGGGCCGCCTGGCCTTCGCCGACACTCTCGACAAGTCTGCCGCCCTGGACCAGGGCCAGAACGCGCGCCCGCGTCATCGGCTCGGAGTAGCCGACGAACAGCGTCTTCGTGACGTCCCGCTCCCGCAGAGCCGGCACGACGCTGTCGGCAAAGACTTCGCGCGTCTTGCCGCCTTCGGACACCAGCAGGTGCTGCTGCCAAAGTTCGTCATAACGCGCCATGTCCACGGATGCGTTGCGTTCTGCGGCAAGTTCCCTTGTCATTTCCACTGGGAACCCGTAGGTAGTGTATAATTCGAATGCTTCATCCCCAGTGATTGTGACGGTTTCAGTTGTGTAGTCAACAGGGCCATCTTTACCAACAGGGATTTGGTTGTTGCTGCTATCTGCGCCAAAAGGCCTAGCCTCGCTAGGGTATTGAACATCTTTGGTGAAATAATCGAGAAACACGGCTTGCTGCTTTTGGCCTAGTAAAGCTTCAAGCCGAGCAGAACCGGAAACCAGCGTCCGCCGGAACTGCTTTTCCTCGATGGCCGCGTAGCGCAGGATGGTCTCGCGCCGCGCTTCCATCTCGGGGTAGTCGTTCTTGCGCTGGTCGATCACCGTGGGCAGGATTTCGAGCAGGAACGGCTTGTCCAGGCCCAATGTCCGGCGGCCCGCGAGGATGGCCCGTCGCATCAGGCGGCGCAGCACGTAGCCCCGGCCCACGTTGGAGGGCAACACGCCGTCGGCGAGGCAGAACGCGGTCGCGCGGACGTGGTCGGCAACCCGGCGGAATGCGACATCCTTGGGGTCCGCGTCCTGCCCCGTATAGGTCAGACCCGACAGCGCCTCCAGCCGGCGCAGGATCGGCGCAAACAGATCCGTCTCGAACGGCCCGCGCAGGCCCGCCAGGACCGCCGCGGTGCGCTCCAGGCCCATGCCCGTGTCGATGTTGCGGCGCGGGAGCGGCGTCAGGCTCCCGCCGTCGCCCCGGTCGAACTGCATAAAAACCAGGTTCCAGATTTCGAGCCAGCGCTTGTCGTCCCACTCGCCGTCGGGCGTCGGCGGCAGGTGCGGCTGGGTGTCGTAGAAGATTTCGGAGCACGGCCCGCACGGCCCGTTCGGGCCTTTGGAGATGACCCCGGCGGGCCAGTAGTTGTCGTCCTCGCCCTTGCGGAAGATCTTCGCGTCCGGCATCCCCGCCCCGCGCCAGAGAGTATAGGCCTCGTCGTCGTCGTCAAAGATCGTCACGCGGACCTTCGCCAGGTCCAGGCCGAGCACGTCGAACAGGAACTCCCAGGCATAGGCAACGGCCTCGGCCTTGAAGTAGTCGCCGAACGAGAAGTTGCCCATCATCTCGAAGAACGTGCAGTGGCTCGTGTCGCCCACGTCCTCGATGTCGGTCGTCCGCAGGCACTTCTGCGCGGTCGTCGCTTGCGGCGCAGGCGGCGTCTGCAAGCCCAGAAAGTAGGGCTTGAACTGCACCATGCCCGCCGACGTGAACAGCAGGGTCGGGTCGTTCGGGACGAGCGAGTCCGAGGGCAGCCGCTTCGCGCCCATGGCCTCGAAAAACTCCAGATATTTGCGTCTCAGTTCGCTGCCGAGCATGAAAAAAGGTTCTCCATTGACTAGATGGGGATAATTATAGCACAAGACCCGCCCAAAGGACTGAAGATGAGCGTAGCCGCACCCCAACAAGACAGCCGGAAGAGGCCAGAGTCGCCGTTGCGCTCTGTGCTGCGCGTCACGAGCGGCAACTTCCTGGAGATGTACGACTTCCAGGTTTACGCCTTTTATGCGCCGGCCATCGCCAAGACGTTCTTCCCGACCGGGAGCGCGTTTTTGTCGCTGATGCTGGCCCTGGGCACTTTCGGGGCGGGGTTTCTGATGCGCCCGCTGGGCGCGGTCGTGCTGGGGGCCTACATCGACCGGCACGGGCGGCGGGCCGGACTGCTGCTGACCCTGGGCCTGATGGGCGGGGGCGTCCTGTTGATCGCCCTGGTGCCGGGCTACGCCACGCTCGGCGTCCTGGCCCCGCTGCTGGTGCTGGCGGGCCGCCTGGTGCAGGGCTTCTCGGCGGGGGCGGAATTGGGCGGCGTCTCGGTGTACCTGTCCGAGATCGCCCCCTCGGGACGCCGGGGCTTTTTCGTGAGCTGGCAGTCGGCCAGCCAGCAGGCCGCCGTGGTTTTTGCCGCGCTGCTCGCCGTCGCGCTGTCGGCCTCGCTGTCCAAATCCCAGATGGCCCAGTGGGGATGGCGCGTACCGTTCCTGATCGGTTGTCTCATCGTCCCGTTCCTCTTGCTCGTCCGACGCTCGCTGCGCGAGACGGACGAGTTTCTGGCACGGCGGGAGCGGCCCGACCTAGCCGCCATCCTGCGCTCCCTGGCGGCCAACGCGCGGGTTGTGACGCTGGGCGCGATGATGGTGGTGCTGACCACGGTTTTGTTTTACTTTATCACCGCCTACACGCCGACGTTCGGCCGCACCGCCCTGCACCTCGGCGGGACCGGCACCCTGCTCGTGACGGCGGGCATCGGCGTCTCGAACTTCGTCTGGCTGCCGGTCATGGGGGCATGGTCGGACCGGGTGGGGCGCAGGCCGCTCCTGCTGGGCTTTGCCGCGCTGACGCTGCTGACCGCCTATCCCGCCCTGCTCTGGCTGACGCAGGCCCCCTCCGAGGCCCGCCTGCTCGCGGTCGGCCTGTGGCTGTCGTTTTTGTACGGCGGCTACAACGGCGCGATGGTGGTCGCCCTCACCGAGGTCATGCCAGCCGCCGTCCGCACGGCCGGCTTTTCGCTGGCGTACAGCCTGGCGACCGCCCTCTTCGGCGGCTTCACGCCCGCCGTTGCGACGCTCCTGATTCACGCCCTGGGCAGCAAGGCCGCCCCCGGCCTGTGGCTGTCGTTCGCCGCCGCCTGCGGCCTGCTGTCCGCGTGGCTTTTGGGGCGCTCTCGGGAGGAACCGCTTCGGGTATAATAAGTGGCAGCAGTTCTCAGCCGCCGACGGCATCTCGCGCCGTATGTTTACTTTCAACGACACGCAGCGCGCCCGGCTGGATGCGATCCGGGCCTGGCATGAGGAGGGGGAGCGCCGCTTCGACTTCTGGAACCGGCGCGAGGCGCAGGCGCGGGCCGCGGCGGCGTTCGGCGCGGCCCTGGCCGAGTCGGGCCTGCGGTCGGGGCGGGCACTCTCGGGCGAAATGCGGGCGCGGATGGTCGGCGCGGCGGCGGCCCTGGCCCCGAACGGCAACCTCTCCCGGCGGCTCTACGCTTCAGACCCCAAAGCCTTCGATGACCGCCTGCGCGGCCTGCTGTTCGGCGAGGCGGGCCTGTACGCGCGCCTGGAGTCTTTCCTGGGTGTGCGCGGGACGGGTGCCCAGACCGCGTCGGGCCTGCTGTGTGCGTTTGCACCGGACACTTACCCACTCGTCACCCGCCCGGCCCTGCGGCGGCTGGCCCTGACGCCGGGGCAGCGGCGGGAGGCGCTGGCGGAGGCGGCGGAGCGCTACGGATTCACGCCCCCCGAGAGCGGCCCGCCGCCCGCAACGCAGTCTTTACTCGCCCTTTTCCTCGTTTACGAGCGGCTGCGCGACGCGCTCGGCCTGGCGACCTACCCCGAGGCGGATGAGGCGCTGCGCGCGGACGTGCCCTTCTCCCTAGACACGACCAACACGCCCGACCCCGTCCACGTCCGAGAGCCGGCGTCGGAGTACACCGCCCCGCCCCCTGCGACCGAAACCGCACTGCTGGCCGCGCTGGAAGAATACACGCTGGGACAAGGCCTGACGTTCCCCGCCCACCGCCTGCGGTCCTACTACGTCGCCCTCAAGACGCGGCCCTTCGCCATCCTGTCCGGCGTGTCCGGGTCCGGCAAGACGCGCCTGGCCGAGGCTGTAGCCGGCGCGCTGACGGGCCACGACCCGGCCCAGTCCCGCCTGCTGCCCGTCCGGCCCGACTGGAACGACTCGACGCCACTGTTCGGCTACCATAACGTGCTGGCGAACCGCTACGTCGCGACGCCTTTTTTGGACCTGGTGCGGGCGGCGGCCCGGCCCGAGAACCGCCACCGCGCCTTTTTCGTCTGCCTGGACGAGATGAACCTGGCGCGCGTCGAGCACTATTTGGCCGATTACCTGTCCGCCTTGGAGTCGCGCGCGCACCGCATCCCGCTGCACGAGGACGTGCCGGACCTCGTCCTGCCGCCTAATCTATTCGTGACCGGCACGGTCAACGTGGACGAGGCCGCGCACGGCTTCTCGCGCAAGGTGCTGGACCGGGCCAACACGCTGGACTTCGACGAGCCGCCCGCCCTGACCGCCATCGGCCCCGTCGTCAAGAATGGCGTACGGCTGTTCGAGGACCTGGGGATGTCTCCCCTCCAGCGTCAGGCGCTCTTCTTGGGCGCGCGGGTCGCCAACGTGGGGCGGGCGCGGGAGCGCCTGACCCAGGTCCAGCCGGGCTTGGCCGAACGCGCCCTGTCCGCGCTCCAGGCGGTCAACGACCTGCTCTACGTCCACCGGCTGCACTTCGCCTACCGGGTGCGTGACGACGTGCTGATGTTCCTGGCGAACAGCTTCGATAGCCAAACCGGCCAGGGCCTGCTGCTCCCCGGCGTCGAAGCCAATTTCGCGCTCGCCCTGGACCTGCAAGTCGTGCAGAAGGTTCTTCCCCGCCTGCACGGGGCCAGTGAAGCCCTGGCCCCCCTCCTGGCGCGGCTTCAAGGCTGGGCCGATGCCAACACCATGCCGCGCACGGCGGCGAAGCTCGCCCGGATGCGGGCGCACGGCGAGGAAACGGGGTTTGTGCGGTTCTATGAGTAAGCAATCGCTACACGCCCGATTCGCCGGGTCGAAACCCGTGGGCGTTTGCCCGTAGCCCGACGCCGACTACACATGGAAACCCCTGAACAACCCGACTGGCGGAGGCTGCTGACGGCGCGTGAACGGGAGCGGATGCTGGACGACATCGCCCGCGTCTCGCTGGTCGTGGGCGCGGACATCTTCCCCGGCCGGCCCTGGCAGGATATGGGCGTGTCCCCAGACGCCCCGGATGTCCTCCGCTCCCCCATCGAGCGGCTTGCGTGGATGGAGCATCTCCTGACATCGCTGACGCCGGCCCTGGCGCAGATCAGCCGCGCCCCGCTGGCCGACGCCGCGAAGGAAACACGCCCGGTCTCGCCGCCCGCCCGCGCCCGGCGGGTCGGGACCCAGGCGCTGCTCCAGGCCGTCCGGCGCGGCCACGCCGCCCGCTGGCTGCCCGAAACCGTCCCCGTGCTTTCCCCCGACACGCCCGACAACCGTGCCGTCAAAGCATTTCTAGAAATGCTGCGGCGGGACTGCTTGGCGGTTGAGAGATTAGCTGCGGTGGAAGAGGAGGCCGACGTGGAGACAAGGGCGGCCCGCTGCGCCGCCGTGCTGGGCGGCCTGCTTGCGGGCTGGTGGGGGGCGGTGACTGAGGAGCCGACGGCCTGGACCCGGCCGCCGTCGGCGCGGGCGGCGGCTCGGCCCGAGTACGCCCGCGTCTTCCGCGCGATGCGGCACACGCGCCGGGGCTTCGGCTTCGACTGGACCCACCCCTTGATGACTCTGCCGCCGCGCGAGACCTGGCGACTCTACGAGGCGTGGTGCCTGTTCCAGACGCTGGATGCCCTGCGCGCGCTGGGCTGGCAGACGATGCCGGGCGCGGCGGGCGACCTGTTCGCCGTCCGCCAGGGGAGGCTGACGCTGGCGCTCGCCACGGGCGGCCCGTCGCGGCTGCTCCTGCACGGCCCGCGCGGGCGGCGGCTGGCGCTGGCCTACAACG
>JAABUV010004370.1_pt1 | contig 16973 bp, 19 predicted proteins | sample 5559971 | NCBI WGS metagenome assembly JAABUV01 (sample SAMN10711881, study PRJNA513362) | rock metagenome | isolation source: Antarctica rocks | place: Antarctica: Victoria Land, Knobhead nord | collected 2015-12-19
CGTGGTCGAACTGCGCGCGCGGCGCTGCCGTCCGGGTCGCCGCGATCGGCGTCTGGCCGCGTAAGCCCCCGGCGACGGGGAGGGGGGAGCACATCCTGCCTCCTATTCTGAAGATGAACTAGTGGATCGAGCGGGAGCTCAAGGCGTTGGGCATCGACTCCTCGGTCACGCTGAGTGCCAACTACAATAGCTGGGCCAACGTGGCCGACAAGGGCCTCGTTCCCCACCTGCACTGGAGCTACGGCGGGACGCAGCCCTACAACTACTACTACTCCTTCATGTCCAAGCACTCCTACGTGCCGACCGGGAAGGACGCCGTGGCCACGGGCAACTGGGCGCGCTTCTACAGTCCCGCGGCCGACGCGCTGTTCGCGCAGTATCGGCAGACCACCGACGCGGGCACGCAGCACACCATCACCAACAAGCTGGAAAAGATCGCCATCGACCAGATGCCCATCATCCCGGTGATGACCGCCGCCAACTGGTATACCTATAGCACCCTATACTTCACGGGCTGGCCGACGCCGCAGAACTTCTATGCGAATGGCTGGCCGGGCACGTACCCCGACACGGCCCTCGTTCTGACGAAGCTGACGCCGGTCAAGTAAAGCTGGCCTTGGCGCCCCCGATAGACGTTGGGGGCGCCAAGGACGCGCCTCGCGCGGCGAGGCGCACGACCCAGGAAGGGGTGGCGGCCAATGAAGTTCATTTACAGGCGTCTGATGTTCTATGCGGTGGCCTTCTGGGCGTCGTTGACGCTCAACTTTCTGCTGCCGCGGCTGATGCCCGGCAACCCCATCGACTTCTTCGTCGGCAAATATCGCGATCAGATCCAGCGCAACCCGCACTATCTGGACGCGCTGCGCTCCGAGCTTGGGCTCTCCAAAGATCCCCTGCCGCTGCAGTATCTCCACTATCTGGGCGACCTCATTCACGGCAACTTGGGGATCTCCTACAGCTACTTTCCCTCGCCCGTCAGCAGCGTCATTGCCGCGACGCTGCCCTGGACCCTCTTCCTGGTCGGCGTCGCTACGATCCTGGCCTTCGCGATCGGCACGTTCCTGGGCGTCGTCGTCGCCTGGCGGCGCGGCGGCGTCCTGGACAGCGTGCTGCCGCCGGTCACCGCGTTCGCCTCGGCCTTCCCGTCGTTTTTCATGTCCCTCGTGCTGCTCTATTTCCTGGGCTACATGCTGGGTTGGTTCCCCTTGCAGCATTCCACCAGCGGGCACACGAACACCGGCTTCAACGGACCCTACATCGCCGATGTACTCTCGCACGCCGTGCTACCGATCATTGTGATCATCATCACCTCCCTCGGCGGCTGGTTGCTGGGCATGCGCAACGTGATGATCAACACCCTGGCCGAAGACTACATTGCCATGGCGCAGGCCAAAGGGCTGACGGATCGGCGCGTCATGCTTATCTACGCCGCGCGCAACGCCATCCTGCCCAACCTGACCGGTTTTGCCATCGCGCTCGGCTACGTCATCGGCGGCGTGACCCTCGTCGAGACCGTGTTCAGCTACCCCGGTGTGGGGTTCACGCTGGTGACGGCGGCGCAAGCGCAGGACTATCCGCTCGTGCAGGCCCTGTTGCTCCTGATCTCGTTTTGCGTCCTGGCCGCCAATCTGATGGTCGACCTACTCTACGTGCGCCTTGATCCGCGCGCGCGCGCCACCTGAGTGATTGAAGACTTGAAGAAGGGAGAGACTATATGATGCGACGCGAGAACGAGGATCGGAGCGCCAGCCCCCCGAGCCTGTCCACGATGCGCGCCGAGGCGGTGCCTGAGCTGAGTGTCCCGGTGGGGACGGGGACACCCGCGCTGCCATTGCCGACGAGCCCGCGCCGCCGGCTTGGCGGCCCCCAGTGGCTCATGCTGTTACTGCGCAATCCGAAGTCGGCCTTTGGGCTGGTCGTGCTGCTGCTCATCGTGGCGGGGGCGGTCTTCGCCCCGCTGCTGACGCCCTATAGCCCCAGCGACATGATCGCCCTGCCGTCGCAAGCGCCTTCGGCCGACCACTGGTTCGGCACGACGCACCAGGGCCAGGACGTCTTCTCCCAGATCGTCTACGGCGCCCGCGTGTCGCTCATGGTGGGCGCCGCTGCGGCCATGCTCGCGACGCTAGTCTCGGCGGCGCTGGGCATGACGGCCGCGTACCTGGGCAGGTGGGCCGACGAGATCCTGAGCATGGTTACCAACATCTTCCTTCTAATCCCCGCGCTGCCCCTGTTGATCGTCATCTCGGCGTACCTGCCGTTCAAAAACGCGTTCTCCATGATCGCGATCATCGCCCTGACGACATGGGCCGGCGAGGCGCGGGTATTGCGCTCGCAGGCGCTCTCGCTGCGCAACCGCGACTTCGTGCTGGCGGCGAAGGCCAGCGGCGAGTCGACCTGGCGCATCGTGTTCGGCGAGATCATGCCCAACATGACCAGCCGCATCGCCGCCGGCTTCCTGGGCTCGTTCGTCGGCGCCATCCTGTTCGAGGCGGGGCTGGAGTTCCTGGGCTTCGGCAACACGGACACGGTGAGCTGGGGGACGACCCTGTACTGGGCGCAGAATAACTCGACGTTGCTGACCGGCGAGTGGTGGCACTTCATGTTCCCCGGGCTGGCGTTGGCCATCACCGCCACCTCCTTAATCTTCATCAACTATGGCATTGATGAAATCAGCAATCCGCGCCTACGCCGGGTCAAGATGCCCAAGCCCGCACCGAAGACGAGGGCGACGGCGGCGTCCCGGCCGCTCGCGACGACGTCGGGGGACCGCTAGAGATGGACATGGACATGCACACGATTCCTTTTTCGGTGGCAAACAAGGAGGGGGGACAGCCCACGAGCGACGTATTACTCGACATCCGTGATCTCGTGGTCGACTATATCACCCCGCGCGGGCCGGCCCGCGCCGTCGATGGTATTTCCTTCTCTATCCGGCGCGGCGAGGTGTTCGGGCTGGCCGGCGAGTCGGGCTGCGGCAAGAGTACGATCGCCCACGCCATCATGCGGCTGATCCAGGAGCCGGGCGTCATCAGCGGCGGCCAGATGCTCTTTGACGGCCGCGATATCCTGTCGCTCTCGCCGCGTGAGGTGCAGCGGTTCCGCTGGAGCCGCGCCTCGATTGTGTTCCAGAGCGCCATGACGGCCCTCAATCCGGTCATCAACCTGGGCGAGCAGCTCGCCGACGCCATCATGGCCCACGACCCCATGCGCAAGGGCCAGGCTCTGACGCGCGCCGCCGAGCTGTTCAATCTCGTCGGCATCGAGCCCCGTCGCCTCAAGAGCTTCCCGCACGAACTCTCCGGCGGCATGCGCCAGCGCGCCGTCATCGCCATGGCGCTCGCGCTCAATCCTGACCTGGTGATCATGGACGAGCCGACCACCGCGCTCGACGTGGTGGTGCAGCGCGATATCCTGCAGCAAATTCAGGACCTGCAGGCCACGTTCGGCTTCTCGATCCTGTTCATCACGCACGACCTCTCGCTGCTGGTGGAGTTTTCCAACCGTATCGCCATCATGTACGCCGGCAAGATCGCCGAATTGGCCCCGGCCGGCGCGTTGTTCCAGCAGCCCAAGCACCCATACACCGTGGGCCTGATGAGCTCGTTCCCCTCCCTCCGTGGCGAGAAGCGCCGGCTGCAGGGCATCCCCGGCACGCCGCCAGATCTCGTGACGCCCCCGCCGGGCTGTCCGTTCGCGCCACGCTGCGCGCATGTGATGACTGCGTGTACGCGCGTATACCCGGACCTGCGCCCGGTCGGAGCCGACCGCGTCACGGCCTGCCATCTCTATAAGGAGGAGGTCGCCCATGCATCTGTCTAGCAACGGCGCCACGCCGGGCCTGCCCACGACCACCCTGCTCGATGTCCGTGGCCTGAGTAAGTTCTTCCCCGCCGGTGGGGGTGGCCCTTTCGGCGGGGAGCGCCGCAACGTCCACGCCGTCGAGGATGTCTCGTTCACGCTCGAGCGCGGTCAGATCCTGGCCCTGGTCGGTGAGAGCGGCAGCGGCAAGAGTACCATCGCGCGACTCTTAGCTGGCCTGTATCCCGCCACCGCCGGGCAGGTGCTGTTTCATGACCAGGACGTGCTCAAAATGCATGGGCGTCGCCCCCTGCTGCGCTATCGCAACCAGGTGCAGATGGTGTTCCAGGACCCCTTCGGCTCGCTGAACCCGGTCAAGCCGATTATGCACCACATCGAGCGCCCACTCAAGATCCACCATCAGACGAGCGGGTCCGCTGCGACGCACGCGCGCGTCTACGAACTGCTGGACACGGTGGGGCTCATCCCGCCCGACGAAGTCGCGGCCAAGTACCCGCATCAACTCTCCGGCGGCCAGCGCCAGCGCGTCTCATTCGCGCGCGCGCTGGCGGTCAACCCGGAGATCATCCTGGCCGATGAGCCGATCAGCATGCTCGATGTGTCCATCCGCATGGGCATCCTCAATATGATGGAACGGCTGCGTGACGAGCGCGGGCTATCGTATCTGTACATCACGCATGACCTGGCCAGCGCGCGCTACATCGCCGACGACACGCTGGTGCTCTACGCGGGGCACCTGGTGGAAGCGGCGCCGACTGAAGACGTGATGCAAAAGTCGCTGCACCCGTACACGCAGTTGCTGCTCTCGGCCGTGCCCGACCCTAGCCTGGGTTTGGTCAAGCGGCGTGTGGAGGCGCGCGGCGAGATCCCAACGGTCGTTAATCCCACGCCGGGGTGTCGCTTCTCCAACCGCTGTCCGCATGTGATGCCGGTATGCCGCGCGGTCACGCCGCCGCTGATCCAGGTGGCCCCGAAGCACCACGTGCGCTGTTATCTCTATGGACCGGAGCCATCGCGCGCATGACACCCTTATCCCCGCCCCCTCGCGCGAAGTGGGGGAAAGCGAGTGGGGATGAGAACTCTCATCAATCACGACTCATTCGATGACGTGTATGTGTTGTAGAAAGGACCTTTTAATGGCTGTACCACCTATGCCCGCCGACTTCCTGTGGGGCGCCGCCACCGCGGCGTTCCAGATCGAGGGCGCGACCCGCGAGGATGGGCGCGGCGAGTCGATCTGGGACCGCTTCTGCGCCACGCCGGGCAAGGTCAAGGACGGCGACACCGGCGACCCGGCCGACGAGCACTACCATCGCTATCCCCAGGACGTGGCCCTGATGAAAGAGTTGGGCCTGCGCGCCTACCGCTTCTCGATCGCCTGGCCGCGCATCCTGCCCGAGGGGACCGGCCGCGTTGAGGCCAAAGGACTCGACTTCTACGACCGGCTGGTCGACGAGTTGCTCGCCGCCGGCATCCGCCCGTTCGCTACGCTCTACCACTGGGACCTGCCGCAGGCGCTGCAAGATCAATACGGCGGCTGGACCGGACGCGAGACGGCCGAGGCGTTCGCCGCCTACGTCGACGTGGTGTCGCGGCGGCTGGGCGACCGCGTCAAGGACTGGATTACGCTCAACGAGCCGTGGTGCGCGGCCTGGCTGGGCTACGGCTGGGGCGTCCACGCGCCGGGCCTGAGCGACCCCGCACTTGCCATCGACGCCACGCACATGCTGCTGCGCGGCCATGGGCTGGCCGTCCCGGTGCTGCGCCGCAACAGCCCCGGCGCGCGCGTCGGCATTACGCTTAACCTGACGCCCGTTCACCCCGCTACGGACAGCGCGGAAGACCAGGCGGCGGCGCGCCTCTCCGATGGGCTCTCCAATCGGCTCTATCTCGCCCCCATTTTCAAGGGCTCCTACCCGTCTGACCTGCTGGAGAGCTTCGGCCACGCGCCCGACATCCAGGCGGGCGACATGGAGACTATTGGCGTCCCGTTGGACTTTCTGGGCGTCAACTACTACCAGCGCGGCGTCGTCGCGGCCGACCCGACCGGGCGTAACCCTCTGGGCAAGCACGTTCGGGTCGAGGGCGCGGACCGCACCGCGATGGACTGGGAGATCTACCCGGAGGGGCTGCGCGAGTTGCTGGTGCGCGTCCACCGCGACTATGCGCCTCTCGTCATGTATGTAACTGAGAATGGCGCCGCCTTCGACGATGTGGTCGCGCCCGACGGCGCGGTCCACGACGAGCGGCGGCGCGCCTACCTGGAGGCGCACTTCGCGGCGGCGGCGCGGGCCATGACGGACGGCGCGCCACTGGAGGGCTACTTCGTGTGGTCGCTCATGGACAACTTCGAGTGGGCTGAGGGCTACAGCAAGCGCTTCGGTATCATCTGCGTCGACTACGAAACACAGCAGCGCATCGTCAAAGACAGTGGGCGCTGGTATGCTGACCTGCTCCATGGCGTTCGCGCCGCCCTCCCCACCAGCGTGCGCTAAAGCGGGCCGGTGGGGAGGGCGGCGCCACGATCACGGGGCGCGCTGGCGTGGTCAACGGATGTAGCGCGGTGAGGCCTAGATCCTCGAAGGAGGATGCGATGGTGAGTGGCAATCAGCGAACGGTCATGGGTGTCGGGGTAGCACGACGGGCGGAACCGATACAATGAGTGACGGCGCGCGTGGTACGGGGACGTACCGGCCGAGAAACTGGAGCCTGACGGCCAACGAGCGGCGGCGACACCCTCTCCGACGGCACGGGCAGCTACAAGGGCGCATCGGCGTTGGGGCACGGCGTCGCCGTATGCTGGCGGGGGCATGCGGTTGTCGAGGACAGGGCCACGCATAGGGGACACAGAGCAAGGAGAACTTGATCCGATGATTATCAGCGACGCGCAGCAACAGGAATTCTACGGCAATGGCTTCATCAAGCTTCCTGGCATCGTGCCACGCGCGGTGGTCGACGCGGCGTTACAGGCCATCAATGCTTCCCTCGGCGCGCACGGCATGGCCCCCGATCAACTCCCGACGTTCCGCGCGCAGACCTACTGTCCCACGCTAACGGATACGTCGTCGATTACCGATCTGCTGCACGCCTCATCCCTCTGGTCGCTCGCTGAGTCCGCCGTGGGGGTGGGCAAGGTACGGCCGGTGAGGAGCGGGCAGATTGCGCTGCGCTTTCCGACGACCGACACGCTGGGAGACCCACAGCCACACATTGATGGCATGTACACGCCAACGAACGGCGTTCCCGAAGGTACGATCGCCAGTTTTACGGCGCTCATTGGCGTATTCCTGAGTGACCTGCCGCACGATAATATGGGGAACTTCACTGTCTGGCCGGGGACGCACCGCCTCTACGCGGACTACTTTCGTGCGCACGGCGCCCAGGCATTGTTGGCTGGGATGCCGCGCGTCGCTCTCCCGGCCCCAACGCAGGTGACCGGGCACGCTGGTGACGCTGTGCTCTGCCACTATCAAGTGGGGCACGGTATCGCCGGGAACAGCTCGCCGCACATTCGTTATGCCGTCTTCTTCCGTCTGACTCATGTGGATCATGACGCCAGGCGCTGGGAGTGCATGACCGATATCTGGCGCGAGTGGGGCGGGTTGCAGGACCACGACCACAGGTAATGGGTAGGGGTAGCGTGGAGGACCGCGCTGTCCGGGCTACTTGGGTCATCCGGCACTCCCCTAAGCGTAGACAACGCAGGGCGGTAAGGCGCCGTCGGGTATAGGCCTGGTGTGACGGAGCGTGAGTTGAACGAAGCCGCTCTCGTGAGGGAGCGGCTTCGTTCAACTCACGCTCCGTCACACCAGGCCGTATTCCGCGCCAAGGGGGCGACGGTGAAGGGGGTACGGTTGATATACTGCTGGTCTACGGGGGCCGCGCGCCAGCGACAGTCGGGGGTGCGCCCCACGGAACACGGGGAAGAATGAGGAGCGATGTGCGGCGAGGACGGGGAAGAATGGAGCACGACGGCGCGTGTCCGACACGACGTCTATGGAGGTCCTCGCGATGACCGATGAACGTCCGGCCGTGGTCCTCCTCAGCGGTGGCCTCGACTCGACCACGACGCTCGCCCTTGCCCAGCACGCGGGCTTCGCTGTCCACGCGCTAACGTTTCGCTATGGCCAACGCCACGCGCAGGAGATCGCGGCGGCCCGTCATATCGCCGCACGGCACGGCGTGGCCGCGCATGTCGTGGTCGACATCGATCTGCGCCTCTTCGGTGGATCGGCCCTCACCGCCGACATCCCCGTCCCCATGGGACGGGGTCCAGAGGACAGGACGGCGGAGATCCCGGTCACCTATGTCCCGGCGCGCAACACGATCTTTCTGTCCTTCGCCCTCGCGTGGGCGGAGGTGCTCGGGGCGAGCGACATCTTCATCGGTGTCAACGCCGTCGATTACTCCGGCTACCCCGATTGCCGCCCGGCGTACATCGCGGCCTACCAGCGCATGGCCGACCTGGCCACGAAAGCGGGCGTGGAGGGCCGGCAGCGCCTCACCATCCACACGCCGCTCATCGAGCTCACCAAGGCGCGGATTATCCAGACGGGCCTGGACCTCGGCGTCGATTATAGCCTCACCACGACGTGCTATGACCCCGCGCCAACGGGCGCGGCCTGCGGCCGGTGCGAGGCGTGCCTGCTGCGGCGCGCCGGATTCGCCGACATCGGGCGTGCGGACCCTGTGCTGTACCACGATCAGGACCGGGGCGCGCCGTGAGCTATACGGTCAAAGAGATTTTCTACACGTTGCAAGGCGAGGGAGCCAACACGGGGCGCCCCGCCATCTTCTGCCGCTTCAGCGGGTGCAACCTGTGGACCGGCCGGGAGCAAGACAGGGGACGAGCGGTCTGCCGGTTCTGCGATACCGACTTCGTGGGCACGGCGGGCCTGGGCGGCGGGCGGTTCGCGTCGAGCGAGGACCTGGCCGCGGCGGTCGGGGCCACCTGGCCGTCCAGGGCGGGGCAGGGGGCCGGCGGCCGACCGCTGGTCGTCTGCACCGGGGGCGAGCCCCTGCTCCAGCTCGACGAACCGCTCATCGACGCGTTGCACGCGCGTGGTTTCGAGGTCGCCGTCGAGACCAACGGCACGCGCGGGGCGCCGCGCGGCCTCGACTGGATCTGCGTCAGCCCCAAGGCCCGGGCGCCCCTGGTCCTGCGCGCGGGGCACGAGCTCAAGCTCGTCTATCCGCAGGAGGGCGCCGACCCCGCGCATTACGCGGACCTCGCCTTCCAGCACTTCTTCTTGCAGCCGTTGGATGGACCCGCGCGCGCGCGCAACACGCAGCTAGCCCTGCGCTATTGCCTGGACCACCCCCACTGGCGGCTGAGCCTGCAGACGCACAAGCTGTTGGGCATCCCGTGAGCGTGAGCGAGAGAGGCGCGATGGACATTTTCAAAGAGTTTACCTTCGAGGCGGCGCACCACCTGCCCCACGCGCCGCCCGGCCATAAGTGCGGACGCCTGCACGGGCACTCGTTCCGGGTGGAGGTCCATGTGCGCGGGCCGGTGCGGGAGGAGGCCGGCTGGGTCATGGATTTCGCCGACCTCACGGAGGCGTTCCGGCCCCTCCACGCGCAGCTCGACCATGCCTATCTCAACGAGGTCGCCGGGCTCGCCAATCCGACGAGCGAGACCCTGGTGCGGTGGGTCTGGGAACGCCTCCAGCCCGCCCTACGGGGGCTATGCCAGGTGGTCGTGCGGGAGACATGCACGACGGGGTGCGTCTACCGGGGGGAGGAGGAGCGCCCCGAGCCCCCCCCCACGGTGAGACGGATCGATGTGACGGCGTCGGACGACGCGATCGAACAACAACGAAAGGATCGATGATGGCATCCACAATCCCGGCGCCCCAGCGCACCCTGATCGACACGGCCTTTCCGGGGCGCGGCCTCGCCGCGCACGCGGCCCTCATGCTAGGGGGTAGCGCCCTCGTGGCCCTGTCCGCGCGCGTGACTATCCCGTTGCCCTGGGTCCCGCTTACCGGCCAGACCTACGCGGTCTTGCTGGTGAGCGCCCTGCTCGGCGGCCGGCGCGGCGCCCTGGCCCTGCTGGCCTACCTGGCGGAGGGCCTCGCGGGCCTCCCCGTCTTCGCCGACGGCCATAGCGCGTGGACCCTGTCCAGCGCGGGCGTGCCGACCATCATCGGGCCAACGGCCGGCTATCTTTTCTCTTACCCCGTCGTCGGCTTCGTGGTGGGCTCCCTGGCCGCACGGGGGTGGGATCGCACCGTCCGCCGCGCCATCGTGACCATGGCGATGGGGGAGACGCTCATCTATCTCGGCGGCGTGCCCTGACTCGCCCACTTCGTCGGCGCGGCACAGGCTGTTCAGGTCGGGGTGCTCCCCTTCATCGCGGGTGACACCGTCAAGCTGTTGCTCGCCGCGGCCACGCTGCCGCTTGGCTGGCGGCTCTTGGGCACGGAGCGAGAAGTCTATCACGCGCACCCGCACCCGTGGGTGCGCTGAGGGGGAGAGCAAGGATGTCGGCGCCCGGTGCGGTAGCCGCGCCCGGAACGCGCCCCAGGCCAAATACAGGCGTCTGCCCCATCGTTCATCTTGCACGGGTGAGGATAGGCCAGCTGTGGGGCGTTAGCCGTCCACGCGTGGCCGCTCGACCAGCACAGGTTGTCCCCACTTTATGACGACGATGAAGCTACTGGCGAGGACCGCCTCCGCGCTCGGACGCGCGGCCCTGGAGTTCCGATCAATCAGGCTCACCAGACAGACGAGCAACGACGGAACAGCCGCGTCCGAGACTCTCTGACGCGGCTGTGTCTGGTTGATCCGGTCTGGTCTAACGAGTGGGCGGGTGGTCCACGTCCGGTGAGCGCACCAGCGTCATGCGGTCCGCCACATGGATGCGGCCGCCCTGGAGGATACGAGCTCGCAGCCCACCCCGCGTCCGTAAGGACTGACCAAGTCCGGGCCGTGTCAGGCTATCGAGATAGCGACAGGGGGCGCAGTCCCGGACGCCGACGAGGCGCGCGCCGCCAAGCTGGAACGTGCGGCCGATGAGATCGGTGAGCCGTACCCCCCGCGTGACGATGTTGCGCCGCAACTGCCCCGCGTCGGTAGCCAGATCCTCGGCGACCTCGCCCTCGACAAGGGTCACCTCCTGGTCAGGCCACCGGGGATCACTCCAGTGGCCGCAGCGCGTGGCGTAGCGGTCACCGTTGATGCCAACGCCAGGCACGACCTCGACCCAAGCCCGCGGTTGCATCGGCGCCCCCGCGCGCACGGCCGTATACAGGCCAATGACCTGGGCTGAGAGCACGAGATCCCCTTGACGATCTACCATGCGGGTAAGTATATCTCCGGGTGTTATCCGCGTCAATTGCCCGTCTGAGGCGCCCGTGCCCGCTGTGACCACCACAGCTGACGACGCCTGACACAACGCGACGACGGGCTAGCGCAATCCGAGCGGAGGAGGCGTCGGCGTTCGGGGAAGGATCAGCATCGGCGTTCGGGGAAGGATCAGCATCGGCGTTCGGGGAAGGATCAGCATCGGCGTTCGGGGAAGGATTAGCATCGGCCCTCGACGCTGGGCGTGATGCGCCGACGTCACACGCCGCACCACGCCACGTTGTTGTCTGCGACAGGCGACGAGCGCTCGCCCCCCCTCGCCATCGTCTATCCTGGTGGTGGACCACCTGCTGGTCAGACTGATACCTGGGGGGAAAGGGGACAATCGTGGGCGAGGAGGCGCTACGGACGGTCGCGATTTCGTGGCACATCTCCGCGCTGATCGAGGACCTGGCGCGGCGCGATGACGTGCCACCGGATGCCGTGGTGAGGGTTGCGGTCGAGCGCTATTGGAGACAACGACGCCAGGATGATGCGGGCGCGCGTCCTGCCTTGGGACAGGACGCGGCGTTGCTGGAGGCGGCGGGCGGCCCGCTAGAGGCGCGGGGCGACGCGGTTGAGCGGGCGCAAGCCGCCTGGGATGAGGCGCTATCCGACCACCTGGACAACGCATGAACATAGCACGCCCGCGCCCTCGACTCGCTATAGACACTCAGATAAAGAATGAGAATTCGCGAGCGATTTCAACGCTCAATCGGTTGCGCGACTCTCTCAAACATTATCTGACAAGCTATAGATCGCCTGGGGCGGCGCGGGGAGACCCTCTGCCCACGCCACCCCTTTACAGCGCCTCGACCAGAACGCCCCCGGCTGTGTGACGTGTCAAGCCTCCTGGTACACGGCGCCACCGACCTCGCGGAACGCGCGCGCCTTCTCCTCTAAGCCGGCCGCGAGGGCGCCGTCCGCGTCCAGGCCTTTTTGCCTGGCATAGTCGCGCACGTCCTGCGTGATGCGCATGGAGCAGAAATGCGGCCCGCACATCGAGCAGAAGTGCGCCGTTTTCGCCGCCGCCGCCGGCAGCGTCTCGTCGTGGTAGGCCACCGCCGTTTCCGGGTCCAGCGACAGGTTGAACTGGTCCTGCCAGCGGAACTCGAAGCGCGCCTTGGAGAGCGCGTCGTCGTGCGCCTGCGCGCCGAGATGCCCCTTGGCCAGGTCGGCCGCGTGCGCCGCGATCTTGTACGCGATCACGCCCTGCTTGACGTCCTCCTTGTTAGGCAGCCCCAGATGCTCCTTCGGCGTCACGTAGCACAGCATGGCCGTCCCGTACCAGCCAATCATCGCCGCCCCGATGGCCGAGGTGATGTGGTCGTAGCCCGGCGCGATGTCGGTCGTCAGGGGACCGAGCGTGTAGAAGGGCGCCTCCCCGCACGTCTCCATTTGCCGGTCCACGTTCTCCTTGATCAGGTGCAGCGGGATATACCCCGGCCCCTCGATCATCGTCTGCACGTCGTGCGCCCAGGCAATCTTCGTCAGTTCGCCCAGCGTGTCGAGTTCGGCGAACTGCGCCGCGTCGTTGGCGTCGGCGATCGAGCCGGGGCGCAGCCCGTCCCCCAACGAGAAGGAGATGTCGTAGGCGCGCATGAGGGCGCAGATCTCCGCGAAGTGCGTGTAGAGGAAGCTTTCCTGGTGGTGGTGGGCCAGGCACCAGGCGGCCATGATGGGTAGCGAGTAGCAGGCGAACAGAAAATGCGTGCACAGCCAAAAAGGCGCATCCGAGTGGCAAACGTGGGCCTATTGCTGTGATAACGATGAGATTGCCGCCCCAGTCGGACCGCCAATCACTGTGTAAAAGAGCACCAATCGTGTCACTATTGCTGTAGTAACGGCTCTTATCACTGCATGAACGCCTCGCCAAGGGCCTTTCAGAGCTTAGACTCATTTTCTGTTCGCCTACTACTCGCTACCCACTATGAGCCGATCTGGCAGTTGTCAGACTTGCAAGCGCGTCACGACGAGATCATCGAAACCATTTACTGGTTGAATAAGCCGGCCGGCGAGGCCGCTGTCTTAATCGACAGCTTTCCAAGGATTTCTCCCGTAAATAGGCCGTCAGATGAGATCCAACTGTATTTTCATCAGCATGTATGTCCTGACGGACATGAAGCTTTCCAAGGATTTACCTCAAAGGGGTCAACGGATATCGCCAAGACGTACAGGCGTTCAACAACTACGTTCCTTGACAAGCACCATAACGGGACGACGACGGCGCGCGACGACCGCCACAGCGAGGCGTCCACGCGCAAGTCTGTCGAGACGTTGCACGCCCCCACCAACTACCGTGACCACCCTTTCCCCCGCGCGCCCGCGCGGCCTTTGTGTCACCCGTGTCCTCGACGACGTGGGCGACGTGGACGACACAGGGCCGGCCCCTGCCGGGGGCCGGGAGAAACGAGCAGGCCGCGTCCTTCGCCACGCAGCGTGATCGACGGCGGGCAACGGCGTACACTTGAGATAGGAGGGGGACGCGAAACGATGGCGCAATGGGGCGGGACCGAGGAGGCCGACCGGGGTGCGACGCGCCAGCCTCGGGTATGGGAGCGCCGCACCCGCACAACCCTGATGCTTGTCGGCATGGCCGGCGCCGGCCTGCTGACGTGGAGCATCATGGGAGGCGCACCCACGAGCGATGCGCGCGCGGCCCTCGCCGCCCTCCTCATCTACGTGACGCTGTGCGCCCTGATCGTCCGGGTCGACCGCGCCATCAAGGGACAGGAGCGGGCCGCGCGTGCGGAGGGTGAGGATCGCCGCCAGCAGTTCAGGCGACGGCCGTACAGCGTCGTGGACGAGGCCGAGGCGGTGCTGGCCCGTGCGCAGGGGCAGGGAACGTGGTGAGCGCGGGCGAGGGCGCGGTGGAGCGCGTTACCCTGACGACGGATGACGCTACGATGCCGGCGGCGGACGCGATCGCGGCCATCTTCCAGGGCCACGGCTTCACGGTCGAGCACCACGCGTTCATCCGCACCCTGGCGGAGGAGCCGCGCCGCGTCGTGCTGCTCGCCCTGCCCCGCCCCCTGCCCGCGCTCGTCCCGCTCGTGGTGCCGCCGACCGCGTTGCCCGGTCTCAGCGCGGCGCTCGTCGCGGCCCTCTATCCCGAGCCGGACCGGGACGTGCCGGACACGTGGGTTCCCCTGCCCACGGCGCTGGCGACAGTGCAGCTCAAGGCGGAGGGCGCGTTCGTCAGCATCAGCGCACGCACGGAGCAGGAATTGACGGACGCCTTGCGCGTGTTGGCGGGCCGGGTGCGTCGAGCGACCGGGGTGGCGTTACCGTTGGCCGACCGGGAGCGCCGGATCGCGTACGTCGATGGAACATGGTACAGCGAGTAGAGGAGATCATTTATGTCGCATCGATGGGGAGTTCTACCGTGCGTGTGGTAGCATTCGAACAAAGTAGGGGATCACTTACCATGCACACGCCCATCATTGCCATCGCCGGCCGCAAGGGCGGAAGCGGGAAGACCACGACGGCGATTAATCTGGCCGGCGCCCTGACCGAGCGAGGTCTCTCGGTCGCCATCGTAGACCTGGATCCGCAGGCGTCGCTTACGCGCGTCCTTCTCGGGCCCGATGAGATTGCGACCGTCGAGGGAATCGGCAATCGCATCCTCGCTCCTCAGCGTGGGGTCGATGGGCTGGCGCGCCCGACGTCGGTCGACCACCTGTATGTCCTCCCGGGCGACCGATCTATCGAGAGCGCGGCGCTCGCCCTTGCCGACAACCCGACCGGCCCCTTCCGCCTCCGGGCCCTGTTGCACGGCCTCACCGGCTACGACATAGTGCTCCTAGACACACCGCCGGCGCTCGGCTTCGCGCTCAACGCGGCACTCCTGGCTGCGGCGATTGCCCTCCTGCCCACTGAACTGGTCCAGCAGGATCTCGACGCCTTGGCCGATACCATCGCCGTCCGCGATGAATTGGCGTTCCTCGGTGCGGCGCGCATTGGGGCCATCCTGCCTAATCGCATTCGGCATGATGGACATGATCGCGCCAACCTCGATCTGTTGCGCGCCCGCTATGGCGCTCTCCTGGCTGAGCCAATCCCCCAGGCGGTCGCCGTCAAGTATAGCCTCAACGCGATGCTGCCTGTCACGGCCTATGAGCCGAAGAGCCAGGTAGCCGGAGCCTATCGATCTCTGGCCGAGCGCGTCCTCACGGAGGTTGAACATGGCGCGCTCACGTAGCCTGCCCTCACTCGACCGGGCGCAACCCGGTCGTCCGGCCCCCCAAGCGGGAACGGCGCTCCGCGATGCCGAGCGCACGTTACCTAGCGCCCTGCAGGTCCCGATCGAGCAACTGGTGCCTGACCCCGACCAGCCACGGCGCGCAATGGACCGGAACCGCCTCACCGAGTTAGCCGGTTCCCTCACGGAGTATGGCGTCTTGCAACCGTTGCTGGTCCGCGCCGATGGATTCCTTGACGATGGCCGCACCCGCTACATGATTATCGCTGGCGGTCGGCGATACGCCGCCGCTCAGCAGGCTGGGCTCACTCATTTGCCGGTCGTGGTTAGCGACAGTAAAGACGCGCAACTGCGCATCATCCAGCTGACCGAGAACATTCAGCGCGAGGAACTCAACGCCGTAGAGGAGGCTCGGGCGCTAAAGGAACTGATGGACCTCCAGAGTATCGGTTCGCGGGTTGTCGCCGAGCGGCTCCACCGCAGCCATACTTACGTCGCGAATCGGCTTAAGCTGATCGAGCACGAGGACGTTGCGCAGGCCATACGGGAGACGCAGACCATCTCGACGAGCGTGGCGCTGGAGATCGCCCGCGAGCGCGACGCGACCGCTCGCCAGGAGATGCTGCGCGAAGCAGCGACCAAACCACTGCGTAAGGAGGATGCTCAGCGCCTACGGCGCGGACGTAAAGAGCCAACCGCACCGCCGCGTCCGCCCACTCTGCGTGAGGTGGCCCGCGAGATGGGCGCGAGCGAGGACCAAGCCCGGGCTGCTGCCGAGGTCCGTAAGACCGACCCCGAAGTCTCGCCGGCCGAAGCTGTCGCCCTTGCGATACACAAGCCTGTGGAAACGGGGGCAACGACGACAACGCTCGAACAGCCTAAATCGACTGTGACAACGCTCGAACAAACTAAGCCGACAGTTCTCGAGGATGAGGATCATAACGACCGAGACCTGCGTGATGTGATGGGTGAAGCTGGGCCAATCGTCACGCGCGTCCTCGAGTGGGCTCAGGAGCGGGGCCTTGACTTGGCCGACTTGGCCGAGCGCTGCCGACGAGTGACCAACACGGTGGGGGTGTAAACCTGGTTTACACTTCATACCCCTCAAGAGACGAGCGCAGATGTCTCGGCTTCGACCCACTCCAGGTAGCTCTGGCTGCCGGCGATGATCGTCGTCGCCACAATCTCCGGCGTCTCGTATGGGTGCAACTCGCGGATCGCGCGCTCAAGCGGCTCGTACAACTCCTGTTTGGTCTTGACGGCGCATATCCATTCCTCGGCGTGCTCCATTCGGCCCTGCCACCAGTAGGTGCTTGCGATCGGACCAGAGATCTGCGCGCAGGCGGCGAGACGCCGCTCGACAAGCGCTTGGCCAATTCTCTGCGCGCCATCCCGCGAGTCGATGGTGGTTTGAACGATAATCGTGTTTGCCATGCTAGGTGCCCTTTCCTATCGGAAGTTCTCTGAAAAAGTCTTTTGCTACCTAAGTTTTGTGCAAACGGGCAAAAGGCAGGGGTAATTGGACGGGTTGTGGTGGTGGAACAAGGGCGGCAATGAGCAGCGCGGCCCAGTGGGTCGCGCGCGACGCGCCGGACGCGCCGGC
>JAABUV010004371.1_pt1 | contig 16968 bp, 14 predicted proteins | sample 5559971 | NCBI WGS metagenome assembly JAABUV01 (sample SAMN10711881, study PRJNA513362) | rock metagenome | isolation source: Antarctica rocks | place: Antarctica: Victoria Land, Knobhead nord | collected 2015-12-19
TACGCGCGCTCGGGCCCGACGGCGCGGCCAAGGGGCGGCACCGGCAGAAGAGGTAGAGCGCGCCGAGCAGGTCGACGAGCGCGGCGGGCGCCTCGCCGCGCAGCGCGAGCCGCGTCTCGCTCGTGAATGTGGTGTTCACAAAGCTCAGCTCGACGGCCGCGAGGCCGCCCTCGCCGCCCTCCTCCTCGATCGCCTCCAGCCGCGTCAGGTGCTTCAGCTGCCACGTCTTGCGTACCTGCGCACGCGCGCCCGCAGCCCCTCGGCGCGCCTGCCGCCAGCCCAGGGTGCGCCCCGGGCGTGGCGTGCGCTTGCGCCCCGGCCCCGCCTGCGGCCGCGCTGCCAAAGCGGGCCGTGCGGCGGCGGGCTGGGCGGGGGGCTGCGCGCCTGGTAGCCCTTGGCTGCGGCCTTGCACAGGTGCAGCGAGCCCTTGAAGCCGCGGCGCTTTGTGCGCCGCTCGGCAGTCAGGCACACCACGCGCTCCTTGCCGGTGGCCTGCGGCGCGCCGGCGCGCGCGTTTTTTTACAGGCGGGAAGCGCGGGCGCGGCCCGGACGCGGCCCCGCCCGGGCGCCGGGTGCGCGCGGGCGCGCCTTGGGCGGCTTGCGCTTGGTCCACGTGCTGGCCGCGCTGGGCGCGCACTTGTCGACCTGCGCCCGGCGCGCGCGTCAGGCGCGGCCGGCTGGGGGCGGGGAGCGCGCTCGGGCAGATCGCGGCCGGGCGCGGTCTCGGGGCCCCGCGCTCGCGCCGTTTGCGCGGTGATCACGCGCGCCTCCGTCGCGGCAAACAGCTCCTCCATCGCGGCACGCAGGTCGCCCGCCATGGCCGGCCGGCCTGGGACGGGTTCCCTGGAGGCCTGCAGTGGACCCCCGTCCAGGAGCGTACAAGTCACTTTGGCAAAGCTGGGCCAAAGCTGGCACGGGGAGAGGAGCAAAAAACCTAACCTAGTATCAAGGCGCAATCGAGCCCGTGACGAGTCAGAACATCGCGAGGCCGGGCCGGAGGAAGGATCGAGCAGCGTGGGGGGCAGCGTCTGTGATGGAGGGGGCGGACAAGTTGCACGCCGCCAACGGGAAGCACCAGCTGCCGCGCTCGCCGTCGTCCGTCCTGCAGCAGCTCGCCCTGGAGGAGGCCGACGCCCTGGAGGACCTGCGGCTGTCGGACCAGGGCAACGAGGAGCCGGGCCGGCCGGCCGGGGAGGAGAGGGGCGAGGCGGGCCGGAGCAGCGGCTGCAGCAAGCCAAACCCTGCTGCGAGTGAAGCCGAGCCCGCGCCGAGCCTGCCAGCGCCGCCCCGGTCCTTACGGAGGCCGCAGCCGGCATACGCACACGGCCCCGGTGACCGGGGCGCGCCGGCGCATGGCTTCGGCGCGCCTGACTGGCGCCCGCAGCAGCCGGTGTCGCCAATGTACTACATGCCGCAGTACGAGGCGTACGGGCCGGAGGCGCCGCTGGGGTCGCCAGGTGCCCCCCGATCAGCAGCCATGCGCATGCCATGTGCGTACCAGCGCAGCTGCCGGGGCGGCCGCACCCGCTCGCGAGCAGGCAGCCGCTGCCGCGGCTCGCGCGGCGCCGTCGGCCGGCCCCAAAGCAGCAGGTTTTTAGTGGCGGCATTGGCGCGGCGAGCGCTCGGCTCGCTGGGCGCGCTCACATGCGTTGCCGCGCCGGTGGGCGCGGGCGGAACCTGTCGCAGGGGCCGCGCAGTTTGCCACCCCGCGGGGTGGGCAGGGGCCTGGGGCGGCTCAGCCCCCCCGCCTGCACCTGAGGGGTACCTGCGTGCCCCCGACAGTCGCAGGGCGCCAAGCTGGCGCGCGCGCACGCAGGCCTGGTCACGCACCCGTACGCATGGCACTACAACGCGCCGTTCCCGATGTACCCCGGCGCGGAGCTGGGGCCGTCGGTGGCCAGCTCGCCGCGCTCGCCGGTCACCGGCTGCGTGCCGCCCGGCTCGCCGTGCAGCCCCGACTACTACTGCCTGCAGCCGATGCCGTTCATGCCCGGTGCGCGGCCGCGCCCGCCCGCTCAGGGGCCGCGGCGCGCTATTTTTCATTTTTGCCACCATTTCATTGAGCGCCGCCCGCCCGAACGAGCATGCACTGGCGCAACGCACCGCCACACCGCTGTGCCGGGCGCGCGGCAGGGCTGCCAGGCATGGGCGGCCAGCCGATGGTGATGGGCCCCAACGGGCCATTGCCGGCCGGCATGGTGCTGCCGTACGGCGGCCCGCCCTTCTCGCCCACGGCCGGGCTGCCGCCGCGGCTCGCCGGCGGGCCGCCCTTGCAGGCCGGCATGCGGCACGGCCGCGTGCACCGCGCCAGCGACGACCTCGACAAGGTGCGCCCAGGACGCGCCGCGCGCCTCTTGGTGGGCAGCGCCCGGAGCCCGCCCGCTCTCAAGACCTACCGATGCCGGCTGCCGACCCGCCCGGCGTGAGCCGGCATGCGCCGAGGCGGGCCTGCAACACGGCCCGCACAGGCGCATGGGCCTGCTGGCAAGGGGGCGGCTCGGAGCGGGCCCGCCCGGGTGCAGGCGCTGCGCAGGCGGGTCCATGCACAGGCCAGGGCCGCACGCAGGCCCGTTGCGGGCGACGCCGCGCGCGTACTCATGGCGCGGCCCGACGCGCGCAGTTCCGGTTCGACGTGGCGGAGGCGCACAGCGGCGAGCCCTCGGCGCGCACGACGGTCATGATCAAGAACGTGCCAAACAAGTACTCGCAGAAGATGCTGCTGGAGGCGTTCGACCGCAACTTCAAGCGCGCCCCACGCCGCCGGCGGCCCGCCGCGTGACACCGGCTGTCAGACCGGCGTGCTTAGCATGTCTGGCCTGTCGGTGCTGCCGCTGCGGGGGGCGTTGAGCCGGGCGCTGCTGCGGGCGGCGTTGAGCCGGGCGCTGCCGGCGGGCGTGCAGCAGCTTTATGGTAGGGTGGGGAGACCCGGCCGCTCAGCGGCCGCGCGCGCGTGCAGGGGCAAGTACGACTTCTTCTACCTGCCCATCGACTACAAGAACAAGTGCAACCTGGGCTACTGCTTCATGAACTTCCTGGGCGCCGAGCTGACCGCCGCGTGCTACGAGGAGTTCCACCATAAGCGCTGGGAGCTGTTCAACTCCAAGAAGGCGCGCGCGCGCGCGCCCGGCGGGCGGGCGCCCGGGCTGTGCCCCGGCCAGCGCGGCCGCCTGTGGGCACCGAGGGGAGCATGGGCCGGGAGCGCCTTCGCAGGCGCCCGCCTGTATGTGGGCGCGGCCATGCATGCCTTGTAGCATGGCCGCTGCTGCAGCGGGGGCCGGCCCCCGCTGGAGCAGCGTGCGAGGCGGGCGGACGCTGGTGCGGCGTGCGGGGGCGGGCGGCGCCGAGCGCAGCGCGCCGGTGGGCGACACCGTGCCGCTCCCGCGGGCCGAGCGCAGCGCGCGCAGCGGCAGCGCGCGCGAGCGGAGGCGCCGCGCGCGCAGGTGGCGGAGGTGTGCTACGCCAAGGTGCAGGGCTGCAGCGGCTGCGTGGAGCACTTCAAGAACGCCAAGTTCCCCTGCCACGACCGCGACTGCCTGCCGCTCGTGTTCGCCGGGGTGCGCTTGCGCCCGCGCCGCGCCCCCGCCTGCCGCAGCCTGCCCGCAGCCGTCCGGGCGCCCGCCGGGCAGCGCGGGGTGTGCCTGGCCGTCCGGCCCCGCCTGAGCACTTGAGGGCCGTACGAGCTGCCGGACGGCATTATCAGGCCTCGCGCGCAAGGGGCTGCTGCAGGGAGCCGGCGCGACGACGCTGGCGTGCGCCGGCGCGCAGGGCCAGGGCGCGGGCGAGCCGCTGCATGCGGCGCCGGCGTCGCCGCGCCAGCTCGCGGCGGCGTGATAGCGCGCCGCGGCCCGTGGGGCCTGCCTCCAGGGCCCGCCGCCCCGGCAGGCCAGCAGCAGCGAGCGACCCGTGATGACGCTGCGCCCCGCGCCGCACCCGCTGGCGCTGCCAGAGATTACGCTCCCTGGCGCGCCGCGGCCTGAATTTTGATCGGCGCCGCCGGCGGGAGCGGGCGACTGCTGGGGGACCCTGCCAGCCGCGCCCGCCAGCGGGCGAGGGCCTCCGGCCGCCGCGCCCCAGATTGCATCTGGGGTGTGGGGGATGGGGCCTTGCGGCGCGCCGCGCGCTCGCCATGCAGGGGCTGCGCGCCCTGAGGCCCAGGAATTGAAATGCCGGTGTAGGAGCCCGGGCGCGCACCTGGCTGGGGCGCCGCACGCTGACGCGCGCGAGGCTGCGCCCCATGAGCGCGCGCCTGCGGGCGGCTGCGGCCGGCGCTGGTCGCATGCGCGCCGGGCTGGCGCGGGCGCTCGGTCGTCAAACCGGGCGCCGGTCGAGGCACGGTGAATGCGCGCGCGCCCGCACGCGGCGGAACCTGCCTCCAGTGTAAAGTTGCCTGTTTGGGGATGGGGTCCGCGTTGTTGGCGCGCCCGAGTGTGCTCTCCCTCTGTTCTATCAGACTCTGGATGTGTGCCGTCCTGTGAACCCCGCTGGCGCGCCGGCCACGAGTTGCTGATGTGCCCCGCCCGTCCCCGGAACCTTAGGGCCTGGATAGGGAAGACGATGATGGTCGCCCCCCCCGGTGTGAGAAGACAGAAGACAGACCATTGCGATGGCGCCCCTGCGGCCGGGGGCGCCTGCGCGCGCGGGCGCCTCGCCGCGCGCATGCGCGGCTGCGGCGCGCGCTGCACCCCCGTGCGCGCTGGGCGCTGGGCCGGGCGCCCGGGTGAGCCGTCTGTGAGCGTTTGTGAACGCAGGAGTCTGGTTGTAACAATAAAACAGGGTGCTGCCCATGACACGTGCCGAACGCTACAGCCGCTCCCTCGCTCTTCTTCGGCAGACCGCCAGGCTGCCAACCGCTAGGCAGCACAAGGCAGCCCATGTCCCCTACCTCCATCCACATGCGCGCGGCTCGGTGACCCGAGCTGCACCACAGCTGCTTGATTGCCACATAGCGCTGAGGCGTTGCGGGCCACCCCCGCTGACTAACCAGGGGCCCACCCCCCCTGCATGAGACCGCCCTGTGCCTGCACACCCGCATGCCCATGCTGGGCGAGGCGGGTGTGGCACCAAATCACATTCAGACAACCGGCGCGCGCATGCACGCCCGCATGCGACCGGCTCCGGCTCCTGAGCAAACGAGAGCATGCCGCGCGGGCGGGTGCGGGCCGCGGGCGCTCCGCTCAATGCGCGGTCCACATGATGGGCACGCCGTCCGCGCGCCAGGTGATTCGCCCGTCCACCAGCGCGGCCACGGCCTCCGGGTACAGCGCATGCTCCTGGCACGGGCGGGCGCTCAGGCCCGGCAGCGCACACCATGTGCATGCCCGGCAGCCCGCGCGGCAACCGCCGCGCGGCACCGCTGGCCGACCTCGCACAGCGGGCGGCGCTCCCACGCAGGTTGTGCCACTCCCGCACGCCCACAGAGGACGACCGCCACAGGAAGGCAGCGGCCGGCGCGGCTGCAGCGCCAGGCGGCGGGCGCGGCCTTGGGCCGCGGCCGGCGGGGCGGCTGTGCATGCGCGCCGAGCGGCGCGGGCTGTGGGGCCGGGGCACGGCAGGCTGCGCGGGCGCCGCGCCTGCGCCAGCACGCGCGCGGCGAGCGCGGCCGGCGTGTCCGTGGGCGCCACGCGCACGACCGCCTGCGCCAGGATGGGCCCGGTGTCGTAGGCGGCGTCCACAAAGTGCACGCTGGGCCCCGACCAGCGCGCGCCCGAGGCGAGCACCGCGCGGTGCACGCGCGCGCCGTACAGGCCCTTGCCGCCGAAGGCGGGCAGCAGCGCCGGGTGGATGTTGAGCATCGCGCGCCAGTACTCGCGCACCACGGCCTCCGGCACCAGCTGCGCGCGGCGCCGGCGCGCGTCAGCCCCGGGCCCCGCACGCGGGGAGGCAGCGGCCGTGCTTCCAAGCGCCTCCAGCGAGCGCAGCGCCTCTGCTGGCGCGGCGGGGCGCAAGGGCCGGCCGCGCGGCCCGTCTGCCACGCGCCGGGGCGCCGCCGCAGGGGCCGCGCCTTGAGGAAGCCGGCCAGGAGCACATAGTCGACGGCGTGCGCGCCGCGCAGCGCGCCGCGCAGCGCCTCCGCTGCGGCGGCGCCACCCGCGCCTGCGCCGGCGGCCGGCGGGAACGCCTCCGTGGCGATGCCGTGCTGCTCCGCATACCGCCAGCCGCCGCAGCCGGGGTTGTCGCTCACCACGACCTGCTCGGCTGCAAGAGCCTGGGGGCGCCGCACGCGTGCGCCCGCGGGCCTGCCGAGCGGCGGAGCGCGGTCGAAGGGGGCGCGCGCTGCAGGCACCTGCACATCTGCGTTGATGCGGCCGTCCAGCGTGGCCGCATGTATCTGTTTGAAGTTGGAGCCGCTTCCGGACACGAAGACCGCCAGCCGCTTCCTACTCGGGCTGTCCGCATCGGGCGCAGGCGGCAGGGCCGCTATGCACAGCCTGGCCGCAGCGGGTCTGCCAGTGCAAGGAGCGACGTGAAGGCGGCCTGCGCCAATGCCGGGTGTCTGCAGGCTCAAGAGCGCAGCTGGCGTGCACATGCGCGTGCTCATGCATGCATCCGGCCAGCGCGCATGACCAGGCCGTGGCCCGCCCGAACACAGCTGCAAGACTTGAGCAGCGCAGGGGCTGTGTGAGTGCCTTTTCGAGCGTGTGTTGGCCTGGCTGCGCCTGCTTCAAAGAGCCGTTTGATGAGCAGACATGTTGTACGACCCTGTCCCCCAGCTTGTAGAGGGGAGATTGGAGGGGCCCGAGATTGGAGTGCCCGAAAACAGAGCCTGAGCCACCATGGACGCTGACCTGGAGGGCGCTGAAGGCCATGAGGACGCCCGGCACGAGTGGGGCGTGCGGCATGAGCGCTTTTACAACGTGCGCGCCCGCCTCACCACTGGCACACTAATTTTCTCACACTACAGCGCGACTGTGGACCTTGTCTGCAGGACGGGTACCGGGACGCGCTGGACCTGGGCAAGACCGCCACCGTGCAGGAAGGCTTTGACGCAGGTGCCGCCAAGGCACGGCTGCGGCTGGGAGTGCTGCTGCCTGCAAGCACGGTGCCGGGGGCAAGCGTGTGCGGGCGCCGCAGGCTATGCCGAGGGAGCGCAGGCCGGCGCGGAGTGGGGCTTTGTGCGCGGGGCGCTGGTCAGCCTGCTGGCCCTCCCGCAGGGCCTGGCGCCTGCGCAGCTGCAAGCGGTGCGTCCCTGCCCAGCCTGCGGATCAACCCTGCTCGCCGGCAGTGCACCTGCAACCGCTCTGCGCTGTTCAGGTGCAGAACCTGCACGCGCGCGTGGCGGCGGCGGAGGGCGAGGCCGCCGCCCTGGCCTGCCTTGCTGCGGCGGAGCCCGGCGGCGGGCGGGGCGCCCCCGGCGGCCCGGCAGCAGGGCAGAGCGACGGCGGCTGTGCGCCGCCGGACCGGCTGCAAGCGCAAAAGGCGCAGCGGTGGCGGGGCCTGCGGGCTGAGGCGCGGCGCACGCTGGAGCAGCTGGGCCTCGAGCTGCCGGCCCGGGAAGCAAGGCCACATGTGGACAGCGCTGAGGCCCGGACAAGCCCGGCCGACGCAACGGGCTCTTAGACGCCAGCGTGCTCGCTCATGCTGCTTGACGTCTGTGTACAGACATGGCATGCGCTGCGCAACCCTCCTAGCACCTCTACCTAGCTACCGCCGCCACTGCCCATGCTAGCTTACAAACCACACACGCGCAACCTCAACGTTGCTGACTGCTCTAGACACTGCATCTGCGGCGGTGACTGCAGGTCCACAAACATGGCGCAAACGCGTACAGACACCACACCCCGCAGCAGCGCAAGCAGGCACCAGTGTCTGGCACATTGCCTAACCAGCGTCCCAAATCCGCCCTAAGCAAGCATGGAATGCAGACACTTCGCGCGCATCCACTGCGCTACAGCAGGCTGGCCTGCCCGCGGCTGCTCCTTCATGCATGCGTGTTCACGCGCTGCGGTGACAGCGCCAATGCGCACGCAACGTGCCCGTCGCCACAAAGCAGATCTCGAGCTGAGCGCACAGCGTGTCTCTGTGATTAGCACGCTGCGGGCAGGGGCATGAGGCGCCACCGGTGCTAGCGCCCAGCAGCCAGCATGATGGTCTTGCAGCGGCGGTCGCTGGCGGTGCAGCCAGCGCCAGGCCGCCCGCGCCCACGCGCCGCACCGTACGTCTCGCAGCAGGCCGTCAAGGGCGCGCCGCCGTCAGGCGGGCGCGGGCGCGCCGCCCAGAACCACGCGCCCACCGACCATCGCAAGGCGGCCGCCGCCGGCCACCGCCGCCAGCAGCGCGTCCAGCGACAGCCCGCCCGCGCCCGCGGCGGCCACGCGGCGCAGCAGCCGGCGCGGCTTCAGCGCGCCGCCCGGCGCCGCGCGCAGCGCCCGCCGTGCCAACTTGCGCACGCGCGCGGCACTGAGCCCCGGCTCTGGGGCGGCCGCCTGCTGGAGAGCTGGCCTGGCCTCAGCGCTCGCCTCGGCAGCGGGGGCGTCCTCGGCCGCAGCGGCGGCGGGCGCGGCGGCGGGCGCCTCGTCGCCGCTGTCCAGCTGCGTCTTAGTGCCCTGCCGCCGGGCGCACGGATGGGCCTCAGCCCAGCGCCGGCCGAGCGCGCGCGCCGCATGGGGCGCCGGCCACAACACGCCCCTGCGCACGCGCGCGCGGGCTTGCGCACGGCTGCCGCATCACCCCATTCAGGCGCGTCGGCGCGCTGCCGCAGGGCGGCCAGCCCGCGCGCACCTGCCAGCGCGCGCCGGCAACCTTCTTCGGGCGGCTCGCGATGCCCAGGCCCTGGCGGCCCTTGCCGCTGGCGTCGTGCGCAGCCATGTACAGGTTGGCCTGGTCGTCCTCCGAGAAGCCCGCCACCTTGATCTGCCGCGCGCACGGTCACACGTTACCGCCCTGAGAGCAACGGAGTTACATGTGTCCCCGACAGCCAGCCAGCTGCATCCAGCACATCACCGTCGCCAGGCAAGACCCGCCGCGCGCGGGGCGCACCTTCGGCCTGGCCGGCTGCAGGCCTGCGGCGGCGTCCGCCACTGCCTGCGCCTGGCTGCCCAGGCGGCCCGCCCGCACGAAGCAGCGGCGCCACCAGGCGTCCTCCGGGTCTGGCGCGCGAGCTGTGGCTGAGGCCTCCGCATCCTCGGCCGGCGCGCCGCCCGCGCCTGCGCGCCCCCCGGACATGTTGCATAATCGGGCTGCGAGGGGGGAGCACGAGGCAGCGGCGCAGCGATCGGCCGGCCAGCTCCGCGCGTGAGCCTGCGGCCCACGCTGCGATCGCGGCCATCAGAGGACGCACCGGAAGCACACGCCGCCCGCGGGCCGTCCGGCAGCAGCCCGACGTTGTCGGCCGGCTCGCCGGGCTCCGGCGCCGCGCCGAGGATGGCCGCCAGGTCCGCGCCGGAGTAGCTGCGCGCATCCTTGCAGCGCCGGCGGCGCGTGAAGCGCGCCAGGTGGCTCCCGCCCGCGCGGCCCTCGCCTGCGGCCGCCGCACCCTCGCCGCCCGCCTCACCCCCGGCCGGCGCTGCGGCGGACTCGGCAGCGCCGCCCGCGGCCGCGACGGCGCCATTGGGCGCCGCCTGCGCGCCGTCGCCCTGCGCGCCGGCGCACTTGCGCCGCTTGCCGCGCGGCTCCGGCTCCGCGGGCGCGCCCGACGCACAGGCGTCCGCCGCCGTACCCGCCCGCCGCCGCTTGCCCTCCGCTGCGCCGCCGGCCGGCGCGGCCTTGCGCCGCTTCCTCGGCGGCTCCGCGGCCGGGCCTCCTGCGCAGTCGTCTGCTGCGGCCACCTGCGGCTGCGCGCCCAGCGCGTCCGGGCCAGCCACGGGCCCCGCGCCGGCCGGCGCCGCGGGCGCCTGGTTCAGCGCTGCCAGCACGCGGTCGAAGGCTGCCATGCCGAGCGTCCAGTCGCGCGCCTGCTTCACGGCCTCCACCTGCACTGCGCGCCCCGTGAGCCGCCGCCGGCAGGCGCGCACTACCACGGAAGCCACGGCAAAGACGAAGGGGGCTGCCAGCCCGCGCACCGCGCCCACGCCCGCGCTGTCGTGCTTCTTCCGGACCTTGACGTGCTCCCGGATGCCCTGCTTCTTCGCTCCCTGGCGAGACACGCGCGCCTGAGACGGGCTGCGTAGCCGGGGGGCGCGGCCAGGTCCGAGAACAGAGCGCGGCGCACCAGGCCCTCGCCCTCCTTCCAGCCCATCGCCGACAGGAGCCGAAAGCCGGACGAGTGCTTCTCCACGCCCTGGTAGCGCTGCGCAACAGCGGTCGCGCCCATGGCGGCGGCAGCGTCGCCTCTGAAGCGCGGCCCTGGGCTCCTTGCCTCCTTGATGGCAACAACTTGCTAAGCCAATCAGCTAGCTCAGCTCGGACGAGGGCCTGGCTGCCAACCCTAAGGGCAGCCTAGCACTTGCAGCACGGGCACCTAGCTGGGGAGGACGGAGGGGCTGAGAGATCGGCAGCGAGCTTTCGAACTGCCGCACGCCACTGTGCCAGTGCTGACCTGGCGATGTTCTGAGATGCATGCTGCGCAAGAGCACCCTGGGCTGGCCCCCTCCGCCATGGACGCTGCCTGGGCCTTGGGGGCTTTGGACGACCTGATGCTGCCGAGCGGCATGGATCAGACTATGGCAGGCAGCCTAACAGGTGATCCCCAACGCGTCGCGGGGCCCCGACGGGCCCGGCCCAGCTCGGCTTTGCACAGCGGCCTCCGTTGGGAACGTGCACGGCGTCGGCCGGGCAACCTGGCTGCCAGAAGTCGGGGACGCACGGCATTACTAGGTGTCACGGAGTTGGTGCCCAGACCTGGCAGGTGTGCAGCAGGGCAGGGCCTGCGTGAAGCGCAGCGGCTCTCAGTGTGTTGCCGGCTGTTGTCTGCTTGGTGCACCGGTGCGCGCGTGGCGAGGGTTCGCCTGCTGCGCCGCAGCATCCGCCGCCGGTCTGCGCTCGGCGGCGCTCCCTTGCGTGCGCTGGCGCCTTGTTGGGTGCACGCGCGTGCCAGGGAGGTCTGTCGCTGGAGGCCGCAGGGGCACGCAGACTGCGCCGCGCCCTCCCGAACCCGCCCGCGGGCAGCGCGGGCTGCGTCACACATAGGCTCTGCTGTGACGCTGGCCGCGCGACGAGCGCCGTGCAGTCCCGCGCCTGCAGTGCAGCCGGCACCCGCCGCGTGCGCGCTCAAGGCTCCTGGGGCGCTGGGGACAGATGACGAGAAGCTGCTCAACTGGGACGGCGAGAGCTTTCCGGACGCGCTGGACGGCGCGTTCGGCGCGCCCAGCCCGCCGGACGAGGAGGGCCCCGACGACCGCCAGGCGCGTCGCGCGTCTCCCGTACCCTTTCGCGGCCCTCTGCACGCGGGCCGCCCTGCGCACACAGTCCTGCTTGTGTCTGGGCCCGCGGCGACGGCGGCGACAAGTGGGCCGCGGCGCGGGCGCAGGTGGTGCTGGCGGCGCGCGCGGCGGCTGGACTCAACCGGGGCGGCATCAGGCGCACGGCGTTCAGCATGGGCGACCTGCAGGCGCTGGAGGTGGTCGGGCCGCCCTCGCCGCCGGAGACGCCGCACTGCGTGCACAGGTGCGCGCGCCGGGCGCCTGCCGTGGCTGCTGTGGCTGGGGCGGCTGCGGCCGGGCCGCGGCCCCTGCGTCTGCTTGGGCACTGCTCTGCTGCCCCTCTCCAACTTGGGCACACCAAGCGGGAGCACTTGCAGGACCGCCTGGGCGTGCTGTGACCTTTCTGGCGGGCACTGGGCGGCATATGTGAGCGGAGGCCCGTGGTCGGTCTGCGGTTCGCACTTCCTGCGTCAGGAGACCTCTACTCTGAGCGTGCTGCTGCGTGCACCTCAACATAGTCCTGCTGTGCCTGGGAGCGCTCGAGCGGCTGCTTTTGAGGACTCTGTGCGAGCCATGCTCCCTTTTGTTGTGCCCCGCGCCCACCCGCGCGGCGCGCGCCGCGCAGGAGCGCGTCGGGCTGCCTGGGCGCCTCGCGCGCGCCGCGCCTGGCGTCGGTGCCGGAGGGCGCGAGCGCGGCGCCGCTGCTGGGCGCCGCAGCGCTGGGCGCCGTGTCGGTGGAGGAGCTGCAGGCCGAGCTGCGCCGGCGGCACGCGTACAACAGTGCGGCCCGCCCGGCGGGCCCAGACACGCCCTGGCCGGCTGGCTGGGCACCCACTGCTCCGCCTGTTGCGCGGATTGCCTGCGCAGACCCGCCATGTTGGTCAGCACCCACAATGCAGCGCATGCCTGATTGTTTGTTGGCCGGGGGATCTCCAAAGATACATTACTCATGGTAATTGGCAAATATATTGTCATGTATTCTCATTTGATTTTTCAAGTGAGGCATCAAAACCCTTGTCATGCAAGCCTCACACAAGCCGCTGCGCCTCGGCGACCCTGCTGATGGGGGCGCGCTACGGGCGCAGGTGCGCTCATGGCGCCCGGCGGGCACGATCTGCAGGCGGTCCCGTCGCACCTGCTGGCCACGCACGGCGGCGTGGGCGCCACAGGCGCTGCAGCGCCGCCAGCCGGCGAGGCCGCGCCGGCGCTGTTTTACTTGGACGCCACGCAGGGCGGCGCAGCCGACCCGCTCGGTGCGTGCGCCGCGAGCAGCACCATCCATCCGCGCTGCCTCGTGCCTGACCGCAGGCCTCTCGGGGGACCTGTGCGCTTACGGTGGCACAGTCGCCGCGCTGTTATCTTTGACAGCTGGGGCTATCGCATCGAAGCTGCATGGCGAAGGGGTGTGCCGGCCTGCCATCATTTGGAGGTGGCCTGCGCTTGGAGGCCGCGCAAGGAGCGCGGTGGGTGCCGAGCCGCACGCCCACGCGTGCCGAGCGGCCGGCGCGCGCGCAGGGGCCATCGCCGTGAAGGAGGAGGGCGGTCTGCCGGACACGCCGGGCGCGGAGCTGCCGTCGCAGGAGGTGCACCTCCTGCAGCAGTACGCGGACACGCTGCTGCAGGCGCGCCCGCGCGCCTGTGCGCGTCAGCCCAGGACGCTGCCTGCGGCGAGCTGTTCCTGGGGCTCGCACGCTTGGGGCCAGCGCGGAAGGGCGTCGCCCTGCGGCAGCCCGCCGGCGTGCTTGGGCGGCTGCGCCTGCTTGCCGCCCTGGAGGCGCACGCTGAGGCACGCTGTGGCGCGCCTGCAGGGCATGCCCGCGGAGGAGAATGGAAAGGGCGGCGGCGCGGCCGCCGCCAGGGTGCCGGAGCCGCGGCCGCCGCCCGCGCCCGCGGCCGCGCGCGGCGCGCCCGCGGCGTTCAGGCACGGCGCGGCCGCCGGGCCTGCGCCCTCGGAGCGGTGCGCAGCCTGGCGGCATGGCAGGGCGTAGTACTGCACTGGCGGGCCCGGCGTTGCAACCCTGCGCATGCTTTCTACCACACACACCCACACACACAGGCCGCTCGCTTGCTGAGCGCGTCTTTGTGTGGTTTTTTTTATAAGGCGATGCAGCACATGGGATCAGCGCTGGGGGCTGGCGCGCGCGCAGGCACCGGTCGATGCGGCGGAGCCAGAGCGCCGTGGAGCTGCGCTCTGCAAACTCGCTCGCGCGACACTGCTCGGCGTCCGACCTGACCCACCTCGACCAGGTGCCGTTCGCGCGCTTTGCCATCCAGACACCACACAAGCGACCGGGGCATGGCCCATGCGCCCTGCATGGACTGCATGCGATCAACCAGGGCTGTGAGTGCCGCCCTGACGCTCGAGGCGCCGCGCGGGCAGGTGACGGTGGAGCTGACGACGCCGGAGGGGCACACGTACCGCGTGGGGCGCCTGTCCAACGATGAGCGCGCGCAGAAGATCTTGCGGTGCGTACAGTGGCCATTGTTGCGAGCACGCTCGCCTGCACAGAATGGCGGTCGCCGGTGGTGGCCCGGACGCCCTCGCACCTGCCACCCCTGTCGCGGCCGATGCTGGGGGCCCCGGCGGTGACGCCCCGCGTGCGGCCGCCGCAGGTATCGGCAGAAGCGGCACGAGCGAAACTTCAGCAAGCGCATCAAGTACATGTGCCGCAAGACGCTGGCCGACTCGCGGCCGCGCGTGCGCGGGCGCTTTGCGCGCAACGACGACGCCGGCGCTGTGATGCCCCACGAGACCAAAAAGGCGCAGGCGGCTGCCCGCCGCTCCGGCGGTGGCGCGCGCGGAGGTGTGCGCCCCGTCTGCCTGTGCAGGCACGTGCATGCGCAGCGCGGCAACCAGCCGTGCGGCTGGTTTTACAAGGTTGGTGTGAGAAGGCGGACTGTACAGGTGCTGCCCCCGCATGCGTGTGTGCCGTCACACGAGTGTCATGAGGGCGCGCGGTGCTCGGACGTGTGGCACTCAATGTGGCCTACAAGTCGATACTGCCTGGCTCCTGCCTGTGCACGGCAGCGGCGGCCCGCGTGCCACCCCTGCAATGCGCTCCTGTAACACCTGCGCGCGGCCCCGAAGCGCGGGGCAGACTCGGAGCGTGCTTGGGCGGGCGCGCAGGCCGGGGCAGCGGGCGGGCGGGGGCGGCGGGCAGGAGCGGCGCGGGCGGCGCGGGCGCGTTCCCGCTGCCGCCCCACCCGGCGCCGGCCGCGCCTGCGCCGGCCGCGCCCGGCGCCGCGCTGCGCGCGGGCGGCTACGCGCAGGCGGGCAGCCCCGGCGCCGGCCTGATGCCGGGCGCGCTGGGGTTTGCGGACAGCGGCGCGCTGCTGTTCCCGTTCGGCGCGGGGCCGTCCGCGGGCGCCGCGCCGCTGGAGCCGCTGGGGCAGCGCGGGTGACGCGCGGAGTGGGGTACGCCGCGGGCGCGAGGGCGCTCCCTGGGCCGCGGCGGGCGCGCTCGTCATGTATTCTAGCTGAGGGAGCAGGCGCACCGGCGCTGGCCGCCCTGCTGCCCTGCCAGCCGCGCGTCGGCCCGGCCAGCGCGGTGTCGCTGCTCCCTTCCGCCCGGCTCCCTGCGAGCAGCTGTGCTGCGCGCGTGCTCATTCTCTGAGGGTACTCTCCCGTGTCCGGGGTGCGCCTCTGACAGCAACCAGCGTCCGCTGTACAGCACGTCGACGGCTGTGGTGGCACGGTCCCTGTGACCAGGGGCCAGCTCTGCAAGTGCGAGTTATGGGAACGGTCGCTGCGATGTGCATTTGTGAAGCTTCTGTGAGCGAGTGCGGTGAGTGGTTGAGTACAGACCTGTGACTGGTGTGGTGCGTGAGGCTGCGGCGTGTGGTTCGTGGGTCCGTGTCATGAGTGAGGCAGACCTGTGTGCCTGATGCCTGGTAGTCTCTCCTTTGGCTGTTGTGATGAAGTGTGTGCCTTGACCCCGCTCCGGAATTGGCCTGAAGAGGCAACCACATGCTCTCACAGCACAGCACTGCAGCGCGCAATAAATTGTCGAGCATCCCAGCGCTCTGTGAAAGCTCCTTCTCCTCCTGCATTGGGCCCTGGAGTGACGTAGCACAGACTTGACAAAGAGCGGCCTTACTGCCACCCGCTGCCTCAGCACGCCGCCATCATATACTGCAACATCTCAGCCGCGCCGACTTGTGCCTGTCTCGAGCATATGGGCGCACGCCCTGGCCCCAAGCCGGCAGGCGCCGACAAGTAGGCAGCGGTGCTGCCGGCCGCAGCGATGGTGCGCCCTGCAAGAGAAGCAGGCCGGGCGGGGTCCCGTCTGCCGGCGGTCACACGGGCGGGCGCGGCGCGCAGAAGAACATCTTTGGGAACCTGGCGTGGCCGCACGCGACGGTGCAGCTCGACTTCAAGCGCGAGGACGGCGCGCCGGTGAAGACCGCGACCGTCAAGGCCAAGGGCAGCGAGACGGAGACGCTGCCGCTGTTCACCAACAAGGACGACGTGCGCGGCGAGGTGCGCGCGGCGCTCCAGCAAGTGCCTGCAGTGCTGGCGCTGGGGGCGCTGCACCCCGTGCGTGCAGCGGCCGCCGAGCCCGGGGCCGCGGGCGCAGGTCAAGGTGGCCAACGTGCCGGGCAAGAAGGTGGAGCACCAGGGCATTAAGGTGCAGCTGCTGGGCCAGATCGAGCTGGCATCCGAGCGCGGCCACCCGCACGACTTTGTGTCGCTGGGTGCGCGCGCCCTGTCCGGGCCCTTGGCTTGGCGCCGGCGTCTCCGGCCTGCGCGGGGCGCTGAGGTGCGCGGGCGGCAGTGCGGGACCTGGCGCCGGCGGGCGAGCTGACGTCGCCGCAGACGTACCCCTTTGAGTTCGACAACGTGGAGATGCAGTACGACTCGTACCGCGGCCTGCAAGTGCGGTTGCGGTGCGCGCTTCCCGGCGCGCCGCGCTGCGGGGGCTGCTGCTGGAGCTGGTGGGGCTGCCTCGAGCCACGTCGGAGGCACTGTTCCAACACCTATCTGTGCCAGCCACGCTGCTGGGCAGGCCTTCGAGGGGACCGCGCCTGAGCGGGCAGGCCTCTCGCTGCCTGGCTCGCCGGCGCCCGCCCGGACCACACGCGCCGTCGTGCTGACAGTCGGGGCCGGCTGCGGCAGGTACCTGCTGCGGGTGACCGTGACGCGCGGGTACGGCGCAAGCGTGGTCAAGGACTTTCCGTTCTGGGTGCGCAACTATGGGACGCCGCCGGAGACCAGCAACCTGCCGCCCATCAAGGCGCGCGCGCCCAGAGCCTGCCCCGAGGCACAGAGGCTTGCTGCGGGCGGGGACTGCCTGAGCGCGCCTGGGCGGCGAGGCCGCGCAGATGGAGGTGGGCATCGAGGACTGCCTGCACATCGAGTTCGAGTACGACAAGAGCAAGTACCACCTGAAGGACACCGTCGTCGGCAAGATCTACTTCCTGCTGGCGCGCCCGCGCCGCTCCAGCTGCATGCACTGCATCTGCATGCCCTGCGTGTGCCGCCCATGCTATAACGGGCTGCCCGCTATTGCTGGCACGCCGTGCGCTCGAATCGTGTGCTTGAACCGGCGACAGACGCGCGGGGCCGCGCAGGTGCGGATAAAGCTGAAGCACATGGAGATCGAGATACGGCGGCGGGAGACGACCGGCGCGGGCTCGGCGGCGCGCAACGAGAGCGAGACGCTGGCCAAGT
>JAABUV010004373.1_pt1 | contig 16966 bp, 19 predicted proteins | sample 5559971 | NCBI WGS metagenome assembly JAABUV01 (sample SAMN10711881, study PRJNA513362) | rock metagenome | isolation source: Antarctica rocks | place: Antarctica: Victoria Land, Knobhead nord | collected 2015-12-19
GCCCAGCCGGAACGTGTACGTCACGATGTCGAAGCAGAAGATCGCGATCAGCACCGGCCAGCGCTCCTTCGCGACCTCCGCCATGAACTGCGCCTCCAGGCCTGCGCGCGCAGGCCACGCCGCTCGCACCCGCGCCACTCGCGCCCGCATGCAGGCCGCGTCCCACGGCGCGCCGCCGCCGGACCGCGTCCCACGGCGCGCCGCCGCCGGACCGCCTCCCACGGCGCGCCGCCGCCGGACCGAGCTCGGCTTGCGCACAGGAGGCCCCAGCCACACACGCCACACGCCTAGCGCGTGAGCCTACCGGCAGGCGCGCGCCGCGAGCGTGCTCCGGTTCCGGGCCGAGCGGGCTCGACCGTGCGGCCCTGCAGCGAGGGCTTGCCAGGCAGTGCGCGAGCAGCCAGGCCCAAACAGCGCACAACCAGGGACGGCGCAGGCGGAGCATGCGCCTGCAGACCCGCTCTGACGTGACTGCATGACCCAGCGCAGCGCGGGCGCCCGAAAGCGCGGCGGCCGCACCGCGCGAGCGGAAGGTCAGCGTGAGCGGGTGCATGGTCAGCTCGCGCTCGTTCTGCTCCAGGAAGCTGAGCGCCTCCATGGACAGGCGCGGCCCGCGCGCGCCGCCGGGCGCCGCGGCGTCCTTCCCCGCGGCCATGCCTGCGCGCCGTGCGCGGCGCGGCGCCTCAAACCCGGTGCAGGCGCGTGCAGCGCCGTGCGCGCGCCCGCGCCGCGCGACCGGCCCGGTGGCCCCGCCGGAGCACGCCGCACGCGAGCGCGGCCCTGCTCGGCGCCGGCAAGCGCAGGCGGGCCTGCCGTCACGCGCGCTCGGCACACACAAGGCGGTTGCGGACGCGCTGCAGCCCACTCGCTGCGTGCGGCGCTGATATCTGCCGCCCGGCGCCGCCGCAAACCAGCTGTGACAGGCAGCCTGCACAGACGGGCGCAGAGCCATTGCCCGCGGCGCGACCGCGCCGGCCTCCACCCGCGGCCATATCAAGGGATGCCTCTCCCGCAGCCTGGTCTCCCTTGCTTGCAGCCGTCGAGCCCACCAGCCTGCCTGGGCTCTCACCTGCGGAGTGCCGCATAGCTGCACAAGCAGTCTCACGCCACGCCCACGCTCCCGGCTCGCCGGCTCAGCCCCATGCGCACGGGGCAGGCCACACAAAACCCGGCCCGTGGCCCGGCAGCCGCTGCCCGCTCCTCGCCTCGCCTTGTCACGCCCCGTCGCCGGTCCGGCAACCCCCTGATCGCTTTTAACCAGCTGGCGAAGCTGCTGGGCCCAGTGTCTCAGCCCCACAAGAGTCGGGGCTCGCGCTGCTCCTGTCAAGCCTGTCAAGACAAACAGTCGGTCAGCAGGAAACAGTAGCTGACGCGTGTGGACGCGACACGCCCTCTTTGGAAGCTTTGCTGCTGCGCAGATTGCTTCTGCCAGCCCTAGAGAGGCTTTAGCAAGAGGCCTGCCTCACGGAGCGGAAAAGGAAATCAAAGGCCAAAGGCAAAAAAAGAAGGGGGGTGGGGCAAGCCATGAATCCGCTCACGCAGATCAAGAACACGCAGAAGGCGACGCAACGCGAGGTCGCCGCAGGCTTCTCCGAGTCCGCGTCCTGGCACGCCAAGTTCCGCCACTCTGCCTACATCTTCGTCGGCGGGCTGACCTACACGCTCACCGAGGGCGACCTGCTGGCCGTCTTCTCCCAGTATGGCGAGGTGGTGGACGTCAACCTGGTCAGGCGAGCGCGTACAGCGCTCTCTTACCGCCTGTGAACTGTACCACCGACCACAGGCTGTGGTGCTTGGCGCTGCTCTGTTTGGCGCCACAGACAGGCAGCCGCCACAGTGTGGCGGGGTAAAGAGCACAAGCAACAAAGCTGCCACTTGCGCTGCACATGCAGAACGCCATGCTGTGCAGAGGTAACGAGAGCGGGACACAGCAGCGGTCTGGTGTGGACCAGCGAAGGACGCTGCTGGTCTGTGCAAGCCCGAGCTGCGCGGCCGCTGCTCGGCTCGCCCCTCCTTCCTTCTGGATCTCAAAGCGCTGGCTGCGCAGGGACAAGGAGACGGGCAAGCAGCGCGGCTTTGCCTTCCTGGCGTACGAGGACCAGCGCAGCACGGTGCTGGCCGTCGACAACCTGAGCGGCGCGCGCGTCGCCGGGCGCATCGTCAAGGTGGACCACGTCGACAACTACAAGGTCAAGTGCGCCGAGGTGGGTCACTCCCTTGTCGGGCGCCGCACACAAGCGCCCGCTAGGAGCGCCTCCACGAAGCAGACGACTACGTGTTGGAGCTCGTGTCTGCGCCGACCCTGTGCCGTCCTTGTATGGTTGCGCACCAGTGCGAGTGTCCTCACAGAGCAGCGGCGCTTGTGTCTTTGCTGCTGAAAAGGGGTCGGCTGGGGTCCCTGCTGGGCGCAAGTGCGGCTGCGGTCGCCGCAGGTGGAGGGGCGAGCGGTGTCCGAGTCCGACGACGAGGACGGCGCCGGAGCCGCAGAGGCCGCGGCGCAGGCGGCGGCCGTCGCAGCGGCTCAGGCGGACGGCGCCAACGTCGTCGTGGAGAGCGCCGGCCGGCCTAGCGCAGGTGCGGCGCGCTTCAGGCGTGGCGTGCAGGCTCATGTCCTTGCACTTCGCAGACTAAGAGCGTGTGCCCGAGGCGTCAACCTTGCTATGTGCGCGACAGCCCGCCCACCTGCCCCATCCCGCAGCCTACCCCCTTCCAGTGCGGCGCGTCATGCACGCCAGCTTGCAGGCACACGCGCCAAACCCCGGAGTGTCCAAGACGGATCCAGAGACTCCCTGTTTCAGCGTGCCGGCTTGACGAGGGGCGGCTCGGCGCCGGCCAGGCGCGCCGGGCGGAGGGGCTGCGGGCGGCGACGCGCCATGGGCCAGCAAGTCCTCTGTGTTCGCGCTGCTGCGGGAGGAGGTGCCGGCTCGGGCGCAACCCAAGGGACCCCCCCGACCGGGCGCGCCGCCGCTGCCCGGGCCGCCGCCGCTGCCTGGCGCGCCGGCCGCGCGCGCGGCAGCCAAGGAGCCCAAGGGTGAGGCGAGGGTGAAGGACAAAAAGGCCAAAAAGGAAAAGAAGGAGAAGAAGGTGCGTCGCCGCTTGAGGCAGGCCTGACGCCCCGCTCACGTTCATATGGTACATCAGGGCGGCTGCATGTGGCTGCCGTGTCATGGATGACAGTGCTGTTGTGAAAGAGGCGGGGCAGGATGGCCACTTTGTCCGTTTTGACGTTGCGCGCTGGCGCCAGCTGTTCGTGTCAGCGCCTGGTGCGCGTGAGGCTCGGGCTCTGCGCAGGAGAAGAAGAAGAGGAGGAAGCTGGATGGTGCGGCGGCCGCGCCGGCCAGCGACACCGACCCGGACGCGGACGCGGATGCGCCCTCCAGAGGGGACCTGGGCCCGGGGGCCGCGCGAGCTGGGCCAGGCCATGGCGGCGGCGCGGCGGGCGCGCGGCCGCAGCACCACGCCAGCGAAGGGGCCGCGGCCGCGCGCGCGGGGCACGCAGTGTGGCGGCCCGAGGCCGCGGGCCCGGCAGGCAGGCAGGGCCCAGACCGGGCGGCGCAGGGCAGGCCGGCGCGCAGAGGGCAGGCTCCGGCGGTTGGGAGGGCGGCCGCGGCCGCGGCGACGAGGGCGCCTCAGAGCCGAGCGGTCGGCGCCCCCACGGCGGCGAGCATGGCCGGGAGGTGAGGCACAGGGATACGGACAGGGACAGGGGACCGGGCCCGGACCAGGCGCCTGCACGTAGGCACGGCGGAGCGCATGGTCGGGATGACGAGCGCCGGGGCTCGCCGAGACGCGAGGGGCGGCATGAGCCCGGGTACAGGGACGAGGGCGGCCGCGAGCGGCGCGGCGCTGGCAGGACGGGCGGCGAGCGCGGGGCCACAGAGCGGCGCAGCAACGGGCGGCTGGGCAGGGATGGGGAGGCAGCAGACGAGCGCGGCGACAGGCAGCCTAAGAGGTGATGGCTTGCATGGCAGCCATGGCCGCAGGCCGTGAGCTGCATGCTTCTTCAGTGCGCCTGGTGCTATACGCTGGTCGTGCTGTGTGTAAGCGACAAAGCAGGCAGGCAAGGCGCCGGACTGGCACCGCGCGGCAGGCGTTGCATGCGGGACGCGCTGGTCATGCCCACAGACACAATCTGTTATAGGTCTTGCTAAAACGCACATAGGTCTCAGGTAGAACCTTGGCACATGAAGCATCTGGCACACTGAGGACGCCCCACTGTATCTTTTACATATACAGAGCATCAGCGGGGCCTTTCCTCCCTTGGCCCTCAACTCACAGCCAAAACCACTGCATGCACAAGCAAATACTATGTCCGGTCGACGCTCGGCGGTGACAGGCCTGGCGCTGCTGGACCCCGTCCCCCCCGCCGCCCCGCTCAGTGGCGCGCGCGCTTGGTCAGCCGGCTCAGCGGCCGCGGCGGCGCGCCCGCGGGCGGGCTGCGCACGTCGTCCTCCACATCTTCCTGCGCCCCATTCCGCGTGCTGCGCCCCCCCGCCTCGCCCTCGGCGCCCGCCGGGCGGCCCGCCTTGCGGCTCGCCCTCCGCGCGGCTGCGGCCGCGGGCGCGGCCGCGGCCTCGGAGTCGGGCTCAGGGCCCTGCGCCTGCTGCTGCTGCGCGGCCAGCTGCGCATCCAGCGTCGCCAGCTGCGCCTGCAGCTCCTCCAGCTGCTCGCGGCTCTCCGCCTCGGTCGCCTCCGCCGCCTGCGGCCACGGTCGCCATGTTGCTATGCAGCGGGTGGGCAGCAACCCACAGTGGCAGCCACCACACCAGCCCCTGCCCGTCCTTGACTCATACCAGCCTCCCCTCATGATGAGCGCAACACAGCCATAAAACTATATTGTCATGTGCGGACAAGGGCGCCTCATGCAGGCTGCATGCCGGGCAACTGCGCGGCGACTGCTTGGGCTGAGCCGCGGCCCCGGCCAGCAGGGCCAGCAGGCGCTCGCTCAGCACTGGAACGTGAGGGAGTCTTCGCGTTCGTCGACTGCACCGCGCGCGCGGCGGCCTGGCCCCGGCAATATGACCCCTTTCAAACCCCAGCCCTAGCTCCTCGCATCCGGGGCCGCACCGCGCGCGCGGCGGCCTGGCGCTCGGCAGCGGCCTCGGCCGCGGCCAGCGCGGCGGCCAGACCGTCCAGCGCCTCGGTCTGCGCGGCCGCCTGCGCGTCGGCGCCGCTGTCGCCGGGCGGCGCCGCGCCGAAGCGGTGGCTCAGCTGCGCGAGCGGCGGCGGCGCGAAGCTGCTGCCGGAGACGATGCCCTTGGACGTGATGCGCCGCAGGTCCAGCGTCAGGCAGTCCGACATGCCCGCGCGCAGCCGCTGCGCGCGCGCAGGCGCAGCCGCTCGGCCTGCTGCATGCTTGATTAAGGAGCCCACGACAAAAGGTGCGCCGCAGGTCCAGCGTCAGGCAGTCCGACATGCCTGCGCGCAGCCGCCGCGCGCGCGCGCGCTCGCTCGGCCTGCTGCATATCAGACGTGCAGAAACTCTTGATAAAGGGGCGTTCGGCCGAGCTTCACGTGCGCGGCTGCTGGGGCTGCTTCCGTGCATGATGCGCTCATTGCGGCCATGCCTAGCAGGTCCAGCGTCAGGAGGCTTGACAGCCCTGCGTCCGGCCTGCTTTCCGCGCGCGCGCGTGCCGCCCCCACCGCCTCTGATGCAGACCGCCAGCTTCTCGGGCATGGGCTGGGCGACGCCAGATCTCTGCGATACTTGCTGTTAAAATGTGCTGTGACCTGGCTGCGCCCTGACGGCCACGACCAGACGGGTGCGCAGCAGCTCGAGCTGGAGCGCGCGCCTGGGTGCAGAACTCGCGGTAGGCCGAAGCATCATCCAGCGTCTCAAACACCTGCCGCACAGGCCCGGGACCTTCAGCAGCCGGCGCAACGTGCGTGAGTGCGGACAAAGGCATCCGCACGCAGCCTGCCCCTCCTCATCTATGCACAGTAGGCTGGGTCCAGCTGGCGCGCTGGCAAGGAGCTGCGGTGCGGGAAGCGGCCACGAGCGTGTTTCCAGCCTGCCCGCGCACAGCGCAAGAGTTCAGACACGGGGTGTGGCGCGCCAAGGACAGGGCGCGGGGAGAAAGGGGGCCGCGCGGCGGGCGCGCCAGCACGGAGCCGAGCAGCGGGAAGAGCACGGCCGCGCGCAAGCCCGGGCGCGTCGGCCGCACCAGGTTGACCGCGTACCCGCAGCACCCGGTCGGCCAGTCGTCCGGGCCCAGCTCGCCGTCCGGGGCGCCTGCGAGGTTGCGGCCCAGCGTTAGGGCCCAGGGTTGGCACCCAGGGTTTGGGCCCAATGCACCCATGGCTCAGCACGTGCTGCAGCTGCACGCTTGGATGTTTGCGCCCTGCAGCTGCCCGCCCCAGCGCCTGCAACCAGCTTGCCCTTGCGCGCCCGGCAGCTCGGCGTGACGCGCTGCTGCTCGCAGCAGCGCGCACCGCGGATGCAGCATCTCGCGCGCCTCGACTTGGGGGGCAGCAGCGCAGACCGCCATGCCTGCTCAGGGCACGAGCAGGCGCGTTGCCCGTACACCATGTGTGATTCGCAAACCGCGTCCCCATGCGTGGCTGCCTGTGGCTGGAAGCCCTGCTAGCTGCCCCCGCCCGCCGGGCACCTAGCCGCTGGGGCCCAGAGCGCTGCGCCCGAGTCGCCCTGGACCCCCGGCACCAAAACCCGACACGGCGGGCGGCGCGCACCGCGGCGCGAGCGCTGCAGCGCGCGGCTGTGCGGCAGCGGCAGCGGCAGCGCCGGGTCCGTGCCCGCGCACGCGGCCGCGACCAGCCGGTGCGCGGCCGCGCCCGCGCCCGCCCAGCCGGGTGCCTCGCCGGCGGCCGCGCCCGCGTACGCCAGCGCGGCGCTCAGCGGCAGCATGTCCGGCTGCGGCAGGCCCAAGCGCTCCAGGTCCGCCTGCAGGCGCCGCCGCGCCTCGGCGTCCCTGAACCCGCGCCGCACGGAGGTTTAGGGAGGGTCAGGGTCGGTTCAACCCCGACCGCGACCGGCCTGGCGCTGCCGTGCGCCTGTACGGACGGTGCCCTTTGCGGGCTTGGCCGGCAGCACGTCCGCCTGCGGAGGACCTTTTGTCCCCATTGCAGAGGGACGGTGCCCCAGCACGGCCGCGCGCCTGCGCATATCCTGCAGGCCAGGTCGTGGGGCGCCGGGCGACGAGCCACCTGAGCATGCGGCAGGAGGCGCCGCCCGTGCACAGCAGGCACGGCGTGCACATCGCCACGCTGTGCTCCAGCATGGACACCATGCCCCCGTTGTCTGACTACGGCCGCGCAGCTGGGAGGGACAGGGCGAGGGAAGGGTAGGGTTGGGGCACCGGATGACGAGCACGTCGAGCATGCCGCGGAAGGCGGTGGACAGCAGGCGCGCGAGCGGCTCGTCGTCCACCGTGGCCAGGCCCGCCAGCACGCCGACCACGCCCGGGTCGCCGCCGCCCAGGCAGCGCGCCAGCGCGCGCACGGTGCGGCTGGCGGGCGGGCCGTACCGCGCGTCCACCTGCGCGCGCTCGCTGGTAAAGCCCGGAAGAGAAGGTGAAGGGAAGTGGAAGGCCGTGGTGGCAATGCCTGGGCTCGAGCGGCAGCGGCGAGGTTGGCGCCACGTGGGGCGCACGCGCTCAGCTGGGCTGACACGGCGGCTGTGCATGCCCACACGCGCCCAGGCAGGCCTGTTCACGGACACGTCGCGACCGCCGCTGCAAGCTGGCCGCAGAGCATGGTTAGCCGCGTCCCACAGGCCTGACCAAGGCCGCCATGCAACCGGACACAGCGGGCCGCGCGGCAGACGCGCACCGCGGGCGCGGCGCCGGTGCGCCCCGCGCCATCGTCGGCGCGCAGCCGCTGCGCGGCCGCCGCCGCGGCCGCCGAGTTGACGGGCGGCTCCCCGCGCACGCGCGTGCGGTTTTCAGTCACGCGCTTCTGGGCGCAGCGCAGCTCCTTCGCTGCGGCCTGGCGCGCACGGGCGCGACAGACGTGAGGGCGCAGCCGTGCGGCAACCACGAGCGCGCGCGGCGCCGCTGCCGCCCCTGCATAGGCTGCTCTTTGCGCACGCGGGCGGAGCACTGATCGCGCCTCCTGGGCGCCGCACAACCCGCTGTGCGACGGCATGCATGCACGCGCGCACAGTGGTCCTTCCTCCTTGCGTGATGTGAGTACGGGCTAGCGCATGGCGAAGCAGATGCCGACGGAGGAGCGCTTGGCGCACAGCAAGCCCGGGGGTGTGCCCGCAGGCGCCAGGGCGCGCGCCCCGGCGGCCTTGCCGGTGCCCGCCAGGCGCCCCGCGAGCGCGTCGCGCCGCGCGGCGAGCGCGGCCTGCCGCTCCGAGAGCGCCCGGATGGCCTCGAGGCGCCCGGCGTTGTCCGAGAAGAGCGCGGCGCAGGTCCACGCGGCGGCCCAGCGCCTGCGGGGCGGGGACGGCGTGCGGAACGCGGTGCGGACGGCCTCGAGCGCGCGGCCGACGGCGCCTCCGAGCGCCGGGCGCGTCCTGGAGGCGGGTCGAGCGCGGGTGCAAGGCACGGACAGTGGATCGTGCGAGAGGCAATGCGCACGCCCACCACAAGCTCGATGCGATGCATGTGTGAACTGCACATGAATCGGTTCCCGGAGCTGAGCGGGCCCGCACGCGTCGGCGCCCAGCCCGGAGGCCTCGGCGAAGAGCTCCACCACGAGCGCGCCGGGCGGCGCGTCGGCGGGCGCGTCGGCGCCGGCGCCCACGCGCCCGGACCGCTCGGCGAGCGCGACATCGCCGAGGAAGACGCGCCCAGCGTCGTCGGTTGCCTGCTCGGCGGCCGCCTCCGGCGCAAGCTCCAGCACGGGCAGCTCGCTGCCCGGCGGGCCTGCCGCAGCCGCTGACAGGGTTTTGCGTGAAATGGTTTAGGGTAGGAGTAGGGTATGGCTACCCGTCACCCTATCGCATGGCAGACATAGCGACCCCCAAGGAACCACCATGGGGAGGGAAGTATGCTCACGCAGTGGGTACGTGCTCGCCATGTCACGTCATAGGTAGGACCGCTGTGTGCGGGGCTAACAGCTCGGGAGGCCACAGAAAAGACGAGGGGCCTCGCCTTCGCCGCCGCCCGGCCAGCGCAAGCCCAGGCGCACGCGCACGCCGCGCGCGGCAGTCGCATTGCCGAACGCGTCGCGCAGCTGCAGCGCGGCGGCGCGCAGCAACCGCCGGCCGCCCGCGTCCGCGCCGTTGGTGGCTGCCGGCCGCGCGCGCGGCGGCGGCGGATCCAGCGCCAGCGCCACCGGCGGGCCCGCCGTCACCTAAATGCATTTCCCAAGCGTGTCGTTGCACACGCACGACGCACGCGTATACGCTCGCACAAGTGTGCAAGCAGGACAGCATTCGTGAGGATCTTGCAGGCTCCTGGATGGTCATTGCTGAGCTGTGCGGTCAACGCGCGCCGGATGCAAAATACAGGCGAGCAGCCTCACACTGCAACCTTCTGGGCACTGCACGTGCCTGAAAGCATCCGCCCAGGCCAGAGTCGCAAAGTGAAGCAGTTTGCAGGGGAAAGGGCGGAGCGCGCGCCTGGAACGTCATCGCGGGGCTGCGCAGCGAGGCGTCGCGCTTGGCGAGCGCGCGCGCGAGCGCCGGCCGGCCCTCCTCCCATTCGGCCGTGGCGGTGTACTCGCCCGCCGCGCGCAGCTCGTCGCTCGCAAACTCAAACGTGCGCATGCCCTCGGCCAGCGCTGCGGGGCGCACGCCCTCGGGCTCAGCTTTCCTAAAACCCCACAGCATGCACAGCAGGCTCATCAGTGCCAGCTTGCATGTTTCCTGGCGGGCCATGGTGATGAGGGTGACACAAGAGGTCACTGACGCCTGCACATTGTGGCGCACCAGCTTCGTCCAGGCGCAGGAGCTCCGACTCGGCGCGATTACCGCTGGGCGGCACCAGCCGCACGGCCAGGTGCGCAGCCGCGGCCGCCGCCGGCAGCGGCGCGCCGTCCTCGGTGTCGACGGCCACGGCGAGCGCGGCGGGGGAGCCCGCGGGCAGGGCCAGGCCCGCGGCGCCCGCAGCCGGCGCGGCCGGCCGCAGCGCCAGGCCGGTCACCGCGTTGCTGGGCGCCAGCTCCAGCGTCAGCGTCGCGTCGCCCGCCACCTGCCGCGCGCGGCTTGGGTCGCCCGCCATCTGCCGCGCATTCCTGCTTCTATCCTATACCCTTGCCATGGTCAGCTCAGCCAGTAGGCTTGCCCTCACCAAGCGGGGGAGATATCTACCCGCATGTTCCCCAGCACAAGCGAGTTGCTTTGCATCATGCCACGCGTGCGGCGCTCGCCGGCGCGGCCCGTCGCATGCAGGCAGGAGCTGGGAAGAGGCGAGCCCAGGGCGGGGGCGCGCCATCTGCACTTCACTGCCGCAGCATCTCATCAGGCTGACGCATGACCTCTGACGACACTCCCGGTGTGGGACTGGGATTATTGCTGTCCCAACCCTGTACTCCACGCCTGGCCCACAGTGCGGCGGCGCGCGCGCCTTGCGGCTAGCAGTCTTGGCGGCGAGCGAAAACGTTCCCGGGCGCTCGGCGACGATGCGCACGTCCTTGAACAGCGCGACGCCGTCGCGCACGCGCGCGCGATTGCCGCCCGGCACGCCAGTCGCCGCGGCCGCGCCGCTGCCGTCCGCGGCCACTGCGCTCGGCGCCAGTTGCACCTGCACATGGCACGCATGCAGGCCTCGGCACAGTCCCCGCCGGAATGCTTGGAAGTCAATTAATGGATGAAGAGGCGGCGGAGGCACGCCCGTCGTTGCTGCCAACATCCTTCGGCTGCCCGCCATGCGCGCTGGGTGCCGGGTGCGCCACACGCTGCCGAGGTGGGAGAAGTCCCAAATGCAAGTGGTTGGCTTTCCAGTGGTGCACGCATGCACCCCTTTGAGCGTGACCCGCGCGCGTTTGATTCTGAAGCTAAATAGCACACATGGCATGCTCCAGAGACGCCACAGAACACCAGACCAACCTCCCTCACACGTGAGCGCGCCTCCAGGCCCGTCACGCCGGCGGGCAGGGTCGCGGTGGGGTTGCCGCACTCGTCCACGCAGAGCACGCGCAGCCGCGGCAGCACCGCGCGCGTGCCCGCCGCCAGCTTGGGCTCCGCGAAGGCCAGGCCCTGGCCAGGCCACACAGGCGCGCAAGGGTGTGGAGGGTGTGTGATGCCAGGGATGCGGGCGCTGTCCGTGAGAGTCGCAGCGAACGGGCGTGATACCGCGGGTAGGTTCGGTGCATGCCCCTGCACTGCGAGGCCCAGCACACCGGTGCAGGGGCTTAGCCAGCTTGGTGTACAGGCAGGGACGCCCCGCAGCAAGCATACTTCAGGGCCAGTGCAGACCTGCCCGCATTCTGGACCCACACAAACACAATACCAGGGCGAACACAGCACAAGCACGGTGGCGCGATGCGGAGCGTCTGCAACTGCTGTGCCGCCCTTCGCCGCCCGGCCGCGCGCACCGCCATGGGCCCGGCGGCCAGGTTCAGCTCCAGGGTGTCGGGCGCGAGCGCGGGGCCGCTGCCGCCGCCGCCCGGCCCGTCCGCCAGGTGCAGCGCGACGCGGCCCGGGCGGCCGCGCAGGACCACATCGGCCACCTCCAGCACCTCGCCGCCGCCATCCTGCCACCGTGCGCCCGTCCTGCTTAGTCATAGGCTACGGTTAGGGTTAGGGTCTGTCTCACACTGGAGAGCCCAAAGCCATAAGCCTGCTGACACCTCGCGGCCAGGCTCCAGCATGTACGTGGCATGCACGCCTTAGGGCCACTCAGCGAGCTCATGCGCATCTTTACCTGCGCATCACTACCATAACCCTATCATGACCCTATCATTGACGCAGGCGTGATCGGTGGAGGCGCAGGACGGCCTCAGTTTGCAGGCATCGGCGCGTGCGCAGGCCCGGGGGTCGCGCCATCGGCCGCCACGCGCGCCGCCAGGCCGCGGGCTTGCACTCCAGCGTCTGATCGGCCTGCACGGTGAGCTGCGCCTCCGGCAGCGCGCCCGCCGCCCCGCGCGGGCACCTGCACCAGACGCAGGCGCGCGCGCTCGTGCCTCCTTGTGACTTGCGGCGCGCAAGCAGCCCAGCCAGGCAGGCACACATACCCTGACGTGCAGGTGGGGGTAGGTACCTGGCCCGCATGCACCCTCGCAAAGGCATGCGAAGCTGCGGCGCCGCGGGCGCCAGCGCGGGCCCAGGGCAGCGGGCGCGCGGCGGGCGCACCGGTTGTTGAAGCGGTCGCGCGCCTCCGCCTCCAGCGAGAAGGGCACGCCGATAACCACATCCGCGCCGCCCTCGTCGCGCTGGCTGGCGGCCGGCTCCGCCAGGGTCAGCTGCCAGGTGGCTGGCGCGGCCGCCACCTGCCGCCCGGCGGGGTAGGGTAGGGTTACGCAGCTCAGCGACGGCCACCACCTGCTCCCGGCCGCGCATCCCAGCACCGCGCCATTGGCGCATGGCGGCTGGCATGCAGACAGAGGCCGCAGTGCCGGCATGGACACGTGTATGCTTCACGCAGCTGCCTTGTGCCAGTCACGCAGTGGCCAAACGTTGTTTTTGGCAAACGCCGACCGTGGTGGGTCTGACTCCTCAGAGCACCTCCTTCAGGCTGTGCAGGCGCTGGGAGCCCCCTGGATGCTACACACATGCCACCGTATTAAACCCACGCTTGTGGAGTTCACGTCTGACCAGCCAAATGACACCAGGAGAGTGACATGGTCCAGCCTGGCTGCATCAACTGCGCTTGTTGGAGCGACGGCAAACTCTTCTTCTTTTCTCTTTTTCTTCGCACCTTGTCGAGCACGAGCTGCGTCTCGAGCACGGCGCTGTGGCCGGAGCGCTTGAAGCTCACTTTGTGCAGCTCGGGCTCCACGCCCTCCTTGGCCTGCGCAGCGGACAGGAGGCGCGTCAGCCGGCGCGCACCCCGGCGCCTGGGCGCCACTGCGCGCGGGCCGGTCAGGGCACAAGCAGGTGCCCGCCCAGGCATCGCCAGCACTGTCAGCATCGCGCGCCTTGGAGCCGCTCTTTGCCACGGTGCATGCCCCATGGCAAAGTCAGCAAGCGAACCCCAGGCGCGGCGGGAGGGATGCGAGTACCTGTTAATGTGACAGCAGCATGCTGCTACAGCTTCGAGGCAGGCACCCTCTGTGATAGCTCGGACGCGGCGCGCCGACACGCCGGGTAAAGCGCGCGCGCCTTGAGCGACAGCAGCTCGACGACGCTCGCGCCGGCCAGCTTGACGCGCTTGTTGCCGGAGATCCAGCTGGCCTTGACGCGGCCCTCGGCCGGGGCTGTCACCGGCGCGCCCGCGCCGTCCAGCAGCTCCACCGCCAGGCCCGCCACGGCCGCGCCCGCCTCCACGCCGCCCAGCACATACTGCGCCTCCGGCTCCTCGCCCTCCTCGGCCTCCTGCCGCCGCGCGCCGCCGATACCGTCACGGCATGGGTTAGGGTTTGCACATAAGGAATGCACAAGCGGGCATGCATGCGCTACGGCACGCGCGCGCGCCCTCCGGCAGCAACAATAGCCTACCATAAACCTAGACCCATGGCGACGGGGCCGCGCCTGCAGGCGCATGGGCAGCGGCTGGCCGCCGCACAGCACCCGCAGCGACATGGGCTCGCCGCTGGGCGCGACCGCCACGCCCAGCTCCAGCGCCTCGCTGCCGCCGCCGGCCGCCACGGCCGCTTCGGCGCCCGGCCCGGCCGGCTGGCACCGCACGGCCAGGCGGCACGCCGCCGCCGCCGCGCCTACGACGCCGGCTGCCGTGCGCAGGCCTGCACGCAGCGGCAGGTCTTCCGCTCCGTTCTCCATCCGCCTCCGCTCCGCAACGGCACGCGTCAGGGGCTAGCGCAGCCGAGGCCAAGCGCTCCGGACCGCTCCCAACCGTGCGCAATGCACATGGAGTATGGGGTCAGGGTTAGGGCGAGGCAGGGCGCACCCTGCACGCGGGCCACGCCCGCGGCGGAGAATGGTACGGCGAGGCTGGCCGGCTCCAGCGCGGCGCACTCCAGCAGCAGCTCGCAGGTCAGCGCGGGCGCGGGGCCGGACGCGTTGCCCCAGGCGTCCCGCGCGCACGCCGTGAACGCCGGCAGCTCCGCGCCGACGGTCAGCGTGGCCACGGCCGCCGGGCGGCCGGACGGCAGCTGCGTCAGCGACTCTGCTGCCGCCCGCATCTGCGCCGCAGGCAGGCGGCCCCCCTTGAACAATGTCAGGGATTTACTATGGTAAGAGCAGAGCGTCATGCGGACTGCAGGCACGGTGACAGCCGCGCAGAGGAGCAGGCCATGTGGGCCCAATTCGAGCAAGCTCCGGACTGTCCCTGCACTTAGCGCGCCTGCAAACTGCGCAACCAGGGCAGCTTGGCCGCCGCAAGCCCAGCACGCTGTCGTGGCTGCGCGGGGCCGTGGCAGACCCTGCTTTGGCCCCGACCAGGCGGACGGGCGTGCAGGCGCGCACAGCAGCCTATGCATGCATGGGAGGCCTGGCCTAAATGGAGCGAGCCGTGCAGAAGCGCAGGGAGCGGCGCGCGCCTGCGCCTCCCAGGGGTGCCCGTCCAGCAGCGTGAACGTGTGCGGCGCGCCCGCGCGCAGCCGCAGCGGCAGCTCCTGCGCCGCGAAGCCGTCCACGGCCACGCGCAGCGCCGCGTCCACCGTCGGCGGCGCCGCCGTGGGCTGCGGGCGTCCGAGAAGCTGTCAGTGCATGCAGTTTATGGGATGAGCAGCCCACTTTTTGAAAAAGTTTTACTCGCGGGGTCATGCACGCGCCGCGACCAGCCGGGGTCCTGCGCTGCCATGCCGCACATGCCGCACACGCTAAGCGTTACAGGCAGGAAGCCAGGCTGATGCATGACGCCGTTGGGTCCAAGCAGGGCTGACCTGGGCCTGCAAACAGGCGGAGCTGTGTGGCCCGCAAGGGTGCCGGGCTGGCGCACCTGGCTGCTCGCCTGTGCGAGCTGCACGTCGGAGCCTGCGGCGTCCCTGGCGGCGATCTCCCGGGCCATGTCTGCCAAGCACATCGTGCCGCCGGAGGTGTCTGACGAGTTTACGCCCAGGACCTGGACGCCGGTCAGCCGCACGCCCGCGCCGCCGTCCAGACCCTGGCGCGCGCCGCAGCAGCGCGGGCATGAGCGGGGAGGCCGGCCAGCACGGCGGCTGCCGGGCGCACGCAGCGGCTGCGAGCAGGCCAGCCGCACCCTCGCGCCGCCCACCCAGGCGGCATCAGGCGCTTATACCTCTGAAGGTCGGACATGTGAGGCGGTGAGTTGCGCGCGCCGACTCGCATCACGATGTGTCTGGAAGCAGCGCAGGGTGGAAGAACACGGCTAGGGTAGGACAGGGTTGGGAGTTTGGGGCGTGCGCCTGCAATGCAGGGGCGCCGTACGCGCTGCGCACCAGCTCACCGGAGACGACCAGGTCGGGCGCGCCCGCCTGTCCGGCCTCGTCGGCCGAGGTCACCACGTCGAGGCGCACGTCGGGGATCGTGTTCGGGCACACCGCATTGCCGTAGGCGTCCTGCGGCGCGCGTCAGAGCGGGATGCAGTGATGTAGGTTTCTTATGGTGTCTGTGCACAGACATGCAGCCTCCGCGCGTTTCTTGAGCTGCGGCCTGACACCAAGCGCCTCGCACTCACGGTGTTGCTGCAACAACTACCCACGCACGATGCTGCTGGCCTCCGCTGTCGCTCAGGCCACGTGGGCGGCTGCAGAAACCCTAACGTGTGGGTCGCAGCGCCTGGGACGCGCGCCTGGAATGCCAGGAGCAGCGGCGGCAGCGTCTCGCCCAGCATCAGCTCCCGCGCGGCCGCCGCCGCGCGGCCCTCGCCCTGCGCAGCGCCGCACGGTGTCGCGGATGAGGTCCCAGGGCAGGTCGTGCGCTTGCGTGCCGGCCGCGCATGCTGCTTGCGCCGTTTGTGAGTGACCTTGCGTCTGCGTGTGACTCCAGCTCCAGGGGGCGTCTCGTGCACCTCAGCAGGTACGGCGTGGCAGTCATGCTTGTCAGAAAAGTATGAAACAAGCTCGCATAAGCACTACGGTTGCCCGCCATGATAGCACCATTTTAGCGACCACACTGCGAGCATGCAGCTGCAGATCCCAAGTGACCGCCGGCGCGCTGCCCTGCTCACTGCAGCTCGACGGAGGCAGCCCGACGGAACACGCGTGGGCATTCTCACCCGCCCAATCTGATCTCAGCCGTCCGCACGACCGGCCTCGGACCACGCGGCGCCGGGCGCGAGATCCAGGGCAAGCGCGCCTGGATATCAAACCCTACTGCCGGGCCGACCGCCACCAGCAGCTCCACGGCGAGCGTCAGCGCCGGCCGGCCGGGCACGGCGGGCGACATCTCATACTCCAGGCGGTACGTTCCCGCGCGGCGCAGCCCGTGCTCGATGCGCGCAAACCAGAACATGTCGCGCAGCGGCGTGCGGTTGACCGCCTCCAGAACCAGCTCGCCTGCGCGGGCGCGCGCTGCTTGTTAGTGCTATGACCTCCTTCTCATGCGGGCTGCCCGGGCGGTCCTGCGAGCGGCGCGGGGCGTCACCTGGGCCGTCGGCCGGCTCTGCGGCGCGCGCGGCCGCCTTCTTGCCCGCGTTCTTCTTACGCCGCTTCGCCGCCGGCGCGTCGGACTCCGCGGCGTCGGCACCGGCGCGCGCGGCCTGGGCGCCCGCGCCTGCGCGGCCGCGCACCGCGTCACCGGCGTGCGCTGCCGGCCTGTCGCGAGCGGGCGTGTGCTGGGCGGGCAGCGGCGCGGCCTGCAGCAGTGATTGCAGGCCAGGCCGCCGCCGCATGAGCTCCTGCACGCCAGAGGGCCGCGCGCAGCGGCGGGCTGGGCCCGCGGCCGCCGCCGGCCGGGTCTGCGGCCGGGGCGCGGGGACTGCGCGCGCGCACCGGCGCCGGGCGCGAGGCGCCACAGGCGCTGCGTGACGGAGAAGCCCTGCCGGCGCTCGCCGCCGAGCGCGCCGCGCACCATGCGCGCGCCGCCGCCGCTCAG